>Ga0194127_10002915_pt1 | contig 22570 bp, 13 predicted proteins | sample TA2KigC100mmetaG_FD_148624 | JGI IMG/M metagenome (GOLD analysis project Ga0194127, IMG submission 148624) | Freshwater microbial communities from Lake Tanganyika, Tanzania - TA2015036 Kigoma Deep Cast 100m | ecosystem: Environmental > Aquatic > Freshwater > Lake | place: Tanzania: Lake...
CCGTCGTTCTGTTCGGCCTCGGCGCGGCGCGCTGGGCCTGGGCGCAACCCACAATAGACGCCTCGTTCATCGCGTATTACAACGACTCCGGTGAAGCGACGCTGGAAGGCTATGTCATTGACGAGCCCGACGTGCGCGATACCTACGTCAACCTTCGTGTGGAAGCCGACACCCTCACCCTCGCCGACTCCACATTCGCGATTCGCGGAACGGCGCTCGTGCAAGTTCCTCGCTACCCTGCGATCAACTATGGCGACCGCATTCGCGCGCGCGGCGATTTACAGTCACCGCCGACCTTCGAGGATTTCAATTACGCCGACTACCTTGCCCGGCAGGGAATCTATTCCATCCTCCGCCGAGCCACCGCCGAGCCAATCTCTAGTCTCCAATCCCCCGATCTCCTCCTCGATACACAGATTGCTATCTTCAAACCCATCTACACCCTCAAAGCCCGCGCCCTCGCCGCCATCGCCGAGACCTTTCCCGAACCGCAGGGGTCACTACTGTCCGGCATCCTGCTCGGAGTCGAATCTGGAATCCCGGCCTCGCTCAAAGATGCCTTTCGCGCCACAGGCACTTCTCACATCGTCGCCATTTCAGGCCAGATGCAAAACCAAAGCCGCCACCTCCACCACCAGATTTAGGCGATTCTTTGGAGTCGTCCGAGTTTGGGCCGAAAGCGAACGTGCCTTTGATCTCGCCTTGAATGGTGAAAGTTTCGTCGCGACTATTGACCCATATCACATCCACTATTAAGCCCAGTAGTTTTCGCTTCATACTGACCGGTATTTCGTTGGCGGGGCGGCCCTCCCGTTTTGCCCTCTCCACTTCGGCGCGAATTCGATCCAAGCCAGCCAGTACAACACGCTTCTGAGTTTCGATAGAATGCATGGCCGTCATCTGCGTCTGAAGTTTCGCCTTCGACGATTCCAATGTGTTTGCTTTGCCGCGCAAATCTTTCATTTTCGATTCGAACTCATCCAGTGTATAAATGTCGCGTTTATACGCCGCCTCCAGCTTTTCGCGCTCTTTGGCCAGGTCAGCGAGTTGCGAGTCCACGTAGGCTATCTGTTCCTCGTACCCTTTCTTGCGCTCCTCCTCTTTTCGCTCTTCCATGCGGCGAATAATCCGATCCGGGTTATAGATAACGTCTTCGATTTCCTCCCAAACTCGCCGCTCGAGAAAATCAGCACAAACATACGGGGTGCGACAGCTGGTACCCAGTTTGCGCGCCTTCTCTGAACTGCGCGAGCTGCAGCCATAATAGCGTCGCGGATTACGATTAGTGTTACCGACGATGGCCAGGAATGTGTAGGATTTGCAAATATCGCACTTCAAGAACCCCTGCAGCAGCCAGTCGTATTTCTTTGCATTCCGAGTTGCGCGTTTGGCATTTTGGGCCAGGGTATCCTGCGCCAACTGCCATTCTTCGGGTGTGACGATAGCAGGCACATCGACCCTAATCCACTCCGCGGACGGCCGCTTTCTATTCGTGCGCTTGGGCCTACCTTCGGAATTGAATTCACCGGTTTTGACGTGATAATTCTGGTTGGCGTAGAATTCACCCTTGTATACAGGTGAAGTTACCATCTGATATAGGGTGCTGGCGGTCCAGAAGCCGGTTTTGAATCGCGTGGGCACCTGATTGTCGTTCATCCATTTAGCAATTTGATGCAGAGTCCAGCGATCATAGATAATCTTTTCGTAGACCCATCGCATGACTTTGGATTCCTCGGGGTGCAGCTCGTAGTGGCTATTCTTGGGATCAGTCTTGATATACCCGTATCGAGGCCGTCTGGCAGTCACCCGACCATCCATCGCCTTGTAAAGATTACCCATCTTCATCCGCTCGATGTCTTTTTTCATTCCCTCTTGAGCAATGTAGCCTCGCACATATCGCTCAAGTTGTGAGCCGGGGCTCATATAGAAATGAACCTGGATGTGATGCCGGGCAAATTCCTCGAGGAGGAAACCCTGTTGCCAATCCGCATTGCGGGATAGACGGTCGATGTCTTCAAAGACAACATGTTGGGCGCGGGGTTTTGTTTTTTGTTCGTGCCGAAGTTTGAGCAGGGCCGGACGGTGTTCAAATTCGAAACCGGTAAAGCCATCGTCAAAGAAAACGAGTTCAAACGGGATGCGAAGTTTGTCGCGCCGGGCTGCTTTTTTAATGCTTTCCAGTTGGCGAGGGAAACTTGACCCTTCTTCGACCTGGCGCTCGGAGGAGGCTCGCAGGTACGCATACGAGTCAGCGCCATTTGGATCGCCGAGATATCCGTTGACAGCAAGCTTGGCAAATTCGGCCTTTAGGTCGTTCATGGACTGGCTCCTTCCGTGTTGAACCACAGCCTGGACAGGCTGAGGACATGATCGGAGTTTGCAATTCCATTGGCTGGCAGTCTAAGACTGGTAGAATGTCCGCAGGCCGGGGGTGATTAGGCCGTGAGGCAGCGCCAAGGAGCCAGTGAGAAGGTTGGGTGGGTTGGGAAGTCAGACCATTTTGACGGTCTGAGCACTTGGCCCATTGGCAACATGATAAAACAAGTGTATTATTTTGTCAACTAAAGTAATATAATGTCACCATTGAACTCCGACCCTGAAAACGCCAGCCACGTTTGGTACACCCCCTCTGAGGCGGCTGCATACTTGCGAGTAACCCGCCAGACTATTTATCGCTACATGGAGAAGGGGCTACTCCCCTATTACGAACTCAAATCAGGCGGCGGAAGACGAGTCAAGCAAACGGATCTGGATGCCTTGTTGGAGAGGCACGGCGAACAGGCGTGAGAAGAGATTATTGGGGCTCCATCTTGCCGCGAGTGTTAGTACTCTGCTGAAGTGACCTTGGGGAATCAGCATCCCCGGATGCAGTTCGCTCTTCACCACTTGAGAAAGGGTTGGCTCCGCAGAGGGCCTTGGCCGTGGCAGGGCGCACCTTGCGTGAACTGCGCTTTGCAGGCTTCGCAACATTAGAGTCGGAATGGTCTTCGAGCAAATAGTCAATTAGCAAGTCCAACGCAATATCAAGCCGGCAGGCGACGGGCTGTGAGCGAGTCGCATTAGGCTGGCTTTCACCTGGCGTGTTTTGAGTCATAGGGTGCAGTTCGCAATTGATTTAAGTCGGGCATGTTTTTTCGTTGAAGTGGTTCACCGTTGGGGTGGTTCTCAGCGCACTCGATCTGCCCGCTCCCAATCCCAGCCCATCGCGCGGTAAGCGTTGCGCACGCTTTCTGAGGAGAGGTTCTCGCTCAGTTCTTCCGAAGCTTCCAGCGCGACTCGATGGGTGTTCCAGTCCCGATGCTCCTCTTTGATGCGTTTGAAGACCTCGGCGCGGATGCGAGTCTTTTCAGTCGGGCCACGCCTGTTGGGTGCGTCAGATATTGACGAGGGGGTAATGCCCAACTTTCGCGCCAAGGCGCGGATGCAGCGGCGGATGATGGTTTGGTCAGTTTCGCATTCAAACTCAGCGATTTGATCCAACCACTTTTTTCTTCTTCCGAGACTGACAGGTTCAGTCGTACTTTCCGGTCTGACATTTCCAGTTTCCAAAACGCAAAAGGGCAGTATCCAGTTAGCAAGATACTGCCCTTCGGGTAGTGGTAACTGTTACTCTACCGGTAAAGATGATGTTGCAAAAATGACTGGCCCCTGGGAGCTTTGGCGGCTGCCACTGGATTCATGTGCACGAGTTGAACGCTAGAAGCCTTCAACCCCCGCAAAGAAGATTGTTACTGGCTAATCACATAGAATCAAAAGCCCCTTCGTGTGCAGTGCGCGAAGGGGCTTTGAGTCTTGCTCAGCTGAGGCAGCCCGGCGATCATACGATCCGGAGTTGGACCGTTTAGACCCGTAGCTTTGCGTCCCTGCCTTTCGGCAGGTTTGCCCTTTCTACGCTCGTAGATTGTCGTGCGGGTTGGCACTGTAATCGAAGTTCAACCAATAGTCAAGTTGGAGAGAATCTCCTTCGTAGCGTCTAGACTGTCATGGGAGTGAAGGGTCAGGGCACACGCACACCCGGATTGCCATGAATCTGTGGGGAGTGTGCAAACAGCCGCTTGCATTGTTCCGCGCGATGCTATCATCCTTCTTTCCTTCGTTTGGTTACTTCAACGCTTCCACTCGTTTCGCTGTAATAGCAATCGCAGGCTGCTTTTGGCGCAACACCCCTTCCACGACGAGGAACGCCGAACGTAATATGTCGTGAGACTTGAGATACAACTCTTCGGGGATGATGACATCCACAATCCCATCAGGAGAGTCGAGTCTCAAGAACGCCGTGCCCTTCGCCGTGGGCGGCCGCCTCACACCATCGGCGACCAGACCGCCCACCTTCACCTTTGACCCGAGCCGAGTCTTGAGTAACTGGTGGTACGGCCAGCACCCGGCACGGGTGAAGGCATCACGGCGCACTTCCACCAGATGCATCCCAGCCGTCACTCCGGTTGTGGCGAAGGTGATGATGAGTTTTTGGGCTTCAGTCATAGGATGCATCGCGGCGTGTTCATCTGGAACAGCGAGAGGGAGACCCTGCGGGCGACGGGCAAGGTCGAAGGCTTCGGCCAAATCCCACAGGACCTGGCGTCGCTCGCCGAGCGAGCCAAACGCTCCGGCCAGAATGAGCGACTCGACCGCGCGGCGATCAAGGTGAGTGCGCTCGACGAAATCTACCAACGAGCGGAAGGGCTGCATCCCGCGAATCTCGATGGTGGCTTCGGCCTGCTCTGCGCCGATGCCCTTCACATAGTCGAGTCCAAATCGTATCGCGCCGCCTTCAACCGTCGCCTTCGCCTTCGAGCGGTTGATGTCGAAAGGCAGGAAGCGGATGCCGTTCCGCCGCGCTTCGGACTCGAGCACATTCGGGGGATACGTCCCCAGCGGCGAATTACGAAGCAGGCCACAGAAGTATTCGGCGGGGAAATGCACGCGCAGCCAGGCCGACCAGTAGACGATGACGGCGAAGGCGCTGGCGTGGGCTTTGCTGAAACTGTACCCGGCGAAACCGGCGATCATCTCCCACACCTTTTCAGCAATCGGCTGGCTAACACCTTGCGCGAGTGCCCCTTGAATGAATTCATGGTGAAAGGCCTCGAGCGATTCGCTCGCGTTCTTGCTCCCCAACGCGCGGCGCAACAACTCGCCCCGGCCGGGTATGAACCCGGCGAAGTCACGGGCGATCTTGATGACCTGCTCCTGAAAGATGATGACGCCGAGGGTGTCTTCGAGAGCAGATTGGAGTGAGGGATGTGGGTAAGTCACCGGCTCTTGCCCATTGCGCCGCCTGAGGTAGGGCCGCACCATGTTGCCTTGCAAGGGGCCAGGGCGGATGAGCGAGACTTCGACGACCAAATCCTGAAAGCATCTGGGTTGCAGATGCGGGATGACGGACACCTGCGCGCCGGACTCGACCTGGAAGAGACCAATCGTCTTGGCCGAGCAGATTTGGTCATAGACACGTTTATCCCTGAAGTCGAGCGCGTGCAGGTCAATGCGCCGACCGCGAGTCTCACGCACGAGTTTGAGCGCGTCCGAGATGGCCGAGAGCATTCTCAGGCCGAGCAGGTCAATCTTGACGATGCCAAGCTCTTCCAGCCATTCCTTGTCGAACTGGACGACGGTGCGATTGGGCATCGTCGCCGGTTCGATGGGCATGAGCGAGGCAATCGGCTCGCCAGTCACAATCATGCCGCCGTTGTGCAGGCCGAGATGGCGTGGGCGTTTTCGTAAGCGTTCGGCCATCGTCACCAGCCGCTGCCATTCAGTTGAGTTTAGCCAGGTGGTCGGATGGTCGAATAGTCTGGTGGTCAGTTGGTCAACAGGCACGTCCAAGTGTTTGACCTGTCCATCTTCATCCAGTTCCTGCGCCCGGCGCTCGCCCTCGATGGCTGTGGCGATCTCTTCGATGGTGTTCGGGTTGAAGCCAAGCGCGAAGCCAGCATCGCGAATCGCAGAAGCCGAGCGATAGGTGATGTAGGTGCAAGCCATTACTGCATGGTCACGTCCCCAACGGTCGTAGGCATACTGGATGACCGACTCGCGTTGGGCGGCGTCAATGTCCAGATCGATATCCGGCGTGCCGCCGTGCTCGACCGAGAGGAATCGCTCGACGACGAGTCCCTGAGCAATCGGGTCCACGGCGCTGATGCCGAGCAATTTGGCGACGAGGGAGTTGGCCGCCGAGCCGCGCCCGTGGCAGAGGATGCCCCGACGCTGGCAGAAGGCGATGATGTCCCAGACTACAAGAAAATAGTTAGCGAGGCCGAGTTGAGCGATGAGGGCGAGTTCCTTTTCGAGCAGCACTTTAGCCTCTTTGAAGTTGCGCGAGTAGTGCCGCGGCAACTGCTCTTCGCACAACCGGCGCAGGTAATCGTCCGCCGCAAGCCCATGCGGAGCCGGGAATTGCGGGAGCGTTTGCAGGCCAGTGGGTAGGGAGACTTTGCACCGCTCGGCTATGAGCAGAGTGTTCTGCAAAGCTTCCGGCAAGTCAGGGTAGAGCGCAGCCATCGCCGTTGGCGACCGCAGGTAGTATTCGTGGTTAGGGCGCAAGGGCGAAACGGCGTTGCGTCCCGCGACGATTTTGGGCAAAGGGACTCGCTCGCGGATGCTGACGAGCACATCCTGTAGATCGGCGTCGTCACGAGTCAGGTAGTGAACGTTGCCGGTCGCCACGCACTGGAGGCGGTGCTCATGCGCCAGCCCGGCGAGACGGCGGGAGAGGCGAACATCGTCCCGGCGCAGGTTGCGCTGCAATTCCATGTAGACACTCTTTCTTCCAAACACATCCAGCAGCCACACCAACCAGCGGCGCGCGGCGGCCATGTCGTTCAGCAGCGCGTGGCGCGCGACCGGCCCACGCCGGCAGCCGGTGAGGCAGATGAGGCCGGTTGTATGCTGAGTGAGAGTTGCCCAAGCCAGCCGCGACTCGCCTTTGGGCCGTGCCATCCGCCCGGCGCTGATCAGGCGGCAGAGATTGCGATAGCCAATGTCGTTCTCGGCCAGCAGAGTGAGGTGACTCTCGTCTTCCAATGTGAACTCGACTCCGATGATGGGCTTCACTCCCAATTCGCGGGCGCGCAGATAGAAGGGGACCAGGCCGTACAACGCATCGTGGTCGGTCAGGGCGATAGCAGTCAAGCCCAGTTCAGCGGCGCGCTCAGCCAGTTGCTCAGGGAAGGGCACGCCGTCGAGGAGGCTGTATGTGCTGTGGGCGTGGAGTTCGCAAAACATTAATGATGAATGCGGAACGACACCTGCCCCACCGCAGGCGCGGGTGAACGATGAGCAGCGATGAACATTCATCATTCACACCTGCACTTGCGCGCAGGTGCAAGTGTCGTTCATCAGTCACACCTGCACTTGCGCGCAGGTGCAAGTGTCGTTCACACCATCGGCCAGGCGCGGTCGAGGAACCAGTCGCCGTCATTCAAGTTTTGGAAGAGATTGCGGAGCGAGCCGTCGGTCAGGATGACGCGGTAGTAGTCACGGCGCAGAGGCTGGCTCCACCAGGCGCGCTCTTCGCGCCAATGCTCGTCGATGCCAGCGATGCCCCGCGCCTGCCCGGCCAGGGTGACCAACGATGGCAGGCCCACTGCATTCACCTTCACCTTGACTTTGAGCGGGATGGGTGGGCCGAGCAGGGAAGCGATTCTGATCGCCGCCTGCCCAAAACGATGAAGGATGAGTTGGATAACATCTTCGAGCTGCGCCCGTCGCTCAGGAATGCCCGCCTTCACCAGAGCGAGTTGATGCGTTTGGTGATGCCAGGATCGCAGGGGATAGGCACAGAGGGAGACGCGGGCGACGGGCTCCGCGATTCCCAGTTGGCCGAGAAGGTGCATCGCCAACCGGCTCAGTTTCCCTTCGTCTGCGGTGGGCGGCTTGAGCGCCTGCCCCTGTTCGAGCCGGAGGGGAGTCTTGCGTCCAATCTCAAGGGTGAGCTTGAGGGCTTCGGCATGATAACCGCGCGCGGCGAGTGTGCGGCTGAGCCGCTGGCTCAAGTGGTTGACGATGTTGAGCAGAACGCGCCGGTCGGAGATTGGGTGGGACAGAGTCATGGCTCGCGCAATGCGCAGGGGCGGCACATCCGGTTGGAGCGGACGGGAGTCGTTGCCGCGAGCGAGTTCATAGAAGAAAGATGCCTCACTCCCGAACTGGCGGAGCACGGCAGGTTTGTTCAAGGCAGACAGGTCGCCGAGCGTGTGGATGTCCAGCAGGGTCAAACGGCGATACATCTCGCCGGGCATATCGGGCAAGATGGTGATGGGGAGTGCGGACAGGAATCTTCGCTCATGCCCAATTGGAACAACAAGCGCGGTATTGTCCGCCGTTTGTCGGGCTGCTTGTTGAGCGACAAACTTGCCCGACCCGATGCCAACGCGCGCCGCCAGTTGGCTGGCGTTCCGAACCGTCTCGCACAGAGTCTTCGCCAACCGTTCTTCGCCGCCGTGCACCGCCCCCAGGCCGCGAATATCCAACAGGAACTCGCCCAGCGCAATCGTTTCGATAGCGGATGAGAAGGCTTTGAGCGACTCGTGCATCGCCCCGTGCCGCGCGTGATACTCGGTTTCGTCCGGTCCGACGATGAGGGCCGAGGGCGCGATCTGTTTGGCCTGATGGAGCGGCAGGCCGGTTTCGACGCCGGCCAGAATGAGCTCGTCCGATGCGGCAAAGACGGTCTGGCCCCCCAGCAGATCTGGGACGATCAATTGAGCGGCATAACCGTGACGGGCCTGTTCAACTTGAATGGGCAGGTTTGGCGCGAAAATGCAGGCCAGACGTTGCAAATTGAGCATTGCTGTTTTACAATAACGAACAATTGTTCTATCCGCAAGCATGAGTGGACATTGGATTTGGGCCGGTGCAGAAGGAACACCTGTGGAATGCCTGACTACATCACGCTAAAGGAGGCCGCCAGACAAAGCGGCCTGCATGAGAATTCTCTGCGCCGCCTGTTGCGGTCGAAGGAGATTGAAGGCTACAAGAGGGGTTGGTCGTGGATGGTGTCTGTCCGGTCGCTCGACAACTACGCCGACCCGGTGACGGGGTTTTTGCTGGAACTGCCGGGGCCGAAGATTTTTCTGGCCAGGCGTGCAGACAAGAAACGATGAAGAATAGAAAAAATCGCTCAGGAAGCAAGAATCTGGTCGTCATTGGGTACTGCAATCAGCAAACGGCAACATAAGATCGCCACACCACATAAATCATCACTTCATGCTACCCGTGAACAATCAGCTACTTGTGGACGAACGCCGATGCTAATTCATCTATCATCGAACTCACCGCCCGCGGCTACAGCGCAACCTTCTACCCACTCGTTGTGAGCATTCTGTGAGACAACTGTGTTACGTTGTAATTCTTCTCGGGCTTAGAATCTAGTTGATTTTGGCTGCTTCCCCCATTTCCGAATATCAGCCCGATCAGCAACAAGGCTCTATGAATCCCTATCAACTCGGTCAACGTATAGTTGCAGTAGTCGAACGCGTTCTTCCGTTCGGCGTTTTTGTTCGATTGGACAATGGCACACGGGCCTATGTCCGGCGGCGGGAGTTGTCGCTGGACTCCGACGTGGTACCGTCAACTGTGGTGGGGCGATACGTTATCGGCAGTCGTCGTTAACCAAGCTGAGGCAGGCAAGTTTACAGAGCTGAGCCATAAGGCCCTATTACCCGATCCATGGCCCGAATTTACGCGACGAGTTCGCGAGGGCAGCGTGGTACGCGGAACAGTGACTCGCCTTCTGCCGACGGGGGCCTTTGTGCGGCTTTCACCCGGTGTGAGCGGCTTTATCCCATTGGTTGAAATGGCTCCCTGGCTAGTCGAAAAACCAAAGGAATTACTGTGGATTGGTGATGAGGCAGCAGCAATCGTTACGCGAATAGACTTTGAAGACAAGAAAATCTGGTTAAGTATTCGGCGCCACATGAAGCAGCGAGAGGCTGCGACGGCGATAGCCGAACAGCTATTCTCAGAAGATGAAACGCCTCTCCTCGAGTTGTCTCCCAGCATAGCCGAGCATGATTCAGCAACGGCGATCACCCCTGAGGAACGAGAACGTGTAGGTCGTATACTGATAGTGGATGATCATGACGAGGTCCGAGCACCGATGGCAGCTTGGCTAGGGCATCGCGGCTATGATGTGACGATGGCGCAATCATTAGCTGAAGCACTTTGGTTGGTGAAGCAAGATGGCTGCAATGTACTCTTAGCCGATCTTCATCTTCCGGACGGTGATGGACTGGATCTTGCTCGCCAAGCACTTGAGTGTGACAAGCGTCCCTGGATATGTTTTATGAGCAGCGCGGAGTGGTTGGCAGATCGAGCCTCAGAGATTGAGGAGATACCCCGGGCGCAGGTATTCGTTAAACCCCTCGATCTGGAAGAGATAGACACCTTTTTACTTGGAATTGCTCACGACAGTAAGCTTCGCCCAGCACAATGGGCGCCGCCTCGAAAAGGGTCGGTGGCGGGTACATGGTGGGAAGGCTTTGACTCGAACACCACAGCCATATCACAGTCCCAGCGATTGCAAAGCACGCTGCAGAAACTAACGGGGGCTGTACACGCTGAAAAGAGCGTGCTGTTTTCGATGGATCCTATCTCGCATTCCGTTTCCATTATCGCAGAGGCGGGAGCCCTGGCCCTACAACAAGATGCGCTCTATGGACTAAGCGACAGCCCGGTGAAAGATGCGATCTGCGAGGGAGAGCCAGTGTTTGAGAACCACGTTTCTAGCCAGGCTGAAAGTCGATTTCGGAAACTATTGAGCCTGCTGCCTTTTGAATCGTGCATAGGCATCTCCGTTGAGGCATTTGGCGAAGTGCGCCATGCTGTTTTCTTCTTTCATCGCCAACCGAAATCATTCTCGCCCTATCGCATGCGGGATGCATTCGCAGGTGCTGTCTTGTTGGGCGCTATCCTCGAAATGCAGGGCGTCGAGGAGCGGGTGCGTTCGTCTGGTGCTCTTCTGTTGAGTGGCGAACTCGCGCTTGCCTTTTCGCATGAGGTATACAACAAAGTCTCAGGCTTGGAACTCATGCTAAGGAATCTTTCTGCCGGCACCAATGGCCCGTTACAGCAACGGAACAGCCTCGCTCGCATGACCGAATTGGTCAGTGATATGAAGGAGGTCGCCGAGAATTTCCAACGGCTGGTACATGCTAAGGAAGAGCGCAGGCAGATTAACGTCAATGAAGTGATCCAGAAGGCCGAGCTTCTAGTGCGACCGCTTGCACGGAAAGAACGTGTAACGCTAGCTTTCCACTTGGAGGCCGATCTTCCTCCAGTGCTAGGGAACAGTACTTGGCTACAACAGGTGTTCCTAAACATCATGCTGAACGGCGTGCAGCAGATGGCGCTCAAGGGGGGAAAGCATCGCTTGCTGGAAATAAAAACGGCTCACAAGAAAAATGGGAAGGAACTAATCCAGGTTCGTTTTGCGGACACAGGGTCGGGTATTCACAAGCAACTTTGGGCGAAAGTATTCGAGTTGGGCTACACCACCAGACCGGGAGGAACGGGCCTGGGGCTCTTTCTCGTGCGCAGCCTGCTTGAGGGGATGGGGGGGGCCGTTGAGGTGGAGGAGAGTCATATCCCTCTCGGAACCACTTTTCTGGTCGAATTGCCCATACTTAAACATACGGAGGGGAAATGAGCGAAGATGCCCTGCGGGTTCTATTGGTAGATGATGAAGCCAGCTTGCGCGAACCGCTGGCTGAGTATCTACAACAGCGCCATGGTTACATGGTTGATGTAACAGCCGACGGGAGAGGAGCTCTATCACTGTTGGCAGTGACTGGGGGCAACTACGATGTTGCACTGGTGGATGAAGTGCTCACTGGTGACTTAAGCGGGTTTGATGTTCTGAGGGAGATCAAGACACGATACCCAGACATTGAAGTGATCGTGTTCACCGCTTGGGGAACAGGCTCTGAACCACAAGCCATTAGTGCCGGTGCTTTCCGCTACTTTGCCAAGCCATTCTCTCCGGATCACCTTGCACTCACTATCCGCTACGCGGCTGAAAAGCGGCAGGCTCGGGTAGAAGGGCGAATACTGTCCGCCCTGCAGCGGGTCTCCACTGCGATCAACTCCTCACTCAACTTAGATGAGATCCTGCGACAAACCTGCCAAGCAGCAGTAGAACTCTTTGGTGTGGATCACAGCGGGGTAGCGCTGTTCGAGCAGGAATATCTTCAGGGGAGGGTAGTTGCGGAGTATCCAGAACGACTGAGTCTTGACGCACCAGGTCTTGTAGGAACGGTGATTCCGGTTCGAGGTATTCCGTTCGAAGAGCGCATGGTCTATACCAAGGAGGTTGTAAACATTCCTGACTTGGCGACCGAAACCCTTCTGGGGCCATTGCTCGAAACTTTGTTGGATTTTGGCATTCGCGCCATGCTCATCGTTCCAGTTGTGAGTAGAGGTACGGTCATTGGCTCCCTTGGCCTTGACGTTATTAATCGACCGCGCACGTTTTCTCAAAACGAAATAAAGCTATGCAAGAGTCTAGCGAACCAAGTAGCGGTCGCTATTGAAAATGCTCGCCTCTTTCGAGAAATCAAAGACCGGGTTGAGAGCTTGGAAACCTTGCAGCATTTGTTACCTACCGTAACCTCATCTCTGGAGCTAGGCCAGGTACTAGAGAAAACCTGCCAAGCAGCGGTGAAAATCTCTGGCGCAGACCATAGTGGCCTCGTTTTGTTTGAGCCAGATCTCGCTCGGGGCAAAGTAGTTGCTGAATACCCAATCCATATCAATACTTTAGGCACCGAAATCCAGGTGCTTGGTGTCGCGGACGAGGAAAGACTAATCAAGGGTAGAGACCCGTTGATCATTTACGATGTGGCCCAGCATGAAAACCTTGGTCCCATTCAGGACGTACTCAACCGATTCGATATTCGTTCCATCCTGATTGTCCCAGTTATAAGCGCAGGGAAGATTATTGGCTCCTTCAGCCTAGATGCCATTGGTCACTCGCGTCTTTTTACTCCAAAGGAAAGCGAGCTCTGTAAGACCCTGGCCGTTCAAGTTGCAGCAGCTATTGAGAATGCCCAACTGTTCGGGCGGTTGCAAGCCCTTGGAAAGGCAGGACAGGCTCTAACCAGTACGCTGAACTTCGGTGAAGTGTTGGAAAGGTTTGTGGACTCTGCCATGGTTGCTTTTCCAGCAGCTCAACGCGGTTCCATTCACTTATATGATGAGCAGACAGATGTCCTGTATCTGTCAGCCCACACTCGTCGATATGACTTTGCGGCAATCAAAGCCCTGAACTTTAGGCCTGGAGAAGGCATAGCCGGATGGGTATACATGCATCGTCAGCCTGTAGTGCTGAGTGACGCGGTGCTCGATCCGCGCTACAAACGGATTGAACATCCAGTAGTACCGCTACACAAATCCATGATCTGCGTGCCACTCCTAGTCAAGGAGCAAATAATAGGTACGCTATGCATGTCTAGCATTGATAGGACTGGCGCATTCAACGAAAGGGATGCGGTATTACTGGCGGCTCTTGCAGATCAGGCAGCGATTGCGATTGAAAACGCCCGCCTCTTTGATGACAACACCCGCCACATACGTAACCTTGAACATATGCGAGATGCCATTGAGAAGATGGACAGTGCGGCGCGCATGCAGGACGTTCTTCAGCAAATCGTGATTAGCGCCAGACAAGTGCTAGAAGCAGATTTTACCCTCATCTGGCCCTATGACGAGGCCCGTGACAGGTTCTTCCCCGAAGAACTGGTAGCTACCGAGATTCCTGCAGAATGGCTAGAGAAATTTAAAGAGGAAGAACCAGAAGCCGGCCGAACGACACGGCGCGTGCTAGATGACGGGTATATCGCCGTTACAGAAATAACCTCGCCGGAAGCTGAATTCATCGGACCGCGCACTCGTGAGTCCCTCAAGGCCCTGAGCGTTAAATCGTTTCAAGGTATCCGGCTGGATGTCGGAGAAGACAAGCTGGGAGTCCTTTTCGTAGACTACAAGGAAACACGTTCGTTCTCTGAGGAAGAGAAGGCGATTCTGGAAGCGTTCATTCGCCACGCCGCATTAGCTCTGAAAAAGGCCAGACTCTTGGATCAGGTCAACAAGGCGAAGCAAGTAGCAGGGGTGGTGGCGCATGTCACTGTTCTGGGCGACCACGCGGCAACCTTGTCTTCTGTCGCATACGGCACACGAGAAGTCGTGAGTTGCGATGCAGTGACATTATACGTCTACGATCAGACCACTGGTAAGTTAAATTATCCACCGACATTGGTGGGTGTGCGCTATCCGGACAGGGCACAAAACTTGCTAGAGGTGGCTTCAGATTCAATTGTCTACGTAATGCTTCAACGTGACGAGTTGTACATCGTCGAGAGAGTTGCCGAGGATCCTTTTTTCAAAGATAGGCGATTCGCGCGGGATGAAGGGATTGAATCCTGTGTGGCGATTCCGCTAAAGGCAGCGGGGCAGAAAGTTGGAGTGATGTTTGTCAACTACTGCTCGCGTCACCGCTTCACAGCCGACGAACTATTAAACATCGAACTCTTTGCCAATCAAGCTGCAGTAGCCATTCGCAACGCCCAGCTTTATGAGGAAGTTCAGCGGCGGTTTGATGAATTGAAGCAAACCAAAGGGTTGGTTGGTTCCAGAACTACGCTCGCATGGATGGGAATGGCAACAAACCATTGGCGACATATCATCGAAGGCCATGCGATCAACATTCGCAATCTGGTAACGGTACTAAAACAGGAATTGTCTAAAACCATGGTGGGTGAGAAGCTGCTGCGAAGCATTGAAGACAAACTGTCACGAATTGATAATCTTGCAATGATGATACTGGAAAAACCAGTCACACCACCGTTGTCTTCTGAAGAAGGTGTATTTGCTGTGGCCGTTAATGATTTAGTACAGGAGCGATTACGGCAGTTATGGCAAAATAAGCCTTATAGCTCAGTTCATCTACAGACCAAACTCTATCTAGATGACTCTGTCACTGTTTTGATAAGCCGCGAGTGGCTTCGTCGTGCTCTGGACATTCTAATTGACAATTGTGTTGAGGAGCTTCAGAGTATTGCATCGGCACATCGCATGATCACTGTTACGACTCAGATGACAGAGAACCGGGTAGAAATCGCCGTTGCCGATACGGGGAGAGGCATCCCGGTTGAAATCAAAATGCACGTGTTCAAGAGGCAGATAGAGAAGGTGGGCGACAGCAAGGGTCTAGGTATGGGCTTGTTAATTGCCCAGGCAATCGCCGAGACTTACGGTGGAAGAATCCATATTGACGAGAATGCGTCTGTCGGAACGACTATGGTTATGAGTTTTCCCGTCAAGGTTCAATAGAGTTTCATTGGTAAAGATGCGATGGCTGTTAATTTTCTTCTGATCAATGGTTCAAGCGATAATCACTGGGAGGAACTTCTACAGAGGGCACTTGGACCTCTCGGAAAACTAAGTGTCATTAGAGCAAGCAACGGCATTGTCCAACTCTACGAGAAGTATGATGTCGCGATAGTTGATGCTACTGTTGTTGAGGAAGTGGAGTTTCTGGTATCACGCTTACGCACTAAGCAACCCACTTGCCGTATCGTTGTTGTGACGGCGTCGCCTACTTGGCAACGTGCTAGAACCGCATTCGAGGCAGGAGCGATAGACTACATTCCCAAATCCCTTGGCCAAGATGAACTGAAAAAAACGTTCCAGGAGATTCTTCAGAAGCCACTGCCCCCTTGGCCACGATGATAAAGCAACAGGAGACTCCTATGCAGCTGACGCGAATTCTAATAGTTGACAACGACTTGGATTCAGTTAAGACAATCAAAGAGTTCTTGGAACGCGAGGGCTATCTGGTTCTTTTGGCCTCAAATCCTGTGGAGGCACGCCAGATGATGGAGCAGGAGCATATCGCCCTTGCAATCCTAGATGTTCGACTAATCAATGATGAAGACGAGAAGGACATCAGCGGTCTGACTCTTGCTAAGGAAACCGATCCTGCCATCCCGAAAATCATATTGACACGGTTTCCTACTTATCAGGCCGTGCGGGATGCTTTGGGGCCAGCTCTGGATGGCCTGCCTCCAGCCATTGGCTTTGTTGCAAAGCAGGAGGGACTGGAAACCTTATTGAGATATATCAAACTCGGATTACTGCAGCTTCAGCCGTTGCTTGAAGCCAAGCTTTTCCAAGCATTCCAAGTGTCATCAACACTAGCGTTGCCAGCCCGTATCGAGGAAGTTGGGCCTGAGCAGGCAAGTCAGCGACTACAGCACAGCTTCGAAGCAACATCGATGGAAATAACAAAGTACCGCGAACAGGAGAATAGACGCGCGTCTCAATATCATGTCGTCGGATTAGGAGCAGCCTCGCTGGGAATCCTGTTGATTGTAGGCAGCATCATTATGATCTGGCTGAACCACATAACGATTACGATCCTTCCCCTGATTGTTAGCGCACTTATCGAAGCGGTCGGCGCACTTCTCTTTGTCCGAGAGGATGCTGCCTATAAGCGCGTCAGCACTTACTTCAAACAACTGAACGAACTCAACCAAATCGGTAACCTTCTGGCGATATGTGACAGTCTGGGATCGAGTTCGGACCGTGAAAAATACAGAAGGAAAATCATTGACAGCATCATCGAGAGATGGTTGACTCATCCCGCGTAAGACGCTGCTCGTGAAGGCTTTGAGGTGCCGGAATCATGCCGAACCAAAGAATATTGCTGGCTGACAACGATCCGGAATTCTTAAACACCTGTGCGGAGTTTCTAGTGTCGGCTGGCTACAAAGTGGTGAAAGCACCAGACCTTGAAGGGGCTCGCCGAGTGCTTGAGGAAAGCTGGGTCCATTTAGCGATTCTCGATCTCAGGCTGATAAATGATGAGGATGAAAAGGATATGAGCGGACTGGTCTTGGCAAGCGAGAGCACTTCCCCAGTGCCCAAGATCATGCTAACTAAATATCAGACGTGGGAGGCGGTGCGGGAGTCGCTGGGGCCAGTCATTAGGGATACTCCGCCCGCGGCAGGTTTCGTCGCAAAACAAGAGGGCTTAGAAGAGCTCTTGCGATGCGTCCGACGTACTTTCACCAAGCGTATCCACTTCAACTGGAACCTCGCGATCAAGTGGAATGAAACGCACCCCCTATCCTTCTCTCATCTCGCGAGCCTGATCCAGCCCAGCTTGCAGGGTGACCGCCTAGCCGACCGCGCGGGTGAACTCAAAGACCTATTCCGTCGCCTATTCTACGAGAAGAGCCAAATCACTATAGAACGTCTGCTGTGGCAACGGGGAGGTCGAGTTGCGCTGACGGTGTTCACATTCGCGCCCGATAAGCCTTTTGAGTCTTTCGTTGTGGTCTGCGGCCCATCTGCTCACATCAACGATGACATTGAACGTTACAGGAAGTATGCCCCCACGGCACTGGAGACCACAAGCACTGCCACTCTATGCGTGTTGGAGAACAAGGCTGAAACCACTCACTTTGCCGCCTACACATTAGCTGGGATCCCTCTCGAAAGTATTCAGACGCTGGCCGAGTTCTACCGCACCAACCCGGAACGAAAGTCGTTACAGGCCGTGGCAGCTTCCCTGCAGGCGACATTTGTGGCCTGGCATAAAAACCAACGCGTCCCGCCGGAACACGAAGCGACGGAGTCCCGGTTGTATCGCGAAAAGATAAGCTTAGAGGAATTGGGGCAAACGGGATTCGAGGAACGAATTAACACGTTGCAGGGCGAGGCGGCGGCGCATGGATTGGCGCTAGATCTGGCCGGCGAGCGGCTCAAATTACAACTTGTCGGCGGCCAAACCTTATCCTATCAAAACCCGCTTTCCTATTTGTTCGGCCCGACGCTGGACAACACAGCCTCAGTCGCCTGCGTAATTACTCCGGGAACGCTTACTACTAACAGCATTCTGGTTGTCCCCGGCGACCGAGCCTGGCTGACCGATTTTTCGGACGTAGGCCCCGCCCCAATATGCTGGAGTTTCGTTGCGCTGGAAGCGGCGATTCGCTTCGGTTTAGTAGAGTCCGACGAAAATCTCCAACTGCACGAAATGGAACGGCGGCTCACCGAGGCGGACAAGCTCGGACAACTGGACACCCGAGATGTGGACAAACCAATTCGCTTGGCGCTCCAGTCTATTGAACTGGTCCGTCGTGCAGCTTCTGAGTTGGCTGGTCGGGATGCTCGTTCGTATCATATGGGACTGCTGTTCCAGGCGGCTAGTCGAGTCGCCACTTTCCAGCCCGGCGTGCGCCGAACCCGCAGAGAAGTGGTTGCGGCGCTCCATGTGCTGCTCGCAGCAAGCATGATCTGCGAGAGAGTGTTGAAGGCCAGCCAGGACGACACTGCGACGGATCCGGTTGGCATCCGGATAGATGTAGTCAATCAAATCGTCCTCGTGGAGGACAAACAAATACATCCAACGCCGACCGAGTTCAAGATATTGGTCTACTTTTATGAGCATGCCGGTCAATTGTGCTCCCGCAAGAATGTTTTTGAACATGTATGGGACGAGACATACGATCGAACCAACAGCGACCATAACAGCCGCCTTGACGCCAACATCAACCGGCTGCGGCAGAAGCTTGAACCTGACAACTCCGCGCCTCGTTACCTCTTCGTTGAGCGTGGCGTAGGCTATCGGCTGTTCACAGAGCCCAAGAAGTAGAGCGAAGTTACAGCCAACACGTAGTCATCGGCCTGACGGAAAACCGTCAGGCTTTTGTTTTGTCATTGTGAGTCCTTGCCCCCGACCCGGCGGAGACATGCTACGCCACTGTGAGTCAGCTGGCATGGAGTCGCCTCACCAAGCATCATACGATTACGAGCGAAGGAGGAGGCCGCAGAGGAGTAAGCGTCAATGGGCATCCACACTGGTGTCGTGCGATGAAGGGAAGGAGGAAGCCATGTGGCTCAGAATTCTATTTGCAGGAGTGGTAGTTATGCTGCTGGTCCTTTTGCTGCCCATCTGGTCAGACGGTTCCGCCAGCGCGAGCACCATATCTGTCGCCACGGGCGGGTCTTCGTTCTCCAGCAGAGATGCATTGAGAACGGCTGTCGAAGCGGGCCGGGCAGGAGTGGCGTTCTTAGAAGCAGTAGGTGAGATCACGCTCACAGTGGCAGAACGGCTGCCGACTGCATGCCTCGGTTCCTTGACCTGCTTGGCCCTGCCTCTCGCGCTGGTTGGGATTTGGACGTTGCGCAATCTCAATCGTATTCTGGGGATCCTTCAGTTTCGAGAAAGCACGCGATCGCTCCTGGGTGACTGAGCCCCTGGATACCACTTGACGGCAACACCATCGTTCGGAAGATCCGCGAGTCGGAGCACCAATTTGTGCTACATCAGGAATCCAGCTAGGCCCCCATCATCTCAACAGATGGGCCGTCACGAAAGGAAATAGTTGGCTCAATTTGACGAAAAACCGCGCCCTGTGTTTCTCCGAGGGCGCGGTTCTTTGCCAACGTGGCTAAAACAACTTGAGTTGCGGTTCAGGAGGCAATGCCATCTGTCGAACACGCTGACGTCCTTGCACGATCTCTCGCCGCCGCGCCGCCAACTCCGCAAATGTCCTCAGCACCGGGCTGATTGCTGTCAGTGATCCCAACGGCGACTCGGTTGCCATCTGGTTGTTGCCGATAGCGAACAATCCTTCTGCGCGGCCTACTTCAATCTGTCCAAGCGCCTTACGCACCAGATCATTCAGCAAGTCGCCTTCGTCACCTTCATCCACCAATGCTCCGCCGACCTCGTCGCCATAAAAGCATTGTGCGGCCATCATCTTCGCACCGATGAGGTCGAGTGCGGACTCAGCCAGCGTGCCGCTGTACACCGGGAAATACAACTTCACCGGCTTGGGCGCGCCGGGGCGATAGAGTCGTCTCATCGCTTGCCACGTTACATAGAGGCTGAATTCGACCTCGAAGAAGATCGCGGTCGAGAACATCGTCAGATTCAGGCCGGTCTCGACCAACTTCGCATTCGTCAACAGCACGTCGAACGACTCGGCGTTTCGCTTCATCCACGTCGCTCGTTTCTCAGGTGCGATGCTCGGCTTGAGGATGCCGACACGCAGGCCGCGCGACTCGAGCGCCGCTTTCACCCGCGGTTGAATGTCCCGCTCCCCCGTTTGCTTCAGGTAGATGAGTGTCTTGCGCCCACACTGCCGTTCGTTCCAGCAGGTGTCTGCCGCCCACTGTTCCTTTGGCAACCAACCATTCAGCCATTCACCAGTCTCGTTATCGAGTATCGCGTCAGAGGCCGGTTGATACGAGCGCACATGCTCCTTGCGCCGCACGGCCCACTTGCCTTTCCCCTGCAAACGGCGATTGAACCAAACTTCTTCGGGTCGGAACATTGCGTCGGGCCGGTGCAGAGCAGTGTTGAGCCAGACGCCGATCGCGCCCTTACCGGTGCCATCTTCTGCTTTCTGCGTGTCGAGCGCCCATTTCAAAAGACCGCTCACCGGATCAGTCTGTGAACCATCCGCATCTTCATACTGCTCCGCCATCCAATCCGTCATCTTGAGCCGGACGATCTCTTCGGAGTAATCCGGCAATGGCAAGCCGATGTCCTTGAGGGACGAGAAGGTGCAATACTTCAGTCCGACACCGGCGATGGCTGGTGAGATCCCCGGCTTCTCGCTCACGGTCTCGAAGAACTTGCTGCCGGTGAACGTTCCATCTTCAGCAGGCTCTTTGTCAATGTAGAACTGCCGCTTGAGCAGACCATACTTCTCCGTCCAACGGCGCTCATCGTTGAAGCCGAACTCGCGGCGCACCTCAGCGGCCAAACGATACAGCAACCAGAAGATGGATGTCGAGTACCCGCCGAAAAGGGTCCCGGTTAAACCAATCGTCCAGCGCGTCGCATTGTTGAGCACCGTGAGCACCCAGCCGGTGCCAGTGCCTTTAGCTTTGCACTTGTGGATTTCGTCCGCAAGGCAAAGGCCAAAGACGTGGCGTGCTTTCTTCTTGATGTACTCTGCGGCGGCAACTCGGCGCAGTGACGATACCTCAAACAGGGGTGAACCACACACGAAGGGCTGGTCGTTCTCGTCCTTTGACCGATAGACATGCTTGCCAGTCTCCGGGTCGAGTACCCGCTTGCCAGCCAGATACCGGCCTTGCCGTTCGTCGTAGTAACGAAGCGGTGCCTGACAGAAACGGCGCTTCACGCCGACAAACTGCTCTGCCTTCTCTGGTAAGACGACGGTCGCCATGTCTGGCTCACCCGTTACCTCGTCATACTTCTCGGCGACGGGTTGCCCACACTGTGGACAGATGCACACCTGTTTAAGTTCGACCCAGGTAGTCTCGCCCTCGGCATCAGACATGAGCACTCGTCGCCGTGCGAGATTCATCGCCGGTCGGCGGCCACTCGCCAGTTTCGCCGTCTCGAACGACAGGATAGCGAACGACTTCTCTGGTAGTTGCCCGCTGGCATACTCATTGACGAACTGTGCGACGCTATATTCACCCACGCAAGCCTTCTCGCTGTCAGGATCACGCGGCGTGTCTAGTTCCAACCACAGGAACCCACCGATGCGGCCATCCAACAAGCTGTGCCCTGAGCCTGTCGAAGGGTTGGGCGCACGCGCTCCCCTTCGACTTCGCTCAGGGCAGGCTTTCCGCCGTTGCGGTGGTGTCTGCTCGGCGCGCGCCAGCGATTGCTTGAGCGCGATCTCCAACTGAGTGGAAAGTGGTATCTTCTGCTTTCCGGCGAGTTTGCGAATCAGCGCCAGGGACTTCTTTGCGTTCACCCCTTCAAACTCATCGTCATCCAGCGTGAGACCCATGACCTCCTCGAGCCACATTCCGGTCTTCATGGCTTTGGGCAACGGCTTTGCTCCCACTGTGATGACGCGGCTGACCGCGCCCGGCGTGACTTCGGGGATCTCCTTCGGCCAGTTCTCCTTGCCGGTGACGATGCCGGGGCCAACCACAAGGGCTGGATAGGCCGACTGCTTCTTACTTCGCGCTTGGGTTGTGTGGATGTACTCGGCGATGGCGATGCCAATGGTGGTCTTGCCAGCGTGACTCCTCTCGTTTCCGAAAGGCACAGACTATGACTTCACCCGCTCGATTTTGGATTTCAGATTTGGGATTGTGGATTGGGGGTTTTAGTCGAAAATCCACAATCGGCAATCCAAAATCGGGTTGGGGTTCGGCGTGTGACGGCGGCGCGGAGTTCAAACGGTTCACAGCACCGCTTGAGAGTCGCCGTCTTGAACAGAGTTCGCAGTCGTTACGGGGACAAGGCAAAGGATGAATTAGGAAGGATGAAGGATGAATGTGAACTGCCGCTCCGCATTCATCCTTCTGCCTTCATCCTTCATCCTTTCCCGTCTTCCCACGGCGTTGCCATGCGGACGTTGCCTTCAGTCCGTTTAGGTTTCGCCGTTATTAGCCGAATGTGATGACCCGCCTTGCGGCGGATCGGGGCCGGGTGTTGACCCCATCTCTGCATTGACAAAGCCCGCGCGGTGTCTGAGACACAAACGACCCAGCGCGATCGCGAGATGCTTCTGAAAGTCGGTCAGGCCGGTTTCGGTGCGGCCCGGCAGTTGACGACCGCGGGAGAGGG
>Ga0194127_10002920_pt1 | contig 22542 bp, 15 predicted proteins | sample TA2KigC100mmetaG_FD_148624 | JGI IMG/M metagenome (GOLD analysis project Ga0194127, IMG submission 148624) | Freshwater microbial communities from Lake Tanganyika, Tanzania - TA2015036 Kigoma Deep Cast 100m | ecosystem: Environmental > Aquatic > Freshwater > Lake | place: Tanzania: Lake...
CCCCAGTTTTTCCAGATTACCGGCCGGCGCTAAAAGTTCCATGCCCTGATTATACCGCATCCCCCCCATCAGCGCACCCCAATGCGTTCTAGGGACGGTTCTCTTGACGCATTGTAGTCAAAAATAACTTCTTCTTGCAAGGTTTTAGTAGATGTAACTTTAAGAATGCATCAGGAGAACCGTCCCTAGAACGCATGAATGCGTCAGGAGAACCGTCCCTAGAACGCACTAGAACGCATTTAGTGTGGGTGGCTTTGCCAGGGTAGATTGTCGAGGTCAACGTTACCGCCAGAGAGGATTATGCCAGCCTTCAGGCCACTTAGGGCGATCTTCTTTTCCAGCAGTAGACCGACTGCGACGGCGGCTGAGGGTTCGATAATTAGCTTGGTTCTTTCCCAGATCAAGCGCATCGCCTTAATTATTGCCTGCTCGCTGACCGTTACGATCTGCTCAACATGGTCGCGGATAATCGGAAAAGTCAGTTCCCCTAACGAGGTGAGCAGCCCGTCGGCAATAGTCTGCGGGTTTAGGGAGGGGATGATCTTTCCCGCTTGCAGCGAGCGGTAAGCATCATCAGCCATTTCCGGTTCAGCACCGATTACGCGGACCCCGGGAGAAATTCCGGTGGCAGCCAGGGCGGTGCCACTAAGCAAACCTCCTCCTCCGACCGGGGCGATTATAGCGTCCAGATCTAGGTGGTCTTCCAGCAGTTCAAGCGCAGCGGTGCCCTGTCCGACGATTACCAGCGCGTTATCGTAGGGGTGAATCATTATCGCCCCTGTTTCGGCAATAATCCGGGCCAGAGTAGCTTCACGGGCCTGCTGGTTTGGCTCGCAAAAAGTAATCCGGCCGCCGTAGTCTTTGACGGCTGACTTTTTCACCGCCGGGGCGTTATCGGGCATTACGATGTAGGCGGGGATATTCCTCAACCTGGCCGCCAAAGCCAGGGCTTGAGCATGGTTGCCAGAGGAATGAGTGGCCACTCCCCGGGCTGCTTCGGCCTCGGAGAGGGCGTAAACGGCGTTGGTAGCACCCCGAAATTTAAAAGCTCCTACTTTTTGTAGGTTTTCACACTTCATCATCACTTGGGTTTCAGTTAATCGGTTAAGGCTTTCACTGGTCAGGACCGGAGTGCGGTGAGCATAAGGTTTGATTCTTTCTGCTGCTTTAAGGATTTGATTAAAGTCAGGTTTAATAATCGTGATCACCTGTTTCTAATAAATAATCTGCCTGAGGTTGTTCAACAGCTTTTAATCAATTAGAATATATTCATAGTATCCGACCACTTCCTGGTTGGCAAGCAGACTCAATACGCCTGCCTGTATTGTTCAGCAAGCAACTCTGTTATTTAGATGGGGGCTGCCGGTTTTGATCGAACTGATCTACTCCAACCGCACCGAAAGATTGCTGCTCAGCCTGGTCTCTGATCTGGATAGAAGACGGTGCGAGGGGGCCCACCCGCTTGACCCGGTCGAGGTTGTTGTCCCCAACCGCAATATGGAAGCCTGGGTAACACTTGGGCTGGCCCGGGCCACCGGTGTGGCGGCCAATATTCGCTTTCGCCGCCTGGAGCGCTTTATCGGCGATCTGGTTGAGCTGGCTCTACCCGGTTACTTTAAGCTGGTAGATCTTGATCTGATAGAGGCGGCCCTGCTTGCTGCTTTGCACGATGATCAAATCCTGACGCTGCCCGAACTGCAGCCGGTACGCAGCTATCTGGAGAGCGGTGCCGGGGTGGTCGAGGGTTCTGCTTTCGATCGTCATCTCGCTGCGGACAGCTTTGATCTGCGCCGCATTCAGCTGGCATCGCGCATGGCTTATCTTTTCCAGGAATATTCTTTCTCACGGCCGGAGATGATTGCTGCCTGGCGTGAAGGGTTTGACTCTACTGCTGCAACTGGCCGTTTCGGTCGTTTTGGTTTAACAGGTTCAGCATATCTTGATCCGGCCCTGGCCGATTCTTCTTTCGCTGCCGCCGCAAAATGGCAAAAGTTTCTCTGGCAGGCTGTATTTGGTCAAGGTGGAGCGCTCGCTAAAAACCCGCCCGCCTCAGGCGGCCACTGGAACACTCTTGATCAGCTGGTGCTTGATCACGGTTTTTTCAGGCAGCTTGCCAGAACAGATCTGCCGGTGGTGCACATCTTTGGTATTTCCTACGTAGCCCGTATTTTTCAGCTCCTTTTTGGCCGTCTTGGCGATAGCAAAACAATCAGAATCTACACCCTGAACCCCTGTGCCGAATTCTGGGAAGATATTGAAACAGACCGGGAACTTTTTTACCGGCTCGACCATGAAGAGAACAGACGATCAAAGCTGCTCTGGTCGTCCACCGGGGAACCGGATGTCGAAGATCCTTTTGGTTTGGAAGAAGCCAGTACACCGGCTCTTCGACACTGGGGCAAACCGGGGCGGGAATATATTCGCCTGCTGGGTGAACTAACGGATTGTGATTTTGACAGCGAGTTCGAAGACCCCCTTGACCAGGATCCGCCAACCCTGCTGCACCGCTTGCAACGCGATATTCTCTACCGTGAACCGGAGCGAGTATTTAATCCAAATAGCCCAACTCCTTGTGAACCGGACCGATCGATCCGGCTGGTGGCTGCTCCTTCAGTGCGTCGCGAAATAGAATGGGTGGCCGATGAAATCTGGCGGCTGCTACGCGAGGATCGTCCGCCCTCTGGAATGCCGCGCTTAAGACTCAGTGATATTGCAGTGATCGTCAACAGTGCAGCACGAGATCTCTATCTGCCCCAGATCGAAGCGGTCTTTTCCGCCAGCCACAATCTGCCCGGTAGTTTTTCTGACCTGCCCGGTTCAGCAGGCAGTAGGCTAATCGAAGCAACGAGTATGCTGCTTAAACTGCCCTTCGGCCGCTTTACGCGGGCAGAGATTCTCAGCCTGCTCAGCCATCCGGCCTTAAGCGCCAAGCTGGAAGGACTGACACCTGGCGACCTGGCGGTGCTCGCGGATAAACTGGGCATTATCTATGGCGCCGATCGCACCGATCATCAGGGCACCTATGTTGATGAAGATGTTTTTAACTGGGACCAGGGGGTGCGCCGTCTGGCACTGGGTGCTTTCATGCTCGGTGAAAAAAGCGGTGATGAGCGGATTTTTACCACTGCTGAAGGCCGCTGGTTGGTTGAAGAGGTGGCGGGTAACGCTTTTGCCGCGGCGGCACGCTTTGGAATGCTGGTTCGCTCGCTGCTGGCCGATGCCCGTTATGTGAGACAGCAGCAGCTTACACTTAGCCAGTGGGCCACCTTTTTTACGGGCCAGGTCGAACGCTATTTTGAATCAACCGAGGCGCGGGACGAACACGATCGCTATAGGATTAGCGGGGCTCTCAACCGGCTTGAGCAGATGGACTGGGGCATTAAAGTCAGCGGTCGCACCGCCGCCGCAATTTCCGAGAAGACCCTGGCTGAGCTGCCCGGCGGCCGCGGCCGCTACCTGGCAGAGGGTGTGGTGGTATCATCTTTCCTGCCGATGCGGGCTATCCCTTTTAAAGTTGTCTTTCTGCTCGGTCTTGGAGAAGGTCTATTCCCGGCTACGGGACGCAGAGATGCCCTCGATCTGCGGGCGGCAAAGCGCCGTGCGGGAGATGTGGACCCCTCCGAGCGTGATCGCTACATGTTCTTGGAAACACTGCTCTGCACCCGTAAAAAGCTCTATCTCTCATATATTCGCAGGGACGAACAGACTGGTGATCCCCTTCAGCCTTCAGCCCTGGTTCAGGAGCTGTTACATACCCTTAAAAATGGCTACCTGGGTGAAGAAGGGGTGGAACAGCTGAAAGTCGAGCCCGCCTTAAGGCGCTACGCTGATCAGTTCTCACTAACCGATACATTTATTGATGAGGCTAAAGTTGAAGCGCAGGTTCTGGCGGTTGCTGCCTCCTGGCAAAAACACAGTGGGACGGTGGCAGCTGAAGATCCCATCTCCGGTTTAAACGGGATCAAAAAATATGCCGCCCCCGGCGAGTGGGAAAAACTTAGCAAAATGCTTAAACTCCCCGCCGAACCACCCAATCCTGAAGCAAATTCACCAGAACCCTTTGCCGAAGTAGGGTTGCCCGGCCGTGAAGCTGAAGCTGTTCTGACCACGGCGGCGCTGCGCCGCTTTTTAGAGTGCCCGCTGCAGGGGTGGGCCTCAGCTATGCTTGGCCTGGCTGAGACCGAAGATGATCAGGCCGACCGGGAAGAAGAAGATTTTGAAATGGCGCGGCTGGCCGAAACTACCCTGTTGCGTTCCGCATTTTATCATGCGGTGGTAAAAGATCTGGAGCCCGCTTCAGTATACACTCCGATGGCTGATCGGTTTAAACTGGCTGGACATTTCCCGGTTGGTGAACCCGGCCGGGTGCTGTCAGCAAAACACCTGCAAATCCTTAATGGCTGGCAGAGTGTGCTGCTGGCAATGAACAGCGGTGGAACCGGCTCGGGCCTGGAAAGGTTACGGTTAGGGCGCTCTTACGCTGCTGAAAGCGCCGAAATAGCGCTGGATCCGCTGCTGCTAGCGGCCCCAAAAGTAAACTGTCACGGCGCGGTCACCAGGGTGCCGGTCCGCATCAGTGGACTCAGTGAAGGGCTGCTTGCGAAGAGGCGGATTTCAATCAGCCTGCAGCCTGCCTCAGTGCCAGTAAACCCGGGCGGGGATCAAAGTGCTGCCAAAGTTTTTCGCCTGTTGTTGCGCGGCTTAATAGATCATCTAGCTCTTTCGGCAGCAGGAGTCATCCAGTTCGAAAAAAGGGCAGTTCGGATTATCTACGCTGATGGTGTTGGAGTAGCGGGCTATCTTGGCCTTAAACTGGCTCCGATTGCCGCTGAAGAAGCCCGGCACTGGCTGGCCGCCCTGGCCGGAGATCTGCTTTCCGGCCCTCACGCTTACCTGCTGCCCTGCGAAGCGGTATTCATTGATTTTCACCGCTATTTTAAAACAGCGGTCGCCGGTGAAGAAAAATCAAAAAATAGCGCTGTTGACGTCGGCAAAGTCGGTCCACCCGGTTTGCTGTACCGATCTGACAGCTTGAGAATCGCTTCGACGATCAAAGATATGGTCAACGACGATTTTGCATCATTTAGTAGTCTCTACGGCCCGGTGCCCAAACCACGTAACTACCGACCGCCTGCTGTAGAAGATCTGGCAGCCATAATTGAGCGCCGCTTCAAGCTGCTTTTTGCCCTGATCCTGGAGAAGGAGAACTTTTGATGATCCCAGCTGCCTATAAAAAGCCGCGTATTTTGTGCGATTCGGCCCTTCATCAAAGCCATCTTCTGATTGAAGCTTCTGCCGGCACGGGAAAAACCTTTACGATCGAGCACCTGGTGCTTGATCTGGTGATCAGCGGCCGGGCTTCGATCGAGCAGATTTTGGTAGTAACTTTCACTGATGCGGCCACCCGGGAACTGAGGGAGCGGATCAGAAGGTTAATCCAGGCGGTTTGCGACTGCTCTACAGCTCTGCCACCGGAAGCAGCCGACAGCGATTACTGGCTGATTGATGACGAAAGCAGGTCCCGGCTGCGTGAAGCACTATTCCGTTTTGATGGGGCATCGATCTCAACTATTCATGGTTTCTGCCACGGAGTGTTGACCGAGCAGGCTTTTCTTGGCGGGCGTTTATTTGAACAGGTTCATGCCGATGGGCGGGAAGTTTTCGGGCAGGCCTTTCGGGAGGAGCTACGGGTGGCACTTGCCGAAGCGGGGCCAGTTGGCGAAAGCTTGCGATCATGGATTGGGGAAGAAAAAAAGATTGCCGATCTCGAAGATTTTCTCTTTTCCTGTTACCGCGAAGGCAGTCCGCAGCGCTGCCCGGTTACTCCGCTTTGGGAACCTGAAGAGCTGCTGAAGTCTTTGACGTCACTTCCGGTTCCTGAAGAGCTCAAAGCAGCCGGGCGCTCCATTTATGATAAGAGTCAGGCCTTAAAGAGCTTTGAAGCCATGATCGACGATCTTTTTGCCCTGGTTGAACCTGTGACACTGGAATATGATCCTTTAGCTGCTGCCGCAGAATTTACCAAGTGGGCGAGCAAAGTAAGGACCATTGAAAAAAACAAAGCCTCTGTGATTGAGCACCTCTACAGGGCAGGATCGGCAACAGAGGCACCGTTAGTATTAAAGAAGCTGGCAGCGCTGCTGCGCTGTATTGAAGAGCGCTGCCTGAATGCTGAAAGTTTTATGGTCTACCGCTTTCTGCCGCGAGTCAGAAAACGCTTGCAGCTGCGTAAAAAGGCGCTCGGCCTTCTCGATTACGACGATATGCTGCTTGGCGTCCTTGAAGCCTTGCAGGGCAAAGATGCCGCAGTTCTCAGGGCGGCCTTAAGGAGACGCTGGACCCACGCTCTGGTTGACGAATTCCAGGATACCGATCCGGTGCAGTGGGAAATCTTCCGCCGCATCTTTGTCGACGAAGCCGAAAAGCACCGCCTATTTCTGATCGGCGACCCGAAACAGGCTATTTATGGCTTTAGAGGCGCAGATCTGCATACCTATGACCTGGCCCGCCGCTATCTGCAAAAGACAGCTCGAGCCGCGTTCTTGCCGCTGACCGAAAGCTATCGCTCCACCGGACCGTTGATCGAAGCATTAAATCGGATTTTTTTAGCTGCAGATGAAGAGGGAGCTAGTTTTTTCAGCGGTCTTAACCGCTATGATAATCCTGTCATGTGTGGCGATCAGACTCGCTGTGCCTTTGAAGAAGGCAGGGCGGCGGTACCGGTTCAACTGCTGCATCTTTATACTACAGGGAGTAAACTGAATGCTGCGGCAGTGCGGGAGGGCCTGACCCGTTTTATTGCTGAAGAAATTCACAGACTGATCGACGAAAATAAAGGGTTGAAAACAACAGTGGGAGGTAAAGAGCCGCGGCCCCTTAAGCCCAGCGACATCTTTATCCTGACCCGCACTGCCCGCGAGGGTCTGGCTATAGGGCGTGCCTTAAGGAACTTCGGTATTCCCCACGCCTATTACAAACTGGATGGTCTTTTCCAGACTGACGAAGCCTTAGATCTCTACTGCCTGCTGGCGGCGATTGACCGGCCGGGTGAACCGTCAACCAGGATGGCCGCCTGGCTGACTCCTTTTTTCGGTATACCCTTAGAAGAGCTGCCTGCCTGGCATGAGGCAGGTATCAACCACCCGCTCTATAGCTTACTCTTGCGTTGGCAGCAGTTGGCCGACAACCAGCAGTGGTCCACCTTTTTTGATCTCATCCTGACCGAATCGGGTCTGGTCAGGCGCCTTATTTTCCGGGGCGAAGAGCGCTCGCTTACCAATTACCTGCACCTCTTTGAGTTGCTCCAGGCAGAGGCTCATCGAAAGCCGGTTACCCTGCGCGAGCTGTCCCGGGAACTGAAGGCCAAGATCGATGGCCGCAGCCTGGCCGAAGGACGTGAAGGGAATATCCAGCGGTTGGAATCTGATCAGGAAGCGGTGCAGATTCTGACCATGCACAAAGCCAAGGGGTTGGAGGCCGAGGTCGTTTTCATCGGCGGTGGCTTTACTGATAACCGCAGCAGCAGTAACGATACGGCAATTTACCATCTCGGCAACGAACGGCGCTTGCATGTCGGTAAAGCAATTGGCGCCCTGGCTTCACTGATTAAAGAAGAAATCCGGCAGGAGAATGAGCGGCTTCTTTACGTGGCCCTGACCCGGGCCCGGTCGAGACTCTACCTGCCTTTCTTTGGCGCCTCAGGCGATCGGGAGAAGACCGAGGTTGAGAGAGATTATAAGTTTTCGAGCCTGGGTAACATGTACGCAAAATTGCAGCGCCGGCTGGACCTGCTAGCTGATCAGGGACAGTTTGAAGACAGCCGGGATCATTTTCGGGTTCGGCCGCTTTGTTGCAGCCAAGATAACCGCCGACAGGGTCAAGATCTGGGCACACTGCCGATCTGGCAGACGGATAAACTACTTGAACCGCCTGTTTCAAGCGCAGAGGAGGCAGCAAGACTGGCATCAGAACACCGGGGAGTTTTACTGACCAGCTATACCAGGATCAAGAGTGCTGCCGAAACTGCACTACCGGTAGAGGGAGAAGGAGTCGCATCACTGTTATTTAGCGAAGTAATAGATCCTGCGGCAGCTCTTTTTATTAAAGAACCTGATCAGCAGGAGTTGCCGGGCGGACGGGAAACCGGGATTTTTCTGCATGCCCTGATCGAAAATATCCCCGCAACTGAATTGCCTGGCACTACTTATAAAGATTGGGTGATACGGGACACCGTGATCACCAGGGCCGAAAAGCTGGCCGCCAGGTATGGTTTTAGCCCGGAGTACCTGCCTGCTGCCCTGAAACTGGTTTTTAGGGCTCTTACTGCACCTCTCGATCTCGTGAGTCGTGAAAAGACAGCTTCGCTAAAGTTGCCTGCCGGTTTGGCTGCTGCTGAGAGAGTCAGAAAAGAGATGGCTTTTGCTTATCCGATCCCCGAAGCAGATCACCCGCTGCTCGGCAGCTCCCGGCCAGGTAAAAGCCCGGAGCAGGCGCTACCCTATGAGGTTGGGCGCGGCTACCTACAGGGTTTGATTGACTATCTATTCGAGCACGAAGGACGGGTCTACCTGTTGGACTGGAAAAGCGACCGGCTGACCGATTTTGGACCGGAAACCATAGAGCAACACGTGCAAAAAAATTATAGCCTGCAGGCCGGCATTTACAGTCTGGCGGTGGTTCGCCTCCTCGGCCTCGGCTGCGAAGCAGACTATGAGGCCCGTTTCGGCGGTATCCTCTACTTCTTCATGCGCAGTTTGCAGGCAGGAGAAGGAACCTGGTTTTCCCGCCCTGGTTGGCTGGAACTGCTAAAACTTGAACGCGAGCTCTTACAGCGCAACCAGTGGGGTGGAGCGGTTATTGCCCAGCTACGGGGAAACCGGGGCGAAGGGGAAAAGGAGGCAAACAGGCATGAAGGGTAAGCTGTTAGTAAGCCCTTACTTTCCCTTTCCGACCGACCTGGTTGAAAAGGTTAAAGAGCTTGATTTAGGATTGGAAAGTCTTTTTATGGCCTGGGATCTGTCAGCGTTAGTTGGTGAAAAAGAACCAAATTTACGCCGGACAGTTAGTATTCTGGCGCTGGCCTGCCTACTCGCTGCCACCGAGGGGCATACCAGATTGCCGTTACAGGATCAGCTGACTTCCGGTTCGGTTCTGGAGCAGCTGGCGGTTAACGAAGGCGATCGCGAGGCTCTATTTCAATTGCTAACCGCGCTGCCGTTATGTTCTGAACAACGTGAGGCGGTGGGCTTAGCCGCTGTTTTTGGCCCTGCCGGCGCTTACCGGCCGCTAATCTATGATCGTGACAGCCTCTACTTACAAAAATATCATTTGCTCGAGGGTAGGGTAAGCGCTGCACTGCGCGAGCGCATTAATTGGTTGCCCCCTGATGATGGTGATCATGCTGCAGAATTAAAGCCTGGTCAGATTGACGAAGCGCTGCAGGATGTGCTGCAAAACTCACCGCTGGTGGCGGGCAAAACGATCAGACTTGATGATGAGCAGCAGCTGGCCGTAAAACGGGCCCTGGAAGGAAGGTTAACCGTGGTTAGCGGACGACCCGGCAGTGGAAAGACAGCCATTGTCTCCGATCTGTTACGGGTTGTTGCTCGCCTCCAGCATCTGCCGCTTGAAGCGATAGTCCTGGCAGCCCCCACCGGCAAGGCTGCCGACCGTATTCGTGCTTCGATCATCCGCCACCTGGCAGCAATCGCCAATCCTTCAGAAGTCGACCGGAGGCTGCTTGAAAACTGCCCCCACGCCCAGACCCTGCACCGCCTGCTCGGCTACTCTCCGGCCGAAGAGCGCTTCCGTCACTCAGATCGTAACCCCCTGGCCGAAAAGCTGGTTATTGTCGATGAGACCTCGATGCTCGACCTGGCTCTAACCGATAGTCTGCTGCGGGCTCTGCAGCCGGATGCCAAGCTGCTGCTGCTCGGCGATGCGGATCAACTTCCGCCAGTTGATGCGGGGGCAGTGCTGCGCGATCTCTGCCGTTCAAAACAGGCAGAGACGCAAGGGAGATTAATAATGCTTAAAAACAGTTATCGGGCAAGGGAAGAAGATTCGGCCGGCGCCAAAATCCTTGCTTTCGCGACAGCCCTCAACAGCGGAGAATATCCGCACATGAAGGGTGCGCCGGGCGCTCCAGAGGTATGTGCCGAACCGGCGGCACTGACCTTTGCCGGGGTGGAGATTTTTATGCCAAGCGAAGAGCTACAGAAGCGGGACTTTATGGAATGCTGGCTCAACAGGCATCTTAGCTCGGCGGAGCTACCTGCTCTTCTGCACAGCTACAGCTATCATCAAGGGTCGACAGGGTTTGAAGATCAGGATCAACAAGATTTAAAGCTACTTTTTGAGCATTACGAGAGCTTTAAGCTGCTCTGCGTCACCAGGGTCACAGCCGCCGGTGCCGGTTCAGATTTCTTAAACCGCTGGTTTCACCAGCGTTGGCTCGCCTGGCTTCGTGACCATGGGTTGCCGGAGAGTGCCGGGGAGATGGCCGTCGGTGAACCGCTGATTGTCAACCGCAACGACTACCGTCTGCGGCTGTACAACGGCGATTCTGGGATTGTGCTGCCCGTCTCTTCGGTGAGCGGAACCACAAAAAGCCTGCCCGAACCGATGGCTGTTTTCCAGCGGGGGGATAGCTTCAGCGCCTACCCACTGCAGGCTCTTAGCGGCAGGTTTGAACCGGCCTGGGCGATCACGGTGCATAAGGCTCAGGGGTCAGAATATGATGATGTTGCCATCATTCTGCCCGGTACCTCTATCAGGCCACTGTCGCGCGAACTGCTCTACACTGCGGTAACCAGGGCCAGGCGTTCGGTGGTTGTCGTCGGCTCAGCTGCTGTCCTGGAAGAGGGAGTACTGCGGCCAGTGGAGCGCCTTTCAGGCGTAACCGAAATCCTGGATTCCGGTGTATAATAAACCGCAGCTAAAAACTTTCATCAATCAGGTCGGAGGTGTTACTTAATAATACAACAGGGAGGAAACATGGATACAAAAAAGGCAATTAGCGTCAGTCTTGGATCCCATAAACGGGATAAGGCCGTTGATATTACACTACTTGGCCAGCAAGTCAGGCTTGAACGGATCGGCACAAACGGCGATGAAAAAGAAGCAGCCCGCCTCTTTGTCACTCTTGACGGCAAAGTCGATGCCCTGGGGGTAGGCGGGATCGCTTTACATATTAACTTGCCCTGGAAATCATATCCTTTAAGAGCGGGTATTAAACTGGTTAAGGATGTTAAATATACGCCATATACTGACGGCACAGGCATCCAGACCGTTCTTGAAAGCAGGGTTATGCAGTATGTGCTCTCAAACCTTGAAGGGCAAATCCCCGTGAAAAAAGCCTTCCTTGTTGAAGGCCTATCCCGTTATGGAATGATCAACTCATTTTTTGATACCGGTTTTGATTGCGTCTTCGGCGACTTGATGTTTGCCCTGGGCATTCCTATTGCGATCAGGTCCCGTAAGGGAGTTAACCGGGCCGCTAAACTGCTTTTACCGTTCGTTACTCAAATGCCGATCAGCATGCTTTACTCCACGGGAGAAAGCCAGGATGTGGTCGTTCCTAAATATATAAAATACTATCATGAGGCTTCCGTGATAGCCGGCGACTGGCTCTATATAAAAAAACATCTGCCTGAAGATATGGAAGGTAAAATTATTGTGACAAACACTACGACAGAAGATGATGTAGAGTTTATGCGTTCCCGTGGCATTGCTTATCTTGTTACTACTACGCCGGTTTTTGCCGGCAGATCATTCGGGACTAATGCCTTTGAGGCTGCCTTAACTGCTGCTGCCGGTCTGGGGCGCACCTTAACTTTTAGCGAGATCAGCTCAATCATTGAAAAAGAAAACATAAAACCACAGATCCGAAAGCTGTAACCCCCCGATACCCGTTCAAATTAAAGGCTTTCTTTCAAGCCGATCTAGCCTGAAAAAATTTAGATCAGCTGAAATGTATGTTTTTTTAGGTAGCTTCTTTTTAGTTAAAAATAAGCTGGAGCCGGCTATTATGATGACACCTTTCAGCACTGCTGAGCTGAGTATTGTACATTTTGCTCTAAACTATTTGTTTATCACAAAATCAGTACAGATGGCCAGGCTGTCTAATGCTTCAGAAGCTGAGATGTAAACCGACTATTCCTGGGAGATCTTCATTAGCCCCCTTGTTTACTGCCAGACATTGAACTCTACCAACCTTTTTGGTGGGCGAAGGTGCAAAATGATGGCACTTAATATTTTTCAGTCAGGAAGGAATAACCGCATATTTAACGAATATTTCCAGTGTATTTTCTCTTTGCCAATCTGGAAAGACGAGGTGAAAGGATGGAAAACGCCAACCAGGATGTACTGGCCCGACTTCACCTGGGCGCTATGCTACCCCTGCTGGAAGATGTTGCCCAATTTGATGACGGGGTCCGCGAAGCAACGAAGAATTGGAACTTGACTCTGCAGTTTCAGCTTCCGGGCGGGGATCCGGCAACGGCACTGTGCTTTGGACCGGCTGGGTTGAAGACGCACCGCGGGGGAGTCAAAGGCCCGAAGGTGACGCTGACTTTTCCGAACGCCCGCCTGCTGAATGATGTTTTCCAGGGGCGCATCAAGAAGAGCCCACGGCCGAATCTGCGGGGCCTGTTTCACTTGAAAAAGCTGATGGGGCTAGACCCGGTGCTGGGGAAACTCGAGTATTACCTGCGGCCTTCTGCCGATCTGCTGCAGATACCCGAAACATTTGCTTTTTGTGTGCGTCTGAACCTCTACGCTCTTGCTTTTGGTATCCAGGTCCTGGGCGAACATGACCCCGAAATGAAGCCGGTTGTTTCCCACCTGCCGGACGGAGTGCTGGAAATCCGAATCGCCGAGGGGCCATCCGCCCATATTGCAGTCAGACAGGGTCGGTTTATTCCCGGGAGGGGCCCTGCGGAAAAGGCCAATGCGATCATGGATTTCGACGGCCTCGAAACGGCCTGGGCACTGCTTCAGGGCAACCTGGATCTTTATGCGGCGGTCGGTGGTGAAAAACTTAGAATCCGGGGCAACATTCCACTGCTGGACGGGATTACGCCTCTGTTGGACCAGCTGTCGCTGTACTTTTCCTGATCAGCATTCCACTCTTGCGATACGCGGAGGAGGCAAACCTTGAATGGGTAAATCAGATGAGAAATACTATAACTTCAATAAATCAAAAGAACTTTTCACCCGCGCCACGCGGGTAATCCCATGGGGCATCTACGGCCACATGACCCCCACACTACAGGTCCCCGGGTCATATCCCTATTACACGGCTGAAGCGAAAGGGTGTCGCTACACCGACATTGACGGTAACGAATTTATCGACTACATGTGTGCTTACGGACCGATGATCCTTGGCCACAATTACGGACCAGTGGAAGAAGCGGCTGCCCTGCAGCGGGCCGCCGCCAACTGTACCAACCACCCTGCCCCTGTGATGGTTGATCTGGCGGAATATCTGGTTGGTTTGATCCCGGTGGCCGACTGGGTTCTTTTCGCAAAGAACGGTGGCGATGCAACCAACTATGCCCTGCTGGTAGCCCGGGCCCATACCCGGCGCAAGAAAGTGATCATGGTCGCTAAGCATTACCATGGTGTTGCCCCCTGGTGTACTGCGCTGGGGCACGGCGGCATTACCCCGGAAGACCACCTGAACATGCTCCAAGTGGAATGGAACGACCTGGAAGGCTTTGAAGCGTTGGTTAAAAATCACCCCGGTGAGATTGCTGCTTTCATTGCCCAGCCTTATCACCATGTTACCTACGGAAAGCAGGAGATGCCGGCACCGGGGTACTGGCAGGGCATTGAAAAAGTCTGCCGGAACGAGGGGATCATCCTCATTTCGGACGATGTGCGTACCGGTTTCCGGCTGCATATCGGCGGATCCAATGAATATTTCGGCTACAAACCCGACCTAATCTGCTTTTGTAAGGCTATCGCCAACGGTCACCCCATTTCGGTTTGCGTGGGACGCAAGGAGCTAATGAATGCCGCTTCTAAGGTTCTTTACACCGGTTCTTTTTGGATGTCGGCTGAGCCCATGGCCGCAAGTCTGGCTACACTAAAAGCCCTGCAAGATACAGATGGGGTTGAAAAGATATCGCGTATCGGAACGCTACTGATGAAAGGCTTGGAGGAACTGGGTGCACGCTACGGCCTTGAAATCGAAACATCGGGCGCACCGGGGCTACCCTTCATCCATTTCAAGGGCGACCCAGATCTATTCCTGCAGCAGTCTTTCTGCGCTGAAGTGACGCGGCGGGGTTCTTTTTTTCACCCGCACCATAACTGGTTTATTTCCACGGCCCACGAAGAAAAGGATATCGATGAAACATTAAACCATGCCGAGGCGGCACTGAAAACTTTGAAAGCTTCACTGGGTTAATATAGGTCCACAGAAGGAGGTATAGAACTATGGTTTTGACGGATAAAGAACTGAAATATTTAACTGAAACTGCCTGGAAGATCAGGCGCAGCATCGTCCAGACAACATACTGGGCCGGTGGAGGCCATATAGGAGGTGGCCTCAGCCAGACTGATATTCTGGTAATTCTCTACTTCCACTTTATGAATATCGATCCGAAAAACCCCGGTTGGGAAGAGAGAGACAGGCTGGTCCTCAGTAAAGGTCACGGCGGTGTCGGTTACGCTCCTGTCCTCGCAGAAAAAGGTTATTTTTCAGGGGAGCTCTTAAAAGAATTTAATCACACCGGATCGCCTTTCGGAATGCACTTGGATCGCCTTAAAGTTAAAGGGCTTGACGCTTCGACGGGCTCTCTCGGCCATGGACTGCCAATCGCAGTGGGGCTGGCAATGGGAGCAAAACTGCAGAAGAGACCCTGGCGGACCTATTGCATTATGGGTGATGGAGAACTAGCTGAGGGTAGCATTTGGGAAGGCGCTATGGCAGCCAGTCATTTTAAGCTTGGTAACCTGATAGGCTTTATTGATCGCAACAGGCACTGCATCGACGGCTGCACAGAAGAGGTAATGGCTCTTGAACCGATCAGCGACAAGTGGGCCAGTTTCGGCTGGACAGTACTTGAGGTTGATGGCCATGATTTTCTGCAGCTGGCAGAAGCTATTGAAAAAGCGCATTTAAGCTTAGATAAGCCAACAGTAGTAATCTGTCACACAGTAAAGGGCAAAGGAGTCGACTACATGGAAGGAAAGCCGGAATGGCATTATGGCGGGCTTGATACAAAAATGGCCGAAGAGGCTTTACTTTCAGTTGATCGCCTTTATGGTAAAGCATAGAAATCACAGAGAGGAGGATTTCAATGAGTGAAGAATCAGGATTGACCTACAGTGTTTATGATACCGACCATATGACCCCCACCGAAATATACGGTCACGTTCTGGCCAAGCTCGGAGAAGAGAGGAAAGAGATTGTCGCATTGACAGCCGACCTGGCCAAATCAACCAAAATAGGCAAATTCGGTGATAAGCATCCTGAAAGATTTTTTAATGTAGGTATTGCCGAGCAAAATTTGATGGGTATAGCATCGGGTCTGGCTCTGGCCGGTTTTATCCCTTTCGTTTCCACATTTGCTGTCTTTGCCGCGCTGCGTGCCGGAGAACAGGTAAGGACTGATATTTGTTATCAAAATCTTAATTGCAAAATTATCGCTACCCATTCCGGACTCTCATTTGGTACCGCTGGTACTACGCATCATTGCACTGAAGATCTTGCGGTAATGCGCTCTTTTGCCAATATGACCGTTATTGTACCGGCCGATGGGTTCGAAACAGCTAATGCAGTCCGTGCCTGCGTCGATCATCCCGGGCCCGTATACATGCGTATAGGGCGCGGTTTTGAACAGACAGTATATGAAAATGAAAATTACGGTTTCCAAATCGGAAAAGCGGTGAAAATGCACGAAGGCAGCGATATCACAGTCATAGCCTGCGGGCCTTGCGTTCTTCAAGCTGTAGAAGCAGCCAGAACCATAAAAGAAAGCCAGGGAATAGAAGTAAGGGTAATTAATATGCATACCATCAAACCCCTCGACCGGGAAGCGATAATTGAAGCTGTCAACGATACCCGAAAGATTATCACCGTTGAAAATCACAGCATCATAGGCGGTCTCGGTAGTGCAGTAGCAGAAGTTATCACCGAAGAGGGTAAATCCTGCCGGCTTAAGCGTCTTGGTATCCCCGATATATTTGCCATTGTTGGACAAACAGATGATCTTTACAATCTCTACAAGATTGATGCCGAAGGAATCATTGAGGCAATAGGTGAGATGCTTGGCAAGGAAGTTGAGGAAGACGATGACTGGGAAGACGAAGTATAGGAGGAGGTTGGCACTAGATGCCTGAAAAGCAAAGAATGATTGCAGCGCTCTTAATGAACGCAGCTCTCCCCCTGGCTAAAATTCTGGTCGAAGAAAAACCTCAGCTTGCCTCAAAATACAGGGGATGGAACCGTACGGTCCAGTTCCAGGTCAAAGATGACCCTGAACTGGCCTGTCATCTCAAGTTTACCGATGGTAAACTTGCCTATTTCAGAGGCAGGTATGAACGCCCTGATCTTGACTTTCAATTTAAGGATGCCGCAGCTTTTAACGCCCTGATGACGGGCAAAATTGCCCTGCCCAGAATTAGCGGTGCTCTAAAGAATTTATCGGTGCTGATCGGTTTTCTACCGCTTATGCTGGGCCTGACTTTGCTCCTGCCAACAAAAATACCAAAAGATCAACAGGGAAAAGCTCTTAAAGTAAAGATGCTGCTTTACTTTATTTCTGTCGCCCTCTCACAATTAAATCGCGCCGAAGATGATGATATGAAAAAATTTACACGGGATATGCCCGATCGTATTTTCCAATGGTCCGTTTCTCCGAATGGCCCTGCTGTTTACCTCAGAGTTAAAAAAGGAAGAACTAAAGCTGGTAAAGGCTATTATACGAGACGAAAACCTTTCGTTCACATGATTTTTTCCGGAACTGAAGGAGCCTTTATGGTCTTGACCGGACAGATTGATAATGTTGAAGCAATGAAACTTGGTTACCTGGTTGTTGACGGTTCTCCGGAGTATGGCAAGGATATCTCCAGTATCATGAAAAAAATTGAAGCGATGGTATCTTAAACCGGGGGGCGGGAATCCGCCTCCTTAGATTCCAGTTATCAGAAATGGAAACTAAGTTGAAATTACAGAAGAGAATTACGCTTTATTCGGCTGCACAACCTCGACCAGGCTGACCGCCACCGAAATTGAATCTTTGCTGTATCTAAGTGAGCCCTTTCTCATCTGGGACTACTGATCAACGTCAGCCAAGTAATAAAGTTGCAATATTTACCTAATTATGTATAATGGTATCAATTGATCCAGTAAATAGACAGGGAGAAAAGCGGTTTGCTTTCTTGCGCCGGCAAACCGGTTCGAGTAGAAGCCAATGAGAGCGATAACAAGGCTTGTTTTATCGTTTCTGGTTCTATTATTAATAATCACAACTGCCGGGCCTGTCGGTGCGGTACGCCAGGTTATGACCCGGGAGGAGTTTGATCTTTGGCTCGCTTACCCCGAATATACAATATTTAACCCCTTTCCAAGTAAAGGCAGAAATTGCACCTGGTATGCCCACGGCCGGATGATGCAGCTAGGCTATTGCAAGTATGCCCTTGACAGCATGCGGTTTAATGCTTACACCTGGGCAGGACATGCCGATAGGGGAGCACTTGTAACTGATACCCCTGTTGCCGGTTCGATTGCGTTCTGGGAAAGCGGGGCTTTTTTTGGCAGTATGCTGGGTCATGTAGGGGTAGTGGAGGCGGTAAGGGAAGACGGATCGATCATTGTTTCGGATTCAAGCAGCAGCACCAGTGCTTACAGGGTTTATCCGATTTTGCCCGGCGAAGACAAATGGCCGACTGCCTTTATAACGGTGCCTCTTGCACAGGCCAGGTCAAGCCAGTTTATGCCTGGTCAGCTGGCCCGGATTAGCGCTAACGGGCTTAATTTTCGTCTGGAGGGTGTTAACCAGCCCGTGGTGCAGCTGTTAAAAGGGACAATGGCTATTATCAGAGCGCATCCCAGTAATGGCTTATATGCTTCACAACCGGGCAGCATTACCGCTTATCATCACTGGTGGTATGCTGAGGTAGAAGTCGAAGGTGAGCTCAAACATGGCTGGCTGGCTCAAACATACTTGGAGTTTGCCGGTTATGTGGATCAATTACCGGATATCGAACCTGCTCCTGCTCCTGCGCCCAACCCCAACTTCAATCCTGATCCTGAAAAAGAATCCACTCCGGTGGTCATGCTGGGTGATGTTACGGGTAACGGTTTGATAGATATCAGGGATATCAGCCTGGTGATGCAGAAGGTGATTGGCGTAATAGCTTTAAGCGATGAGCAAACTGCAGCTGCTGATGTTAACAGCGACGGAATCATTGATGTCCGCGATGTTACCTTGATCATGCGCCACACTTTGGGCTACATTAGCTCCTTTTAAAATGTCAGGGGGACGAAGCCGTTGACAACATCCAGTGGTGTTTTTGTATAAAATCTCATTGATATTTTAACAGCATAAATTTTCTTTCCGACGAACCTTATCCAGTGAAATGGAAAAGTATTCAATAACCCCGTACCCTGACAAGCGGTTAAAAACCGCGGGTTTGACCCAGCCAGGGTGGTACTTTCCCCTCACGAAATTCTTCAACCCCGGGGCCGCCTAAGCGGCGCAGGCGCCAGAGACCGTAGATATAAGTTAGAATTAAAATTGGGATGGTAACTGGCCAGCCGAGAAGAACGTTGGCCCAGGCCAGGCGTGCCGCGTCTCCGGCCAGGTAGAGCAGAACCTGGATAGCAAGCCTGCCCAGCAAAAACAGGGCCCAGAACCAGGTCACTTCCACATAGGCGGGCTTTATATCGCTGCGCCAGAACCAGTCTAAAGGCCATCCGCGGGTTAGATGGCTAGCCCAGGCAGCCAGCGGTTTGCCTGCCAGCAAACTGGCCAGGGCGGCGGCCAGCAGCAGCGCACTGCCGGCCATCGCCGGTATGAAATAATTGGTGGCATCACGGGTCAGAAACGCGAGCGCAGCGGCCAGAACCACCATAATCAGGCCGCCGAAGGCATAGCTTAGAGTTTGCCGACGCAGCAGGCGCAGGAACCCGATCAGCAGGGCAGAGAATACCGCTGTGACAACTGCTGATTCCAGTCCGAAGGCACCGTTTACCAGTACAAATAAAAGTGGCGGCAGCAGGGCGTCAACAGTTTTCCCTGATATCACCGACTTCAACTCTTCTAATATTTCCGCTCGTTTATTTACAGATCTCTACCTGCCGTTTCAAAAAGTCCCGGTTGATTCTTTTCCTGATCCGATTAAACACCAAATATCCAATTCTATTAGCATGACCAAGACAATCTTGCTACTCAGGAAGTCATGTTGAAAAACATGGTCAGCATCTCATCGCGCAATTTCGCGGGGAAGAGATTTAAGACCGTATTTAAGGCGGCCATCCGCTCCGGTAAATCCATGCCCGTTAAGCCAATCACCGGGATAATTTCAAACATTGCCTCATCTGCCGATTTTGTTTTTGCTGCATCGACCACGCGCTTCATCTCTTCAAGATCAACTGAGGGCCCATTTTCTCTTAAATGATTCACAACTTCAGTCAGATCACTGATGAATTGATCAACATGGGGCACGTTGGCCTGGCTTAGGCTGACGTGCAGGTTTTCGGGGCTGCCGCCGCAGGCAAACTGCGGGATCAATTGCCAGCCACGCTGACCCATTTCATCGTCAATTTCAAAAACATTAAACTGCTCGGAAGCGATGGTGAACATGCACATATCTGGCTTGCCGAGCACCCAGATCCCCTCAATCTTGGCAATACCCGCAAGCAGCTTTTCGGTTGCCGTCTGTGAACGGCGGACGATATCCTGAAAACCCTCTTCACCCATAAACCTTAGAATAGCCCAGGCAGCAGCGATCGGGCCACCGGTGCGGCTGCTCTGGGTGGTGGAGTTGATCACCACATACTCAGTGGTCGATGAGCAGACAAACCAGGCATATTTACGCAAGTCGCGGTTGCGATAGAGGATAACCGAGGAGTTTTTGGGGGCATAGCCGTATTTGTGCAGGTCTGCCGAGATACTGGTAACCCCGGGAACGGAAAAATCAAAAGCAGGCAGCTCAAAACCCATGCGCCGCATAACTGACATGTAAATGCCACCGACACAGCCGTCCACATGGAACAGGATGCCACGGTCGGCAGCTATTTTGGCCATTTCGCTAATCGGATCAATTGAACCATGCGAAAAGTTGGGGGCAGAGCCAACGGCGATAATTGTATTGGCGCTCAGCGCCTTTTCGAAAGAAGCGAGATCTGCCCGGTATTCTTTCAACTCGATTGCTGTTTGTACTACTTTGAGGTTGTAGTAGTGTGCGGCTTTTAAAAAGGCGGGGTGAGCAGAAACCGGCAGCACCATTTCCGGAGCGGTCACTGCCGGGCGGTTAATCTTAGCCCAGTCGCGCGCTGTTTTAACGGCCATCATAATGCTTTCAGTGCCCCCACTGGTTATATTGCCAACAACTTCGTCATCAGCCCTGAGCAGCTCGGCCACTGAGGCAACTATTTCCTTTTCCATTTTGCCGATACTGGGGTACATATTGACATAGAGGGCATTGTGCGGCAGAAAGCGGGTATAGGCCTCGACCGCTACGGCATGGGCCTCAGCGCCGGGATCGTACAAACCGGTCATTACCTTTCCCGTCCGCCAGTCAACGTCATTTCCTGTAAAGCTGCTTATCTCCCGAAAGACTTCTTCTGCCGGAACTCCCTTTGGCAGCATGGCACCCAATGTTGATCGCCTCCCAATTGTTATTTATTGGTTATTATAACACTGTGAAGTTTGAAAGGGCAATAACATTTTTTATAATATTATCAAAAATACGAATTGACAGGCAATAACATCTCAGTTAAAATCTTAGTAATTCTGCTGTAAATTAAATCCAATGGAGATGATAATCATGAAAGAGAAGAATAGCGACAGGACTTTATCAATCGGCACTTATCTCGGCTATGGGATTGGTTCAGTTGGCACCGGTATATTTTCAACAGTGCCCGGTTTGCTGCTTTTAAGCTTTATGGTCCGCTATCTGCAGATCCCCGCTGTTCTGGCCGGGACTGTAATCTTGATTCCCCGGCTCTGGGATGTCATTACCGATCCTTTCGCGGGCACTCTATCCGACCGGACTAGTAGCCGTTGGGGGGCACGGCGACCCTGGATGCTGGCCGGGTCGCTGACTTTGCCGATTGTCTTCGCCTTACTTTTCCGGGTTCCGACTCAGACTGGTGTGTCGGCAGCCTGGTATTTGTTGTTAATTTATATTCTCTGCACAACTTTTTACACGATTTATCAGGTACCTTACGTTTCGATGCCGGCTGAGATGACTGAAAGCTATAATGAGCGGACTACAATTATGTCCTTTAGGATTGCCTTCCTCACTCTTGGTATTTTAGTCGGCGGTGCGCTGGCTCCAGAATTGATTGCCGCCGGGGGCGGTGGTCGTGAAGGTTACGCCGTGATGGGTATCATCGTCGGTTTGATTCTTTTTGCAGTTATGATAGGATCCTTCTTCGGTACTGCCAAAGTTCCGGTTGTCGAGTCGGTTGCATCAACAGTGCCATTCCGGGAGCAAATGCGGGCAGCGGGAGAAAATAAACCTTTTTTCATTCTTTTTGCCGCCTATATTATCCAGGTCCTTGGCATCGGGGCGATGCTGGCTGGCGTTGACTTTTACTCTAGTTACATCCTTGGTGATGTCGGTCTGACCAGTATTCTCTTTGTCTGTTTAATCGGTCCTGCCCTGGTGACCATGCCGCTCTGGGTTAAGGTCGGCCGTCGCTTTGGGAAACTGATCGGTTATATTATTTGCACGGTGCTATTTACGGTAGGCGGTTTTTTACTGATGTTTTCCTCGCCGGATAACCTGATTTTTGTTTACCTTGTTGTATTTATCATGGGTGCCGGTTACGCCGGAACCCAGCTTTTTCCTTTTTCAATGCTGCCGGACACCATTACCGCCGATACCCTGAAAACCGGATTGCGTCGGGCAGGCGTTTATACCGGAGTTTGGACAGCGGCCGATAAGGCCGGCTTTGCAGTGGGCCCGGCGATTTTTGCTGCCATCCTGGCCTTTACTGGTTTTATGGAAACGGAAGGCGGTGTAATCATTGATCAGCCGGCCTCAGCCCTGCTTGGGGTGCGCATCGGTTTTAGCTTGCTGCCGGCTGTTTTAATGGCGCTAAGCCTCTTTTTCTTAAGACGCTATAAGCTTGATCCGGAAACGGTGGCAGCCCTGGGTGCCGCGGAGGTTGAAAAGAAGTAACCAATGGCCAAGATCTTAAAGGCCTTTAAATGTGGCTTTGCGGCGTTCCATGAATGATTTAACCCCTTCCAGCGCATCTTCGCTGGCCATGATCGGCTGCAGATCGGGTAGCAGGCGGGCAATAGCCACTTCCGCTCCCTCGTAGCGGGCAATACGGGCTGAGCGTAAGCTGGCCTG
>Ga0194127_10002926_pt1 | contig 22501 bp, 14 predicted proteins | sample TA2KigC100mmetaG_FD_148624 | JGI IMG/M metagenome (GOLD analysis project Ga0194127, IMG submission 148624) | Freshwater microbial communities from Lake Tanganyika, Tanzania - TA2015036 Kigoma Deep Cast 100m | ecosystem: Environmental > Aquatic > Freshwater > Lake | place: Tanzania: Lake...
TTTTCCGTCGCGCGCTGTCCTTCCTCGCGTCCTGCCAGTCCGGTCCGGGGGGGATCGCATGGGCCCCCGACGACGGCGAGGCCGCGGACGTGAACGCGTGGACGACCCTGTTCGCGGTCCAGGCGGTCCGCTGGGCAGACGCGCCCGGCTCGATCGACGAGATCCTCTGATGGACCCGCTCGCCGCCGTGCGCGTGGCGCGATCGATCGTGTCGGGATGGGTCGTCCGACCCTCGACGCCGACCCGCATGGTCCTCGCGGTCACGCGGCGCTGCAACCTCCGGTGCGCGACGTGCCGGTCGTCCGCCGCGGCCCCGGGCGCGGACCTGACGCCGGCCGAGGTGGCGTCCCTGTGCGCCGCGTGCCCCGGGCTCGCCTGGCTCGACGTGACCGGGGGCGAGCCGATGATGCGGCGCGACGCGGCCGAGGTCTTCTCGGCCATTCTCGGCGCGGCGCCGTCGCTGGGGGTGCTGCACTTCCCCACGAACGGGACGTTCCCCGACCGCGCCGAGGCGGTCGCGCGGCTCGTCAGGCGCGAGCGCCCGCACGTCGAGCTGATCGTGACGGTCAGCATCGACGGCCCGCGCGAGCTGCACGACCGGCTGCGCGGGAGGAGCTTCGAACGGGCGGTCGAGACGTGGTCGCGGCTCCGCTCGATCGAGGGCGTGCGGGTGTATGCGGGCACCACGGTCAGCGCGGGGAACGCGCACGCGCTCGCCGCGACCGAGGCCGCGCTCGCAACGGCGCTCCCGGGGTTCGAGGCGCGGTCGTGGCACTGGAACCTCGCGATCGAGTCCGGCCTGTTCTTCGACAACGGCGGGATGCCGGACCTGTTCCCCCCCGACCCGGTGGCGCACGTGCGGGCCCACGCCCTGCGCCGCGGCGTGCCCCGCGGCCCCGTGGACCTGATGGAGGCCGTCTTCCTCGCGAATCTCCACGGGCGCCTGTCCGGACGGCCGATCGGGTTCGGTTGCCAGGCGCTCCGCACGTCGTGCTTCGTGTCCGCGGACGGGGGGGTCTATCCGTGCCACGTGTGGGATCGGCGGGTCGGGTCGCTCCGCGAGGAGGGCTTCCGGATGGACCGGATCTGGGCGTCCGGGGCGGCGCTCGCGGCCCGGCGCGGCGCCGAGCGTGTCGAGTGCGGGGGGTGCTTCACGCCGTGCGAGGCGTATCCCGCGATCGCGGGGGCGCCGGTGCGGGCGGTCGCGGGGGCGGTGCGGGAGTGGCGGCGGATGGTGGGGGCGCGAGCGGGTTCGGACTCGGGCGCGGGGACTACGGGGCCAGGAGCAGGCAGGACTCGCTGTCCGTGACGATCGACGCCTCGTCGAAGTGCACGGGGTGGGTCTGGTTCTTCGCCCACAGCAGGAAGTCGTCGCCGTAGTGGGGGTTCGGGAAGTTGCCGGACTGGCCGCCGGGCAAAACGTTGTCCATCTTCACGCCGGCCGGGTCGAGCCGATAGACCGCGCGCATCGACGGCCCGTGGGCGTACCGGAAGTCGAAGTCCTTCAGCCCCGCGTTCGACGAGTCCACGACGAAGCTGTCCCCGTGCCGCGGGTAGCCGGTCGGGAACGCGCTCTCGGGCGGGATGTTCAACTCGCCGCCGAGCGGGTGCCGGAGCGTGATCGAGTGGAGCTTCCCCCACAGCCAGCCCGTCATGTCCGCGCCGAGGTTCAGCTTCTCGGGGTCCTTCGCCCGCGCGAGCGCGTCGCCGAGACCCTTCAGGATCACGTGGTGTCGCGTCTCGACCACGTCCGCGGTCGCCACGTCGTCCCAGAGCAGCGTGTCGCCCTTCTCGGCGGACCACGTCGCAAGCTTCTCCGGCGTCACGATCATCGCATACAGCAGCTTCGCCGCGTACTGGTCCTCGAGGCCCGGGATGCCCTTGTCGGCGAGCACGTGCGTCAGGGTCTCGACGAGCCAGAGGTTGAACACGGTCGCGGCCGCGGCGGACCCCTTCTGCGCCGCGCTCGTCTCGGTCTCGAGCCCGCTCGAAGCCTGGAAGTCCCACTGGGCCAGCAGGTCCGCCGCCGCCTGGACGTCCGCGGTCAGGAGCGCCTTCAGCGAGGCGTCCGCGTCCGCCTTCTTCGCCTCGGTCACCGCCGCGAGGATGCCGGGGGTCAGGCCCTTGCCGAGGGGCGACCGGTGATCCCCCTGGACCGCCTGGAAGTCCTCGATCGACGCCTTCTTCGCCTTGAACAGCTCGCGCAGCCGCTCGTGGACCCGCGCCCCGCGGAACCCGATGTCGTAGGTGTGGGCGTAGTAGATCCCGTCGTTCAGCGGGTCGTTGTCGAGCGTGGTCCCGTTCGGGTCGTTGTTGGCCGTCGCGACGTAGCCCTCGGCCGGGTCCTCCGCGTGGGGGAGCTGCTCGCGCGGCACGTCGCCGGTCCACTCGCAGCATCCGTCGCCCGGCATCGGGAGCCAGGGCGGGTGCTCGGCGCCCTTGCCCTCGGCCACGTGCTTGCGGATCGGCAGCCGCGCCCACGGGGCCCACGCGATGTGACCGTCCGTGCCCGCCCAGATCCAGTTCTGCGCGCCGACGCCGAAGATGCGGATCGCGTTCTGGAAGTCGGCCACCGTCTTCGCGCGCCACAGCCCCGCGACCGCCTTCAGGTCGCCCGAGGGCTCGAACCCCGTCCACTTCCAGGCGAGCGCGATCTTCGTCCCGTCCGGAAGCGTCGCCTGCGAGCCCGGGATGATCGGCCCGTGGTGCGGGACCTCGATCACGTCGACCGTCAGGATGCAGCGCCCCGCCTCCTCCTTCACCTCGTGCGCGAGCCCGGCCGCGAGCCCGCCCTCGGCGATCCAGTCGGCGCACCCCTTCGGCGGCTTCGCGTACTCGATCGTCTCCTTGCGGACCGTCGTCGCGACGTCCGCGCCGTTGAACACGACCGACGCCGGGTCGCTCTTCGAGAACGTCTCCACGTAGACGTCCGTCACGTCGTAGTTGTGGACCGTGCCCATCCACGCGCCGTGCTGCGAGTGGCCCAGGATCACGCCCGGGATGCCGGGGAAGCAGACGCCCGCGATGTCGAGGTCGCCGCCCGCGCGCACCGTGTTCAGATGGACCTGGTAGAAGACCGGGGGGTTGCGGAGCGACAGGTGGGGGTCGCCCGCGAGCATCGCCTGGCCGTTCGCGGTCAGCGTGCCGGACACGGTCCAGTTGTTGCTGCCGCCGCCGAGCGCGACCTCGGTCGGCCGGGTCCGTTCGAGCCGGTCCGCGAGCGCCGCGAAGTAGCCCGCCGGGAAGCGGCTCGCGAGCCTGCGCGCCGCCGGGAGCCACGCGAGCCGGCCGCCGCCGCCCCTGCCGCCGCTGCCGGCCGCGGGCAGGATGGTCGCGTCCACGGGGGGCGCGGTCCGGTACGCGTCCAGCGCGAGCCCGGCGAGCGGGGTCGCCCCGAACTTCGCCTGGATGGTCTGGAGGTTCTTCATCATCGAAATCTCGTCCGTGTAGTGCTCGAACGAGAGGTCCCACGACTGGAGCCGCCCGATCATCAGGGTGTCGACCGGGGTCCAGGGGTCCCAGTGGCCGAGTGCGTCCCACTCGATCGGACGCGGCGCCTTGTTCGCCTTCGCCGCCTCGATGTACGCGGTCACGCCCGCAGCGAACGACTCCAGCACCAGCTTCAGCGCGGCGTCGTCCTTCCGGATGGCCGTCCACATGGTCTCGGACACGCCCTTGAAGTCGAGCAGGCGCATGTAGACGTCCGTGTCCACGTCGCCCTTGCCCGCGGCGGGCGCGCTCGCGAACCGGCCGTGCGTGATCAGCCTCATCCCCTGCATCTGGGTCAGGCGGTCGGACGCGACGACCCAGCCCTGGGCGAAGAACAGGTCCTCGTCCGACGACGCGTAGACGTGCGGGATCCCCCACTTGTCCCGGATCACCTCGATAGCGGCCTTGGGGCCGGCGAGCGTGATGGACGTCCCCTCGACCTGGCCGAGGCACTTCGGCGCGGGCGGGGTGTCGATCGCGACGTCCTCGACCTCCGGGACCGGCACGTCGTCCGCGACCTCCTGGCCGGTCTCCTCCGCCGTGTCCTGCACCACGTCCGCGGGGCCCGGGTCGGCCGCGAGGTCGTCGGCCCCGCCCCCCCCGCCGCCGCCGCATGCCCCCCACGCGGCCAGCGCCGCGACCGCGGACACGACTGCGAGAGCGCGAATCCTGCGATGCTCCATGTCCTCCTCCTGGTGTTTCGGTGTCCCGATTTCGGGGGGATTGTAGCAGAGGGGCGCAAGAAGTCATTCCTGTCCATGGCCTCCTCCTCGTCGGGCGTCGTGGCCGGATGTCTTGACGGTAGGCCGCGATGCGCGGGCCGTGGTCGCGCGCAAGCCAACGGCTTGTAAAGGGATCGTGAGCGCCCCGGGCCGGGACAGCGGGTTGCGCGCGCGGGCCTTCCGGGTGTAGGGGAAGCGCGGGCGCAACCGAGGAGGTCCCGACATGCCCTGCGCGCTGACGGACGAACAGGTCGGACAGGTGCTGGCCCGGCTGCCGGACGACATCGGGTCCACGGCGGAGTTCGTCGCGGCGTGCCCGCACTCGGGCGGCGCGAGGTCAGGGGTCGCGTGCCCGGTCGTGCGCGCCGAGAAGCGGGCCGCCTGCGAGGCGAGGCTTGTCTCCTACGCCCGCTCGCACCGCGGCGCCATCTGGCGCACCCCGGCCGGAGGGGACCTGTCGCGCTGGACCCGTGGCGGCGGCGGCGCGATCCGCCCCGGCAAGAGATTGCCGGCGCGTACGGACGAGATCGACGGGTTCCGCGTGCCCGTCATGCTGGCGGTCGTCGAGTGCATGGCGGAGCGGTTCTCCACGCGCGACCAGTCGATCGACCCCGAGTTCTCCGGGGCGCACCCGGCGCTCGCGGGGGAGCGGAACTACCACGCGCGGGTCGGCGCGGCGCTCGGGAAGCTGACGCACCCGGACGGCAGCCCGCTGCTGGCGCGGCTCGACCGCGATCCGAAGCTCGGCCAGCGCTGGGAGCGGGCGCGCGCCGGGACGAAGGCGGCGGCCGGCGGGGCGCAGCCGGTGCGGCCGGAGCACTTCGCGGCGCTCGACTACATGGAGACCGCGCAGTTCGCGGAGGTCCGTGCCGTCTTCGAGCGGCACCCGGACGTGGGCGGCGCCTACTTCCGGCCCGCGTACAACTCGATCACGGTCGTGGACCTGCACCCCTCTTCGCCGAGGCCGCTCGTCGGCGTGGGCGAGGCGGTGAGGCTCGGCACGCACGCCTTCGCGATCGAGCAGGAGATGCCCGAGCGGGTGGCGGGGTTGAAGCAGTTCCGCGCGGCCCAGAAGGAGGAGAAGGTCGAGGCGCGGCTCGAGGCGCGGCTGGTGCGGGGGGCCCTGGCGGGCAGGCTCGCGCTCCCCGGCTTCCCGGAGCGCCTCCGCTTCCTGCACAGCCAGTGGCGCATGGAACCGGAGCCCGGGAAGTCCGCCCGGGTCGCGGACCTCGTCGCGGTCGACCTCGCGCGCGGGCGGCTCGTCGTGATCGAGCTGAAGGCCGCGGCCGATACGGGCGCCTTGGCCCAGGCCGCGGAGTACGTGGCGTACTTCCGCGCGAACGCCCCGGCGCTCTGCCCGTTCTTCGCCAGGCTCGCGCGCATCATGGGCCGCCTGTACGACTGCCCCGAGGTCGCGGCGGTGTCCGGTATCGGCGCGCCGGCGACCGCTCTCGCGGCGTGGCCCGCTCGCGGGGACCCGGCGGGCGTGGTCATCGAGGGCCTGGACGCCCTGGACCGGGACTGACGGACCGACCTGCGGCACCTCGATCGACGCGCGGCGCACGTCGCCCGCCGCGATTCCGGCGCGCGACCGGGAATGGCCCGATCGGGAGGTTGTAAGCGCCCCCGGCGATGCGCTAGTGTCAGGCACCGACCCCCTTCCGGCGGGGGCACTTGCGGAGGCTCGCGCGATGGCGAAAGGGAACCTGGTGGTCGGGCAGTCCGGCGGGCCGACCGCGGTCATCAACGCGTCGCTCGTCGGGGTGATCCGCGAGGCGCGGCGGCATCCGGACATCCGGACCGTGCTCGGGATGCGGTTCGGGATCCAGGGTCTGCTCGCCGAGGACCTGGCCGACCTGTACGCCGAGCCGGAGGACGTGATCGAGGCGGTCAGGGTCTCGCCGTCGTCCGCGCTCGGGTCGTGCCGGCTGAAGCTCGCGGACGAGCAGCTCCCGCACGTGCTGGACGTGCTGCGCCGGTTCGACGTGCGCTACCTGGCGTACGTCGGGGGGGACGACTCGCAGAACACGACCCACCGCATCGTCCGGTACTGCCTGGAGCACGGGTACGAGCTGAACGGCATCGGCATCCCGAAGACCGTGGACAACGACCTCTACGGCACGGACCACACCCCGGGCTACGGTTCGGCCGCGCGGTACGTCGCGATCTCGGTCCGGCAGGGCGGGATCCTCGCGCGCGACATGCGCAAGGTCGATCCCGTCCTGGTCTTCCAGGCGGTCGGCCGGGACGCCGGGTGGCTGGCCGCGGCCGCGGCGCTGGCCCGCGAGGCCGAGGACGATCCCCCCCACCTGATCTACGTGCCGGAGCGGCCGATCGCGCGCGAGCGCTTCCTGGCGGACGTGGAGCGCTGCCATTCGCGCCACGGGTTCGTCGCGATCGCGATCGGCGAGGGCGTGGTCTGGTCGGACGGCAAGCCGGTGTCCGGGACGCAGGTGCTGGACCGGTTCGGCAACCCGGAGTACGGATCCACCGGCGGGGCGTCGGCCGCCATGGTGCTGAAGTCCGTTGCGTGCGACCACCTCGGGGTGCGCGGCGAGTTCCAGGTCGTGGAGTCGCTCGCCATGTGCGCGGCGGACCGCGTGTCCGCGACCGACCGGGACGAGGCGTACCGCGCCGGCGTCGAGGCGGTCCGGCTTGCCGCGGCCGGCCGCACCGGGCTGATGGTCGCGTTCGAGCGCGACGACGGCCCGCGGTACGGGTGCCGCTGCGTGCCGGTCCCCCTGACCCGCGTCAACGAGGGCAAGCAGCGCATGCCCGACCGGTTCCTCGACCCGGCCGAGAGCTTCGTGACGCCGGAAGTCCTCGGCTACGTCCGGCCGCTCGTCGGCGAGCTGCCTTCGTACGGTCGGCTCCGGGCGGTGCCGGTGCGGCCGCCGCCGGTGTCGGTCGCGGATTCGCACGCGTGGTGATCCCCGCCGGAGGCCGATCGATGTCCAGCATCACCTATCGTGACGGGCGCTTCCTGCGGGACGGCGCCCCCATGTTCTTCGTCGGGGTCGAGTACCAGTACTACCGCGACCGGCGCGACGCCTGGGCGGCGCGGCTGGACCAGATCGCGGCCGCGCACGCGAACGTGATCTGCTTCTACGTGCCTTGGCGGCACCACGTGGTGCACGACCCTGGCACCGGCGCGGTGTCGTACGACTTCGACGGCGCGACGCTCGACTCGCGCGACCTCCGGACCTTCCTTTCGCTGTGCGAGGAGCGCGGCCTCTGCATGCTCGCGAAGCCCGGGCCGTTCGTGCACTCCGAGCTGAACATCGGCGGGCTCCCGGACATCGCGTCGCCCTCGTTCAACCCCGGCATCGAGCCGTGCCGCGTCCACGACGGCCGCCCGCTGTACTGGGAGTATGACCACTCCCTGATGCCCGCCCCGGACGACCCGGGCTACGACGAGGCGGTCCGGCACTGGCTGGCCGCGGTCGGCGAGGTGCTGCGGCCCCACGCACACCCCGCGGGGGGGATTATCGCGGTCCAGTTGAACGACGAGACGCTGTACTGCACGTCGAACGACGCGCCCTGGCACTTCGGGTACGACGCGCCGTCGGTGCGCCGGTTCCACGCGATGCTCGCAGGGAAGTACGGCAGCCTCGCGGCCTACAACGCGGCGCACGGGACCGCGCACAAGTCGCTCTCGTTCGTCGCGCCGCCGCGCCTGGACCCGTCGCGGCCCGCCGCGGCCACGCCCGGCGAGGCGCTCGCGCTCGCGGACTGGGGCGAGTTCCAGTGGCGGATCCGGCGCGACGCGTACGCCCGGTACAAGGGGTACCTCGGGATCGACCTCCCGTGCCTGACGAACTTCGCGGGCATCACGCCGCCGATCGCCGAGAACGTCCCGGACATGAAGGAGGCGCCGACCAAGGACTCGCCGCCCGAGTACCTGCCGCTCTACGCGGACTGGTGGCTCGCCCAGAACCGGGTGGACCTGGACCGCGACGTATACCACTACGGGATGATATCGTGGCTCGGCGTGGCGGCGTACAACGTGCAGGACGCGTCGTCCGACCCGCCCGCGGACGTGGGGAGGAACGACGTCTTCCACCGCTACGTGGCGACCGCGCGCCGCCGCCGCGGGGTGAACGTCGAGGAGAACTGGGGCTTCTCCAAGCTCTACCACCCCCTGTCGAAGCACCCGGTCATCTGCTTCTTCCAGACGCTCGCGTCGGTCGCCGGGGGGTGCACCGGGTACGTGGTCTTCACGGGCGTGAACCACGGCTACTGGCCGGACGACCTCGACCGCGTGACGCGGCTGCAGCACCCGACGTTCCCGGACGCCGCGCCGATCGGCGAGCACGGCGAGACCGGCCCGATGTACGACGCGATGAGCCTCCTGAACGGGTGGTTCGCGGCCGAGGGCGCGGCCCTGCTGCGCGCGGAGCCCGAGATCGACTGCCGGCTCCTGTCGATCCCCGAGTGGGCGGCCGTGTCGTCCTGGGTGCCGTCGGACGCGCACTGGGCGGTCCCGGGCCACGCGGTCCCGCGCGCGGGGACGGGCGCTATCGAGCCCGCGGTCCGGGTGTTCAACCGGACGGGCGTGGGCTACGGGATCGCCGAGCTTGCGGCGCTGTCCGCGACGGAGCTTGCGGCGACGCCGATCTCCGCGATCCGGCTCGCGTTCTTCATGGCCGAGGCGGACCAGCGCAAGCTCGTGGACTACGTCCGGGGCGGCGGCAGGCTCATGGCGTGCGGCGAGCCCCCGTCGCTCGACGACCGGATGCGGCTGTGCACGGTGCTGGCGGACTTCCTCGCGACCCGGCCCGAGGGCGTGGTGTGGGGCGACCCCGACATGCTCGCGGACGAGGCGGCGCTGGTCGCGGCCCTGCGCCGCGCCGGGTGGTCTCCGCGCGTGACGTACCCGGACGGCACGTGCGCGCTGGTGCACCGCGCCCCGGCCGCCCCGGCCGCCCCGGCCGCCGCGGCGGACGGCGCGGACGCCGGGGCGGGCGACGACGACCTGTTCGTGTTCTTCTTCGAGTTCGCGCGGGGGGGGCCGAACGCGCGCACGATCGAGGTGCACGGCCGCCGCCTCGACCTCGTCACCGGCCCCAAGACCTGCGGTGCGGTCCGCGTGCGCGGCGACCGCCTGGTGTCCTGGCTGGTCAAGGGCGTCAACGAGTACGAGGGCGTCGCGGCCGAGGTCCGGATCCGCTGGGCGGGCGGCGACGAGGTCGTGGTGCAAGGAGACGGGAGCGGGTCCGGGAGCGGCTGAGAGCCTCACCGCACCGCGTGGAACCAGCGGCCGGGCGGCCACCACGTGAACAGCGCGCGGCCCTTCAGGTTCTCGATCGGGATGAAGCCCCAGTAGCGTCCGTCGGACGAGTTGTCGCGGTTGTCGCCCATCGCGAGCACGTGGCCGGGGGGGACGGTCACTTCCTCCGCGTCCCGGTCGCCGTTGAACTGGATGGGGTTGTCGGACGGCCAGTCCGGGCCGTTCACGCAGCCGTGCCCCACGTTGACCGGCGGTGGAGCGAGGTGCTGCGTCACGTACTCCGCCTCGCCGAGCCGCTCGCGCTGCGTGACGCACCGGCAGCCCTGGCGCTGGAACGACTCGTCCGAGCAGGTCGCGTCGCGGTCGGTGACCTCGGTCGGGATCGGCTCGCCGTTCAGGAACAGCCGGTTGTCCGACAGCCGGACGCGGTCGCCAGGGACCGCCACGATGCGCTTGATGAAGTCCTTGCCCTTGTCCTCGCCCTCGCCGGGGAACTCGAAGACCGCGATCTCCCCCCGCTCGGGCTGGCCCAGCTCGACCATGCGCCAGTACGTGAACGGGACGCGCAGGCCGTAGGTGAACTTGTTGACGAATATGTGGTCGTCGATCATCAGGGTCGGGATCATCGATCCGGTAGGGATCTTGAATGCTTCGATGATGAACGCGCGGATCAGCAGCGCGATGCCGATCGCGGTCCCGAGCGACTCGACGTACTCGATGACCGAGGCGCGCTTCAGCCTGTCCGCGTGCCGGTTCAGCTCCGCCCGGAGCGCGTCCGCCGCGAGCCGGACCTTCTCCGGGGCAGCCCCCCCCGCCAGGGCCTGGTCGAGGTCGGAGAGCCGAGCCTTCACCGCGTCGCGCTCGGATGCGGCCAGGCGCCTGCCGCGGTGGCGCAGCACCTTCGCGCTCTCGCGTGCGAGCCTCACCGCGTCGCGCCGGACCTTCTTCGCTTCCCGATCGTCCACCGTCCATCCGCCCGTCGCAAGGCCGCGCAAGCGTAGGCTGCGCCCCGGTTGAAGTCAAACGCGGGGGCGGTCGGCCGGGAGGCTTCACCGCCTTGCTTCCAGGGGGAGGGATCTGCTAGAATCCAGCGCGGTCCGGAAGCCGCAATCGTTGAATCGAAGCGGGGAAACATGATGAAGACCGTCGCCGGCTCCCTCTCCTTCGTCCTCGCGTTCGCGGTGCTCGCCTGCGGGGGCGGAAGCTCGCAGGGACTCCAGAACAGGGACGTGCCGTCGGGCCAGGAGTTCGGGTACGAGACGAAGGAGGTCGCCCAGGACATGGGCGGGGAGCGGCCGGACTGCCCCGGCAAGCTGTCCTTCGTCGAGCCGATGGACGACGCGCAGAAGCCGACCAAGGGCGCGACGGTCTTCAACGTGGTCCTCTCGTTCGCCGCCACCCGCGACCTGAAGGTGGCCTACAAGCAGTGCGACTCGCCGATCGTGGACGCGTCGGTCAACTTCACGATCCAGAACGACCCGGACGGGCTGTGCTCGCTCGCGTCGGACATGGCCTACACGGGCGACGACGGCATCGCGTCGGACAAGCTCGCGAACGTCAAGCAGAAGGTCGGCCAGTTCCAGGTCAAGGTCTGCGTCGAGGGCGCGCCGGACGTGCCCTGCCTGTACTTCAACGTGGTCGTCGATCCGAAGGGCGCCCCGCCCCTGACCGTCACGTTCGCGGAGTACAAGGGCTCCTACCCCCTGATCGACACCGCGGACGTGCTGCTCTTCAAGCAGGGCGTCAACGGCAAGCCGAAGTGCGCGGACCTGAAGCTCGACGCGCTCCCGACCGCCCAGGTCGCCCAGTCCGGGCTCTCGCTGTCCGGCGCCGCGGTGTTCACGAAGCTGCCGAACCTGGAGGCCGAGAAGAAGCAGACCTACACGATCATCGGCCTCGCCCACCAGGGCGCGAACGGCCCGACCCAGGCGTGGGCGTGCGAGGACGTGAAGGGCGTCGTGGAGTGGGGCGGCAAGCAGTACGTCGAACTCGTGCTGAAGGACCTCGCCCCCCGCATCGTGGGCTCGTACGAGATCACCTCCACCTTCGACCTGGTCAGCGGCCTGCCGCCCGCGGTCGCGGACGTGGTCTATACCATCACGGGCTTCTTCCAGAACCCGTCCGCCCAGATCATGCTGCTCGCCTGCAAGCTCGGCGGCTCCTCGCTCGAGGACTTCTGCGGCTACATGTTCGCGGATCCCTCCGACCCGGACATCGACGAGCTGACCGGCACCGGCCAGGTGGTCTTCGACATCGTCAACGCCATCCTGATCGGGCTCCTCGACCAGTACTGCCCGTACGAGGAGGACCCGGAGCTGTGCCTGAAGATCCTCTTCACGGGCAAGGACGTGAGCGAGATCCTCACGAAGTTCCAGCTCATCTCGACGTTCACCTTCGGCAAGGAGCCCGACGAGTTCGGCATCCTGGCGGAGTCGTCGTGCCAGGAGGTCTGGCACTCGGTCCGGCTGCGGTGGACGCTCGGCAAGGACTGCCCGCCGGACGACGACAACTGCGGCTGGCAGAAGTTCAGCTTCTCGGCGGTGCCGGGGATCGAGAACACGATCACCGGCCAGTTCTCGGCGAAGCTCGAGCCGCCGATTCCGGGCAACCCGGCCTACAAGGACGCCTGGAGGCTGACGATCGATCCGCACCACCTGGAGCTGAAGTACGGGGCGCTCGTGAACTTCGCGCTCGAGAAGTGGCTGCTCCCGATGCTGTTCGGCGACGGCAGCGACGGCCTTCCCGCCGTGGACAGCTACGAGGCGCTGGTGGGCTCGCTGCTCGCCGGCCGCGCGTGCCTGCAGACCATGGACTGCTGCGAGCAGTTCGCGAAGCAGGTGGCCGGCTCCACGGGCTCCGTGACCGAGAACCTCGTCGAGGGCGCGTGCGAGGCGCTGATCCAGACCGGCGCGAACTGGCTCCGGAGCCAGCTCGTCGGGCTCGACGCGACGCCCGAGAACTTCACGCTCGGCACGTTCATCGATCCGCCGCCGCCGAAGCCGTGCGCGATCTTCGACAAGAACAAGGACATGAAGTTCGACGCGTTCGGCGCGAAGGACGCCCCGTGCCTGTGGGACGCGAAGCTCGTGATCGGCGGCGCGACGTATGCCCCGAAGGGGGAGTTCTACGGGAACCGGAAGTAGGGCAGAGGACAGGGACAGGAAGATTTCACCGCAGAGACCGCAGAGCCCGCGGAGAGGGACAGGGGGCACGGGGGGGGAGGAGCAGGCCGGACTCCGCGCCGTCCCCCGGACGGCGCCCGTGCTGGTGCGGCTCGGCGTGCTGACCAACCCAGTGGCCGACCACAACCACCGCTTCCCGTTCACCCACGGCCGCCTCCAGCACCACCTCGAGTCCGAGGCGGACGCGGTGGTCACGGCCGACAAGTCGTGCCTGGACGAGGCCGTCCGCCAGTTGCTGCTCGAGCGCGAGGTCACCGTGCTCGCGATCAACGGCGGCGACGGGACGATCCACGGCGTCGTGAACTGCCTCTCGGCCGCGTTCGGCGAGGACTACCTCGCGGGCCGGCGGGCGCCCCCGACGCTGCTGCTGCTGAACGGCGGCACCTACAACATGGCCAGCCGCGCCATGTCCACGAACGGCGACCCGGTCGCGACCGTCCGCCGGTTCCAGCACCGGTTCCGGGGCGGCCACCTCGCCTCGGTGCCGTCGCACGGCGTCGGGCTGCTGGAGGTCCGCGGCGGGGCCGCACTCCCCATGCTCGGGATGTTCTTCGGGTCCCAGGTGGTCGCCAACGCGCTCGATCTGTGCGACCGGATGGGGTCGGGCTACCTCGGGCTCGTCCGTCTGCTCGGCCAGGGCGCCGCCGGGTACGTGCTCCGCACGGCCTTCTTCCGCGAGAACGCGTGGCGCCTCCGCGCGGACGACCCGCGCGGCACCGTGGACGGCGTGCCCTACCGGGACGTGGTCGCGATGGTCGCGGCCACCGTGGACATGAAGCTCGCGCGCGGCCTGGTCTGGGCCCTTACCGCGCCGACCGACGGGGCCGGCTTCCACGTGAAGCTCGTCCGCGGCCGGCGGCCCGGCGACGTGGTCCACCTGCTCCCGCACCTCCTGTGGGAGCTGTCCCACCCGATGATCGTGTCCTTCCCCGAGGCCAGGGCCGTCACGACGTCCGGCGCGTTCACGCTCGACGGCGAACTGTACGAGCACCGGGGCCCGCTCGAGATCGGCCTGTCCCCGCTCCGCTTCGAGGTGGTGTCGGGGGACGCCCTGTGACCGCCCTCCGTCTCCCGCTTCCCGACGACGAGGTCATCCGCGGCGCGTGCACCGTGATCCGGGTCCTGCGCGGCGCGGGCCACGAGGCGTACGTGGTCGGCGGCGCGGTCCGCGATCTCGCCCGCGGCATCGTGCCCCACGAGTACGACGTCGCGACCTCCGCCCGGCCCGAGGCGGTCATTGCGCTGTTCCGCTCGACCGTCCCGGTCGGGGTGCGGTTCGGCGTGGTCCGGGTCCGCATCCGCCGCCGGGAGTACGAGGTCGCGACGCTCCGCGCCGAGGCCTGCTACTCGGACGGCCGCCGCCCGGATTCCGTCCGGTTCACGGACCTCCGCGAGGACGTGGCGCGGCGCGACTTCACGATGAACGGGCTCGCCATGGACCCCTTCACCGGCGAGGTGACGGACTTCGTCGGCGGGATCGCGGACATCGAGGCGGGTGTGATCCGGGCGATCGGCGATCCGATCGCGCGCTTCGGCGAGGACCGGCTGAGGCCGCTCCGCGCGGTCCGCTTCGCCGCCCAGACCGGGTTCGCGATCGAGGGCGCGACGTACCTCGCGATCCGCGAGGTCGCCCCGGAGGTGGCCCGGGTCAGCGCGGAGCGGGTTCGCGACGAGCTTGCGAAGGTGCTCGCGTCCGCGCGACCGGGGCTCGGGCTCGGGCTCCTCGACGACACCGGGCTGCTCGCCGGGGTCCTGCCCGAGGTCGCGCAGGCGGGCGGCGTCTCCCGCGCGATCGCGTGCCTGGACCGCGTCGCGGGCGCGATCGCGTGCCCGGACTGCGTTGCGGGCGCGACCGCGTGCCCGGACCGCGTCGCTGGCGAGGGCGAGGTCGCGGCGTGGGCGGCCCTGCTGTCGGCCGCGGGCGCCGCGGCCGCGGATCGCGCGATGGGCCGCCTGCGCCACCCGAACCGCACCCGGCGCGCCGTGGTCGAGGCCCTGCGCACGGCCGACGCGATCCGCGGGCTGCCGCTCGCCGACGTCGCGGCCGAGAAGCGGGTGCTGAGGTCCGACGGGGCCGCGCCCGGGCTCTCGGTGCTCGATGCGTGGCTCGCGGCCGGCGACGAGGACCGCGCCCCGGTGCGCCACGCCCGCGCCCGGCTCGCGGAGTGGACGCGCGACGACCTGTTCCCGGCACGTCTCGGGACCGGGGACGACGCGATCGGGGCCGGCGTGCCGCGCGGCCCGGCCGTGGCCTCGGCGCTCGCGGCGCTCGAGGACGAGCAGCTCCGGGGCCGCATCCGGACACGCGAGGAAGCCGTCGCGTTCCTCGCGCGACGCGCACGCGATCCCGGGCTGGCTTGACCCGGCCTCTTCGTGTACAATACGCCGCCCTTGGTTTGCGAGGGGGTCGGTGTCTCCTTTCGAGCGGGCCGTGCGGGACATCCTCGATCGGGTCAGCCTGGTCCAGGTGGTGTCCGAGTACGTCCAGCTCAAGAAGGCCGGGCGCACGTACAAGGGACTTTGCCCGTTCCACCAGGAGAAGACTCCCTCCTTCGGCGTGAACGAGGAGAAGAAGGTGTTCTACTGCTTCGGCTGCCAGTTCGGAGGGAACGCCGTGACGTTCCTCCAGCGGGTGGCCGGACTGTCGAAGATCGAGGCGATCCGGCGGCTTTCGGTGATGTCGGGCATCCCCCTGCCGGACGACCGCGGCCCCGACCCGGCCGAGGACGCCGCGGCGAAGGAGCGGGCCGACCTCGTCAAGGCGCTCCAGGTCGCATCCGAGTTCTTCTCCGACCGCCTCGCGAGCCCGGGCGGCACCGCGGCGCGCGAGTACCTCGAGTCGCGCGGCATCGGGCGCGAGGTCGCGACCGCGTTCGGGCTCGGGTTCGGGGGCCTGCGGCACGGCGAGCTGACCGCGGCGCTCGAGCACAGGAAGGTCCCGCTGCGCCACGCCGAGGCCGCGGGCCTTGTCTCGCGGTCGCACCATGGCGGCGAGTGGTACGAGCGCTTCCGCGGGCGGCTGGTCTGCCCGGTCTTCAACCTGGACGGCGCGCCGATCGCGTTCTCGGCGCGCCTCATCCCGCCCGACGAGGACGGCCCGAAGTACGTCAACAGCCCGGAATCGCCGGTGTTCCGCAAGGGCGAGGCCCTGTTCGGGCTGCACCAGGCGCGACGCGCGATCCGGCAGCAGAAGTCTGCCGTGATGGTCGAGGGCAACTTCGACGTGCTGTCGCTGGCCGCGGTCGGGATCGGGAACGTGGTCGCGCCGATGGGGACCGCGCTGACCGGGACGCAGGTGAAGCTGCTCAAGCGCTTCACCGACACGGTCACCGTGATGTTCGACGGCGACGAGGCGGGCCGGAAGGCGTCGCGGCGGGCGGTCGGGCTGCTGGTGGAGGCCGGCGTCGAGGGCCGGGTCGCGGCGCTCCCGGACGGCGAGGACCCGGACAGCCGCGCGCGCTCGCTCGGCGAGCCCGGCGTCCGCGAGGTCCTTGACCGCGCGAAGCCGATGTTCACGCACCTGATCGACTCGCTGGTGAAGATCCACGGCTGGACCCCTCATGGCCGGCGCACCATCGTGGAAGAGGCCAGGGAGGTGCTGGCTCACGAGTCGGACCCGACGAGGCACGGCATCTATCGCCAGGAGCTGGCGCAGCGGCTGCAGGTCGACCTCTCAGAGCTGCGTCGCCTGCTCCGCGAGCCGGCCGCCCTGACCGAGGCCGGCAGGGATGTGGAGCCCTGCCCGAAGGCCGAGCGGCAACTGCTGGAATTGATGGTCCTCCATCCGCGTTTCATTCCGAGGTTCCTCGACGAGGGGGAAGCCTCGTTGCTGACGCACCCGGAGGTGCGCGACCTCTACGCGGAGCTGTACGAGCTGTACTCGGCAGACCCGGACGGGGACCCGGTGGAGGCATTCGTCGAGCGGGGTGAGGGAGGCGGCCCGGTGCGGCTGCTCGTCAGCCGGGTGCTCGCGACGCCGCAGATGTACCGGGAGCCGGATGCCGATTTCGCCGCCGTGCTCGCGACCTTGCGCGCGGCAGCGCTGGAACGCGAGAAGCCCGCGGACGTCGGGGACGACTTCGATCAGGGGCTTCAGGCGCTCGCGGCGACCACCGCCCTGAAGCGCCGCCAGCTCGACGCGAGGGCGGCAAAGCCGAGGACGTAGGGGTCGGGCGACCCCCGGAGGTAGGGAATGGACACGAGCGACATCCGGCGCCTCATCGACATGGGGAAGAAGCGGGGCGGCTACCTCACGTTCGAGGAGCTCAACGACGCGATGACCCGGGACGCCGTGTCGCCCGAGGAGATCGACGAGATGCTCGCCCAGCTCCGCAACCACGACGTGGAGGTGGTCGAGGGCGGCGCGCCGCGCCCGAAGCCGAAGGAGCCGGCGGCCCCGCGCGTGCGCGACGGCGACGAGGAGGGCTACGGCGAGGTCTATGGCAAGTCGAACGACCCCGTTCGCATGTACCTGCGCCGGATGGGCGAGGTGCCGCTCCTGACCCGCGAGGGCGAGGTCGAGATCGCCAAGCGGATCGAGGAAGGCGAGATGGAGGTCTTCAACCTGATCATGGAGACCGAGACCGCCATCGCGGAAATCCTCGATCTCGAAGACAAGATCCGGCGCGACTTCATCCCGATCAAGACGGTGGTCAAGGACCTGGACGAGGACGACGAGATCGGCGACGAGGGCGCGACGCGGCGCCGCATCCTGGAGCTGCTCGAGCGCGCCAAGAAGCTGGACCGGCAGATCCACAAGCTGCGGCAGAAGCTCGCGAAGCCGAACATCAGCCGGAAGACGCGCGTGGTCATCGAGGCCGACCTCGAGGTGGCCCGAAACGACCTGCGCCAGGTCCTGATGGACATGCGCCTGAACCGGTGCCTGATCACGGGCATCGTGGACAAGCTCAAGGGGCTCGTGAAGCGCATCGAGACCGCGGACGAGGACATCCAGCGCCCCCGGATCTCGATCGGCGGCGACATCGGGGACATGCGGCGGCTGCTGCGCGAGGTGCGTGCGACCCCGAAGCACGTCGCGACCGCCCGGACCGGGGCGACGCTCGACGCGGACGTGGTCGAGGAGTACGACCGCGTCATCAAGTACGCGCAGAAGCGCATCCGCAAGCTCGAGGACGAGGCGAGCCTGCCGCGGGAGCGGCTCGCGGAGACGCACGGCCGCATCGTCGCCGCCGAGGCGCGCGCGGACAAGGCCAAGTGGGAGCTGGTCGAGGCGAACCTCCGGCTGGTCGTGTCGATCGCGAAGAAGTACACGAACCGCGGGCTCCAGTTCCTGGACCTGATCCAGGAGGGCAACATCGGGCTGATGAAGGCGGTCGAGAAGTTCGAGTACCGCCGCGGCTACAAGTTCTCGACGTACGCCACGTGGTGGATCCGGCAGGCGATCACGCGCGCCATCGCGGACCAGGCGCGCACGATCCGCATCCCGGTCCACATGATCGAGACGATCAACAAGCTGGTGCGGACCAGCCGCTACCTCGTGCAGGAGTTCGGTCGCGAGCCCACGCCCGAGGAGATCTCCGAGAAGATGGAGATCCCGGTCGAGAAGGTGCGCAAGGTCATGAAGATCGCGCGCGAGCCGATCTCGCTCGAGACCCCGATCGGCGAGGAGGAGGATTCCCACCTCGGCGACTTCATCGAGGACAAGAAGACGCCGTCCCCCGCGGACTCGGTGGTGCGCGCGAACCTCGCGGAGCAGATGCGCAAGGTCCTGTGCGGCCTCGGCACGCGCGAGGAGAAGGTCCTGCGCATGCGGTTCGGGATCGGCGAGAAGTCGGACCACACGCTGGAGGAGGTCGGGCAGGAGTTCAAGGTGACGCGCGAGCGCATCCGCCAGATCGAGGCGAAGGCGCTCCGCAAGCTCCGCCACCCCTCGCGGTCCAAGAAGCTCCGCACGTTCCTCGAGTAGGCCTTCCCCCCTTGGACGACCGAGACACCCTCCCGTTCCTCGACGGCCTGCAGCGTACCGGCATCCGGCCGGGGCTGACGCGCATCCGGCGGCTGCTCGCCCGCCTCGGGCACCCCGAGCGCGCGTTCCCGTCCGTCCTGATCACCGGCACCAACGGGAAGGGCTCGACCGCCGCGTTCCTGGCCGCGATCCTGGCCGCGGAGGGCAGGGAGGTCGGCCTGTTCACGTCGCCGCACCTCGTGGACGTGCGCGAGCGCGTGCGGATCGGCGGCGCCCTCCTGCCCGCGGATGGCTTCGCCGCATGCGGCGAGGAGGTACGCGCGGCGGGCGTCCGGGTCACGTACTTCGAGGCCCTGACCGCGATCGGTTTCCTCGCCTTCGCGCGCGCGGGCGTGGACGTGGCGGTCGTCGAGGTCGGCATGGGGGGGCGCCTCGACTCCACGAACACGATCGCGCCGCTCGTCTCCGTCCTGACGAACGTGTCGATGGACCACTCCCACTTCCTCGGCGACACGCTCGACGCGATCGCGGCCGAGAAGGTCGAGGTCGCGCGCCGCCGCCGCCCGTTCGTGACCGCGGTCGCGGACGGCCCGTTCGACCGCGTGGTCGGCCCTCGCCTCGCCGCGCTCGCCGCCCGCCCGCTCCGCCTCGGTCGCGACTTCCGCGCCGGATGGGGCCCGGACGGCACGCTCTCGTTCACCGGCCGCGTCGCCGCGCTGACCGGCCTCTGCCCGTCGCTCGCCGGCGCCTTCCAGGCGGACAACGCGGCCTGCGCGCTCGCCGCGGCCGAGGCGCTGCGCGAGGACGGCCTCGGCGCCTCCGACGCCGCCATGCGGGCGGGGATCGCTGCCGCCTCGTGGCCGGGACGGATGCAGCGCCTCTCGACCCGTCCCGACGTGATCCTCGACGGCTGCCACAACCCGGGCGCCGCGGATCGCCTGGCCGAGACGCTCCTCGCCTCGCCGCCCGCGCGGCCGCTGGTCCTGGTCCACGCGTCAAGGCCGGACAAGGACTTCCGCGCGGTGCTCGGCCGGCTCGCGCCCCTGTGCGACGCCGTGGTCGAGACCTCGATCCCCGGCCTCGCCGAACCCGCCGTCCTCGCCGCCGCCTGCCGCGACGCGGCGCCCGGCGTGCCGGTGGAGGCGATGCCGGACCTCGCGTCCGCCCTCGCCCGCGGCCGCGCGCTCGCGGGAGAGGCGGGCACCGTGCTGATCGCGGGGTCCCTGTACCTCGCCGGAGCGGTGCTCCGTGGCGGCTCCGCCGTCGGCCGCTGACCTCGCGGGGCCGACGCGCTCCGTGCGTGCCTCTCCACGCCGGACCGCCGGTCGGGGGCCCGGACGCGACTCCGGGAGACGCGATGCCCGCACCGACGAAGGACTCCGCTGCGCGTCACCACGGGAGCGTGGCCGCGAAGGCCATGCCGCCCGGCAGGGGCGCGGGCGCGACCGACAGCGGGTGGCGCCCGCTGGCCGGGACCAGGAAGGACGTGACGATTGCGACCGCACCGGCGCCGTAGAGCGCGTACGCGGTCCAGTACAGGGCGCCCGCGGTGTCGTAGGCGCGGACCTGTTCGTCATACGATCGGTCCGGATCCCCTCCGATGCGGCGGTAGTGGGCGTATCCGGACACCTGGATCACGCCGCCGGCCACGGCCGCGGCGATCCCCCCGAAGAACAGCCCGGCGCGCATCGGGGACCATGCCCGCGGCGGCGGCGAGGCCGGCGTCGTCGTTGCCGGCGCCGTCGTTGCCGGCGGGGAGGCCGGAGATGCCGCGGAGGTCACGGGCGGGGGCTCGGCGGCAGGCGTCGGGGCCGGCGCCGCGGGGAGCGGTGGAGGCAGCGGGATCAGCGTGATCGCGACCGATGCCTCCTCCCCGGCCCGCACCTCGACTACCGCCTCGGCGATCACGAAGCCCGGTCTCGCCGCCGCCACGTGACGTGTGCCCGCCCGGACCTCGACGGGCCCCGGCAGGGGCGACTGCCCGACGGTCGCGCCGTCCACCTCGATCGCCGCCCCGGACGCGCTGACCTCGATCCTGAGCCTGCCGAATGCCTTCATCCGGATCGCGGCGATCCGCCGCCCCGCCTCGGCCCGGGCGTCCGGCTCCCGGACGGCCTGGGCGAACGCCTCGAACCCCGCGAGCGCGGAGTCCCATTCGGACAACTCCTCGTGGCACCGCGCCATCGACCAGGTCACGTCCGGCCCAGGCGAGAGCGCCCCGGCCTCGCGGAACTGGGAGAGGGCCTCGCGGTGCTTGCCTGCCTTGAAGAGGAGGACACCGGCCTTGTACAGCACCTCGCCGCGCTCCCGGGCGGACTGGGCCTGCGTCGCGCCGGGCACGGCCAGCAGGAGCGCGACGAGGCCGGCGCGAATCGCGGTCGCGCCGAGTCCTGCCGGACCGTGCCGCGTCCTACTCACCGCAGGCCAGCCCCCACCAGTCCACCTGGCCTGCCACGACGACGTCGAACAGCGAGGCCCCCTTCGGGTCGAGGACCTTGATGTCCCTGGACCCGTGGTCCCACACGACCGCGATCCGCCCGTCGGGCAGGACGCACGGATCGAAGATCGAGACGACCGCGCCGACCGCGACCGCGGACGGGGCTCCGAGGTCCGCGACCCGCCAGACCCGGTCCACGTCGCACTGGGCCCGGAACAGGAGGCTGCCGTCGGGTGCGAGGTCCGGGTGGCGCAGGCTCGTGCACGTCGGCCCGACGTCCTTCGGCACGAGCAGCACCCGGAACCCGGACCCGTCGACGGCCGCCTCGCAGAGTCCCGCGTCGTCGGAGTAGGGGTCTTCCCCGCACTCGAACACGGCCTTCGCGCCGGCCGAGTCGAGCGTCGGGCTGTCGTGGTGCGCGAACGTGGAGCCGTCCGTCACCGGCTTGGCCGCGATCGTCCACGCGCCGGGCTCTCCGTCGGCCCGGTCCGCGGTCCACAGGTCCCGCTCGTGCGGTCCCTCGTCCCAGCGGAAGACCACGCGGCGACCGCCCGACGCGATGGCTGCCCGCCCCTCGAAGTGAATGAAGAACGGGGGGTTGGCGGTCCGGACCAGCTCGGCTGCCGTCGGCGCGAGGCCGACGCGCGCCATGCACGCCCACTGGGCGCACTCGGGCTCGCCGGGCGCCTCCGTCTCGATCACCAGCCACTGCCCGTCGGGCGACAGGCCGGCCGCGGTGTCGCCGACGCCGGGGAGCGGCCCGGCAGCGAGCAGCGCCGTCAGGTCCGCCGGCTCCGCGCCCTTCTCGGCCTTCACCCGCAGGATGTGCCGGTCCGACTCGCGGACGAACACCAGGTGCCCCCCGCCCGGCTCGGACACCTCCCCCGGCGCGGGTGGGTCCGCGGCGTCCAGGGCGTCCGCGGCAGGGTCGGCGATCGGATCGGCCGGCTGGTCCGCGAGCGGGTCCGGGGTGCCCGTGCCGGGGTCGGCGTCGGCCGGCGGGTCAGGAGCGTCCGCCGTCTCGGCCGCCTCGGCCGGATCCGCCGACGTCGCGTCCGCCGCGTCCGCCGCGTCCGCCGCGTCCGCCGCGTCCGGAGCGTCCGCCGCGTCCGGAGCGGTGCCCGTGTCGTCGACCTGTCGCTTCGGGGGGTAGAGACACGCCGAAGACGCGGTCATGGCCGCAACGCACACGAAGACGCGCACGGAGACCTGCATCCGGTACCTCCCGGCACCCGGTGCCCGTCCCGGGCCCCCCGCGGTCGAACACCCGGCTCGCGCCGAGTATGGGACGCCACCGGCCCGGGGGTCAAGGACTCGGCGTGCCCCCGAATCGTCGGGCCTCCTTGCCGTTGGGCGGCTCCCCCTGCGCGGCTTCGCCGCGCGGGGGTGCCCCCAGGGCCGGCTTGTTTCGTGGATCTGGCGCGCTGCGCGCCGTCCGATAGCGCTGCTATCGGCCGGTGCTCGCGTCCGCCGCCTTCGTTGCGGCCGCCCTGGGCCCCCTTTGCGGCCCGGGGG
>Ga0194127_10002928_pt1 | contig 22499 bp, 25 predicted proteins | sample TA2KigC100mmetaG_FD_148624 | JGI IMG/M metagenome (GOLD analysis project Ga0194127, IMG submission 148624) | Freshwater microbial communities from Lake Tanganyika, Tanzania - TA2015036 Kigoma Deep Cast 100m | ecosystem: Environmental > Aquatic > Freshwater > Lake | place: Tanzania: Lake...
TGTTTTTCATGCTTAACAATCGCCTTACCTGTTTGTCTGTAACCATCTGGAATCTCCTAACTTAAGGAAATTCAGATAGTTTATTGTCTCTGACTAATATCCGGAACTTTTATCTGTCGCCGGAAGGCAAGATTGATTGTCGCTGATCAAGATGGTAAGGTCAGTTTTCTGGCTTTTGAAGATGGCCTGATGATAGAGATCTTTTGCCAGTTCGACGGCTGCACAATAGTCGGTAGTGGCGTATTTGGAGCCGAGGGGGACGAGCGGTCGGGCGACGGGTTTGGCTTCGCCGGGCAGTTGGGCTTTGTACCAATAGCGGCCGTGGCGGTCATAGATTGTGCCGGGCAGAGTGTTAGCGATACCTGTTTTTTTGTGTGTCTTTGCCATAGTTTTTTCCTTGTAACTGGAGTAATAAAGTCCAATACAGTTACAAATCAAGTTACAATGGCCTACAGGGTTTGAAAAACCACAACAAATAAGTCCTTGTAAGTATGGCACCTACAAGGACTTATGAAACTGGGCGGTACAGGACTCGGACCTGTGACCTCCTGCTTGTAAGGCAGGCGCTCTAACCAACTGAGCTAACCGCCCGCGAAAAAATACTATAGTCAAAACCTCAAATCTGTCAACGAAATAGCCTCTTCCATGATGTGTAATGCCGGATTTTCAAGACGAAATGAAACACCCCTCTAACTGCTCAAAAGCAGCGAAATCCCTCTTGCCCCCCGCATCAAAATACAATGGCGTTCATCAAACCTTGACAAGTGCTTTTCGAAGGTTCTGGGCGCGGGGACCTTTTTCGCCGCCGACAACCTCAAAAAGAACTTTTTCGCCCTCATCCAGATACCGAATTGCAGGGTCGGCAAAGCTGGTATAATGAACAAAGATATCTCCGCCGGTATCGCCGAGAATAAACCCGTATCCTTTCTTCTTATCGTACCACTTAACCGTACCTTCCACCATGATCTTCTCCCTTCATTCAGGCTGCAAAGAACTGCCGGGGCAGCCCTGGATTGTTGTATGGGATTTCAGAAAATCCGGTTATCGTGCCGTCCCGGACGCATTAGGGCAAAGCCTGGCCTTCATCAGCCGGCCCATCTTGAATTTGACGCTGCGTTTGGACGGCACCTGAACCCGTTCGAGGGTTTTGGGATTCTGAGCGATACGGCTGGAACGTGTTCGCGTCTCAAAGATGCCGAAGTCGCGAAACTCCAGACGATTGTCCCGGGACAGCTCCCCGACAATTTCGTCGAGAAAAGACTGCACGACACGTTTGACCAGAACACGCTTGGCCTGAGTCACTTCAGCAATGCGATCAATCAACTCTTTTTTGGTGATGGTTGCCATTCGGATACCCTCTTTTTACGTATAAACCTGGAACTATTTTGATAATACCTATAAATAAACAATAGCATAATACCGTGGGCGTATCCGCCGCGTTTCATAACCGCAAATCACTATACAGTAATGACTTCGAACCGGCAAGCAATTTTTTTGGAAAATTTTACCGGTTGAAAAACCCCCCGCCCGGCGGGCTTTTGAGGGAAAATCGACAATTTCAGGGATTCCCTTGACCTGGCTGGGGCCGACGAACATAATATAACAATTTTAGGGACTCTTCAGGATAAAATATGACGCAGGCACAAAAAAACGAGAAGTACATCACGAGCGGCCAGAAAACCGTGGATATGGTCTATCATAACCTCGAATGGATTATTACGGCGCTGGCAGGGACGCTGGTGTTCATCGTTTTCGTGATGCAGGTCTATCGCATCCCGACCGGCAGTATGGCCGAGACGCTCCGCGGGTCGCATTTTCGTCTGCGATGTCAGCAGTGCGGCTATCGGTATGACTACGATTTTCTCGGCCCGCAGGTCTATCGGATGCCGGATAATTACCTGCCGAAAGAAAATGTTCCTGTTCTGCCGTTATCGCCGCGGTGCCCCAGTTGCGGCCATTATGAAAATACCGGCACCTTTGTGAATAAACAGCTTTTTCAGGCTGTCCCGCGGCCCGTCAGCCGAGGAGACCAGATTTTTGTACTCAAGTGTATTTATCAGTTCTTCGAACCGAAACGATGGGATGTAATTGTTTTTAAGAATCCCATTCAGCCGCAAATCAATTATATCAAGCGGCTGGTCGCCCTGCCGGATGAAAAAGTGGAAATTATCGACGGCGATATCTATATCAACGACAAAATCGCCCGCAAGCCTCCTCATGTGCAGGAAGAACTGTGGATGTGCATCTATGATAACGATTACCAGCCCATTCGTCCGGAAGAGAAACGATTCAACGGACACACGTGGGCTCAGCCCTTTGAAGCGTCACCGGCCGGAGAATGGAATCTGAAAGCCGATGGGACGGGCGTATTTTCATTAGATACGGGGGCGGATAACACCGTCCGCCTATTGCGGTATAACCCGTCACAGGGCAATGATTTTCGTGCCACTTATGCCTACGACGCCACAATGTCTTACCCGGAAATGCCCGTCTGCAGTGATTTAATGATGCGGTATTACGTGAAGATGGAAGGTCAAGGCGCCGCCGGCGCCCGGCTGAGCAAATACGGTATTGCTTATGAAGGGATTGTCCAATCCGACGGCCGGATGGCGATTTACCGGCTGGAGAATGACTCCGGCAAAAAACTGCTGGCCGAAGGCAAATGCGGACAAATGGATTTATCCGGCATTCAACTGCTGCGGTTTGCCAATACCGACCATTTATTATCACTGGAATATGGAAACAGTCGAATTGAATATGATTTAGGACAAGGCAAAGATGACGCCGGCAAAGACCGTCAATCGTCCCCGACGGCGGCAATTATAGGCTATGGCAAATTGATCTTGCGCCATATCAAGCTGATGCGGGATGTTCATTATCGTGGCGCCGATGACTCCCAACGCGTCCTCCGGGCTTATGAGGGAAAACCCCTGAAGCTGGAGGCCGATGAATTTTTCGTCTGCGGCGATAACAGCCCTAATAGTCTGGACGCACGAATGTGGGACAAGCCCGCCTTAGCCAATCCCGGCAAACAATACCGCGAAGGCATCGTGCCGCGAGATTACTTAGTGGGCAAGGCTTTCTTTGTGCATTTCCCGGGAAGCTGGCGGTTTAACAAGGAAAACTGGCGAAAAATACCGTATCTGGACGGACCGCCGGAGCCGGACGGCATTAAAATCATCTACGGCGGACGGTAATACGTATTGATTCCAGCGATTGATGATTGATAAAAATGGATGAACTGACACCACAGCCCCAACCCGAACAGCCCGCAGAACCGGCAAGCTTTGAGCCGAGGCGAAGTGCGACGCTCGAAGGAATCATCAATACGCTCGAATGGCTGCTGGTGGCCCTGATTTTGGCGCTGGTGTTTCGGGCCTTTGCCGTCGAGGCCTTTCAAATTCCCTCCGGCAGTATGGCCGAGACGCTGAAAGGAAACCACTATTCGCTGCGGTGTGTTCAGTGCGGGTACTTCTACGAGGTGGACGGCGATTCATCGATGCTGAACCGGCCGCAGTGTCCGAGCTGCGGCTATTCCCAGTCCCTTGCCGCCGTGGGCCGCATTCAAAATGGCGACCGGATTTTCGTGCTCAAGTGCCTTTACCCGTTTATGATGCCGGAGCGATGGGATGTGGTCGTGTTTAAAAATCCCACCGACCCCCAGCAAAATTACATCAAACGGCTGATTGGTCTTCCCGGCGAAAAAGTGCAGATTATCGACGGGGATATCTATATCAACAATCAGATTCAGCATAAACCCGCCTGCGTCCAGCGCGAACTGTGGATGTGTATTTATAACAATGATTATCAACCGTTCGGCGCAAGCGGACCTGTCGGGCAGGCCGGAAAAATCGACACGGAAAATCGCCCCTGGCGACAGCCGTTTGAGAACGAGCCAAACAGTCAATGGAATCTTTGTGCCGACGGCCCGACGGTCTTCGGCCTTGACGCTGGGGCCGGACAAACACATACGCTGATTTACAATCCTTCAGTGGGCAGCGATTTCCACGCCGCCTACGCCTATAACAATGACCGTATGCGGGAAACCGAACCCATCTGCAGCGATTTAATGATGCGGTTTCTTGTACAGACACAGGAAGAAAACGGTTTTGTCGGAGTATCCCTCGAAAAGAAAGGCGTATATTACATCGCCAAAGTAAATTTCGGAAAAACGCTGACGCTGGAAAAACTGCAGGACGGTCAAATCATGGAACTGGCCAGTACACCGATAGCCCCGACAGAAATAGATAAACCCGTTTATTTCGAATTTGCAAACGTGGACCGCCGCCTGGTTTTTCGATTCGGAGACCAGAGACTCAGTTTTGATTTGCCGGCCCGCGGCAAACCAACCGAAAATGAATCAACCCAGCCCACGGTAAAAATCCTTGGCGAAGGCCGGGTTCAATTACGCCATATCGTTCTGTCCCGGGATTTGTACTACACCTCGGATGGTATCCTGCGCGCCACCGCCAAGAGGCCGCTGACGCTGAATCAAGGCGAATTTTTTGTCTGCGGCGACAACAGCCCCAACAGCTCGGACGGCAGACTCTGGTCGGTCCAGGGCAAAGACCGGATGGGCCGGCCGCTGTACCGGGAAGGCATCGTGCCGATGGATTATATGATGGGCAAGGCTTTTTTTGTGTATTGGTCGGACCCATTCAGTCCCGCGGCCAATATGATGCCCATTATTCCCAATATCGACCGGCTGAAAATCATTGTCGGCGGCTCGGAAGAAGCGTATTAGAAGGACATGTCGAAATCGCAGGTAAATATCTCCCGGTCAATTTTTCCCACAACGACGCGGTTGTCATTGCGGAGGAATTCCAGTACGGCATCGAGCTGCCGCCGGACAAAAGAGCCTTCATTGGCGACGACCGCCAGTCCTATAACAGCAATCCGATGACTGTCCTGAGCGGCAATCTCGGCGATGGAAACGTTAAACCGGCTTTGCAGCCGCTCGGTCAGACTTTTGACTATCCGCCGTTTGTCCTTTAATGAGCCGATCCCGGGCAAGGGAATTTGGATTATCAGTGTTCCGACGGTCATTCTTTGACCCTTTCGCAGTTGATTTTCCGACAAATACAGTATCGGCCGACAAACAGTTTGTACAGGGTTTTTCAGCCGGTCGTTTTCGGCGTCCCCCAACCGGCGGGATATTGTAATTTCAGCCAATTCGGCTTATAAAGAGACGCTTGATGAAAAATGCGGTAAATTCCATTCTGCAATATATGGCCTCCGACAGCCTTCGCGGGCGTTTTCTGCGAAGCAGCGTCTTTTTGACGGCCGGCACGGGCATTGAACGGGCGATGCGCCTCGTGCGGTATATGGTCCTGGCCCGGCTCATTGTCCGCGAACAGATGGGGCTTGTGGCCATTTGCGTGGCGGTGTTGACGATGTTCGAGGCCGCCGGCGAAGTCGGAATTCGATTCTCCGTCATCCAGAATAAAATCGGCGACCGCTATGATTATCTCAACGCCGCATGGTGGTTTCAGACTGCCCGTGCTACGCTGCTGGCAACGGCCGGAATTGCCGCCGCCGGCTGGATCGCTCATTTTTATGAAGACCCGGCATTGACAAACCTTCTCCGTGTGGCGTTTCTGGCTGTGCTGTTTAACGGCATGGTTAGTCCCGGCTCACACGTCCTCGAAAAAAAACTCCATTTCGGCAAGTATGTAATCCTGACTCAGGGCAGTATGCTGATAGGAACACTGCTGACGATTGCCCTGACCGTGATGTACCGCAGCGTCTGGGCCGTCATTATCGGTTTTTCGTCCGAAGGACTGATTCGGCTGGTCTTGTCTTTTGTAATGTGTCCGTTTTGGCCCCGATTGCAAATTGACCGCCGCGCTATGAAAGAGCTGTCCGCCTTTGCCAAAGGAATGTGGGGAATGCCGCTTCTGACGCTGATTGCTTTTCAGGCCGATGTCTTCGTCCTGGGCAAAATGGTCCCCAAAGACCTGGTGGGAATATATTTTCTGGCGTCCCAATTGGCGCGGATTCCCCGTGATTTGGCGATGCAAATCGTAGGCAAACTCCTGCTGCCGGTCTTCGCGCTCAAGCAGGACCAAAAAGAATCCCTGCAAAAAGGCCTTTGCCAGTCCACACGCTGGGTGACACTGATTGTCGGCCCGTTGACGGGATTTTTTGCCGCTTGTGCCGCGGCACTGCTTGTGATACTTTACACCCCGGATTGTGCCATAGCGACAACGGCGTTTATGTTGATGACCCTGACGACGTTTCTGCGGGTTCAGGCCATCATTATGGCCAATATGTATTACGCCATTCACGCATTAAATCAGCAGCGGATTTTTGTGACGGTGCGGGTGGTGGTGATGGCCGTATTAATGATTCCCCTGATTCAAAATATGGGCATCACCGGCGCCGCGCTGGCCGTACTGGCCGGCGAATTGAGCGGCTTTATTCTGCAAACCGTGATGCTCAGCCGCCGCATTGCTTTAACCGCCCGGCAGTATCTGGACAGCATGACGCCAGGCGCGGCGATAGGAATTGCAGAGGCTTTCGTCTGCTGGTACTGGATGGTCTTTCGCGGACTTACTATTTCCGCATGGGAAGTCTTGGGCGTCGGGTTGTGTGTTCTGACTGCCGGTTATATTGTCGGCGGCGTCTGGCAGTTCAAGCAATTTAAGTATTTGCTCCAGCACGGCCTTGGCATATCTTCACAGCCGGTCGGCGATAATCAAATGAATGACGAAAGGATACTATGAAAATTCTCATTACCGGCGGCGCGGGTTTCATTGGCTCGCATCTGGCCCAATACATATTGCAGCAGGGCCACAACGTGACGGTATTGGATAATCTCAGCACAGGCCGGCTCGAAAACATCCGCCACCTGATGTCCAATCCCCATTTTCATTTTGTGCAGGACGACGTAAGAAACACCCTGGCATTGCATCCTCTCATAGCCGAGTGTGATATCGTCTATCACCTGGCCGCCGCCGTCGGCGTCAAACTCATCGCCGAACGCCCCGTTCATACCATCGAAACCAATATCCACGGCACGGAAGTCGTCCTGGCCGCCGCCAACAAATTCCGCAAAAAAGTTCTTATCGCCTCTACCAGCGAAGTCTATGGCAAAAGCGAAGCCATCCCGTTCCACGAAGACGACGACACAGTGCTGGGCAGCACACGATTCAGCCGCTGGTCGTATGCGTGCAGCAAGGCCATCGACGAGTTTCTGGCGCTGGCCTATCATCAGCAGTTCGGGCTCGAAGCGGTCGTCGTCCGGCTGTTCAACACCATCGGTCCGCGGCAAACCGGCCAATATGGAATGGTCGTGCCCCGATTCGTTGAAAGAGCTTTGAAAAATGAACCCATCGAAATTTACGGCACCGGCCGACAAACCCGCTGTTTTTGCTGTGTGCTGGATGTCGTTGGCGCATTGACCGACCTGATGGCTTGCCCGACGGCGCCGGGAAAAGTCTATAACCTTGGCTCCGACAGAGAAATCTCGCTCATCGACCTTGCGGATATGGTGGTTCGCCTGACCCGAAGCGAAAGCAAAAAAGTCTTCCTGTCTTATGAACAGGCCTACGGCCGGCCGTTCGACGATATGCAAAGACGGGTGCCATGCCTCAAAAGGATTCATCAAATCATTGGTTTCGAGCCGAAATACAGCCTCGAAGAAACGCTCGGCCTTGTAATTAAAGAGATTCAGGGTCGTCTTGAAAACCCGCACTAATTCCCGATGATGCCGCTTGCGATTTTACCGTTTGACCTTCCCCCCAAAAACTGTGCCAGTTGCAATTGGAGAGTCGGCACGATAGAATTCAGGAAACGGGACGAAGGCTTATTCGGGGAAAATGATTTTATGGCGTCACCAGAAATCCTTTTTCAATCGCCTGCTGCCGGATGGTTTTCATAATAATGGGCAAGTGGACGGCGGGAAGGATCGGGCCATAGTTTCCGTCTGGATAAATGATGTCACGGCAGCGATTAGTTGCGCCGCTGTGAGGCTTGATTTCCAGTTCCACCTTAAAACCATACTGTGTCGCGGTGTTCAAATTTGGAACAGGATAACTCATCGGCCGTGCAGGTATGCAGACGTCAGGCACCAGTGAAGGGGAAACAAAACCATCATCAGAACCGATATCCAGGTTACGCAAAAGGATGATTGTATTGACATTGCCTTTGAACCACTTTCCGCGTACTCTTTCCGAAGCGTAATAAGCGAAATCGCTGGATTGCACGCCGAGTTTTTTGAGTTCATCTCTTATAACGAGGGTCATAGCGACATTAAAGTCGCCGCCTGGATGGTGAATCGCTTCAGCGCCGAGAATGGTGCCGAGAAGATTCGAATAGGAGTCCTCCCACGAGAAAGCGGACTGGAATTGGGGAACGACATAACACACCTTCAGCCCGAACCACGTCAGCACTTCGTGCCATGTAACCATATACCATGTACCATACTGGGCAAGTTCAAGTGAAAGCTCATCAATCATTTCCTGCTGTGTGACGGTTGAATGCGTCATGAAATCAGGCGGATAGGTAACATGGAAAGCGAAAATGGATGGATCCGCGTTGAGCTTGTAAGTAAACTCCGTATCCCGGGACTGAAGATGCCTGGAAAACTTATGATAGAGGTAATAGACATTGTCGGCGGCGATGCGGAGATGAGCAAGGTCAATGTGTCCTCCGCGGCAGGTGTATGCAATGCCGTCGCTTTCGCCGGAGAACGAATCGTAATTATGCATGCCGAGTGAATTGGGGTCCAAAAAGTGGACTTTAACCGTTGAGCTGGCATAGCTGCCGGGGCGCAGACGAGGGTGCTCTGTTATGCTACAGCCGGTCAAAAGAATTGCATAAAATGCAAATATGGGAAAGAAAAAACAATTTCCGTTATTGACCATATACCAATTTCTCATCGGGGAGTTCCCATTAAAACGCTTAAGCAGCATAATTCTCTCTTAAAGACATCGGTAGTTTTACAAAATACCCTATCACATGGTCAAGACAATTCCCCCATCATTCTGTCGAGACCTTCGACCGTTTTCTTTTTATTTTCATCTGCATCCTGAACATAGAATTCCATGGTCGTCCCTATCGAAAAGTACTCCATAAGTTCTTGTATTGTACTTCGTGACGCCTTCGGGGTCTGAAAAAAAAAGTTTTCTATAGAATGCTCCTGCCCCCTTTCGATCCGAGTTAAACGCCAGCGTTCTTCACTTGTCAATGTTACAATAAACGTTCGTATCCTATTGTTTTGCCTCCGGCGAATATTATCCTTTGCGGGTATTATCGGCAAAACAACAGATATATCTTCTTGTTAGCTATGAAAGAATAGTATTATTAGTTTGCAGAATAGCCAAGCGATACTTTTTTATAAATCAGGCCGCGCCGGCGGATTGGATTTATGCAGTATATTATCGTGAAAAAGTGAATTGGAAAAAAAGAACGGGGCAGACATCCGCCCCCCGGCGGACATCGGCCCCGTCAGAGCATCCTTGCACGGAAAAGACAGGAGAGGAGGAGACCTTTTCAAAATTAAAACCAGCCCAGAGGGCTTAAAAATTCTTATTTCTTTTTTCGACTCCCTTCACTATAAACTATACGAAATGAATCCCAATGGTGTGTGAGCGGAAGTGTAAAAAATCAGAAAAAATTTGAAAATTGACGGCCCGAAAAGTACCGATAATAGTGCCAAAAAAGGATAGAATATGAACCTCGCAACGGCAAAGAAACGAATCGAAGCGGTTCGCCTGCAATTGAAGAAACAAAAACTGCATGCGTTGATTGTGATTTCAGTGGAAAATGTACGTTATCTGACCGGATTTAAGGGCCACGACAGTTGGGTGCTTATATTGCCGGATAGAGCGATATTAATTACCGATAGCCGCTATACGGAACAGGCCCGGAGTGAGTGTGCGGGCTGTAAGGTCTTTGAGCGAAAAGGAGCGCTGACCAAAGCGGTGGCGGATTTCGTGCAAAAGGCAAAACGCGTCCGCAGCGTCGGCATTGAGGACGAATGCAGCATAGCGATCCTTCAGGCAGTCAAAAAAACCGTGAAGCGAAAAATTGTGCCGGCCAAAGCGATTGTCGAAAATCTGCGCGCCGTCAAGACCAAAGAAGAAATCAAAGCCATCGAAACCGCCGCCAAAATCGCATGGAAGGCCCTGCGGCAAACACTGCCGCTGCTCAGGGCCGGAATGACGGAAATCGAGATGACAGCCGCGCTGGAATTTCACATGAAGCAGCTCGGTGCCGTGCCGGGATTCGATACGATTATCTGCTTCGGCCCCAATGCCTCGCGCAATCACCACCAGCCGGGCAAACGCAAACTGCGCAAAAACGACACCATCCTGATTGATTTTGGCTGCCGATACAACGGCTATATCAGCGACATTACGCGATGTTTCGTATTCGGCAAGCCAACGCCATATTATAAAAAAGTCTATGAAGCCGTCAAAGAGGCCCAGCAGGCAGCGATTGATATGATTAAGCCAGGCGTATGTCTGGCCGATGTGGACGTCGTCTGCCGCAAGGTTCTGGCCAAACGCAAAGTCGCCGTCTATGGCCACGGCACAGGCCACGGCCTCGGATTGCAGGTCCACGAAAATCCGCGAATTTCAGCGCTGGCTAAAAAAGATTTCTTCCGGCCCGGCCACGTCATCACCGTCGAGCCCGGCTCATACATCTCCGGTAAAATCGGCGTCCGAATCGAAGACGATGTATTAGTCACCGAAACAGGCCATAAAATCCTCAGCCGCAACAAAGGCGTCTGCTTCGACCCGGCTAAGATGCCGATTTTAAAGAATAAGTAAGAGCGCCGCGGTGCACTTGTCGCGTCGGAGCTTTAGCGAAGACGGAAGACGCCCGATAGAGAAACAGTAGCGGCAAGCGCAAGCGAGCCGATTTGGGACGTGGAGGACAAAAATTTCGTCGCTTGCGCTCCGGGCTGCTGTTTGGGCCATGATTCAAATATGTTGAAGCGGTGTTCTTAGTTCGTACAAAACGTTAGCGACCCCAAAATCGCTTCCGTTTTTCGTTATTGTTTTGGAGGCTGGAGTTTCGAGGAAACACCCTGCAACTCCTGCCGCATTTTCTGAACCTCATCGGCGACCTTGCCCAATTCGAGTCGAGTTAATTGCTGTTCGCGGTTGGCTTTGCCGAGAAATCTGACAAAACGAATCAGTACGATTATGACCAGTGTAGGAATAAACGCAAGTAATACGATTAGTGCGATTTCTGCCCCATTTGGTAAGGCTGTGCCGATCATAGGAATAGATGGATTCATTTGTCTTTCCTTTCATTAGGCTGGAGTTTTGAGGAAACACCCTGTAACTCATGCCGCATCTTCTGAACCTCATCGGCGACCTTGCCCATTTCGAGTCGAGTTAATTGCTGTTCGCGGTTGGCTTTGCCAAGAAATCTGGCCAGACGAATCAGCACGATAATAACCAATCCGAAAATAAATGCGTAGAGAACAAAAACAATAACAACCGGCACTAACTTTGCTAAATGTTCCACTTTTTCCGCAGTTGCCAGTAGAAATATCATTTGTGGCACTCCTTATCTTTGGGTTGGACTTTTTTGGATTCGAGCCAGGCATCGACATCGGCCCGGTCGAATTTGATATTTTTAGAGCTGATTTTGATGTAAGGGGGGCAATCGCCCTCGGCGATATACTTATAAATCGTCCGCTTTGAATCGCCCAGATAAACCGCCAAATCTTCTATCGACATCAATTGCATATATCATATTCCTCTTTCATTTATTATAATATAGCACGATATGTAATAATATGCAATAAAAAACAAATATTTTAATAAAAATTACATAAGTCAATATAAAAAAAGGAGATAAGATGAATTTGAACAAGGGGGGATGCCCACGCAAGCGTGGGTATGCCACCCAACACCTATTATATTGAGAAAAACATTTTACTTGTCTCGGTGACTTTCTCCGCAAACGCATCCAAATCAAGATTGTGCAAACTGGCCAAAAGTTTCGCCGTGTGAATCAGCAGGGCGGGTTCATTGGGCTGGATTCGCCGGACGGGTTCGGGCGAAATAAACGGACAATCCGTCTCAATCATCAGCCTGTCGAGCGGAATCATCTTCGCCACCTCGCGCAGGGCGTCGGATTTCTTAAACGTCACCGTGCCGGTAAAGGAAATATAATACCCGCGGTCGAGAACAAGTTTTGTTTGTACGGCGTCGCCGCCGTAGCAGTGAATGACGACCTTTTTCAATTTGCCGGCGTACTCGGCCAAAATCGCGATCGAATCATCGAATGCCTGCCGGGTGTGAATAATCACGGGTTTGTTATATTTGGCCGCAATATCCAGATGCGCCCGAAACAGCCGCTTCTGAGTGTCCGCCACGGCGTTGTCATAATGATAATCCAGCCCCGTCTCGCCGATAGCGACAACCCTGGGATTCTGTGCCGCCTGTTCGAGAAATACGATGTCCGCGTCGGTGATTTCATTGGCATGATGCGGATGACAGCCGACGCCGACCCACATATTCTCGAATCGTTCCGCCAGCGCCAGTGCTTTGCGTATATGTTCGGGGTCGGTGCCGATGGTTATCCAGCCGGTGACGCCCGCCGAACGACTGCGGGCCAGAACATCCTCAATCCGGCCTTCCAGTTCCGGGTATGTCAAATGTGCATGTGTATCAATCAGGTTCATAGTTCAGAGGCCAGAGAAAAGGGGCAAGAGACCAGAGAAAAAAACGTATTCACACTCTCGACTCTTGTCTCCCAGCTATAGACGTTTATGGCACAAACGCGTTGCGATAATGTTTAATCTGCGGCTTGCCGCTGGTGCCGAGTATCACCGTCAAAACATCGAACCGCAAAGGCCTGTTGAGAAGATTATACTTTCTCAGAAAGCACTTTGCGGTTCGTAGTAAAATTCTTTTCTTATCCGTCGTTACCGCCGTCGTCGCCAAAACAAAATTCTCATCGGCCCGGCTCTTGACCTCGACGAACACAATCGCGTCGCCCTCGGCCATCACCAAATCCAGCTCGCCTTTGCCAAGCCGCCAATTGCGGGCCAGAGTCTTAAAACCCTGCCCCTGCAAAAACCGGCGGGCCTGGTTTTCACCCCATCGACCCAGACGTCCCGGCTCACGCAGCAGTTTCGCCCGTCCCGGCATCCATGGCCACACGGCAGTCTCCCTCTATTTCGTAGTGGTGTATTCGGTGTGCCGCTGCGACAGCTTGACGCCCTTGCCGGTACGCTTGCGCAGGTAAAACAGTTTGGCCCGGCGGGCTTTGCCGCTGCGAACGGGCATCACCTTGTCAATATTGGGCGAATGCACCGGGAAGATTCTTTCCACGCCCTGTTCCCCAACCATCCGGCGGACGGTGAACATTTCATTCATCCCACGCCCTTTGCGGGAAATGACCGTGCCGCTGAAAATCTGCGTACGAGTCTTGTCGCCTTCCTGAATCTTACAATACACATCCACCGTATCCCCGACTTCAAAATACGGGTTCTCTTTTTTAAGGCATTTGGATTCCACAGCCTGCATCAGTTTGTCTTTCACGAATCTATCTCCTGAATTTTCTTATTCCTGATTTTGTTATAGTTTTATTTTTTCACGTTCTTTCGTTCGAGATATTTTGCCCACAAATCCGGACGCTGCCGCTGCGTGCGTTCCAGCCGCTGCTGCATGCGCCATTCGGCGATTTTTGCGTGGTTGCCGCTCAGCAGTATCGGCGGCACTTTCGTCCCGCGGAAATCTTCCGGCCGCGTATAGTGCGGATATTCCAGAAGCCCGTCACTGAAGGATTCGTCCTGCGCCGATTGTTCATCGCCCAGCGCCCCTTCCAGCAGACGTACCACCGCGTCGATCACAACCATCGCCGGCAGTTCGCCGCCGCTCAGCACGTAATCGCCGATGGAAACCGTCTCGGCGTTCAGCCCTTCACGGATACGCTCGTCAAAACCCTCATAGCGTCCGGCAATCAGAATCAGCCGTTTTTCGCGGGACAGTTCCATCGCCGTCTGCTGGTCGAACGGTTTTCCCTGCGGACACAGCAGAACGACCTTTCCCGGTTCCGCGTCCTGGCTTCGGACGTGCTCCAGGCAGTCAAAGACCGGCTGGCACATCATCACCATTCCGGGACCGCCGCCATAAGGGGTATCATCCACCTTATGATAGCTGTCCGTGGCAAAATCTCTGATATTTGAAAGAACAATTTTAACGATATTCTGCTGCTGCGCCCGCTTGAGAATCGAATAGCTCAGCGGCGATTCGAACATCTCCACAAACAGCGTCAGCACGTCAATACGCATTGAAAGCTAACCTTAGCCTTCCTTTTTCTCGTCCGTTTTGATATGGCCGGCGGCGATTTTCTCGGCTTTCATAAGCGGCTTGCCGGCCTTGCGGGCCACTGCCGCGGATTTCTTGCGACGCGCCTGCAATTGCTCATACCACGGACAGGGAACGCCCTGCTTAATAATCATCTGAGCGATGGTTTCGCTGGGAATTGCGCCTTTTTCCAGCCAGAATTTAACACGGTCGAGATCCAGGACCAATTGTTTGGCGGCATCCTTTTCAATCGGGTCGTAGTGGCCCAGCTTTTCGAGGATGCGGCCGTCGCGGGGCGTTTGGCTTTCCACCGCGTTGATGCGGAAGAACGGCCGATGACGCCGGCCCATGCGGGTCATTCTGAGTTTGACTGACATTTGTGTTTCCTTTCTTAACTTCTATGATCAATCATTGCGCCCAACCCTGTGTCAGGCACAAGCACGTTACAAATTCAAAACTTAAATTCCAAAACTCAAAACTAAGAACTCTTCCTTAACTCCAATGCGTATCCGTTGAAGAATATCGCCGCCAGTGCCGGGTCAGCCTTCGCATCCGCCGCCAGTTTTCGGACCTGTTCATCGGTCAACCCGTCGGCAGCCGTCTTTTCCTGCGGCGTCATCACCGCCGCAAGCCGGCATAACTGCTCATATTCTTCTCGGCTTGGCGACTGCAATACGACAAGCTCGCTGTCGCCGCGCCGGTCCGCAAACTGCTTTCGCAGTTGCTTTGCGAACGGCTCATCCACAAACCGTCCGATTTTTTCAAGATACTGTTCTATCGTCAGCGGCATCATTTCACCGCGTCAGCGATGTTTTCTTGGCGTTCGCCGTCGCGGTCCGGAACTTTTGAATTTCCCGCCGCCCGACGACATCGCGCTGAAAATATCCATCTTGCCGCTCATTAGGCTTCGCATCGCCCCAAGTCCGCCGCCGGAAATCGACTTCATCATATCCCGGCTGCGCTTGAACGTCTTAATCAACCCCGCCACGTCCTGCACGTCGCGTCCGCACCCGCGGGCAATACGCCGTCGCCGGGACGAATCAATAATATCCGGGTCTTTGCGTTCCTGTTTGGTCATCGAATGAACGATGCCTTCGATTTTGTTAATTTCGCCGTCGTCAATATCCATTTGTCCCAGGCCGCCCATGCCGGGCATCATCTTGAGAATACTGCTCATCCCGCCCATTTTGCGAACGGCCTGCATCTGCTTGAGAAAATCATCGAAGCCAAAAGTGCCCTTAGCCATCTTGGCCTGCATCTTCTGGGCTTCGTCGCTGTCGAATTGCTCCTGCGCCTTTTCCACTAAAGAAACCACGTCGCCCATGCCCAATATGCGTCCGGCCATCCGGTCGGGATGAAATTCTTCGAGCTTGTCGAGTTTTTCGCCGACGCCGATGAATTTAATGGGTTTGCCGGTAACAGCCTTGACCGACAGCGCCGCGCCGCCGCGGGCATCGCCGTCTAACTTCGTCAGAATCACGCCGTCCAGCTCCAGCGCTTCATTGAAAACCTTCGCGGAGTTGACCGCATCCTGGCCCGTCATCGCATCACACACTAAATAAATCTGATGCGGACTGACCGCCGCGGCGACGGCCTTGATTTGTTCCATCATCTCCACGTCGATATGCAATCGGCCAGCCGTGTCAAGAATTACGACGTCACAGCCTTTGGTTTTCGCTAATTGAATGCCGTTTTTAGCCACGCGCACCGCGTCTTTGGTGTCGCGCTCGGCATAGACTTCCACGCCAAGCTGTTCGCCCAGCGTACAAAGCTGGTCGATGGCCGCCGGACGCTGCAAATCATCGGCAACCAGCAGCGGTTTTTTATTTTTACCGAGAAGATACTTGGCTAATTTTCCCGTCGTGGTGGTTTTGCCGCCGCCCTGTAAGCCCGCCATCAGGATAATCGTCGGCCCCGGCGTCACGTAATAAATCCGCGTATCGACTGGCCCCATCAGCTTGATTAATTCGTCATGGACGATTTTCACCATCATCTGATCGGGCCGAAGACTCTTGATGACCTCGGCGCCGATGGCGGCTTCCTGAACATCTTTGCAGAACTGCTTGACGATATGATAATTGACGTCCGCTTCCAGCAGCGCCTTGCGAACCTCGCGCATCGCATCGGAGACGTTGGACTCCGTAATGCGCCCGCGTCCCGACAGCGACCGAAAGACTGAACCAAATTTTTGGGTTAATGCGTCAAACATCTTTTTTATATTCCAATGACTTTCCCGACAATCCCTGCGCGCAGAAATCACCCGCAGGGGAACGGCGGATTGTAGTGGAAAAAGCCACCTTTTTCAAGCCTAAAAGGCCCAAAATGCCAAATCGCGGAAATTTAAGTCTGTAAGTGAATAATTTAGAGAGGATTTATTGGAGTGGAAAGTAAGTGATGAGGCGTCAAGCCGGGAAAAACGGTGAAAAAACGGGTTTTTTAGTACCCCGGCGGCCCACGGCCATCAGTTAAAACAGCCACAAACATCTCAGTTTTATTCAAACTCGCTTTCACGCTGTTACCCCCTATTGAGTAAGATGTATTATACTAAAATGTTTATTTTTTATTAAGAAAATTTTAAGAATATGTGCGATTTATATTTAAAATCAATGATTAATGGATTGAGCCATTGATTTTATCGGGCATTTTGGAAAATTTTTTATTTTGTTTTTCCTGAAAATACCGTGGATATATCAAGTTTTATCGGCAACCCCTTTTCTGGAGCGATGAGGAAATTCTTGACGGTATAGACAAAAGGTTCTGTTTGCAGAGGGAATTTTACGCGGGTAGTTCCTTTGGCCCCAAGCACAATTGTTTTTGGGCCGGTATCCCCCTTTCGGTCCAATGTTATAGAAATTTCAGAACGATTGTGCAAATCGACCACGATATCATTATTCGATGGAAGAGGATTTTGGATTGTAACAGACGCATAAAAGAGGGGTTCGAGGAATTCTTTTTTGCCGATCAGTTTATCTTCACACCAAACGGCGGTGCGGCCGTTCTGCAGGGCCTCTTTGATGGCGGCAAGGCTTTTTTCCTTTGCAAACACGAGGGTCATCGTGCGGTGGTCTTTGTCCGTGTTGGCAAGACGCATGGATGGGCCGTGAATATCGGTGTTGCCGACCATCGTCAGATTTTTTTCCAGGCACCACTGGTGAGCACGTGAATAATAAGCACTGCCGTTACAGATTTCAATTCCATTCATCAGGCCGTCCTGGACCATCGTTGTGTATAGATCAATCCATTGTCCTTTTTCATGGCCTTGCCAATCGGGATGATTCCAGAAGATAAATCCGCCCTGCTGATGTGCATTTTTGGCCTCGTCGAGAAGTACTTTGGCTTCCAGGGCGGCAATGTCCTGAACGAAAATGGCATTGAAATGTCCCGGCGGAGTATCGAAAGTCATCTCCGCGCCTTTGATGAGTAAAATACCCAGTTCCTCGGCTTTTTTACCAGCGATCTCAAACGGGCGATCCAGATTTTTTGGGATATCCCCTTTGTGGGGCAGATATTCGATGTGATCCGTGATCGCGATGGCGTCCAGTCCTTCCCGCCATGCTTCTTCCACGCGCACATCGGGCCAGACCTTGCCGTCGGAAAAAACCGTATGCATGTGGAAATCGCATTTTAAGGTCGTATAACCTGCAATGTCGGGAAATGCAATTTCACAGCGACTATCGGCATATCCTGATGCAGCCCAAAGCAGCAGAGAAATGGAGGCGGTCAATAATACTTTATTTCGATTCATGTCAGTGTGATTTTTTTTCATCATTAATCCTTTTTAATCCATGCGACAATATCATTGACCACTTCATCGGCCACATGGCCGGGGGTCATATATTCTTCGGGGCGGCATTTGTCTTTTCCGCTGATAAACAGGTGGTTTAAATCCGGGTAGAGCTTGAATTCCACATTGGGTTTGCCGTCGAGTTCCTTTTTCCATCTATTAAAATCATCCATGGTCACCTGGTATTCCCGCTGACCCTGAAGAATCAGGATGGGCTGTGTGATTGTTTTGGCTTCCACGGCCGGGTTATAATTCCGCAGGTCAAGCCAGTAGCCGGCGGGGGAGTTGAAGGGCAATTGGTCGTTAGGCGTATCTTTCGATAAAGACGGATTTTTAACGGTCTGGACCTGTTTTTGGATTTTAGCCAGGCCTTTTCTTTCTTCGGGGTCAATTTTGCCGTCGAGCATCGCGATATACTTCATTTGTTCCAATACAGAATCTTCCAGCGGACGTGTCAAGCCTGCCATGATCACAAAGCCGGCAGTGCTTTTGTTTTCCGCAGCGATTTTTGGAATCAGCATGCCGCCGAGGCTGTGGCCGAGGATGAAGATACGCTGTTTGTTTATGTCCGGATTGGCAGAGAGGAATTCAACTGCAGCGGCCGCATCGTCGACGGTCTCCTGCCGGACGGTCAAATCATTGCAGTCTTTTACGAATTGAGCCTGGCAGTGAAGCGTTCTTTTATCATAACGGAACACGGCAATCCCTTTGGATGCCAGGCCCCAGGCCAGATCCTTAAAGGGTTTGTTGGGGCCGAGGGTTTCGTCGCGGTCGTTGGGGCCTGAGCCGTGCACCAGTATGATGACGGCGAACGGGCCGCCTGTTTTGGGAATGGTCAGTGTGCCGGGCAAAACCCACGGGTCTTTGCCGAACGTGACTTCTTTTTCCGTAAAAGAATCGGGCTTGACGTATTTCGCCGGCGGCAACTCAGCGGCGGCCGGCTGCGAAGAAACACCGGCGGGAGTGTTGACGGCGGTGGCCGGCACAAAAAACAGCCCGCTGATTTTCCCGTCCGGGCTGAACACGATTTTCGCATCCAGCGCCGCTTTTTCAAATTGACAGGTCACATAAGCAATATCATATTGCTGAAATTTCTCTGTTCTGAATCCCGTGCGTTTCTGGAATGGGCCGCATTGTACCACAAGATCATCCCATGTCTTTTTTAAAGCCGGTGCCGGCATGGCCTGAGTCATGGCTGCGTCGAAATTGCTGACTGCGGCGGTAAAATCTCCCTTGGCCATACGGTCAACAAATTCCTCGGCGTTTTTTTGCAGCGCAGTCGGCTCCGCAAAGACAGTCGTTGCGAACATAACAGAGAGAAAAATGAAAAGCATCAACCGATTCATAATTTTTCTTCTATTGATAACTGAAAAATCACATAAACATTCTGTCATTCCTGCGAAGGCGAAAATCCAATTTCTGCGGCGGATTGAATCGCCGCCGCCGGTTTTTTCGACTCATTGGTGCCGATGCGGGTCTTTTTGTTTATGTTCATAAAAAAAGGGCATCTGACTTTTCCTTTCCAATTTCGGCTCTTTGAACTATAATAACACGATACGGAATCCAAGGCAAATATGAATTTCAGGAGCGACTATGGCGCATTTATTCGTCAAAGACATAAAGCCCGGCAGCAACATCAATGACATCTACCTTGTCACCCAGCCCGTCCTGCGTCCCACAACCAAGGGCGACCTCTATATTGCGATGTATCTGTCCGACCGCACCGGCAAGGTCAACTGCCGGATGTGGCAGGCCACCGAGTCGCTTTATCAGCAGATTCCCTCCGAAGGCTTCATCCAGATTCGCGGCAAAAGCGAACTCTACCAGAACGCCCTGCAAATCGTGGTCAACGACATCCAGGTCGTCAGTCAGGATAAGGTCAATCTGGCCGACTATATGGCCCGCACCGAAAAAGACGTCCCGCAGATGTACGCCAGACTCAAAGAAATTCTCGGCCGGATTGTTCATCCGCAGTTGAAAGCGCTCGTCGATAGCTTCCTCTATAATAAAGACCTGATGATTCTGTTCTGCAATGCCCCGGCGGCGATGCAGATGCACCACAATTTCCTCGGCGGCCTGCTCGAACATACGCTCAATATGATGGAAGTCGCCGAGGCGATTTTCCCGCTGTATCCGAAAATCCAGAAAGACCTCGTTCGTGCCGCCGTCTTTCTCCACGATATCGCCAAGACAAAAGAACTGTCTTACAAGGCTGCCATTTCTTACACCGACACCGGCCAGCTTCTGGGCCATATTGTATTGGGTACGCAGATGGTATCGCTGGCCGCCGATAAATTGGCCGCCGCCGGCAAGCCCGTCGATGCCGCCGTCCTTGACAGCCTCCTGCATATTATGATTACGCATCACGGGGCGTATGAATTTGGCTCGCCCAAACTGCCCGCCACGCCGGAGGCCTTTATGGTCAGCTATATCGATAACCTTGACGCCAAGATGAATCAGACGACGACGCTGATTGAAAACGACAGTTCCGAAGGCAACTGGACGGCCTACCAGAAGTCGCTTGAAACCAAACTCTACCGCACCCGCGCCCTCGAACAGTAGTCAGCATTCGGCATGTAGCACAGCCAAGAATGGTGAGCCTGTCGAACTACCCCTGGCTGTGGCTCTTTCTCAAATCTCAAATTCGCTGCTCTTTCAGCAAAAACTAACAATGACCTCCGTCGCCCCGGCCCTGTATGCACACAACGAATTCTATGCTCTTTCAGTTTTTCTATTTTCTTGCCACAGGTTGGTTTTCATTTTTTCATTATCTTTTTTCTTGCGAAATCATTATGCTTTTTTTAATCTCTCTCCATTGTTTTTGTTCAAGAAAGTATAGCCGTCGTTGATTTTCTATTTCCCGCCCGGCTTCACCTGTCAGCTTGGTTCTCCCTAACAAACGGTGTATTCTGTCAACAGACGCAAATAGCTGCGATATTGTTCTAATGAAACCCCCGGCGGAGTTTGATGATCTACGCTGGGGATAAATCCGCCGGTCTGCATGAGGGGCACGAGGCGTTCAAATTCAGCCCGCATCGCTTCTTCGCCCTGGTTCATGACCAGCTTGTTGAAATGACCGACAAGGCGCACATCGGGATACAGCGCCCGGATCTTGTCGCCGTCAACGCCGGCCTGCCGCTCAAGGGGCAAGACGCCGTGAACATCCAGGTTCCGCAGCCAGGGGACCAGTTCTGTGACATCGCCGTCGGTGTCGATAATCACGATAACATTCATTTCCCTGAGACGATCCATCAGCTTCCGGTAATATGGGGCCAGGAACTCGTCGAACACGGCCCGGGAGATCATCGGACCGTGGTTATAGCTCATGTCTTCGGCCATCGTAATAAAGGTGGGTACGCAGGCCTTGTTCATTTTTTCGATCAGTCCGAGGTTGAACAGCAGAAGGTCGCTGTTGATGGCATGAATCAGTTCAGGCTGATCAAAGTAAGCGTAGCTGAGTTTTTCGATATCCATGAGGGTGCGGGGAAACCAGAAGAAACCTTCGAACGTCGCCCAGACTACCGCCTGCCCTTCCTGCTGACGCAGAGCCCATGGACGCATGGTCTCTATGGCGCTGGAATGATCGGGGAAAAGCTCCGGGCGAATCTTGCGGTAATCGTCCATGCAGCAGACAGAGCCTTCGGTGTGGTGCTGGGACGCCTCGATAGTCGCCTCGGTGGTGCTGAACCAGAACTGGATATAGGGATCCAGGCCGAAGTACTCACTGATGCCGAAAACGTTGCTGAAGGCCAACTCCTTCGGAAGTCCTTCCTTGTGCCAGCGGGCAATGGTTTCATCCCACCACATAGCCCACTCCCAGCGAGGCAAACGATCTACCGATTTGAAATTCATGACCGAACGAAATCGTTCGACGTGGCTCATACTATCTGTCATAAGAATCGCTTGCCTCAGAAAATTCACAACTTTTCTTGAACGGCAACAGGAACATTTTAGACAACAACATGCTGCCTGCTTTGTAATATCCTAAAAAAATATTAAAGGGAATTAATGACCAATATGGATCATTTTCAATCCAGCATTAAGCATAATTTCCTTACAGCAACAGGTATTTCTTCCATTTTATCATAAACAGTGATTCCATAGCAAGTAGTTTCTGAGGAGGGGGTGCCCCAGGGGGAAATAAAGGGGCCAGGTACATTATTCTGCCTCATTGACTTGTTTAGGTCTTCCGCGCGGACGCAGTGTGGATTCCAAATCCATTTCTTTGGCGGTTTTCTCGACCCAACCCTCATGGCCGCATGGCCGGCCTCGACTCATACACGCTTCCAGTTTTCGCAGGTCCGGTTCATTCGGCAGCAAATCCACGAATTGATCCCACTTGCGGGGCAACGACACCGGCCCGGCACTGAGTCGCAATCCCTCTTTGTCCATTCCCTGACGTATCGCCAGACTGCTGTACGGCCATTCGATGCTGT
>Ga0194127_10002930_pt1 | contig 22484 bp, 21 predicted proteins | sample TA2KigC100mmetaG_FD_148624 | JGI IMG/M metagenome (GOLD analysis project Ga0194127, IMG submission 148624) | Freshwater microbial communities from Lake Tanganyika, Tanzania - TA2015036 Kigoma Deep Cast 100m | ecosystem: Environmental > Aquatic > Freshwater > Lake | place: Tanzania: Lake...
TTTTCTTTTGTTAATATTTTAACAAATATTCCAATAGGTGTGACTACAAAGAAAAAAACTAAACCCATAATAATTGGAGATATTATTTTTCCAAGTAAAATTCCAAATTTAATCCATAACTTATTTAAGAATGTAAATAAATTAGGCTTAATTATGGTTATAATTAAAAATACCGTAGATAAAATAATAGACCAAATTCTTATAGGTTCATTAAATATTACAGGGTAAAGACCAATAAAAAGAAAGAAAATAAAAAAGAGTATACCAAAAGTAATATTATTTTTAGATTTTATATTTACTAAATTTTTCATTACAATAACTAGCTACAGTTAAATACTTATTTTAATTTAAAGATATTACAATATTATAATTCGTTTTTAAATAATATTCGAAAATAAAAAATAATTATATGATTGAAATTTTTTTTTCAAATTATTTAACATTTATTTACATATATATTTCTGGATTAGTTTCTTTAAACTTTCTTTTTAATAAAAAAAAATATAATTTTTTTGAGATTTTTTTTCTAGGTTTCGTTTCGTTAAGTTTTATATCATTATTAATTAACTTTTTTACACCATTAAGTAAATTAACCAATTCAATAACTGCTCTAGTTATAATTTTTTTATTTTTATTTAATTTTAAAAAAAATTTTAATAAAAAATTATTTTATTTATCTATAATAATATCATTTACCTCAACAATTGTATTATATAAATCAAATATTTTTAGACCGGACGCAGGATTATATCACATACCATTTATAAAAATTTTAAATGAAGAGAAAATTATATTTGGACTTTCAAATATTCATTTTAGATTCGGACATGTCTCTATTACGCAATACCTATCCGCTCATTTAAATAATTATATTTTAAATGAAAATGGAATAAACATACCTCATAGTATTCTAGCTGCGACTTTTATAATTTACCTTTTTTATGAACTCAAAAAAAATAAAAAATTTAATTTCTACTTTTTGTTTATTTTGTTTTCTTTTTTTTTTTCAGTATTTTATTTAAAAAGATATTCTGAATATGGAAATGATGCTCCTGGATTTATACTTTCTATTCTAACAATTATTAGTTATTTAAAATATAAAAATTTTAATAACCAAAAAAGATATTTTTATTTTTCTTGCTTTTTTGCAACTTATGCTTTTTTAATTAAAAGTTTTTTAATTATTATTTGTTTAATACCATTTTTTTCAATTAATTTTAAAAAAATTAAAGATTTTTTCTATAACAAAAATATTTTAATTTTATTATTTGTAACTTCACTTTGGTTGACTAAAAATATAGTAAATACTGGTTGTTTTTTGTACCCTTTGCCTAAATTGTGTATAAAAAACCTCAGTTGGACAGATATTAGCAAAACTAAATATTATAATTTAGCAGGCGAGTCAGCAGCAAAGGGCTATTTGGATAAACTCAAATTTTATCCTGAAAAAAAAATTCTTAAAACCTTTAATGACGAAATTAATGAGTATAAAAATTTTAACCAAAAATTTAATTGGTTATCTGTTTGGACCAAATATCATTTAAATGTTATTTTAAATAAGATTAATATCTTTTTGTTACTAATGTTTTTTTACTTCATTTTTTATCGCTACATTTTGATTAAAAAATTTAGAACAACACAAAGTAATATTATAATTAATGAATATAAAATTTTATTATTTATTTCTTTTTTGGGTTTAATAATTTGGTTTCTTAAATTTCCTTTATTTAGATATGGAGTAATATTTATTGGTCTTACAATAACGCTTTTTTTCATAACATTTATTAAGCAACTAGATTTAAATAAAAAATTTTTAAACATTCATTATAATATAGCAATTATATTATATTTTATCGTCATTATTGCGGTAAATTCATTTAGAATTATTAAAAATATAAATAATGATAATTGGCCAAACATTTATCAAATGGGAGAAGAAGTCGTTTACACTGAAATTATTATAAATAACAAAACCGCCTTCAATAAAGCAAACTCAGAATGTATGTACGGTAAAAGTTTATGCACTAACGAAAATGTTAAAATTTATTTTTATGAAAAAAATGGTTATAAATTTTTTACTAAAATATAAATTTTTTTTGTAAATTGATATGTTTTGCTAATTTTATATGTTCTAAATTCACTTAAAAAAATTATATTTTATTATTGCATATATGGCGCTAAAACCGTCTATAAATGTAATTTTTTTTCCTTGAGAGTGGGTTCTTCCTTCATAACTAATCGGAACTTCTTTTATATTTATACCTAATCTTGATATTTTAGCTGTAAATTCAGGACAAAAGCTAAATCTATTTTCTTTTAATACAATCTTTTCTAATAAATTTCTTTTAAATACCTTATAACACGTATGGGCATCAGTTAACTTTTGATTATTAAATAAATTAGATAAAAAAGTTAATAAATAATTAGCTAATACTCTTAAATAAGTATCTATAGAATTTGGCCTCACTCTGATACCACCGGGCATCACTCTTGATCCATAAACAACTTCGGAGTTGTCATTAATTATTGGATCAAGAAGTTTATAATAATCATTAGGATTATATTCTAAATCAGCATCTTGAATTATAATTATCTCTCCTGTCGCAATCTCAAATCCTTTTCTTAAAGCATAACCTTTTCCGTAATTTTTATCTAAATATATTATTTTTGAATACAAATTATTACATTCATTAGATATTATTTCATGAGTTAGATCTGTAGAATAATCGTCAATTATAATAATTTCTTTATTTAAATTATTAATTTTATTAATTTTAATTAAAATATCTTTAATAGTTTGCTCTTCATTAAATACTGGTATAATTATAGATATTAGTAATTTATTATTTGAAATGTTAATATTTAAAAGTGAAAAAATTTTTAAATGAAATTAAAAGATTACTTATAGTAATTGATTTAATTTTGGAAAATAAATTTATCAAAAAAAGTACGAAAATTGTGTAACCAACGTAAATAAATCTCTCGCCCTCATATTTTGAAAAAACTGACCCCATAAAAATTATATAAAAATAGAGAAAAAAAAAGAATAACAAAAAAAATTTTCTACTCTTATTTATTTTAGTAAAAAAAATTTTATTTATAAAGTAATAGTATATAAAGAGCATTAAACTTATATTTAAAATTTGCTTATAAAGCCTCAAGTTCTTATCAATAAACCTAATTTTATCACTAATAAATTCCCAACCTTGAGGACTTCCATGATAGATTGAATGATCTATAAGCATTTTACCGTGCAATGATAAAAACTCAAAAATAATTCCTTTAAAATAAACTTTAAAATTTTTTTTTATTAAATCAATAGATCTATCTAAGCATAGTTTAGATAAATAAAAATTTCCCACATAATTTCTTTCAGATAAATTGCCTACTAAACTTGGGTGATTAAATTGTTTTTTTTTATTAAATAATTTATAATAATTTTGGAGATTTTCTTCACTATAATTAATTGGACCAATAACGCAGTATTCAACTGGTCTAACTGTATTAGTAGTAATTGCAATTTGCTGTCCAAGCCAAGAACTTTGCATTGTTCCAAAAACAAAATAATTTTTAATATTTGGGATAAAGGATATAAACAAAAATAAACAGCAGAGTATTATGGAGGTTCGCTTATATTTATATCTGTAAATTGTTAGAAGAAAAAAAATTAATAAAATAATTGGATTAAATAATGACCAGATAAATATAAGTGTTACTAAATTAAGGTATATATAAATTTCATACTTTAGGTAATATCTTTTAAAAAATTTTATTGCGCAATAATTAATTTGAAAAATTAAAAAACAGATTGTATGATAATAATAAAGCAAATTTTCCCAAAAAATTATTGCTGGGTTGAATAATAAAAAAAAAACAATTATATAAATTTTAAAATTTGATAAATTATACTCAGAAGCTATTTTAATTGAGTAAATTATTATTCCAAAAGTAAGAAATAAATTATAAAAATTAATAAAATTTCTTATATATGTTTCATTACCATTAAAAAGTTTTGTAATTAATCCAACTAATAAATTCCACAAAAAAGGTTGATTATGTAAATAATAGATAGATGATATTAAATTATCATTAAGCAACTTTTTATTCAATATTTGCCAAATTCCAAACGGCTGCTCTAAAGGTGCGGTAATATTAAAGAAAAAAAATTGAATAATCTTAAATAATAAAAATATAATTAAAATATTAAATAAAATTTTTTTTTGCATTATTAAAATTTGAATATAATATTATAAAATCAGTTCGTTTTTAAAAAATTTTTTTTTATTATAAATAAAAAAATAATTATAAATAGTTTTATCATTTTTATTTACTTCTAATATTTTTTTTAATTTCTTGTTAAAAATAAATTTTTTATAACCATAGTTTTTAAAAAATTTATCTACAGTTTTTGAAGGGTTTTCTATGTAAATAAGTGGTTTAAATTTATTTATTGTTTTTGCTGCTCCTAAAATCGCTTTCATTTCGTAACCTTCAATATCTAATTTAATTAAATCTGGTTTTAAATTTATTTATTGTTTTTGCTGCTCCTAAAATCGCTTTCATTTCGTAACCTTCAATATCTAATTTAATTAAATCTGGTTTTAAATTTAAATCATCAATTTTAATAGTATGAACAGTAGTCTTTTCATAAAAAAAATTATTTTGATTATTAAAATATTTAATAAACTTTTTCTTAACAAATTTTAAACTGTAAGAAGAAAAATATTTTAAGTATATTTTGTAAGTTAAAATTTTTTTAAATGGTGTAAATAATGTTATCTTTTGATATTTATTTGAGCATGCTTTTTTGAATATATTTAATTTGTTGCTGTTCTGTAGCTTTTTATACTTATAAAAATGAGATAACGGCTCAAAACAAAAAAAATTCGATTTATAAAAAAAATTAGATATGTATGAACTAAAACTTAGATCAGAAGAACCAATATCAATAATTGTTATATTAGATCTTTTTTTTAAATATTTAAAAACCTCGCATTCTTTTTCGTAAAAAAAAAAATTTAAAAAAAAATTGTATAACTCTCTTGCGATTACATATAAATAAAAATTAGATCTTATATATTTTTCCAAGAGACTCATACTTTCTAATTTTAATTTGAGTTGGTTATTTGCACTTAGAAAATCCAGATGAACGACTATAAACATATGCATTATTAGATAAAAAAATGCACCAGTAATTATCGTTTGATGCTAAACCCGTAAAACTGGTTAAATATTTGTTAATTGATTTATTATCGCCATATTTAGCTAGAAACTCATATCTTCTTAAATACAATTTTTCGAGATTTCCAGAGTTTGAAAAGGAGATTGGAGCATTTTTATCCTTAAAAAAATTTACATTTTTTATATTTATTTTGCTTATCTGATTATTTTTAACATAAAAATAATTTTTAAAACTGGCTCTTTCTATTAATAAACCTTCGTTAATAACATTGCTGCTATTAATTTTTTTTTCCATTTCTAAGATTTCTAAATCTGAAATTAAATTTTTGCTGTTAAAATAAATGATGTTTGCAAAAATAATAAAATAAATTAAAGAAATTTTATTATCAAAAAATTTTAGTTTTGATAAATCATAAGCAAAAATTATAAACAATGGTATAAACCATCTAATATAATAGCCGCCTAAATACACTAAATAAAAAACACAAGAAAATAAAATTATATATATTGCAAATTTATTTAATATACTTTTTAAATAATTAATAAAAAAAAAAATTAAAATATAACTTATAAGTAAAAAATAAATTAAAAATTTTTCCTTAATATCAATATATTGCTCAGCATTCCAAATAGCAAAATTGGACTGAATCTTTATATTCTGCAAAATAGAAATTGAAAACCATGGGGCTGTTGCTAAAAATATGAGAATAACAAATAGATAGTTATATAAGTTAAATTTGTTATTTTTTTCCGAACAAATTAGATTAATCAATAAAATATATTCAACCTTTTCTGCCATTGCAAATCCTAAAAAGATTAGAGCTATTTTTTTATTTTGATCTCCTAAAAGTAAACTAATTGCAGCAAACAAAGCTGCGGTAAAAAAAGGTTTTCCAGAAAATATTATTCCAATATATATTGGGGACGTTAAAAAAAATAAAAAAATTAAAAGATAAATTTTTTTTTTATCTAATTTGAACAAATAAATTAATAAGATTGTATTTAACAAAAATAGAGAAAATTTAATAAACAACAAATTCTTATAATGTTTAAAAATTATTTGATCAAAAAATTGCATTATGTCACTAATGCTTTTAAATTTTTGATTAATAATTATATTAATCAGAAAATCAAAAAAGACTAAAACTGATCCAACCCAAGTTGTTAAACCGCTTGGAGCATGCTTGCTTGAAGGAAGTTCACCCTCTAATAGTAGCAATGAGTCTGATAAATAATTTAATTCATCAACATCATCTAATTTAAAGTGAATTTTTGAATAGTAAGAAAATATTAACAATAAAAATAAAAAAAAGAATAAAAGATTGTAATATTTTTTTTTAAACATTATTTAGGAATCTTAATTTGATTAGCGAAAAAAAAAAATCAATAATATGAGATATTTTCATTTTGGATTGTCCCGCCGCTCTAAATTTTAGGTTGATAGGAATATCCACAATTTTATAACCTAATTTTTCTAAATAAAATAGGCTTTCTATTAAAAAGAAATAATTATTGTTATTAGATAATTTTAAAAAATTTCTATTTATTTTATTTAGATTGTAAGCTCTAAATCCGCCTGAGGAATCAAGATTTGTTCTTAAGAATAATTTTACCAAAAAAAATCTAAAAATTGTTAGAAATTTTCTATATAATGACCAGTCTTTCAATGAAGATTTTAAAATAAATCTTGATGTATTAACGATTTCGCATTTGTTTTTATTCAAATAATTAATCATTAATTTTATTCTTGCAGGGTCGTGTGTTCCGTCTGCATCCATTGTAATGCAATAATCAAAACCTTTTTTAAAAGAATATAAAATTCCATATTTATGCGCTGAGCCAACTCCCAATTGCTTTTTTCTAACAACATAAGAAACTTTTTTTTTATTAAATTTCTTTAGAATATTAATTGTTTTGTCTGTAGAATTATCGTCTATGACAAGTACCTTTATTTTTTTATATAAAAAAATAATTTTTTTAATTATAAATTCAATATTTTTTTCTTCATTTAAAGTGGGAATTATTATTAAAATTTTCAAACTAAATTATCTCAAACTTTGGAAGCGGAAAAATAAACTTTACTCCTGACCTTATTATTTTTTTTTCTTTATCTAAGATAAAATTTTTAAAGTGCCACAGTAAAACAAAAAAATAATCTGGCTTTAATTCCTTAGCTTTTTCTTCAGAAATAATTTTTATTTTTGTGCCAGGCGTGTAGCATCCATTCTTTTCTTTATTTACATCGCATATATATTTAATATCTTTATTGTTTATTTTGCAATACTGGAGTATAACATTTCCTTTCGTTGATGCTCCATATCCTATTACTAATTTGCTTTGTTGCTTAATTTTTTCGAAAAAATTAATCATTTTATCTTTTTCTTTATTAATTCTGTTATAAAATTTCTTATATATATACGATGTATTTATTTTTTTATTTTTTTCGTTTTTAAGAATTTTATAAATTTTTTTATTTTCTAAATATCTTGAATTCTTTTTTGCAACTGTAAGTGCAAAACTTCCTCCATTAATGTTATTAAAGCTTACATCAATAATTTTTAGATTTGCAGAATCTAATATTTTTTTTACTGAATATAATGAATAATATTCAAGATGCTCATGACAAATAGTATCGTAAGATAAATTTTTTACCATAAATCCAGAATAACTCTGCTCAAAATGCCAAACACCTTCATTTGCTAATGTTTTGTAAATTTGTTTTGCAAAAAGCACTGGTTTAGGCAAATCATAAAACATCGCTATAGATGTAATTAATTTTGCTTTTTTATTTTTAAGATATTTTTTCACACTCCCAAATGAAAAAAAATTTGGAACTTTTATTATATTTTTTTTATAAAATTTTTTAAATTTTTTAATTGTTGGATCTACTGCTATTAGCTTATAAATTTTTGAATCTAAAAAACCTAGTAAAGTCCCATCATTTGCCCCAATATCAATAACTATATCTTCCTTTTTTATTTTAAATTTTTTTTTTAAAAAATTAATTTTATCTTTTATATGATTAACCATAGATTTATTTAGGCCCGTTCTATAGCCATAATTATTTCCATACATTTTTTTTAGATTAAAATTTTCAGATAACTGAACTAATTTACATCGACTACAGATAATTAAGATTAACTTACCTCTTGGAACTTTTTGATGTTTATTTTTTGGAAAAATACCAGTAAAATATTGATCTCCTAAAGAAAACAATCTTTGCAACTTATTTGAATTGCAAGATCTACATTTTTTTATTTTTGACATTTGTTTTTATTTTATTTAATTCAAAATTGATCATATCTGATACTAAATAATTTATTGTCCTCTTAGCTTTCCACTTAAGATGTTTCTTTGCTTTTGAACTATCACCTAATAAATAAATGACATCTGATGGTCTAAAAAATTTTTTAGATACTTTAATGATTATCTTTCCATCTTTAATACGGGCTTTTTCTTGAATTCCATTTCCAGACCAAAATATTTTCAGATTTATTTTGTTACAAACTATATTTATAAATTCTTTTATTGAGTATTGTTTTTCAGAAGAGACAACAAAGTCATCGGGCTTTTTATAGTTTAATATCTTATACATCATATCAACATAGTCTTCTGCATGCCCCCAATCTCTTCTTGAATATATATTTCCAAGAACCAAGGGTGTTTTTTGAATGTTAAATTTTATTCTTACAAGATTACTTATTATTTTTTTTGTAACAAATTGTTGACCTCTTAATGGACTCTCGTGATTAAACAAAATTCCGTTTGAAGCAAAAATATTGTAAGAACTTCTGTACATTCTTGTGTAATAATAGGCTGATAATTTTGAAATTGAATATGGAGATATTGGATTGAAATGGGTTTTTTCATTTAATTTTTTTTCATTAAATTCATTTATTCCATACATTTCAGAAGAAGATGCCTGGTAAAATCTAGTTTTATTTGAAAAGTTTTTTATCGATTCTAAAATATTTATTACTGAAACATTGTTTATATTGTCAGTATAAATAGGATTATCATATGAGAAAGTAACAAAAGATTGTGCTCCTAAATTAAAAAAATAAGTGGGTTTTATTTTTTTTATTATAGTAGTAATTTTTTGATGTTCAGATAAGTCTGAATTGATAAAATGTATTTTATCTTTGATTCCAAAGAATTCTAATCTCTCAAGCGGATCAGCTGAAGTTCTTCTTAAAATACCAAAAACTTTTATGTTTTTTTTTATAAGGTAATTGGCTAAATAGCAACCATCTTGGCCTGTAATACCCGTAATGATTGCTGATTTCATTTTATTATTTTTTTATAATTAAAATTAAATTGGAAGTAAAAAATAACAGCTTACATTTAATAATTTTGTAATCATTAATGTTTAATATTTTTAAAAATTTTAATAAATCTTTTTGTGACAAAAGATTAAGATTTTTTATATCAGAATAATATTTCATTCCTATAACTTTTAATATGTTTCTAAATATAAAATCCGGTAAAAAATGTAATAATGGAATTTTTGTATGAAATTCTATAGGAAAAAACTTGTTGGGAGTTTGTAAAAAAACGTATTTTTTTGAAACCCTAACACACTCTTTAAGAAAATTAATTTGATCCTCTGATGTTCCGACATGTTCTATCGTAGCATTGCTATGAACAACATCAAAAGAATTATCGTTTAAACCTGTATTTCTTCCGTCGGACTGAACAAACGTTATTTCCGGATATATATATTTTAAATTATCTAAATTTTGATCGGATAAGCATGTTAAATTTTTTTTGTATTTAAATTTTTTGACAAAAATATTATCTTGATCTGTTATTACTCCGGTTGTTCCAATATCTAAAACCTTAGTATCTTTTGTATATACAATATTATCCTCAAAAACCGTAAAAAAAAAATTTCTTAACCTTAATAAAATTTTAACTAGAAATTTATCTAAAAGAGGTATCTTGAACCAATAAGTTTGCTTATTTTTTAAAATTTTATTATCATCTAGTGACATATATTGTGAATAAATTATTAAAAATAAATGAAAATTTCAGTTATAATTCCTGTTTTTAATGAAGAGAAGTTTGTACTACAAACACTTGAAGAAGTTAATAAACAAAAAAAAAATTTTAATCTAGAATAAATAATTATTAATAATTTTTCCACTGATAACACTTTAAGAATAATAGAAGATAATCCTAATCTATTCGACAAATTTATTAAAAATGAAAAAAATTATGGCAAAGGAAAAAGTATAATATTAGGCATCAAAGAAGCAACTGGAGACTTAATTTTATTGCAAGATTGTGATTTAGAATATGATCCGGAAGAGTACAAAAAATTAATAGAACCATTCACTAAATACGATGCCGACGTAGTCCTGGGCAGCAGATTCAAAGGATCAGGGGCAAAAAGAATAATTTATTTTACAAATCATATTGCAAATAAATTTTTAACTTTTTTAGCAAATCTTTTATTAAATAGAAATTTTTCTGATATTGAAACAGGCTATAAAGTAATTAAAAAAAAGAAACTTGATCTAATAAAATTAGAACAAAATAGATTTGGTATTGAAATAGAATTAATAATGAAATTATCAAGAATAGACTCAAAAATTTACGAAATTGGAATTAACTATAATGGAAGAACTTATAACGACGGGAAAAAAATTAAATTTATAGATGGGGTAATAGCTACTTACTTGATATTTTATTATTTTTTTAAAAGATAATGTTACATTTAAAAAGATTTTATTTAGAATATATAGTTATTGCAATACCCCTCCTTCTAATAACAGGGCCGTTTCTTCCTGATTTATTTTTATCAACTGCGTGTTTAATTTTTTTAATTAAAATTATTTATAATAAAAAATTTTTTATTTTTAATGAAAGTTTTTTTAAATATTTTATTTTATTTTGGTTGTGCCTAATACTATCTTCTACTTTAGGTGATAGTAAGAATTTTAATAATTCTATACAAGCCTCTTTTTTTTATTTGAGATTTGGTATTTTTGTAATTTTAATAAAATATTTAATGAATACAAATAAAAAATTTTTATTACTATTTTTATATTCTATAAGCACTGCAATTTTGCTTGTAACAATATTTGGAGCATTACAATTCATTTATATCAGAGTCAGTCTAACAAATGAAATTATAAAATTATTTATTAATAGCAGTAGGGAATACTTCGATTACCACTGGGGCGGAATTGGACCCTCACATTTCAACAGATTGACTCTTCCATTTAGCGATTGGCAAGTAGCTGGAAGTTTTATAGTCAGGTTATTGCCCCTAAGTTTTATATTAGTATTATGGAAAATAGATGATAAAAAAATTTCTAAAAAAGAATCTCTTTTAATAAAAATATTTTTTGCATTAGTTTTTTTTATTGTATGGGCCTCCGGAGAAAGAAGCTCTTTTATTCTTTTAATAATTCAATTAACTTTATTATTTTTTTTAATTAAGAAATTAAGAATTTTTTTTAAAAAATTTTTAGTACTTGGTATTTTATTAGTTTTATTAAGTATTTATATTGATCCAATTTCAAAAGGCAGAATGATTACTCAAACAATTGATAATATAACTGAAAAAAATAAAATACATTTTATAAGTTCGGTCCACCAAGCTCATATTATTGGGGCATGGGAAATATTTTTAAATAACAAATATTTTGGTGCTGGTTTAAAAGGATTTAGATATGAGTGTTTCAACAAAGATGAATATTTTAAAAATCCAAAAATTATATGTACCACCCATCCACACAATGTGTTTATGCAATTTTTGAGTGAAACCGGCATTGTTGGATCAATTTTTTATATTATCTCTTTTTTGATAGTATCTTTAGTATTGTTTAAGGTGTTTATTTACAACTTATTAAATAAAAATAGATTTTTTATAGATGATTATAAAGTTTGTGCTCTGATTGGTATATTTATTACGCTCTGGCCTCTTGCGTCCAGTGGAAGCTTTTTTAACAACTGGTTATCAATTATATATTTTATACCTGTCGCTTTCTGTTTTAATAAATTAAAATTTAAAAAATGAAACGTGAAAAAAAATATTAAATTTACTATATTTTTTGTTTCTTTTTTTTTATTGTTAATTACAATAACAGAAGGCTTCTTAAGGTATCGAGGTTTTGGCACTCCTATAATTTACGAAAAGTCTTATCAATATGGATATGCACCAGCCCCAAACCAAAAATTAATTAGATTCGATAATAAAAGAGTAACGATAGACAGTAATGGTTTTAGAAAAGGCTCTGAAACAAACAAAACAAATAATAAAATTTATTTTCTTGGAGACAGTGTGACTTATGGCGGTAGCTATATAGATGATGATGAGTTATTTAGTGAAAATTTTTGCAAAAAAATTAATCAAAATTCTAAAAAAAAATTTAGTTGCTACAATGGTGGAGTAAATGCATACGGATTTGAGAATATAATTGAACGTTACAAATCAATAAAAAAAAATAAAGATACCTTCATTATAATAACGTTAATACCCGGTGATTTTTCAAGAAATTTTGTTCAAATTGAGTCACTTCCCTATTTTACCAAAAAACACACACATTTTTTAAAAGCTACAACAGAATTCACTGCGTATTACCTCGATATTGCAAGAACTAATCTAAGATTTGATCAAAAAAAATTTTCAATAGAACAAAAATTAGACGACTATATGAAAAAAAAAATAGCAGAGAAACTTTATCAGCTTCAAGAACTACAAAAAAAGGATCCAAACTTAATAATATTTTTCTTTCCTCCTAAAAAATTTTTACTAGAAAAAAATTTAAATGAATTTGATAATTTTTTCTTTAAAAAGATTTATAATAAAAAAAATTATTACAATTTAACGGATAATTTAAAATCTCTTAACAATATAGATAATATTTACTATGACAGTATTCATTTAAATACTAAGGGTCATCAAATAATATCGGAAGTATTATTTAAATTGCTTAGAAATAATTTTTTTTAAACTAATTATATTTTAAAATAAATGAAAAAATATTCAAAAATATTTGTAATAAATATTTTTATTTTAATTATTATTTTTTTTTTAGTTGAAATCACAATTTCAGTATTTAAACCCAATTACTTAATTCTCGATAATGAATTAGGCTGGAAAATGAAGCCTAATTATAAAAAAGATAAAACTGAAAAAGATTTATACGGTCAAACTTATAATGTTAAGTTTGAAGTTGATGACAAAGGTATAGTTAATTTAGGAGATCAAAAAAATATATCTTTATCCATATTAGTTTTGGGCGACTCATTTTCATTGGATCCATATGTTAGTAAAGAAAAGATGTGGTATGGAATACTACAAACTGAATTAAAAAAAAATTTTAAAAAAAATATTGCAATTAACGTAATTGGAGCCGGGGGATATGGAAATCTACAAGAATATTTACTTATGAAAAAATTAAATTTAAAAAATAATTTAGTAATCTTACAATTTTGTAGTAATGATTTTGACAATAATATTTTAGAAATAGAAAAAATAAATGGTTCTATAAATCAATACAGTAGAAGACCATATTTGAATTCGAAAAATGAGATTTATTATGATCAAAGTTTTTTTTCAAAATTATTAAGAACTAAGTATTTAGGGGAATCTAGAATATTAAATAAAATTTTTTTCTGGTATGGGAATAATAAAAAGCACAATGAAATTAGTGGTGAACTAAAAAATCATTCTTATCATATTACTAAGACAATTTTAACACAAATTCGTTTTTTAGATCCAAATAAAAAATTTTTTATTTTTAATTGCGAATATTCAGATAAAAGATGGGAAAAGTTAGCTAAAGAAACTAATTTTATTCCTATTGTAGAAAATTCAATTAACTTACAAAAAGCAAAGGAAAATAATTTAAAAATATATTATAGTGACGGGGGCCACTATAATGAACTTGGTCATGAAATAATGGGGCTTTCAATAGCTAAAAATAAGGAATTATTAGATACAATAGAAATAATACTTAATAAGTAACCTTCTCGATTATTTTATAATTAAGATAATAATTGTTTAGTTTCATTTCATCTTCATTATAATAACAATCTTTTTTATTCCAACAAAAATTCCAAGTAAAATCAACTATGCCTTCATTGATCTTATGATTTACTGGTTTATAGCCGAAATAAATTCTCTCTTTAAAAACTGTCTCGCTAACTAAAGTTCTTTTATATGAAAAGATATTAAGATTATCTTTATTTAATTGCATCCATTGAGTTATAAAAAAAATAAATAAATTTACAAATAAAATCCCAAAATTAGTTCTGATAATTTGCCCTGAATGAATTTTAAAATTAATTATATTAAAAATAGAGGCGAAAAATAAAGTTGGCAATAATGCAATTAGCCAAAATCCTAATCTTGGATCTGGAGATAATAAATACCACTGACTAAATAAAAACAAAAAAAATAATAAAATTGTAAAATTTTTAATATTAAATCTAAATATTTTATTTTTGTTAATCAAATATTTGTATAAAAAAAATATGGAAATACAAAGTAAAGTATAGACTATTATTATTCTTTTAACTTCGTTCATTATTATTTGATTAGAAATTTTAATGTTATTTATTTGGTCACCACTAGAAGAAATGCTCGTAAACCCTTTTAAAGAATCAAAAGATAAATTAAAAAAGATTAACAAGGAAAATATATAAAATAATTTCAAAGATAATTCTTTGCCAATTTTCTTCATAAAGAAAAATGAGAATAAAAGAATTAATAATAAGGTAATAATTAAAAAATATGAATTTTCTAAAATAAAACTTAAATTTATATCAATAAAATGTCTTTTATACTGTTGAATAAGCAACAAATCTTTTGTTAAATAATTTAAATTAAACCAGGCTACATCAAAGCAAGAATATAAAACCGGATATAAGAAACAACCACTAATTATAAAATTCTTTATAAACCAAACAAACATTAAAATCATCATCACAAATAATAAATTTAATTGTTTCGTTTTAAGTATTGAAAAATCTTTGTAAAAATAAAAATAAAATATTAATAATAAAAATAAAAATGAAAAAACTATCCCAGTGGGTTTTGCTATAACCACCGAACAAAAAATAAATATAAAAATCCAAAAATTTGAATTATCGAATTTTGTTTCATTGGTATTTAACAATATCAAAGTTTGAAAACAAAAAAGAATAGCGAGAATGCCAAACGAGAAATCAACTCCACCATAATCAAGATTGCTGTATCTTATCCAAAGTAAAAAACTTAAAGTTGTTGGCAAAAATAACAAAACACTAAAATTATTTTTCTTTTTTGATAATTCGTATAAAAATAAAAAGAAAATATTTAAATAGATTGCTTGAAAAAAACTAACTATTGTAAAATTATTACCTATCCAAAATAAGGAACTAATATAATCATAACTTGTATTAAGGGCATATCGGCTGTGCAAATTGTAAAGTCCAAATGTAATTTTGTAATTCTTAAGCCAATTCTGGAACGGTACATGATATAATCCAGCGTCATGACCTAGCTCGTTATTAATTATCATCGGTAAAGTAAATATTATTAACACCGAAAAAATTATTAATATTTTAACATCTTTTTTATTTAATTTAAGAATTAGAGTTAAGAATAATAAAAATATAATTGAAAGTAATACATGACTATTTAGGGGAGTAAAAAAATTTAAAACCACTGCTAAAAAATTTAAGAAAAAAAGACCTAAGATTAAATTTATTGAAGGTCTGTTATTTTCTATTTTTACTAAAAAGATATTTTTAATACATTCTAATAATTCATAACCTAATTTATAAATTAAAAAAAAAAATAAAAGATATAGGCTGTATAGAGTAATCAATGTTTGTATAAAAATTTAATTAATATAAAATAAAACGCAGTAGCAGCAAATAATAAAAATATTGTTTTATAAAAAAAGAACAAACAAGTAAAAGATAAGAAGATAAGATTTATTAATCCTGATACAGTATAATGTTGAATATTTCTAGATTTAAATTTCTCAAGGATTAAATAATGTAAATGATTTCTATCTGCTTTAAATGGGTTTTTTTTATTTAAAATTCTCAAATAAAAAAGTCTTATAATTTCTAATCCTGGCAATAACATAATCATTAAAATCTCATCAGACTTGAATAAATAATTTACGTTAAAATTTTTTATAAATAATATAGCAATTAAGCCAGACAATAAATTTGCTCCACTATCACCTAAAAAAATTTTTTTTTTAAAATTTAAAAATAAAAAAAACATAACTGAAAGTAATATCAATATTAAAATAAAGTTAAGATTAACTCGCAATAATATAAAAAATATAACAAACAAAGCGTATATCCCGACATTAAGATCTATTCCATCCAACATATTAAAAGCATTGGAAAATATTAAAAAAGAGAACAATGTAAAAAAAATACTAAATGATCCTAAATAATAAATATAATCCATACTCATTAAATTTATTTCAGTGATCAAAAGCGTCTCATCAGCAAATATTCCAAATAGATATATAATTGTTAATAATACTAGTTTTGTGAATGGACCAAGATCAAATTTATCGTCTATTAAACCAACTACAAATAATGCTGATGGAACAACAATCCAGGTGATAAAACTTCGATAATCATTGATTAAAAATAAATCATGGTTAGAAAATTCAAAAAAACTATTTAAAATTACTGCTAAAATGTAATTAAAATATAATAACACTCCCCCTCCTAAAAAAATAGGTTTTGAATGTAACTTTCTATTTTTATCTGGAATATCTAATATATTTATTTTTTTTGAAAAAAAATTAATGTTTCTAACTATAAAAAAATTTAATAAAGAAAAAATTAAAAGTAAACTTAACTTAAACATAGATTTTAAATTGTAAATACATAAGTTAACGTTTATATAAATTAATAAAAATGAATAGAATATATAATTATTATATTTTTACCGCTTATTTACTTCTTGTTAGTTCGATTGGTTCAAATATTGCTAATATAAAATTATTAGCGAATTTTAATGTTAAAAATGTCCAAGAACTTAGATCTTTATTTCCAGTAATAATACTATTTATAAATTTTTTAATAATAACAACAAAATACAAATCTGATTTTTTTAAAAATTTAACTCCAAATCTAATTTTTTTTTTCTTTATAACTATTATTCAATTTATTGCGTTATTATTCAATCAATATAACATTTTTTATCTTCAGTTTATTTTCGGAACTTTATCTTTAATAACTTTATTTATAATAATATACAAAACTAATAATAAAGATATTTTTTCAAAATTATTTGATTTGAATTTCTATTTGATTACATTTTTAGTAATAATTTTTATTTATCAAAATCCAAATATTACTTACGGTAGTGGATGGATAAATATATTTGGCCATCAGATTATTAATATAAATAGTAACGGCTTCTCTAGATATTTACTGTTTTTGTATATTTATTTTTATGTAAGTTATATTTTATCTAATAACATAAATTTTTATAAATTTTTTATTCTATTAGCTATTTCCACTTTAATTTTTTTATACGAAGGAAGAGTTAATATAGGAATTTTATTAATCATAAATATGATAATATTTTTTAAAAAAACTAATTTTTTTAAAAAATTATTATTATTTTTTTTTATTTCTGTTACGCCTTTGTTTTTTTCAACAGTGTGGCAAAATAATTTAAAAAATAATAATTACTTTGATTTTTGGAATTCGCCAACTTTTAGAACGGCAACTACAGGGGAAAAATATAATACAAAAAAAGAATATATTTTTTCACATTTATCCATAGAAAAAATAACAACAGGTAGATATGAAAAATGGAAAATTATTTTAGAATATAAACAGACTATTTTTAATAAAATTTTGGGTAACGGTCCTGAGTTTGATAGAAACCTTTTGAATCGTTACAATCAATATCCAACTGGTTCGGATTCTGCAAATGCAATACTGTATTTTTATTTATGTGGCGGAATATTAAGCGTAATTTTATTCTTATTGTTAACAATTCAACAACTTCAAAAAATATACAAAAATTTTATTATAAATAATATTGAAAATTATAATAGCAATCCTAAAGTCTTTATATCTATAATATGTTTTATCTACCTTTTAATTAGATCGTTATTTGAGAACAGTTTTAGTGTGTGGAGTATAGATCAAGTTTTATTTATTTTATTTGGTTGCTATTGGAATCTTTTCTTAAAGAAAAGTAATAAAATAAAAAATTAGTTATCTTTTTACATAGCTCGCTTTTATTTATTAATTTTGTAGCGGTTACATCTTTAGCTAATACTTTAAGAGTCGATTGTAATATGTTTTTATTATCAAAATCTAAGACAGAATAAGACTTGTAAATATTTTTAATGAATTTCATTTGAAATTTTCTAAAAATTATATGCACATTTGACAAAATTGATTTTTGAACAAAAAAAGAATGAGGATTCTCTAAGGGGGCTATAACAAATTTACATCTATCTAATAAAGCGCTGAGTTTGGCTTCAGGGACATATCCTAAAGAATTAATGTTTAATTTACTAAATTCATTCAAAGAATCTCCACAAAATAATATCCTAAATTTCAATTTTATTAATTTATGAAGTAAATAAATTTCTTCTTTTAAGAATTTATTTGAATGATGTCTAAAATAATAAACTAAATCTATATCTTTAAAAACTTTCCTCCGATTACTCTTGGTTGATAAATAAATAAGTGAGAAATTTTTAATATAGTGAATTAAATTGATCTTTTTAATAAGATTTGTTGAAAAAATAATATTTCTAAACTTTTTCTTAATAATTTTTTTTGAAAAAAAAATAAAAATGGGAAGTAAAATATTTCTAGCAATCTGATTTATTGAATTAATTTTATTTTTTGCATCCGAGCCAGTAATAGGTCCTAATATAGTTTTGGATGGAAGCAGCAAGAATAGTAAAAAGTTCCATATTGGCAAATAATTTAAGTAAATTACAGAATTTGCAAAATAACTTTGTCTTATAATTTTGGCTACGCCCAAAAATGGAGAAAAATATTTATAATTTAGCAAAATATTTTTTTTACAATTAAACTTTTTAATAATTTTACCTTTCGAAATAAAATATTTAAAATATGGTGTCTCTAAAATTATTTTCGAATTAATATTAAATTTTATATAATATTCTATAAATTTGTTAGCTAGCAAACCTTCGCCTGAACTCTTTTCGAATTCACAAGACCAAATATAAGTTGTGTGTTTTATATTATTCAATTTGTTTATACTTTTTAAAATGAATTTTACATTTATAAAAATAAATTAGAATATAATATAATTTTTGTGATAACATTTTAGACAAAATTAATTTCATTAACTCCTTAAGTCCATCTAAGAGAGATAAGGCGAATTGATGTTTCGTTGAAATAAGAGTGGGCTTTGAAGACTGCCCCCCTAAATAATGCATAGATAAATTTTTATAAATTTTTATTTTACCAAAAAAATTAATATTTTCTTTCATCCATATCGCGTCAGAAGAAATATATATTTTTTCATCAAAAAAAAGATTATTAGAGGGTGGCCTTACGAAACTTGGATGTGGTGAATAATTATCTTTATTAAAAAAAAATTTTTTTATATCAAAAACCATTTCATCATAAATGTTCAAATTTTTAAATATAAGACATTTATCCTTGTATTTTTTGATTACACCTTTTATTAAAGCGACCGATTCAAAATAAATCAATTCGTCACCACTATTAATAAAAATTACATGATATTTTGAAGTCTTTTTTAATCCTATGTTCATTGCATTCCATAAGGATTTATCTTTTCCAACTATAATTTTTGTATATTTATTTTTTATTTTTTTTTTTAAAGATTTGTTAATTTTTTTTGCTACAATTAAATGTAGATCTGGTCTTATTTTTTGACTACTTACAGATTTTACAGTTTTTAAAAGATCATCATCAAAATCTTTATGTACAGTAATAATCGCAATTTTTGCCATTATCCAGAAAGTTTTTTTACTCTAATATTTCTTAAATAATAAATATTTTTATTAAAATTAATTAATTCTTTAAAAGATTTAAACAGTCTAATAATTCGTCTTACTGGAGATGTATGCAATCTCCAAATACTTGTTAAATAACTTTTCTCTATAAAACTAGGAACTATTTTTTCTTCTCCTGACAACATTCTAAATGAACCTCCCATACAAATAACTTTTAAATTTTTTTTATAATAAGAAATCCCTATAGAAACTTTTTCTTGCAAGGGTGTTGGTAATACAAGTACTAATACTTTTTGTTTTTTATTGATATTTTTTTTTAGTTTAAAAATTATACCGTTTAAATCTAAACCATCTATATCACAAAAAGAACTATATTTAAAATCTCTGAGATATACATCTGCTTTTTCTGTATATGATCCCGCTGTAATCGAAAAAATTTTATTTTTTTCTAAAAATTTATATAAATCTTTAAATATAATTCTTCCAGGAACGATATTTTTAATTTTATTAGTGATAAATTTTGAGAATAAACCATCTGGCCAATAATAAAAATTATTTCTAATAATAGTCTCATGTAAATAAGTAAATGATGCAAGATTTAATGCGCTTAAGATAAAAGAATTTTTTTTAAATAATACATTATAATTATCAACAAAAATTAAATTATTATGCAAAATTTTTTTTATGTAAGCTGTCTTTATAATAATATTTTTTTTAAAAAAGAATTGTCTTGCTTTTCTTAAATATTTAAGAAAAATAATTATTGGCGAATATTTATAACTTTTGATAATTTTTAAATCTTCGATAAATTTTCTGAAAATTAATATGTTACTATCCCCACCAGATCTCATAATTATAGTCGGTTTATTTATGTAAGAAGCATTTATTTTTTTATTATTTATCAATTTAATCATCCAAGAATAATCGCCTGAAATATTATATGAGGTACTATAAAATATTATTTTTTTAAAAATTTCTTTTCTTATAAAAACTGATGTATGTGGCGGCATCCATCCCTTTTGGATGTCCTTTTTTAAATTCATAGAGGGATCTTTCCACAATCTTATTATTTTGCTTAAATCTTCTCTTCTGCTTATAATTATATCGGAATATAAAAAATTTACTTTACTATTTAAAAAAACCTTACTTACTTGATCTAAAATATGCCCGGAATAATAAATATCATCACTGTGTAATATTCCTATAATTTCACCACTACATAATTTTAACCCTTGATTTAAAGCTCCAAACTTATTTTTAATGCTTTTTTTTTCATTAAAAATTTTGATTTCTTTATAATTACCAAAATTTCTTTTTATATAATCTTCTGTTCCATCATGAGATTTTGCTAAAATAATAATTAACTCTTTGTTTGGATACTTTTGTAATAAAAATGAATTGATAGAATCTTTTATAAAAGGAATTCCATTTCTTACAACGGTTATGATCGATATTTTATTCATCTCTATTTCTTATTACCTTTGAATAAAGATTGCTGTATTGTTTCGCTACTACCGGATAAGAAAAACTCTTCAAGACATGACGTCTTGCATTACTGCACATTAGTTTTTCGATCTTTTTATTACTAAGTATTAATAAAATTTTTTTTTCTAAATCTTTATAACTAAATGGTTTTGCTAAAAATCCTGTTTTACCATCAATAATAATATCTTTTAACCCACAGACATTAAATGAAACTACTGGAGTTCCGCAAGATTGAGCTTCTAAAGCTGTCAGGCAAAAACTTTCTACTCTTGAAGGAACTACGCATATATTAGCACAATTATAAATATCTCTTAATAAATGATCTTCTTTTATATGTCCCAGATAATATGTTTTAATTCCTAGGGCCGACACAGAAGGAGAAAAATTCTCACCAACAATTATAATTTCAAAATTAATTTTTTTTCTCAAAATTTGCAAAGTTTTTATCAAAAGGTCTTTTCCTTTATGATGCTCATTCCCTCCCCCGAGTGCAGAAAACATAACAATTTTAGAATCTTTTTTAATATTTAATTTATTCCTTAAATGATTTTTACTCTTAAGTTTCCAAAATTTTGTATCAATAGTATTTGGAATAACAGTCACTGGCCACTTTTTAGTTAATTTGGCACTACATACACAATTTTTTATCCATAAACTTGGCGCTATAATTTGTATAGCTCTCTTCCAATATTTTTTTTTTTTTAACCATGTCTTCGCGCTTAAATCAAAGAAAGATTTGATCTTATAACCATTAATCCATCTCTTGTGATTAATAGAAATATGCTCAGCCCCACTAAAAGGCCACATATCATGAAAAGTCCACACAGTAGGTTTTTCTAAATTACCAATATTGTTAATTGA
>Ga0194127_10002931_pt1 | contig 22479 bp, 16 predicted proteins | sample TA2KigC100mmetaG_FD_148624 | JGI IMG/M metagenome (GOLD analysis project Ga0194127, IMG submission 148624) | Freshwater microbial communities from Lake Tanganyika, Tanzania - TA2015036 Kigoma Deep Cast 100m | ecosystem: Environmental > Aquatic > Freshwater > Lake | place: Tanzania: Lake...
GCCGCGCAAGGGGGGTGGCCCGCGCCCCGCAACGCGGGGCGGCGGGCAGGGGGGCGAGCCGCGCCCCCCTCCGATCGATGCCCCTGGGGCCTGCCGGGCTCCGGGGCGTGGGGTACGTATCTCGACCGGTGTCGTTCGGGACCGCCTACCCCGCGGGCCGGGCGACAGCGCGGAGTTCTCGCTACGGATCCGGGATGACGAGCCGTGGAGGAGGGTCGCCCTGCCCCGCCCAGGCCGCGTCCTTCATGGCGGCATCGAGCGCGGCCTGGTCCGTGTCGAGCCGGGCCGTCTGCCGCAGCCCGGTCACGTAGGCGCGCTGGGCCTTGGTGGTGCGGCCCCTGCAGACCATGGCCTCGACCGCGAGCCTTACCTCCGGCGCGCGCGGGTCCGCGCCCGCCGGGATGCGGCGCCCCGCGAGGCGGTCGTAGACCATCGCGTAGTCGGGGTCGCGGATGGTGCCGGGCGAGCGCTCCGGCGAGAACAGCCGGTCCAGGAACGGACGCGCGCGGTCGATGATCGCGCCCTGACCAGCGCACGCCGCCGGGCCCGCCATGACCTCGCACTCCTTGAGCACGAGGGTCAGCCCGACCAGCTCATCGAACACCAGCTCGGGCGAGCCGCCCAGGCGGCCCGACCGTACGCCGTCGAGCAGGTCCGAGCGCAGGATGGGGAGGCCGTTGACGCGCGCGATGACGGGATCGCCGAACGCGGCCGCGGCGGCGTCCGGGGGCGTGGAAGAGCCCGGCCGGCAGGCGGCGGCGCCGGTCGCGAGCAGCGCGGCCAGCAGGACCTTGCGCGCACCCCACCCACCCGCACTCGCACGGGATCGGGCCGAGGCGGACGTTGACGCAGATCGGGGTCGCGCCGCCCCGGGGGCAGCAGCAGTCGCGGGTGTTGCCGGCGTGGTCGTCGCAGCCGGCAGCGGAGCCGCAGCAGTCCGGGACGCCCGCGTGCACGCACCAGGACGCCGGGTCGCAGGAGTCGGTCGTGCAGGCGTTCCCGTCATCGCAGCTCCGGGGCGTGCCGCCGCTGGTGCCGGCCTTGCACGCGTCGGCCTCGGTGCAGGCGTTGCCGTGGTCGCCCCGCAAGGGGGGTGGCCCGCGCCCCGCATCGCGGGGCGGCGGGCAGGGGGGCGAGCCGCGCCCCCCTCCGATCGATGCCCCTGGCGCCTGCCGGGGTCGGGATGGTGGGAGACGCGTCTCGACCGGTGTCGTTCGGGACCGCCTGCCGCGCGGGCCGGGCGACAGCGCGGATCGCTCGCTCCGGGCGCGCCGCGCCGTGGCGCGGCGCGCTCGGCGGCCGCAAGACGGCCGCGCAAGGGGGGTGGCCCGCGCCCCGCATCGCGGGGCGGCGGGCAGGGGGGCGAGCCGCGCCCCCCTCCGATCGATGCCCCTGGCGCCTGCAGGGTTGGGATGGTGGGGTACGCGTCTCGACCGGTGTCGCTCGGTCGGGACCCCCTGCCGCGCGGGCCGGGCGACAGCGCGGAATGCTCGTGCGTCGTAGGCAAGGACATGCGCGAACGGCGGGGGCCGATTCAATGGCTACCGGAGCGTCAGGACCTCCGCCGCGCCGCTGGTGATCGCGATGGTGTGCTCGAAGTGCGCGGACGGCCTGCCGTCCTCCGTGACCACGGTCCAGCCGTCCTTCAGCACCTTGATCTTCGGGCTTCCGGCCGTGATCATCGGCTCGATCGCGAGCGTCATGCCGGGCCGCAGCACCGGCCCGGTGCCGGGGTTGCCGTAGTTCGGTACGGGGGGGTCCTCGTGGAGGTCGCGGCCGACGCCGTGACCACAGAACTCGCGGACCACCCCGAACCCCTCGGACATCGCGACGGCCTGGACCGCGAACGAGATGTCGTGCAGGTGACCGCCGGCCTTGGCCGCGCCGATGGCCGCGTCGAGCGCCCGGCGGGTCGCGTCCACCAGCCGCCGGCTCGCGGCGCTGCCGTCCCCCGCGATGACCGTGATCGCGGAGTCCGCGATGAGTCCGCGGTACGTCACGCCGCAGTCGATGCTGACCACGTCGCCGTTCCGGACCACGCGGGCGCCCGGGATCCCGTGGATCACCTGCTCGTTCACGGAGATGCACGTCGCGGCCGGATACGGCGGCGCGTGCGACACGAGCCCGGCCTGGCCCCGGAAGGTCGCGGTCGCGCCGGCGGCGCGGATCATCCGGTCCGCCTCGGCCTCCAGCGCCGCGGTCGTGACGCCGGGCTGCACCGTCTCCTCCAGTCGCGCCAGGACGGCCGCCAGGATCCGGCCGGCCTCCCGCATCACCCGCAGGTCGCGTTCGCTCTTCAGAACGATCACCGGGGCGCGCCTCCGGCGTCGAGGGTGGATGGTACACTACCACTGGGCCCGGTGCCCGGCAATGCTCCCGCGATCGCCCAGGCTGTCGCGACACGGGCCGAAAGGAATGCGATCATGGCTGCTCCCCCCCCCGAGGCCCGGTTCTGGTCCCGTCGCGACGACGGCCGCGTCGAGTGCGCGCTCTGCCCGCACGCCTGCCGCATCGCCGAGGGCCGGACCGGCATTTGCGGCGTCAGGCGGAACGACTCGGGCACGCTCAGGGCGCTGACATACGGCCGGGCGGCCGCGGTCCACGTGGACCCGATCGAGAAGAAGCCCTTGTTCCACTTCATGCCGGGCTCGCGCATCCTCTCGATCGGCATGGCCGGCTGCAACCTGACGTGCTCGTTCTGCCAGAACTGGACGCTGTCGCGGGCATCGCCGGACGACCTCCCCGGCGATTGCCTCGCGCCGCCCGACGCGGTCGCCCTGGCGCGGCGCGCCCGCGCCCCGTCGATCGCCTTCACCTACAACGAGCCGACCGTGTCGGCCGAGTACGTGATGGACACGGCCGCGCTCGCGAGCGAGGCGGGCCTGCGGTCCGTCATGGTGACGAACGGCTACGTGCGGCTCGAGGCCGTGCCCGACCTGTACCGCCACGTGGACGCGGCCAACGTGGACCTGAAGGCGTTCACGGACGACTTCTACCGCCGGCACGCGGGCGCGCGGCTCCAGCCCGTGCTCGACGCGGCGGTCGCGATGGCCGCGGCGGGCACGTTCCTCGAGGTGACCACGCTGGTCATCCCGGGGCTGAACTCCGAGCCGTCCGAGATCGCGGTCTCGGCGCGCTGGATCCGGGACAACCTCGGTGCGGACACCCCGCTGCACCTGTCGGCGTTCCACCCCGACTACAGGATGACGGACCGGCCCGCCACGCCGCCCGCCATGCTCGCCGCGGCCCGCGACGCCGCCCGGGACGCCGGTTTGCGCTTCGTCTACGAGGGCAACGTCCGCTCCGACGGCTGCAACACGGTCTGCCCGTCCTGCGGTCGCACCGTGGTGCGGCGCGCGGGGAACGAGGTCACCGCCTTCGACCTCGACGCCGAGGACCGGTGCGCCTGCGGCGCCGTGATCCCGATCCGGCGGTAGTTGCGGCCGGGGGGTCAGGTCGGACGCGGCGCGAGCGGTCGCGGCGATACGCGTCTTCGGCATCGAGTCCTCCCCACGTCAGGCCGACGGGGGGCCAGCCTGGCCGCGACCGCGGACCGACGCAAACGGCTCGCGCCGCGGCGGTCCTGCCCGCCCGTCCATTGCGCGGGCGCCGGCCTTGTGGCACCCTTGCCCGCGGTGGAGGTGGCCGATGGACCACGGCGATCACCTGTACGCGCTCCTCCTCGCCGGCGGGAAGGGCACGCGCTTCTGGCCGCTGTCGCGCGAGGACCATCCGAAGCAGCTCCTGAAGCTGTTCTCCGACCGCACGCTGGTCGAGGAGACGTACGACCGCATCCGTGCGTTGATCCCGAACGACCGGGTGCTCGTGGCGACGTCGAAGGGGCTCGCAACGCGCCTGACGGCCCTGTTCGCGGACATCCCCGAGCGGAACTTCATCGTCGAGCCGGTGCCCCGGAACACGGCCCCGTGCATCGCGGTGGCGGCGCAGCGGATCCTGGAGCGGGACAAGGACGCGATCATCGCGGTCCTCCCGTCGGACCACTTCGTGACCGACCGCGCCGCGTTCCTGGAGGTCATGGGCGCGGCCGTGACGCATGCGGCGCGCGGCCGCATCGTGACGCTCGGCATCACGCCGACGCACCCCGAGACCGGGTACGGCTACGTCCGGTTCGGCGAGTTCGAGCAGGACCCCGAGCACCCGGAGACGCGCCATCGCGCGCGGCACATCCAGGCGTTCGTCGAGAAGCCGGACCACGCGACCGCGCTGTCGTACCTGAAGGCGGGCCGCTACCTCTGGAACAGCGGCATTTTCGTGTTCCGCGCGGACGTGATCATCGAGAAGGTGAAGGCGCACCTGCCGGGGCTCCACGACGGGGTCACGACCCTCTCCGGGCTGGCGCCGGACCGCGCGAACGCGGCCGCGATCGAGCGCGTGTGGGTCGAGATGCCCGACATCTCGATCGACTACGGGGTCATGGAGAAGGCCGAGGGGCTGTGCGTCATCCCGGCATCGTTCGGGTGGAGCGACGTGGGCACCTGGCGCGCGTTGACGTCGTTCCCGACGGACGACGCGGAGAACTTCGTCTTGGGGAAGGTCGTGAACGTGGATTCGCACGGGAACGTGCTGTACTCGTCGCACGGGCTGCTGGCGACGCTCGGGCTCCGGAACATGGTGGTGGTCGTGACGCGCGGCGCGGTGCTGGTCTGCCCCGCCGACCGCACCCAGGACGTGAAGGCGCTGGTAGAGGAGCTGAAGCAGCGGGACATGACGGAGTACCTGTAGGCCCCCCCCGGGCTTCCTACCCCGTACCCGAGCCCGAGCCCGGCTCCGTGCCCGTACCCGGTCCCTGGCCCGGTTCCGCGAGGTGACATGCCGCTGAACCCCCTGATCTTCCGCGAGTACGACGTCCGCGGGATCGTCGGGACCGATCTGACCGGCGAGACCGTGGAGACGCTGGGGCGCGCGTTCGGGACGTTCCTGCGACGCCGCGGGCGTGACCGGGCCACGCTGGGGCACGACTGCCGGACGTCGTCGGCGCCGTTCGGCGACGCGCTGGCGCGCGGCATGACGTCGTGCGGCGTGGACGTGACGCACGTCGGGACCGTGCCGACGCCGCTGGTCTACTGGTCGATGTTCGCGCTGGACGTCGATTCGGCCGCCATGGTGACTGGAAGCCACAATCCCAAGGAGTTCAACGGCTTCAAGCTGTGCCTCGGACGGACGTCCGTCCACGGCGAGGACGTGCAGGAGCTTCGGCGGATCGCGGTCGCGGGCGGGTTCGAGCGGGGCGCGGGGAGGCTCGGGCGCGCGGACGTGGTGCCGTCGTACCTGGACCGGGTCGCGGGGGACGCGCGGATCGGGGCGAGGCGGCTGCGCGTCGTCGTCGACGCCGGGAACGGGACGGGGGGGGTGGTGGCGCTGCCCCTGCTCGCCAGGCTGGGCATCGACGCGATCCCGCTGTACTGCGACATGGACGGCGAGTTCCCGAACCACCATCCCGACCCGACGGTGCCCGAGAACCTGGCGGCGCTGCGGCGCGAGGTCGTGGAGCGCGGGGCGGACCTCGGGATCGCCTTCGACGGGGACGCGGACCGGCTCGGGGTCGTGACCGAGCGCGGGGACGTCGTCCATGGCGACATGGTCCTGCTGGTCCTTGCGCGCGCGCTCCTGCGCGAGGTGCCTGGCGCGGAGATCGTGTCCGAGGTCAAGTGCAGCCAGGTCCTGTTCGACGAGATCGCCAAGGCGGGCGGGCGGCCGCTGATGTGGCGGGTCGGGCACTCGCTGATCAAGGCGAAGATGGCCGAGGACGACGCCGCGCTCGGCGGCGAGATGAGCGGGCACATCTTCTTCCGGCACCGCTGGTACGGGTTCGACGACGCGATCTACTCGGCCGTGCGGCTGCTGGAGGTGCTGAGCGCGCACGACGGGCCCGCGTCGTCGCTGCTGGCCGGACTGCCGCAGACGTGGGTGACGCCCGAGATCCGCGTGGACTGCCCGGACGAGCTGAAATGGGACGTGGTCGCGATTGTGCGTGAGGCGCTGAAGGCGCGCGGGCTGGACGTGGTCGAGGTGGACGGGGCGCGGGCGAAGTTCACGGACGGGTGGGGGCTGGTGCGCGCATCGAACACCCAGCCGGTGCTGGTGTCGCGGTTCGAGGCGGCCTCGCCGGAGGCGCTCGCGCGGATCCGGGCCGACGTGTTCGCCGAGATCGATCGGGCGAAGTCCGCGGCGGAGGGGGTGAAGACATGAAGGTCGCGTTGATCGGGCTCCCGCAGAGCGGGAAGACCATGCTGTTCCGCGCGCTGACCGGCGTGGAGGCGGGGCGCGAGAAGGGCGGCCTGACCATGGGGACGGTCAAGGTGCCGGACGCGCGGGTGGATCGGCTGTCGACCATCTACAACCCCGTCAAGACGACCCACGCGGCGATCGAGCTGGTCGAGGCGCACGCGCCTCACAGGTCCGAGCGCAAGGCGAACGAGTCGGCGCTGGACGGCGCGTTCCTGAACCTGGTCAAGCCCATGGACGCCTTCCTGCTGGTCGCGCGCGCATTCGACGAGGAGGGGTTGTCCGAGCCCGCGAAGGACGCGACCGCGGTCGTGGACGAGATGCTGCTCGCCGACCTGATGCTGGTCGAGACCCGACTGGAGCGCGACTCGCCCGAGCAGCGCAAGGGGCGGCCCGGCATGCCGGTGGAGGAGCGCGAGGCGCTCGATCGCTGCAAGGCGATCCTGGACGACGGGAAGCTGCTCTACTCGGCGGATCCCGACCTCGCGGTCCTGCCGGTGCTCCGGACCTACGCCTTCCTGACCGCGCGGCCGATCCTGGTCATCGCGAACGTGGCCGAGGGCGACATCGGCGCCGACCCGGCGGCGGTGCTGGCGCGCCTCGGGCTGCCGGTGCGCGGGCTGCCGACGTTCGCCGCGTGCGCGAAGGTGGAGGCCGAGATCCAGGACCTGCCGGAGGAGGAGCGGGCCGACTTCCGCGCAGCGCTCGGCGTGCGCGAGCCCGTGATGGACGTCGCGGTCCGCGAGGTCTATGCCGCGCTGGGTCTCGTGTCGTTCCTGACCACGGGCGAGGACGAGTGCCGGGCCTGGACGATCCGCCGCGGCACCCCGGCCCCGCGCGCCGCCGGGGCGGTCCACACCGACATCGAGAAGGGCTTCATCCGGGCCGAGGTAATCTCGTACGACGACTTCATCGCGCTCGGCAGCGAGGCCGCGGCGAAGAAGGCCGGCAAGTACCGCCTGGAAGGCCGCGACTACGTGGTCCGGGACGGCGACATCATCCACTTCCGGTTCAACATCTAGGGTCCCCGCCACAAGTACAGGCACGCAACGCAGGCGCGGCGCACCCGGCCCGGCTCCAAGCCCCACGTGGCCCGCCGTCGTCCCGAGCCGCATCCCCCTTGTGGACCAAGGCCACAAGGGGGGCCCAGCCCTGCGCGCTGCACCCGTTGCCGACTCGCACCTCCGCCCGGGCGCAGGGCTACCCGCATGAACGGGCGCCGGCGGGGCACGACTGGGTGCGCTGCGCCCCAAGGAACGATAGGAGCCCTCAATTCGGGCGGGGACCATTGGATGGCGAGCCGCCGAATCGGGCTGGTACACGTTCGATCTCGACCAATTCGGCCGTTAGGACTAGACTTTCCTGGTCGGAGGACGAGGAATGCGAACGCGCTTCGCCCGCACCAGGAAACACGAGATCGGCCCTTGGCCCTCTGGAAGCGGCACCCCTGACGATGTCGCGGCTCGGGCCACCTACGTCGGGAGCAGCGAACACAAGGACCACCCCAGCAACGCGGGTCCGCCTGCTCTGCGCTCTGACCCAAATCGTCGGGCCTCCTTGCCGTTGGGCGGCGGCATGGCCGGCTTGTTTCGTGGATCTGGCGCGCTGCGCGCCGTCCGATAGCGTTGCTATCGGCCGGTGCTCGCGTCCGCCGCCTTCGGCGGCCGCCACCTCCGCGAAACCGCTCGGCCATCCGCTCGCCCCCGGCTGCGTCGGACCGACGATTTGGGTCTGACGCAACGCCTTGCGAGCCTCACTTGACACGGAACATCGACGCCAACACGGAGGCCCTCCGGGAGGGGATCAGGAGGCGCTGCACGAGCGCCGCGTTTGAGAGCGGCTTCCCTCGGTACGTCTGGACCTGGCGGGATGGGGCACTCTACGAAAACCGCCACATCAATGGGCCGCTGGGGACCTACAAGGGATAGCGGCTGGAGCCTGCCGAGCACCCCTTGGACCCCGAGGGACACTTGAACTGGGGTGCGGCATGAGGTTCGATGTCGAGTGGCTTGGAGCCCCTGGCGTCGCTGATCCGTTGCTGGCCGCCACGTGGGCTCGCCTGCGCATCGAGGCCGGGGGGGCCGATGTCATCGACCTCCTGCACCTGCCCTCGAACAACCGTCGTTCGGCCGTCTACGGCCCCATTCTGCCCGTGGTCGAGTGGTTCGTGGAAAACTGGTGGCACCTGCTCTACGAGCCATCGCCAGCAAGTCCTCTCCTTCCTGGCAGAAGCGCTTCTCGGTGGAACTTCCGTTGGGTCAAGAGGCACAACCTGCTGGCCGCACGGGAAGGCACCGCCCTCCCGGACGTGGTGCTGGCCCGGGACGGCGCCGACATCGTTGTCCGCTGGTTCCCAGACGGGCATCAGGAAGGCCCACGGCGGGTTCGCTTCGTCGGAGACGGCGTAGCCCGTGTACCCGCTCCAGCCTTCGAGGAGGCTGTGACAGCCCTGGTCGAGTCGACCCTCGCTCGTTTGAACGAAATCGCTCCGGGGGATGAGAGCGTGCAGGGGTTGGCCGCCGCCTGGGCGGCGATCCTGCGGTCGGACGCGGAGGAGCGGGATCTTTGCTGCTCGCTTGCCCGCCTCGGTGTTGACCCTTACGACCCGAGTGAGGCAAACGATTCCCTGGTGGAACTGGTCGACGGGATCAACGTTGAATTCCGCGAGGCGGCGGAGATCCGAGACGACCTTTTCGATGGCACACCGCCGGCGCTCCTGGCTGATGCCGTCGAATGGGTCCGACAGAACCTGCCCTCGCCCGATGTTGTCCGGGCGGCCCCGGTCCATCCAACGCTGCCCCCCGCCTGGGCGGCGAGCGCACACCAGACCGGGTATCAGTTCGCGCACCGGGTACGGTCGGAGTTGATGGGCTTCAGCCCCAAGGACCCCATCGCGGACCTCCAGGACGTTCTTGTGGAAAGGCTGGGGTGGGACGCGGACCCGGTCGTCATCCGGGAAGGGAACATCGGCCTTGACGGGCTCGTCCGCCTATCCCCAGGGGCGGGCAAGCCGCATCTCGTGGAGCCCGGAGGCAGGAAACTCTGGGGTGAGCGATTTCTGCTGGCCAGATCTGCGTTCTTCGCGGCGACTGCATCCCTGGGGAGTGGGCGACTGCTGACGAAGGCGGTGACACGCCACCAGCGGACGGCCCGCGCCTTCGCAGCGGAGTTGCTCGCGCCCGCTTCGGCACTAATGGATGTCGTGTCTGGGGTCGTCTCCACTGACGAAGTCCTGGCGTTGTCGGAGAAGTTCGGGGTCAGCTCGATGCTGATCGAACACCAGATCAAGAACCACGGTCTTGGTTACGTTGCAGCCTGACCCGGTGACAAACGGCGACAGACGCTTGCAAGTCATCGTATTCCTTGGCCCGTGAACTTCCGGTTCAATGTCTGACAGGGTCAGCGAGAATGAGGCGCCAAGGCGAGCGGAGGCGGATCGGGATGCCGGCCGTCCCCCTTGCGTCCGCAGGCCGCAAGGGGGGCCCAGCGCGGGGGTGCACGGATGACTGAGCCTATCCGCGCGATAGGACCATGACCGCCTTGTTCGCCCTCGCGTGGGCAACCTCGTTCTTGGTCAGGATGACCTGCTCCCCGGACGTGGACGTGCCCTTGACCTCGACGTAGAGCCGCTCGTCGCCCCTGGTGGCAAGCAGGTCGAACGAGTTGCCGACGTGGCGGTCGTGGACGCCCACCGCGTCGGAAAGCGCCAGAGCCCGAGGGTCGGGTCTGCGAGCGACGTGGGATTCACGCCGGCCAGTCGGTCCAGCGCACCATGGCAGGTGCGGCCGACGGTCTTCAAGCGCCGCTCGAATTCGCGGGCGACCCGGAGAGCGAGCATCGCGACGACCGCGTGCCCCCGTGTCCGGGTCGCCTTGCGGAGGTACAGGGGAGGGAACGCTCACGCCCAGATCCGCCGCAGCGACGACCAGAGCCATGGTGGAGAACGCGAAGCACGGTTGGTTGCGGTGGCACACGTCCGATGAAAGGCCGAGTGCGCCGGTGCCGCCCTGGCCGGTTCCGGCCGGCTGGGGCCGGCTGGAGCCCGCCGGAACCGGCCACAGCGCGGAGCGCCAGGATTGACATCCTGGCAGCCGAGGTTCAAGCTGGTCCTGGACTGGTCTGGAGGACTCGCAACATTATTGCGGGCGCCTGCGAAGCAAGGACCCATCTGTCGGACCTGCTCGACCGGGTGGCCCCCCGCGAGCGGGTCACGATTTCCAGGCACGGCGTGCCTGTGGCCGTGTTGCAGCCTCCTGACCCGGCTGCCCGCACGGACGTCAACCAGGCCATCGCGAACCTGCGCTGGTTCCGGCAGAGCCGGCGTGCCGAGCGTCGCCCGGTCGCGCGCGCCGAGATCCGCGAATGGATCGAGGAGGAACGAGATTGAGCATCCAGACCTTCGTCCCGGACAACTCGGTCGTCATGGCGCGGGTGCTCGGCGAGGAGGATCCTGGGGCGGATCGTGTCATGGACCGACTGGCCGATGGGGCGGCGCCGGCTCCGGGCATCTGGCCGCCGGAGTTCGCAAACTCGCTGGTCGTCGCGGAACGACGGAAGCGCCTGAGCGAGGCCGAGGCCGTTCGCGCTCGCGAAGTCGCGCTCGCACTTCCCATCCGGATCGTCCGGGAGGCGCCCGACCGCATCCTCTCGATGCTGCGGACCATTCTTCCCCTCGTGCTCCTCGCGGTGTCCTGCCACACGAAGGGCAACGGCGGCCCCGGAGACACGACGCTCCCCGATGTGCCGGTGGCCGATCTCACGGCCCTCCCCTGCCCGGCGGGACCCGCGGTCCAGCGTACGAACGTCCCCTATGCCGCCGCGCCCGCCGGGACCGACCCGAACCTGCTGAGCCTGGATCTGTACGCCCCGGCAGGTGACGGCACGTGCATGCCCGTGGTGGTCTGGGTCCACGGCGGTGCCTGGCACGGCGGCGACAAGAAAAACAACCTCGCGGACAAGATAGCCCTCTTCAACGGCGCGGGATGGGCGTTCGCTAGCGTGAACTACCGCCTGTCCCCCGCGACCGGCGATCCCGCGAACCCGGACCCCGACCGCGTCATGTACCCGGTCCACGAGCAGGACGTGGCCGCCGCGGTGGCGTGGGTCCGCGGACACGCCGGGGAGTTCGGGGCCGACCCCGAACGAATCGCCCTCGTCGGACACTCCGCCGGGGCCGGGATCGTCGCCTTGCTGGGCACCGACGAGTCCTTCCTGGCGGCCCACGGCCTGGGTCTCGACGCGGTCCGCGCCGTCGCGTCGTTCGATACCGAGTCCTACGACATCCCGAGGACGCTGCAGACGGCCAGCGCCACGCAGCGCCTCATGTACCTGAACGCATTCGGGGACGACCCGTCCACGCTCGTCGCGGCCTCGCCCGTGACGCACGTCGCCGCCGGCAAGGGCATCCCGCCGTTCCTGCTGGCGGAGCGCGGGGCCGAGGACCGGCGCGCCATCCTGCGGGCGTTCCGGGCCGCGCTCGAGGGTGCGGGCGTGCCCGTGGGCGTGATCGACGCGTCGGGCCTGACCCACGAGGAGGTCAGCGATCGCATCGGGCAGGCGGGGGACACGGTGGTCACCCCGGCACTGATGACCTTCCTCGGGAACTTCCTCGGGGACCCGCACTGACCCGCCGGACGGGGCGACGGGCGGCGGGACCGGCGTCTTCACGCGGGCATGGAGCCTCGCCGGGCTCCCGGGAAGCGAGTTCCGCGTCAACGCGTACACCGCCTCCGACCAGGCCGCGACCGCGTTGCAGACGGTCCCGGTCCCCTGCGCGTTGCACACCCGCGACCACGTGCGCAGGCACTCGCCGATGCCCGCGGTACACGACTGCCCCTTGTCCGGGTAGCCCTAGCCGGCCGGAGGGCGTTGGGTGTACAATCGTGACAAAGAGGCACGGCACGCGCCGCCACGGCGCAGGAGGACGCGATGGACGATGTCCTGAAAAGGAATGCACTCTCTGCCCTCCAGCAGATCCTCGACCTCCGGCGGGACGAGTCGTTCCTGATCGTCACCGACCAGGCGACCATGGACGTCGGCGTGACCTTCCGCGCCGCGGCCGAGGAGATCGGCGCGCGCCCGGCGTTCTACGTTCTGCCCGAGGTGTCCCGCCCCCTGGCGGACATCCCCGAGGGGCTCATGGCGCTCATCCCGGACGCGGACGTCGCGGTCACGTGCTTCTCGGGGCGCCCCGCCGAGACGCCGTTCCGGATCTCGCTCATCCGGGCCCTGACGCGGGTGGTGCGCCGGCTCGGCCACGGGCCGGGGATCACGACGGACATGCTGCGGTCCGGGCCGATGAGCGTCGACTACGTGCAGATGGCGGTCAAGGCGCACGAGCTGATCCGCCGGTTCGAGGGTGCGGCGCGGATCCGCGTGACCGCGCCCGGGGGCACCGACCTGACGCTCGGCGTCGAGGACCGGCCGTTCCAGACCGACGCCGACATCCCGGACGGCCGGTGGGGCAACCTCCCCGCGGGCGAGGTCTGGTGCGCGCCCGTGGAGGACGCGGCCGACGGCGTGCTCGTCTGCGACGGGTCCGTCGGCGACCTCGGCCAGGTCCCCGCGCCGCTGCGGATCGTCGTCGAGAAGGGCCGCATCCTGGACGTCCAGTGCGCCGACCCCGGCTTCCTGGACCGCGTGAAGCAGGTCCTGTCCGTGGACGACAGCGCCCGCGTGATCGGCGAGCTCGGGATGGGCCTGAACCCGGGCGCCCGCCTCACCGGCAACCTGCTCGAGGACGAGAAGGCCGCGCGCACCGCGCACGTCGCGTTCGGCAACAACGAGGACATGGGCGGCGGCCACAACCGATCGAGGACGCACCGCGACTTCCTGTTCCGCGACCCGACGTTCGAGGTCACCTTCGCGGACGGCCGCACCGAGGTGGTGATCGCCGCCGGCGAGACCGCCGCGCCCCCCCCTCCCGAGCCGCGAAAGGGGTACGCGCACGTCATGGTCTGCCTGGACTTCTCGGCGGCCTCGGTGTCGGCGCTGCGGGTCGGCGACGAGCTGGCGCGCATGAGCGGCGCGCGCCTGAGCCTCTGCCACGTCGTGAACCACCCCACCCCCGTCAGCCCGCTGTGCCCGCACTACGCCAACCTCCCGGACCCCGCGCTGGCGCGGCGCGAGGAGGAGGAGTCGATCGAGCGGCTCGACGCGCTCGCCGCGGACGTGGCGTTGCGCGGGGTGGACGAGTACGAGGCCGTGGTGCTGAAGGGCCCGCCGGAGCTGGAGATCGTCCGCTGGGCCGAGGAGCACGAAGTGGACATGATCGTGCTCGCCAGCACCGGCGTCTCGCGCATCGAGAGCCTCCTCCTCGGCAGCGTCGCCGAAGGTGTCGCCCGCACCGCGAAATGCCGGGTGCTCCTGGCGCGCTAGCCCCCTGCCGCTCGGCGCTTTCCGTTCCCGAACCCGAGCCCGATGAAGGCAGCAGCCATTCGGCGGCCACCTTCCGACGTCCCCGGCACGCACCGCGCGAGGAGGTCGCGGACGAGGGTGCGATCCGTGGAGGGCAGGAACGGGTGGGGCCCGTCCGGCGGTCAAGCGGGTCGCGTCGTCGCGCTGTACCGCACCCGGGCGGCGGACCTCCGCTCGCACGCGGACCGGGTGGCGGATGCGCTCGCGACCGACCGTTCGGGGGCCGCGGCCGAGGGGACGCTCCCCTCCCGCGACGAGATCGACGCCGCCGCGGCCGCGATCGTCGAGGCGACGGACCCCGAATGGGGCGGCGTCCGGAGCCGCATGAAGTTCCCGATGGTGCCGGTCTGGGACTTCGCGCTCCACCGGTACCGCGCTACCGGCGACCTCGCGTGCGCCGGCGCGGTGCGACGCACGCTGGACGCGATGGCCACGGGGGGGATCCGCGACCACGTCGGCGGCGGCTTCCACCGCTACTCGACCGACCGGGCGTGGCTCATCCCGCACTTCGAGAAGATGCTCTGCGACAACGCCCTGCTCGCCCGCCTCTACGTCGAGGCGTCCGTGGCCCTGCGCGAGCCCGCCTTCGCGGAGGTCGCGCGCGACACGCTCGATTTCGTGCTGCGGGACCTCGCGGGGCCCGACGGCACGCTGTTCGCCGGGATCGACGCGGACAGCCCCGGCCCGGACGGCGCCTCGCGCGAGGGCGCCTGCTACCTGTGGCGCGTCGGGGAGGTCCGGGACGCGGTCGGTCGCGGCGAGGGCGATGCGCTCGAGTGGCTCCTCGGCGTGACGCCGGACGGCAACGTGGACGGCGCGAGCGTGTTGACGCGCCGCACGCCGCCCGCAGAGGCCTCGGCGCGATTCGGCATCCCACCCGATCGCGCCGCGACCCTGTTCGTCCGGCACCGCGCGGCCCTCGCCGCGGCGCGCGCCTGCCGCCCGGCTCCCGCGACCGACCGCAAGCAGGTGACGTCCTGGGCGGGTCTCGCGATCGCCGCGCTGGCGGAGGCCGGTCTCGTGCTCGGCGCGTCTCGCTACCTCGATGCGGCGTCGCGCGCGGCCGACCGCGTGTGGGCCGCGAACCGCTTCGCCGACTCCCGGCTGGCACGCGTCTCCTACGAGGGCCGGCCCGCGGCCCCCGGCACCCTCGACGACCACGCGCACCTCGCGTACGGGCTCCTCTGGCTGCACCGCGCGACCGGCGACGCCGTCCACCTGGACCGCGTCTTCCGGCTGATCGAGGAGGTCCGCGCCCGTTTCGCGCACCGCACGGCGGGCTTCAACTCCACCGCGGATGATGCGGTCGCGCCGTTCCCCCGCCGGGCCGAGCCCGCGGACAACGCCCTGCCGTCGGGAGCGGCCGTGTTCGCGCGCGTCCTGTCGTTCGCGGGCGTGCTCGCGGGGCGGTCGGACTGGGTCGCGGACGCGCGGGCCGCGCTGGCCTCCTGCGCCGCGTCCGCGGTCAGGCAGCCGTTCGGCATGGCCTCGTGGCTGGACGCCGCCGCCCTGCCCTTCCGGGTCGCGGTGATCGCGGGGGACGACGGCCTGCTGGCCGCGGCCTTCCGCGAGCTTGATCCCCCCCACGCGACCGTCGTGCCCGCACCGGCGCCGGCCTCCGCGTCCGGACCGGACCCTGCGACCGCCGCCTCGGTCCCGGTGGCCGCCGGGAAGACCGCGATCGGGGGCGGCCGCACCGCGTGGGTGTGCGACCCTTCGAGGTGCGAGCCCCCGGCCCGGTCCGCCCACGATTTCCGTGCGGCGCTGATGCGGGGCTGGGTGGTGCAGAACCCGGAGGAAGCGCCCCCGCGCGCCCTCGGTCCGCGCCGTTGACGCCGGCGCGGACCGCCCGGAATCGAAGTGGGCGAGCGCGCGGGGGGGGGGCGGCTACAGCGCGTCCATCCCCACGATCGCCTCGGGCCCCAGGTCCAGGTCCTGGAAGCAGTTGGCGACCCGGCCCGCGAAGCACATCAGCCCGGCGAACCCGAGGTAGGGCTCGTCGTGCATCGCGTGGTGCCGCAGGCCCGGGAAGCCGAACTCCATGTAGCCCAGCTCGCGCGGGATCAGGTGCTCCTCGGCCACCAGGTAGTTGCCGATCACGAGGTCGATGTCGGGCGCGGCGTCGCGCAGGACCTCCTTCAGCCGCCCGGTGTGCAGCCCCGCCATGACCGGGCACGGCCACTCGATCGGACGCTCGAAGTCGGTCTCGCGGACGGTCCAGGGGACCAGCAGCCGCACGCGCGCGCCGACGAACCTCGCGATCTCGCACAGGCCGGGCATCAGCCAGGGGTCGCCCGCGAACGCCCACCGCCCGTGAACCAGCCGCTTCAGCACGAGCCAGCGCAGGCGCTCGCCGCACTCGGCCAGCCCTGCCGCGACCACGCGCTCGGCCTCCGCGGCGCGCCCCGTCGCAGCGCCCACCTGCCGCAGCCAGCGGGCGGTCGCGTCAGGTCCGAACGGCAGCTCGCAGCGGACCACGGCGGCCCCGGTGCGGGCCGCAACGGCCTCGGCCGCGGCACGGCCGAGCGGGAACGAGAGGATCGTCCCGGCCTCCGCGACCCGCGACAGGTCCGCGACACCCACCCCCCCCAGCCAGACGGTCACGAGGTCGAGTCCCAGGGCCGCGAGCAGCCGCCTCATCTCGCGCACGTTGCCCCGGTGGTCCTCCTCGTTCCGGTCCATGAAGTAGCCGACGATGGCGACCTTGTCGCGGTCGGGCGTCGCGGCCGGGAGCGGCACCTGGCGCGCCAGCGCCAGCAGCGTCTGGGCATAGCCCTGGTACCAGTCCGCGGTCAGCGACAGCCCGGGCACGTGCACGATCGGCTTCGTGGAGGTCGCGGCCAGGGGGGCGCACCAGTTCTCGTGGGGGCTCCCGGCGAGCGCGGCCATCGGGAACGGCGCGGTGAGCACCGCCTCGACGAAGGTGGCTTCGACCAGCCCGCGCAACGCCTCGACGAACGCGTCGCGGTTGCCGTCCACGAGGTTGTCCGGGTGGAGCCGCGTGTGCACGATCCGGTGGCGCGACGTGGACGACAGCAGGTCGGACTGCATGTCGTGCGTGCCGAACACCTGCTCGGCCTTCGTGAACGCGCAGACCGGCCCGTCCACGAGCAGGGCCGAGCGCGGGAGCGCGTTGACCGCGAGATACACCCCGTGCAGGTAGGGGAAGGAGCACCGGAGCGTGAAGCGGTTCAGCTCCGGGTCCATGCCGCCTCCGGATACGACGTGACGCTCATCCGCGCCCCCGGCGCGACCGCACCCGGCGCCCGCCCGGCGCGGAAGCACCCGATCGTACAGCGATCCAGCAGCCTGTCCAGCGTGCGGGCCGCGCCCTGGCGCCCCTTCTCGAACAGCCGCAGCGAGAACGGCGCGTGCCCCGTGCGCACGAGCCGCTCGTCGAAGAAGTAGTCGCTGAAGACCGCCTCGATCGCCGGGTCCGAAAGCCACGCGGCCAGCGCCGCCTCGTCCTGCACCACCGCGGCCGCGAGACCCTCGGACGTCCAGCGTTCCCGTGCCGACTCCAGCTCCGAGGCCGCCGCGCCCGGGTCCGGCACGACGGCGAGGGACAGCCCGAAGCCCATCTCACGGAGCACCGGCACGAGCCTGAACCCCCACGACCCCGGGAACTCCAGGCGGCCGAGCCGCTGGCGCTCGCACACGATGCCGAGCCGGTGGCGACGGGCGCGCTCGACGCGCGGGGCCCATTCGCGCACCTCCCAGTCCGCGGCGTCGCGGTCGATCACGGGCAGGAGGTCCTCGCGCCCGAGCGCGCGGGCGACGGCACGGAGCCACTCGCGCGACGCCTCCGGCCCGAACGGCGCGGGCGGCGAGATGCGCCGGATGTCGATCCCGTCGAACAGCGCCCCGTAGAACCCCTGCCACTCGGGGTTCGGGTACATCACCTGGACCGGCGCGCGGAGCCACTCGTCCGCCTGCGCCTGGGCGAGGTCCGGGATCATTACCGCGTTCACGCGGATCCCGAGCGCCTCGAGCAGCGCCACGATCTCGTCGCGGTCCTTCCCGGCCGTGAACCCGACGAGGTTCACCGCGGCCGGGTCTCGCGGCAGCGGCGGCGCGGCGGCGAAGGCCGCCCGCATCATGCGGACGTTCCGCTCGTACGGGTCCACGCCGGTCCGCTGGTCCTTGTAGAGGATCGGGTACGCGGACTCCGCGCGCTCCCGCTCGACCGCGTGCAGCACGTCGTCGCCCACCATCTGCGGGACGCAGGTGCAGTTCACCATCAGGACGTCCGGCGACACGCGGCGGCGCACCGTGGCGAGCAGGTCCTCCAGAAGGGGGGTCGAGCCCTCGATCACGTCCACGTCGAGGATGTTCGTGGACAGGTACGGCCGCCAGCTCGCGTGCAGCCGCGCCTCCTCGGCCTCGTCCGCGGGGTCGCTCTCGATGACCGGCGCGGGCCGCCCCGGTACGTCGCGGCGGACCACGGCGCGCTCGTGGCCCCATTTCCTGCACCGGCGGCGGCCCGCGTCGAACGCGAACCAGGGCCGCGCCGTGAAGCCGCGCGGCGACACGAACTGGCACTCCATGTCGCCGTGCTCGATGCGCAGGCTGGACCCGAGCAGGTTGACGAGGCCGTCGCGCGCCGGGGCGAACTCCTCGTCCGCGAAGAACCGGCTCCACGCGCGCGGGTGGTTCCACGCGACGTTCAGGCCGGGACACGTCAGCCCCGGCTGGCCCGACCGCGGCACCCCGGCGCCGGCCGAAACCGGGGGACGGTGCGACGCGAGCCAGGCGTCCACCTGCTCAAAGGTCGCCCTGGCGAGCCGCTTCGCCACCCGGTCGGCCAGCGCGGCGGCGGTGCGGTCGTCGCACGGCTCCGCGCGGTAGCTGACGGCGAGGTGCGGGGTGCGCCGGAACGCCTTGCCCGCCTGGGCGACCGGCTCGATCATGAGCCAGATCGACTCGACGGCCGTCCCGCCGAGCCGCACGCTCCAGCCGGGCCGGTCGAGCGACACCACGTCCTCGACGCAGAGCGCCGTCTCGCCGCTGCAGCGCGCCGGCATGGCGAGCAGGCGGGCGGCGGCCTCGACCTGCGCCTCGAACGAGCCGGTCTCGGTGGGACGCGCATCCAAGCGGAAACTCCCCGGGCCGCGGACCCGGAGCCCGGGCGCACCCAGGCCGTGCACTCCGGAGCCGGGCACCCCGGCAATGATACCAGTCAGGGTCAGCGCCGTCGCGCCACGAGCACGAGGAAGCCCGCGAGACGCCTGAGCGGCGTGCGTCCGAGGAGCCGGTCCTGCCACGCGAGCGCGGGGCCGACGATCGGCAGGCGCATCAGCGCGGCGGCCGGGATGGCGATCCGGATCCCGTGGACCCGCTCGAGCCGCAGCGACGGCGGCAGGAGCCCGGCCGCCGATGCCAGCGAGTCGTACCTCGTATAGACGTCGGTGTCGTCCACGCCCGCCGCGATCGCGGTCGGGGACTTCAGGCGCTTGACCAGCCGCCGCAGGCTCGCGCGGTTGTAGACCTCGAACGCGACCGCCCCCCCCGGCCGGACGACCCGCGCCATCTCGGCGACCGCCTCGCGCGCCGCGGGCACGTGCGGGATCACCTTGAAGCACACGGCGAGGTCGAACGACGCGTCCGGGTACGGCAGCCGCGCGGCGTCGGCCTGCTCGACGGCGAAGCCGCGAGCCCGCGCCCTCGACAGCATGCCCTCGGACAGGTCCACGCCCGCGACCCGCGAGGCGATAGGGGCCAGTCGCTCCAGGATCAGTCCGGTCCCGCACCCGACCTCCAGGACCGCCGCGCCCCTCGCGAGGTCCGCGACGCAACCGACCTCGGCGTCGTCGAGGTACCGGTGGTAGCCGCGATGGCGCTCGCGCTCGTAGCCTTCGGACATGCGGTCGTAGTAGTCGCGCGGGTCCACGTCACAACCTCAGGAGATCGCGATATATCTCGGCGTGCGCGGTCGCCATGGCCTCGGCCGTGTGGCGGGACAGCACGAAGGCGCGACCCGCCGCCCCGAAGGACGGCGCGCCGCGGCGCAGGAGCAGCCCTTCCAGGGCGTCGGCGATCGCGGACGGCACCAGCGGCGGCACGCCCACGGCCGCCCCGGCCTCGATCAGCTCGTCCATCGGCGTCCCCTGCCCCACGATGGCGGGGACGCCCGCGGACAGCCCCTCCAGCACGACCAGGGGGATGTCGGTCTTCGCGTACGTCGTGTCCGCGGGCAGCACCTGGCAGTCCGCGGCGCGCACGAGGTCGTGGAACCGCTCCACGCGGCCCATGACGAACGCGTGGCCGCGCTCGCGGAGGTCGCCGAGCGCCTTCGACAGGTCCTCGGCGACGAGCCGCGCCGCCGGCGTCTTCGGGCGGCACGCGAACACGAAGACCGCGGGGACGCGCCGCACCACCGCGTGTGCCGCCGCCGCCACCTGCATCGCGGCGCTCGAGAACTCGAGGTCGCCCGCGAACAGGACCAGGGGCCGGTCCGGCGGCAGGCCGAGCGCGATCCGGACCGCGCGGCGCTCGTCCGGTGACATCGGCGCGAGCGGCTCGATCCCCGGCGGCACGTGGACCACCCGGACGCCCCCGGGGCGCCCGGCCGCGGCCCGGCTCGCGAGGTCCGCCGCGACGCGCGACCACGTCACGACCACGTCCGCGAACAGGCCCGCCGCGAGGTCCCGCGGGTTGTCGGGCAGGCTCATCACCGTCTGCACGACCCTCGCGTGCGGCCGCGCCCGCCGGAACAGGCGCGCGGCGAAGCAGGTGGCCGGGTTCGGCGAGAAGAAGAAGTGCACGACCGGCGGCGTCTCGCGCGCGAGCAGCCGCCAGAGCACGCGCACCTTGTCGCGGCCCGGCACCGAGAACGAGGACGGGCGGCCATAGACCTCCTCGCGGACCGCGCCCGGGATTCCCGGGTCCGCCCCGCGCGGCGTCATCACGGCGACCCTGACGCCTTGCAGCCGGCGCGCGATCGAGTACGGCAGCAGCTTGCCCGAGTCGTCCCACGGCGGGGCGAGCGGCTTGCTGACGAACAGGACTTCGGCGAATTCGCTGGGGGGCATCGGCCTACTCGCGGATGGTGGCGCCCGCGTCGCGCGCGGCGGCGACCACCCGGTCCACCGCGGCCTTGACCTCGGCGTCGGACAGCGTGCGGTCCGGCGCGAGGAACGTCATGCGGAACGAGAGGCTGCGGCTGCCCTCCGGGATCGGCGCGCCGGAGTAGACCGCCACCAGATCGACGCCCGCGAGCAGGTCGCCCGCGTTCGCCCGGACAATGCGGTCGAGGTCGCCCGCCTTCAGCCGCTGGTCCGCGACGAACGAGACGTCCGCCTGGATCGACGGGAAGCGGGGCACGGGCGCCCAGGTGCGCGCCGCCTCCGGGGCCGCGAGCAGCGCGCCGAGGTCGATCTCCGCGACCACGGCGACGCCCGCGCAGTCGAGGGCCTTCATGACGGCCGGATGGACGCGCGTGACGTAGCCCTGTGCGGCGCCGGCCACGTTCACCGCGGCGGACCCGCCCGCCGCGACCCACGGCAGCCCCGCGTGCGGCCCCATGCCTTCCTCGGAGAGGTCGGGTCGGCCGCGGTCGAGACGATCGAGCAGGTGATCGAGTACCCCACGGAGGCGGCGCATCAGGGCCTCGGCGCCCTCCGCGCTCTTCGCGGCGCGGTCGTACAGCAGGATCGCGACCCGCTGCGGCTGCACCGGCACGCCGTCCGCGTCGTGCTCGCCCTGGAACACGCGGCCGACCTCGAAGATCCCGAAGTCCGCGTACCGAGTCGCGTTCCGCTCCATCGCGCCGAGCAGGCCGGTCGCCAGCGCGGTCCGGAGCGTGGTCATGTCGGCCGAGATCGGGTTCCTCAGTCGCACCGGACCCGCGGCGAGGCCGATCTTCCGCAGCAGCGGCTCGCTGTCGAACGAGTAGGTCCGGACCTCGTCCAGGCCGCACGACAGCGACAGCACGCGCCTGACCCGGCCGGCGAGCGCGCGCGGCGGGTGGCGCGGGACCAGCGTCACGGCGACCAGCGGGCCGGCGGGCGGCACCTGGTCGTACCCGATGACCCGGCCGACCTCCTCGACGAGGTCCTCCGGGATCGACACGTCGCGCGTGGCGCGCCACGAGGGCACGGTCACGTCGAACGCGCCGTCGGGCTGCTCCGCGATCGCGAACCCGAGGCTCGACAGGATCCCGGCCGTGCGCCCAGGGGGCACCTCGATGCCGAGCCGGCGCGACACGTACGCGGGGTGCAGGGCCACGTGCAGCGGCTTGCGCTCGACCGCGACGTCGTAGACGCGCGACGACGGCCGAGCGCCGGGGCTGACCGAAGGCAGCATCGACGCGAACATCGACACGGCCCGCGGGCAGAACGCCGGGTCCAGGCTCTTCTCCCCACGCGCGGACGAGTCGGTCCGGATGCCGTGGCGGACGGCCGTGCGCCGGATGCGCCCCGGGTGGAACGTCGCGGCCTCCAGCACCATCTCGGCGGTGTCGGGCAGGATCTCGCTGTTCTCGCCGCCCATCACGCCGGCCAGGGCCACGCCGCGGTTCGCGTCCGCGATCAGCAGGTCCTCGGCGGTCAGCTCGTGGTCGGCGCCGTCGAGCGTCCGCATGCGCTCGCCGGGTCGGGCGCGCCGCACGCGGATCGTGTCCCCCCCGATCTGGCGCCGGTCGAAGGCGTGCGTGGGCTCCCCGATCGCGACCATGACGTAGTTGGTCAGATCGACGACGTTCGAGATCGGCCGGAGTCCGACCGTGCGCAGCCGGTGCCGGATCCTGAACGGCGACGGGAGGATGCGCACGCCGGTGAAGCACATCGCCGTGTAGCGCGGGCAGTCGCGGCCGTCGTC
>Ga0194127_10002934_pt1 | contig 22458 bp, 18 predicted proteins | sample TA2KigC100mmetaG_FD_148624 | JGI IMG/M metagenome (GOLD analysis project Ga0194127, IMG submission 148624) | Freshwater microbial communities from Lake Tanganyika, Tanzania - TA2015036 Kigoma Deep Cast 100m | ecosystem: Environmental > Aquatic > Freshwater > Lake | place: Tanzania: Lake...
AAAAGCTGCTTACCATACCCAAGAAAATAAAAGAATATTTCTTCAAAGAATCATTGAATTTATATGATACAAAAAGCAGAAGAACTACAATACAAATACTGATTAATTTAACAAGAAGATTAGTAGATAAGAGTAAAGAAAAAAATAATAGGATAAATAAAATGGGTACTATGAGAAAATTACTTTTCTTGATTTTATATGCAGAAAAAATGAACATTAACCCAAAGAATAAACTTCCAAAATATCCTGATGATGCAATTAGAACTTGATTTCCACCTTCAATTGTACATTGTCCGCTCAAATCTTGATTTATATTCATAGTAACGATTTTTCCGCCAGTAAAAATTGCAGCTATTGCGTGACTAATTTCATGAAGTAAAACAGTTATTAATTTAATCGGGTAGATTACTATAGTATCCCATAAGAAGATTGCACTAATTGTTAGAAAGATAAGAACAATTAATTCTGAGTACTGTTTATTTTTCTTATTTAATTTTTTCATTAATGGAAAAATAATTATGACTTACATAAAAATAAATTGATTTAATGTGAAACGATTTTTTATTTTTGTGTAACTGCGGGCGTAACTCAGTTGGTAGAGTGGTAGCTTCCCAAGCTGCAAGTCGCGGGTCCGAGTCCCGTCGCCCGCTCAAAAAGTTTTGAAATTCTTGAAAGTTATAGATAAAAGTTCTATACTTGGTGCGCAAATTTTTAGTTCTTTAGTTTTTTTCTAATTCGGGAGCTTAGCTCAGCTGGTTCAGAGCATCTGCCTTACAAGCAGAGGGTCATTGGTTCGAATCCATTAGCTCCCACTCATCAAAGCCTTATAGGACATTTTGTTATAAGGCTTTTTTTATTATAACCAAAAGGGGAATATCAATACAACACCAAAATTTAGTTAAAAGAAATAAATTGTTTTAACTATATATATTCTTTATTTTTCTCTTGATTTTGAGACACAAATTGATTGTTACTTAAAAAAATAAATTATACTTTTTACAAATCAATGGAGTGACAATGAAAAAATTACATTCTTCATTACTTATTGTACTGCTTTTTTTATCAGTTGATGTTATTGCTCAATATGGATCCAGAGGTACAACTGAATTAGGCGGTACTATTTCATATTCAAGTACAACTGCTGTAACAAATGGAACAACCGCAACTGAATCGACTTCACTATTCAACTTTTTACCATATGTTGGATATTTTATATCTGATGGACTAGCTGTGGGTTTATCTCCAGGAATCAATATAGTTAAATTAGCTGGGTCAAAAGAATCTGTAACAAACTTGATGCTTTTCTTAGTTCCAGGTTATACATTCGGAACAAAAGGTAATTTATTTCCATTCATTGAAGGATTGATTGGTTATACTTCTCTTGCCTCTAAGGTTGATCCGCTAACTGGCGTTGGCGAAATGGATTTAAGCGGTATAAGTTACGGTGCACGTGCCGGTTTCAGATTACTTGTTGGAAAATCTGGTTTAGCTAATGTAAGCGCTGCTTATATGATGTATACGATGAATCCAAAAAATGCAACAAGTCGATCAGGTTATAATAGTCTTGCTATTAATCTTGGATTTTCTGTGTTTATAGGGAAATAAATTTATTCAGATCCGACATTTCAAATGAAATGTCGGATAATTTTTTTGCTACTTAACTTCAAAGTGTGGATTGATAACAATTTCAATCCTTCTATTCTTTGCTTTACCTTCCTCAGTATTGTTATTAGCTAATGGTTTTGATGAACCTAGCCCTATAACAGATAGTTTATAAGCATCTGCTCCCATCGAAGTAATTAAATATTGATAAATGGAAGTTGCTCTTGCTTGAGATAGTTCCAGATTTCTTTGATAATCACCTTGGGAATCTGTATGTCCTTCAATAACAGCTGTACAATTTGGGAATGTCTGAATAGCCTTTTGAACTTTCATCAATAAACTGAAATATTGTGGATCGAGAGTAGATTTGCTTGGTGCAAAAATTAAGTTGACTAGTCTTACGACTACATTATCACCACTTTTAAAAACCTCTGCTTCTGAAGGTAAAAACATAGTAAATATACTTTCGACAAGTTTTTGATTTTTTTGCATTTCTTCAGATTGTGCTTTGAATTGAATATTTTCACCTTCAATAAGTGAAAGCTTTGATTGAGCTTCTTGATAATTTTTTATTAGTAATTCATAATTACTTTTTACTTCTGTTAATTGACTAGACAACTCTTGGATTTGTAAATTTAATTTATCGTTTTGCTGTTTATGCTCTGCAATTTGTTTTTTACTCTCTGTGAGTGAATTATTTAGCTGTTTATTAGTATCATTAACTTCTGTTAGTTTTGCTTTATTTTCAATTATTTTTTTAATAATGAGTGATGATACATTACCAGGTCCATTATTGAATTCAGCGGTGAGATTTACCTCTTTAGCGATATTACTAATCGATTCTTCCCAGAATAGAACCAAGTCTTCTAATGTTTTATCTTCAAGATCCATTTTAATAAAGTAATCTTTTAAATATTGCCCGTGATTTAACTCATAAAGTGCGAGCATTACTTTAGATTTTGCATTTGAAGTATCATATCTATTGGAATTAATTATGTTTTCAGCATCAAGGGCTAATTGCTTACTTTTCTTGAAAGTAATGGGGGCATACTTTTCAAGATTATTATCATCGGCTACAGAAATATTAGATTTAACTTGCTGAAGATATTTATGTTTTATTATCAACAGTTCAGCATCTTTATAAAGCTTTTCTGCTAATATCGAATATTTACTAAATCCTTCTGTATCCTTATCGTTAAATTCTTCAACTGCGTTAGTAAATTCCTCCTCCGCATCATAAAACTGTTCAGGTAAAAATTCTCCCTTATTAATTGATAATACATTTTTTCTAATAGCCATTAAATTGGTAAACTTAGAGCTTTGAGTTTTAGCAATTTCAATCGAAGACTTAAATAGTTCTATAGCAGAATTAATTTTTTCAAGTATCTTTTCAGGCTTTTCTTTATCTCTAATTGCTTCTTCAGCATCATTAAATAAATCATGAGCTTTTTCAAAATCAGATGGAGAAAATACACCGGCTGCTGCTTCAAGCGCTTGAGTATAATAATTTTTAACATTTTGAAGTGCTTGTTCTAAATTTTCTTGGGCAATAATTATATTTGTCATAAGTAACAATATTAAGAAGACTGTTTGCATTAGAAGATTTATCTTACTCATATATGCTCCATATTTTATTCTTAAGTGGATTGTAATAATTAATAAATTGCACTATAAATCCTAACATAACTTACGAATCAAATAGTAATGCATCAACAAAAAAGATACTAGATAAAATTAATTGTTTAGTTAGGTGTATATAGTAAAAGACTCACAATTTCTTTTATAAATAAGTGAATGCAAACTGTTTTATATTTAACAATTAGAAAAAGAAATTATTTCACCTGATTATACTGAATTTTATTTTCATATTAACATAGGCGCCTCAGGTATAAAATGAATTCAAAAATATTTTGTTTTGTCTTTTATTTCTTATGTACAGCATTTGTCTATTCGCAAAATGGAATTATTAAGAGTTACTATCCAACTGGATCATTAAAAAGTGAAATATCGTATGTAAACAATGTATATGATGGAAATGCCTATTTCTATTTCCCAAATGGAAATTTACAATCAGAGCGTAATTATAGCAGAGGAATCTTAAATGGTTTTGTTAGGGAGTTTTATGAGAACGGTTTATTAAAAGAAGAATACTATACAAGGGAAGGAATTATTGATAGAAATTTGAAAAGATATCATACTAATGGTGGATTAGCCCAATTAATTGTATTTGAGAAGGGGATTCAAATTGAAAATAAAATCTTTGATTTCGATCCATTATATTTTGCTTCACCAGAAGAATACGCAGTTGGGAATAGACAACAAGAATTAATATCGAAGAAGAAACAAGTGCTAATCTGTGACGTGGATATATGTCCAATACCAGTAAGCGGGATGCAAATAATTCAAGAAAATTTAGTCTATCCCGAACATGCATTGTTATATGGATTGGAGGGGACTGTGCTTTTAATTGCAAATGTAAACGAAGTAGGTGATGTAATAAGTACAGAAGTAATTAAGAAACTTGGGCTTGGTTGTGATGAAGCTGCACAAGATGCTGTAAAAAAAACAAAATTTATTCCTGGACAAACCAATAATAGAGCGGTCTTTTCTAGAGTTACTATTGCTGTAGAATTTAAAATATTTAATGGAATTTCAAGTGAAGCTCAAAACGTGAGGAATAATAAAAGTGAACTTCCCAAAAAAACAAATTTAGAAGACAGTGCAATTAAAAGGGATACAAAATTAATTTCAATTGAGTGTGATAGTGAAGAATGTCCATATCCCATTGGCGGAATGAAATCAATTAATGATAATTTAAATATTCCAAGTATTGCAAAACGCTTAAAGCTGAAAGGCGAAATTATTATCGAAGCACTAATTGATAATTTTGGCAATGTTCAAAATACAGTGATTAAAAAAGGAATAGGTTATGGCTGTGATGATGCAGTAGAATCTGCAATTATGAGAACAAAATTTAACCCTGGCAGAAAAATGGGAAAAGAAATAAATTCAATTGCTACAATTTATTTCCCATTTAACTATGAATCGCAATAATTGTTTCTTTGAGCAAATCATAAATTTCTTGCTCCGTAGTTTTCCCTCTATCACTTGCATACCATTTATGAAGTGAAACCATATATTCATCCTTTGGAATTTGATTCTCCCTTGCATTAAGAACAAGACTTTGTGCTTCCTTTGGTCTAGGTCCCCATTGAAAAAGTTGATTCCCATCTTTATCGAATGCTACAAGTTTTGGAATACTCTTTGAATTGTTTGTTAAAAAATGGTCCATGATATTAAGGTTTATATCTCTCAAAATTATTTTCAATTCAATTAATGGATTTAATTTAGCAAGTTCTGCTATAATCGGAATGTTTTGAGCTGAATCTCCACACCAAGTTTCTGTAATAATCATCCAAAGCTGTATGTTTTCAATTCGTTTTATAAGTGCTTTAGTGAGTTCGCTAATTTGTAGAGTTTTATGAAGCCTTAATGTTCTGTGGTAATTAAGCTTTTTTTGTTCAGCTTCCTTTGAATTCAGATTGCCAATTTCTTTTTCAAATATTTTTATGTATTCATCATACGAACAACCGTTTTCAATTATTTGAGTAATTATCTGATGCATAATTTTATCTCCTTAATTAATTAGATGAAAATTGTGCTTTAAGGATTCGCTTGTGTATAAAAATTTCTTAAGTGTACTTTTCAGTATACAATTTAGATAATATTTGCGAATTATTTCTTGAAATGATTTATAATGATGGCATACCAATTGATTTTTTAGATTCAAAAAGGAGGTGTGCTGTGAAAAGGATAATACTAATATTGATGATAATCTTAAACGCAAACATTTATTTAAGCGCTAAACCGAAACCAGTTGGGATTTCATTTGGAATTTTTTACAACTCCCTTTCTCAATATGGGGAATGGATTGAACTCGATTTTGGTATGAATGTTTGGCGCCCAAGATCTGTGCACAGAGATTGGAGGCCTTATACTATTGGCAGTTGGAGCTGGACAAAGCATGGATGGTATTGGGATTCTTATGAACCATTTGGATGGGCTACATATCATTATGGTCGATGGTACTATGATGAATATTATGGTTGGATCTGGATACCAGATTACGAATGGGGACCTTCATGGGTCGAATGGCGATATGATGACTATTATATTGGATGGGCTCCGCTTCCTCCATATGCTGGTTTTAGAATAAACATTGGTATCCAATTTTCGATCAATTGGAATTCGCATTACTCTTACTGGAATTTTGTTAGATACGATAGATTCTGCCACAATCGAGTTCATTATTACATAGTTGATAATAGCCGAAATCACAGAATATTCAGTCGAACAAAATATAGAACAAATTATTACATGGAACGTGATAGACTTGTAAATGGTGGATTAGATAGAGACTACATTGAAAGAAAAGCTGGGTATAGAATTTCGGAAAGAGATATTGCTTCGGTAAAAGATTATAAAAGCTATGAAAAAAATAGAAGCTCGTATGGGGATAGAATTATATCATATAGACCTTCAGAAAAAGAGATTGAAAAATATCGAAACTATAATGATTATGAAGTCAAAAAAAGTGAACGACGTACTTCATTAGATAATGAAAAACTAGTTGTAAATGATAGAGCTTATTCAACTAGAGAAAGATCGAGTGATAGAAATAATGAAAAACTTGTTAATAGGGATTCCGAAAATAGAAATGTTGATTTTGACAAAAATAAGAGAGAGTTAAATAAAAGAGAAAATATTGATTTGCGAAATGATAAAAATGAAAATAGAATTAGGGATTATAATAGACAAATGGAATTTGAGAAAAAGGAAAAGAGAGAGGTAAAAAGAGATGAACCGAGAATTGAAAGAAATCGTGAAAGTGAAATGAAAAATAATAGATCGACTCAACAAAGTGAGCCAAGAATTGAATTTAAGCGAGAATCGAATAACGAAAGAACTCGTGAATATAATAAGCCCGATATTCCAAGTCGACCAGAAAGAAGAGTTGAATCTAACGAAAGAAATGAACGAAGCAAAAGTTCTGAAAGAACCGAAAGAAATAATTCAAGCGAACGAAAGAGAAGATAAACAACGTATTTCAATTTAAAGTCCAATTCGAATTGAATTGGACTTTTTTATTCTTCACTTAATAAATAAACCATAATCGCCATAGCTGCAGTTCCGAGCTGCATCTCGCGTGGGTGGACAGATTCAAAAGTATCATTATCAGAATGGTGAACATCCATGTATCTTTGATCATCGGGAACAAATCCAAACCAAGCTTTAGCATTTTTTATTTGTGCCACATCACCACCGCTTCCGCCAGGACGAATCCAATCAATGTGAGCTTTATTCAAGACTGGAAGCCAGCTTTGCATTTCTGAAATAAATTCTTTATCTGCTGTTGCATTAAAGCCACGAGGTGTGAATGCGCCTCTATCTGCTTCAATTGCAGCATAATGTTTTTCTTTTGAAAATGCAGCATATTTCCCATACTCAATTCCGCCTCTCAAACCATTTTCTTCATTAATAAACAGCACACATCTTATTGTCCGTTTTAATTTTATATTGAGGCGTTTAAAAAGCTCAATTACTTCCATTGTCTGAATACAAGGGGCACCGTCATCATGAGCACCGCAACCTTTATCCCAACTATCAAAATGACCACCAATTACAATTACTTCATCTGGAAATATAGTCCCTTTTATTTCTCCAATAACATTATACGATAGAACATCAGAGAGATTCTCGCAATTCATATTAAGTGTAATTTCTAAATTCGGTTCTTCAGAAATTGCTCTCGAAAGAAAATCGGCATCATAAATTCCAATTGATGCGTGAGGGATTTTACTTATTGTTGAATCGTAATACATAACACCAGTATGGGGGATATTATCTTTTTGAGATGAAACTGATCTCATTATTGAGCCAATCGCTCCATACTTCGCCGCCTCAATAGCACCATTTGTTCTTTGATTGACAGCTTTGCCGTATGCTTCGAATGTGTTAACTAATCCGTCATCATAAGGTCTGTTAAAAAATACAATTTTACCTTTTACATTATTTGCAATATTTGCAAGTTCATCAAATGATTTTACCTCAACAACTTTTCCCGTCAAACCATTAATCGGAGTACCAATACTTCCGCCTAATGATGCAATACTTAATAATTTCCCTTGGTAATTATTGGATTTAGAGATATGGGCAGACTCTATATCGTTTCGAACCCATTTAGGAACCATTACTGGCTGCAACCAAACAGAATCGAATTCAGATACAATCATTTTGCTTTTTGCCCATTCAATTGCTTCAAGGGACTGATTAGATCCACTAAGTCTGGGGCCAATTTCACATAACTCCTTTAACCATCGATATCCCTTTTTTTCAACTAGAGAAGATCTAATAATACTATCAGCAATTGAATGATAATGATTTAATGAGTGGTTTTTAAGAGTTTGAAATCTATTTGTAGTTGAAAGAATAAGCAGTAATAGAAGAGCAAAATGATGGGTGTGTATTTTCTTCAATTCTCCTCCATATAGTCTCTAAAATCTAGTTAAATTCAATATAGAATAGCTATAAAAAAACCTCTGTACGATGTAGAGAGGTTTTTAAAATTAGTTTAAGAAAAAAATCAGTTTGCTGTTGATTATTTTATTTTTTTCTCACGGACTAACTTAGCAAGTTCCGATGTTCCGTTTTTGGAAATTGTTCTTAATGCACTTGCTGAAAGTTTAACTGTCACGAATCTATTTAATTCCTTAACCCATATTCGTTTCTTTTGAAGATTTGGTAAAAATCTCCTTTTACTTTTATTATGAGCATGCGAAATACTGTGACCGCTTACTGGACCAATTCCAGAAACTTGACATTTACGAGCCATTACTTCCTCTTGTTTACGATTTTTGACCGCCAAATTTATGAAAAAAAATCAAAAACGAAAAATTTTGAATGAAAATTATAACTTGAAAATTGAAAAAGCGGCTATAAGCTGTTTTTTATTGACATATAGCACTAGGCTCGACTGCCAAGTTCTCTATCAAGCATATAGAGAGCGCCCTTGTGTTCCCCAATCATTTTTAGTTTATGAATGATTTGTTCTACTGTATTAACCTCTTCAACTTGTTCAGTTACAAACCATTGCAGAAAAATGCCAGAAGCATGATCTTTTTCAGTTGAAGCCATATTATAGAGATTGTTGATTTTATCTGTGATCATTAATTCATGTTTAAGTGATTCTTCAAAAACATTTAACACGGATTTCCATTCAGATATTGGTTTTTCAATAGCTTCGAGTTCTACTTTTCCACCAACTTCATTAACAAATTCAAAAATTTTCATTGCATGACCGTACTCTTCGGCTGACTGCTTCTCCATCCAATGAGCAAATCCAGTCCAATTTTCTTGTTCAAAATATGCAGTCATTGATAAATATAAATAGGAAGAAAATATTTCAGCATTAATTTGTTCATTTAGGGCTTTTTGCATTTTCTTTGATAACATATATCCTCTCTTTGATTTATTATTGTTGTTAAAATATCTATATCAGCTTTATTAATCAAACAACTAGAATCGATAAAAAGTTTAATTTATGAACTGTCTTTGGAATTAATTAGATTTAATAAGTAACTAATCTGATATCAATAATATTACTGAAATTCTTTGTATGAAAAATAAAATTATTCAATCTATTAAATTTATAACCTCGCTAATTTTCATCTTTTTTTTCTATAACATAATTATAGTAATATTTTTTAGATTTTTTGATTTTCCGACAACAGCTTTTATCCAATCAAATATCGAAAATAAACTTGAAACATTGGTAAGCACATATGATATAAAATATTCTCCCATTAGTTACTCTCAAATCTCTAAATATTTGCCTCTTGCTTTCATTGCATCTGAAGACCAAATATTTTTTGACCACCTGGGATTTGATTTCGAACAAATTGAAAAGGCAATGAAAGAAAATACATATCGAAAAAGACAACGAGGAGCAAGTACGATATCTATGCAAACTGCCAAAAATGTTTTTCTTTGGTCAGGAAAAAGTTTTATTAGAAAAGGTATGGAAGCTTATTATACCTTATTAATGGAACTATTGTGGAGTAAAAAGCGGATAATGGAAGTTTATATGAATATTGCAGAAATGGGTAATGGCATTTATGGAATAAATGCAGCTGCTAGAATTTATTTTAAGAAGCTACCAATAAAAATTAATAGATCCGAAGCTGCTACTATTGCTGCTATTTTACCAAATCCCAAAAAGAGAAATCCAACAAGACCTAGCAGTTATATTATTTCTAGACGAGAGAGAATTATGAATCAAATGAATTTGATTGGAGGCTTAGACTACATTCAAAAAAATCTTGATTAGTGCCTTATTTTGACTTAATGTGTTGCACGCATAATAACAATACAGCCTCTATATTGGAACCTTCTAAAATTGGCGAACTGTATTTATAATTTTGGTTTTCCATGTTTCTTGTGTAGTTATAACTTTTCAGTACATTCCCTTTTGTATCATAAAATATTATTTGCAAAATGCTGTATCGTTTAATTCTCTTGTTAAGTAAAAAGTAAGTTTTAGTTTTGTAAATATCTGCATCAATTCCTTCCATAGTTTCAGGGAGTGAATATTCTTCCATTACCCAAACATAAATATCATCTCCAGTATTTTTTTCAAGATTAACAGTATTAACGTAAATTCGTTCTTGATTGATTGATTTTATAGGCACCCAATTCTCTTTATGAACTTGTGCATTATAATTGTTGAGAACAGCTAGCAAGAAAAACATAAATAGGAATTGATAAATATTTTTTTGTATCATGGATTTCTCCAATTGATTTGCGGAAGAGGAGGGATTCGAACCCCCGATCCCGAAATTCGGGATAACGGTTTTCGAGACCGCCGCATTCAACCACTCTGCCACTCTTCCAATACGTCCTTTTACAAAATTATGAAATTAATGAGTGATTTCAATAAATAAGTATATTAGGAAAGAATGACATCATAAAATTTTCAGAGTAAGATGAAATAACTATATTTGCAATACTTTTTCAGGAGAGGTGCAAGAGTGGCTGAATTGGCTACCCTGGAAAGGTAGTGTATCCGCAAGGGTACCGTGGGTTCGAATCCCACCCTCTCCGCGATTTATAAATTAGAAAATATTGCCACAGATGAAATAGTATTCTCAAAATTCCAACTTATGCACGCAAAACTGATTTATTTCATCAACAGATATTTTTCTTACACTTGCTAATTCATTTGAAATAAAATCACTTGCCAACAAATTATTTTTTGCTGTTAAAGAAATCCAATTCGTTTCAAATTCATGCATCTGTTCATCAACTAATGCTATTTTAATAGCATCCTTAATAAAACATTCGGCAATAAATTGACTTGAAAAATTGGCGGATCATGTGAAATATTTTCGTTTTCTAAAAAATCTTCTAATGATTGATCAATAAATTCAGGAGCAAATTGTAAAACTTTCCCAATTTCTTTAAATATAAATTTTTCATCCGCTTTTAGTATTCTGTCTTTTCCGATTAATACCAACAATCCTTTCAGATAATTACTGCGGTCTTGAAGCGTTATTATCATTTTAGTTTTCTCCTCACCACAATTTATAAATTTTTTCTATTTTTAATTTGCAGTTTATCCTATAATTATAAAATATTAAATATGACAGCGCCAAAAATATCAAGTTATACTGAAAGTATTAACCCGGTAACTGGAGAATTAATTGATAAAACTCCAATCCATTCATTAAACGACCTTGAATCAATAATTAAAAAAGCAAAGGATGCGCAGAATGAATGGAAGAATAATTCTGTCAAATATAGAGCTAAAAAATTATTAAAAATCAGAGACTATATAGTTGATAATGCTGATAGAATTGCTCTTACAATTTCCAAAGATAATGGGAAATCAATTACGGATGCACTTGCTGCAGAAGTTCTAGCTGTTGCAATGGCTGTAAATTACTATAGCAAAAATGCTTCAAATTTTTTGAAAGATGAAAAATTAAAAAATGGAAATTTCTTTTTAATAAATAAAAGAAGTAAAATTATGAGAGTTCCTTATGGAGTGATAGGAATAATCTCACCATGGAATTATCCTTTTTCAATTCCTTTCTCAGAAATTATTATGGGACTTATTACTGGTAATGCCGTTGTGATGAAAGGTGCAAGTGAAACTTTAGTAGTAAGTAAAGAGATTGATAAAGCAATTGCAAGTGCTGAATTACCACAAGGATTGTTTAACCTTGTTAATATGGCGGGAAGTGTTGCTGGAGCTGCGTTTTTAAATTCTGGTATTGATAAAATATTTTTTACGGGTTCTGTAGAAATAGGGAAGTATTTGATGGAAAAAGCTGCCAAAACTTTAACTCCAATTTCATTGGAGCTTGGCGGCAATGACCCAATGATTGTTTGTGAAGATGCAGATCCATACCGTGCTGCTGTTGGAGCTATTTGGGGTGGCTTTCAAAATGCTGGGCAGTCATGTGCTGGTATTGAAAGAATTTATGTGCATGAAAAAATCTATGATAAATTTTTATCAATTTTAAAAATTGAAGTAAAAAAATTAAGAATTGGATATGGAAGTGACTTTAACAATGATATTGGATGCATGACCACAAAAAAACAAATTGAAATAGTTAATGCTCATATTAAAGACGCAGTTGAAAAAGGCGCAACTATATTTGCTCAATCTGAAATACAAAATAGTAGTAAAAATTTTCTGCCAGCCACTGTTATTACAGATGTTAATCATCAAATGTTATTGATGAAGGAAGAAACTTTTGGCCCAGTTGTAGGAGTCATGAAATATCGTACTAATGATGAAGCAATAACATTCGCAAATGATTCTCAATATGGTTTGTCTGCATCTGTCTGGTCTAAAAATAAAAACAGAGCTGAAAAAATTGCGCGTCAAATTAATGCCGGTGCAATTATGATTAATGACCATCTGATGAGTCATGGTTTAGCTGAAACGCCTTGGGGTGGATTTAAATATTCTGGAATTGGAAGAACCCATGGGAAGTACGGTTTATATGACAAAACGCAACCTAAAGTTATTGTTCATGATTGGCTTTCATTTACAAAGAAAAATTTATGGTGGCACCCCTACAGCAAGCAAGTTTATGAAGGATTGAAAAGTATAATAATAATTCTCTATAAAAAGAATTTTGCTTATAAAATTTCGGCTGTTGGCAAGTTAATAAAAATTATCCCGAGAATGTTTCAAAAAAAATGAAATTACTGAGAAGATTAAGATTTATTTTTCCTCGTAAATTTTGTTATTAATTTTTTTGCCCACACAAATTCTGTAGCTAAAATTACTATTCCGAGTGGTATGAAAATAACTGCTGGACCTGGTAATGCAATCATTAAGATACCAGTCAAGAGAATTGTTGTCCCAACTAATCCAATGATAATTTTTTTAATTATTTTGAACTTATTTAACATATTAAAATTAATTTCTAGGGTCACCAATCAAGTAATTACCAGTTACTTTTTTGAAAGCATCCGAAGTTTTTTGTCCAGGAATTCCATCTGTCAAGACATAGATACCCGGAAATTTATTTAAAAATTCTTGCAAGTCTTTCCCATATTCAATTTTTTTTGTTGAATAATAAACGACTGGTATTTCTTGATTAATTATTGGAAGAGAAGGAAAAGTAATCAAATTCTTTTCAATCATTCTACGCAATATTACTGCCGCACCAATCTGGTTGGAGACGGCTGTATCAGACCATCTTCCATCAGCAACATATTTACCTTTTGTATAATGATTAGAACCACTCCATAAATAGGGAGAGAGTACTTCTGGATGTTTTGATCGATAACCCCAGCCATTATATTCTTCAATTTTGAATAATGAACCAGATATGGTCCAATCATTCCATCGATCAAGTCTTTGAAATGAAATTGAATCTTTTGCACTTTCTTCCCATGTAAAGGGTGGATTACCTGAAACCGGCCTACCAGAAGGAACGTGAGTAGTTCTCGATGTTAAGGGATCGCCATTATGTAAATGGCAATTAAAATTTACTGAGGATTCCATATTGTGTAACGCTGCGATTACAAACCATGGAATTGATAATTGATTTGATACACTTTCGTATCTGGTTTTATGTGTAATGATTTTCTTTATAAGTTTTTCAACTTCTGAAAGTTTATCTAGACGAACTGAACAAGTATCAAATAAATCTTGATATTCATTTTTAAGTGCACCAGTTAAATTAATAGTTGGCATTTTCCCTCCAAAAAAAAGAGACGTCTTTCAAGACGTCTCAAGTTATCACCACAAATATTCAATAGTTAAAACTTAGGTGTAATTCCTAAATTGAAAAACATAAATGAATAAAGGTCAGTTGCAAGTTCAATTGCTTTCGAAGTGCTTGTCCCGGCGCCATGCCCAACCTTTGTTTCAATTCTAATTAGCTTTGGATTTTTATTACTCGCTAATTCTTGAAGTGTTGCTGCATATTTAAAAGAGTGAGCCGGGAAAACTCTGTCATCATGATCTGCTGTCGTTACCATTGTTGCTGGATAAACAACTTCATTTTTAATGTTATGAAGAGGAGAGTACTTAATCAAATAATTAAATTGCTCTTGAGAATCGCTCGATCCATATTCCGGAACCCAAGCCCAGCCAATTGTAAATTTATGGAATCTTAACATATCCATTACTCCCACTTGTGGAAATGCAACTTTATAAAGTTCTGGACGTTGATTTATCACTGCACCAACTAAAAGTCCGCCATTAGAACCACCTTGGATTGCCAGTTTTGAAGATGAAGTATATTTGCTATTAATCAGCCATTCAGCAGCAGAAATAAAATCATCAAATACATTTTGTTTTTTCTCTAACATACCGGCTTTATGCCAAGTTTCACCGTATTCACTTCCGCCGCGCAAACAAGCCATAGCATACACTATATTATTTTCTAATAGAGGAATTCGTGCAACTGAAAAGGAAGGCTGCATTGAAATATTAAATCCACCGTAAGCGTAAAGCAGAGTTGGGTTGTTGCCATCAAGCTTCAATCCTTTTTTATGAACTATGAACAGAGGAATTTTAGTGCCATCTTTGCTTGGATAAAACACTTGTTTGGTTTCATAATCATCCATTTTAAACTTAACGTCAGATTTTCTGAACAGTTCTGATTTATTATTTATTATATCATATTTAAAAATTGTTGGTGGATATGTGAAAGAAGTAAATGTGAAGAAGGTTTCTTTCTCTTCCTTTTTACCTCCGAATCCACTTACTGTGCCTAGTCCTGGCAATTCGATTTCGTACAATTGTTTCCCAGTTAAATCGTATGCATATACATGGCTTGTTACATCTTGCAGATATCTTACTATAAGTTTACTCTCAAAAAAAGAAACACTCTGCAAAACATTTTTAGACTCAGGGATAATCACTTCCCAATTTCCTTCTGAAGGATTTGATGGGTCAACTAAAACTAACCGATTGTTTGGTGCATTCAAATTGGTCATGATAAGGAATTTACCACCAATGTTTTCGATAAAACTGTATTCAGCATCAAATTTTACAAAGAGCGGATTAATTTCAGAATTGTTCAAAAGATCCTTATACATCAAACCGTTGTTTGATGATGAACCTTCCCAAAGATTAATTATTAGAAATCGTTCATCGTCAGTTACTCCAGCGCCGAATCCTCGTTTTGGATTGGTCTTATCTTCTAATACTAATTTATCAGCACTTTGATCAGTCCCAAGTTTATGATAATACAGTTTTTGAAATTCATTTTTTTGTTTTAGTTCTTCACCGGCCTTGGGCTCATCGTATCTGCTGTAAAAAAATCCATCTTTGTACCATCCAGTACCAGTAAATTTAGCCCATTTGATAAAGTCTGGTTTCAATTCTTTACTTGCTACATCCATAACAAAAATTTCTCGCCAGTCTGAACCGCCTCTCGAAATCATATATGAAGCATATTTATAATCGTTTGAAAAACTCAAACCAGCTAAACTAACTGAGCCGTCATTAGATAATTTATTAGGATCAAGAAAAACCTCAGGTGTTCCATCTAATCCTTTCTGAATATAAACTACACTTTGTTCTTGAAGTCCGTCATTTTTTGAGAAGATGTAATGTTCACCGATTTTTGAGGGGGCTGAATATCTTTCATAATTCCAAACATCAGTTAATCGTTTTTTGATTGATTCACGGTATGGAATTTTTGACAAAAAATCTTCGGTTATTTTATTTTGTGCTTCAACCCATTTACCAGTTTCATTAGATTTATTATCCTCTAACCATCTATATGGATCGTTAACCTTAACCCCATGATATTCATCAACATGATCAATTTTTTTAGTTTTAGGATATTGAATTGGCTGACTATTTAGATTTGAAACTAGGAAGAATGAAAAAACAATTAAAAAAATTACTCGTTTCATGCGTTAACTCCTTGAAATTAATTTTTCGATTTTCAGGCGATAAAATAAACTTAGTAGATTACAATTCCAATACAATAACCAAAGCATTTAGAAATGAGAAAAAGTACTTTTACTTTTAAGAAAATATTAACTGTAAAATTAATTATGATTAGAAAATCAATCGGATAACAACATTTTTGTGAAAATTATTGGTATGTAATTAGATATATCCCAGCAATCATAAGAAAAATAGCAAAATGGTTCGAAAATCAATGGATTTGAGCGTTCCTTTTTCTATTTTTCTTGGTGAGATATTGGAAATATTTGAATTACCATTAATCTACGGCTAAATTAAATTTTCAGAACAGAGGTAAAAAAGAAAATGAAGAGTAGAGAATTTAATCCTTTCGAAATGGCTCAATCCCAATTCGATAAAGTTGCAGAATTGTTGAACTTAGACGAAGCATCAAAACAATTACTTCGAAATCCGATCAGAGAATATCATTTTAGTATTCCTATAAAAATGGATGATGGATCGGTTCAGGTTTTTAGAGGGTTTAGAGTGCAGCATAATGATTCGCGCGGTCCGTGTAAAGGCGGTATTAGGTTCCACCCTCAAGAAACAATTGACACGGTTAGAGCATTGTCTATGTGGATGACATGGAAATGTGCGGTTGTTAATATCCCACTAGGCGGTGGAAAAGGCGGAGTAATTTGTGATCCTCATAATTTGAGTATGCATGAACAAGAACAAATCTGCCGAGGTTATGTCCGCCAAATGGCAAAAAACGTTGGACCTTTTAACGATGTGCCGGCACCAGATGTTATGACAAATGCACAACATATGCTCTGGATGTTAGATGAATTTGAAGCAATACACGGCTCAAAAAATCCTGGATTTATAACTGGTAAACCAGTTGGCATGGGTGGTTCTTTGGGCAGAACTGAAGCTACTGGATATGGTGTAATTTTTACAACACGTGAAGCCTTAAAGGAATTAGGGATTCGACCAGAAGATACTTCTGCAAGCGTACAAGGATTTGGAAATGTTGCTCAATATGCAATTGAATTATACAACAAGCTTGGCGGAAAAGTAATTTGTGTTTCTAGTTGGGATCAGAAGGATCAATGCTCTTATTCATTCAAAAAGGATTCTGGTATTAATTTGCAAGAATTATTAAAGATAACCGATAAGTTTGGTGGAATCGATAAAGCAAAAGCAAGAGAGATAGGTTATGAGGTTTTGGATGGCGAAGCATGGATTGAACAAGATGTTGATATTTTACTTCCATGTGCATTAGAAAATCAAGTTCGTGCTGATAATGCTGTGAAAATGAGCAATAAAGTAAAAGTAATTGCAGAAGGTGCAAATGGACCTACTACACCAGAAGCAGATAAAATAATTCATGAACGAGGAATTTTCTTAATCCCGGATTTCTTAGCAAATGCCGGCGGAGTAACTTGCAGTTACTTCGAGCAAGTTCAATGCAATATGAATTATTATTGGGAAAAGGACGAAGTGCTCGGTAAACTTGATGTAAAAATGACATCTGCATATTTAGCAGTGAGTGAATTAGCAAAAAAGAAAAATCTTTATATGCGTGATGCAGCATATGTAATTTCAATAAGCAGAGTTGCTCAAGCTTGTAAAGATCGCGGTTGGGTTTAGTAAATAATTTATTCTAATAGGTTTATGCCGAAAATTATGAAAATAATTTTCGGCTTTTTTATCTTAGTACGTAATGAATATTGAACAAAGGAATATTGAATTAAAAAAATTTAGTAGAAGTTTACTCGAAACCAGAGAGACCATTCTTTTAATAGGAAGTGGATCAATTGGTGGTAAAGCAAGCGGTTTAAATTTTATTAAAAACGTTTTAGATTCAAAAATTCCTAAAGATGAATTTTCCGGTATATCTTTCAGTATTCCGCGAATGTTTGTATTAGGATCAGATATTTTTGATGATTTCATGAACAGAAATAATCTAACAGACTTTGCATTAAATGAAACATCCGATATTCGAATAATAAACGAATTTCTCAAATCGAATTTACCGCCAGAAATTTTAGGTGAATTAAGAACTATTATCGAACATGTTAAGGTTCCATTAGCTATAAGATCATCTAGCATAATGGAGGATGCTCTTCATACACCGTTTGCTGGAATCTATGGAACCAAAATGATTCCAAATAATCAGCCAAGCTACGATACTAGATTTAATAAACTTATAGAAGCAATTAAATATATTTTTGCATCTACTTATTTTAATTCTTCAAAAGATTACTTCAAAGCAACATCACATCGAATTGAAGATGAAAAGATGGCAGTAATTATTCAGGAGATTGTTGGAGTAAACCATAATAATAGATTTTATCCAACTTTTTCCGGAGTTGCAAGATCATTTAATTATTATCCAACTGGTAAAGCAAAACCGAAGAATGGGGTTGTGAATCTTGCATTGGGGCTTGGTAAAACAATTGTTGATGGTGGGCTTGTGTGGACATATTCACCGGCATTCCCAAAGTCACCGCCGCCATTTGGAGATCCTCAAGATATCATGAAAACAACACAAAATAATTTTTGGGCGGTTAATCTAAATCCCTTAATAGAATATGATCCTACAAAAGAGACAGAGTTTATGATCAATCTTGGACTTAATGAAGCTGATTATGATAACGTATTAAAATTGATTGCATCAACTTATGATATTTCATCGAATAGAATTGTTATTGGCGTTGGAGTTGATGGACCTAGAATATTAAATTTTTCACCTTTGCTTGTTATGAATGAATTTCGATTCAATGATGCTGTCAAAAAATTATTAATTGAGTCTGAAAGAGCATATTCAAATCCGGTTGAAATTGAATTTGCTGCGAATATCAGTAAAGATCTGTCTCAGCTAAATTTTGGATTTTTGCAAGTTAGGCCAATGGTAGTATCTACAGATGAAGTTGAAGTCACTGAAAATGAAATGTTTGGCGAAGATGTTCTCGTTGCTACTGATAAAGCAATGGGAAATGGAATCATAAACAACATCCATGACATTATTTTCATTAGACCTGAAAATTTTGATAAGAAAAATACATCCACTATTGCTTTAGAAATAGATGCAATTAATAGACAAATGGTAAATGAAAAAAAACAATATCTTCTCATTGGCTTTGGAAGATGGGGCAGTTCTGATCCTTGGTTAGGAATTCCAGTTGAATGGAGTCAAATATCAGGGGCTAGAATAATTGTTGAATCTACTTTATTTGGAATTAATGTTGAGCTAAGTCAAGGTTCTCACTTTTTTCACAATTTAACAAGTTTTAATGTTTGCTATTTTTCTATAAATTATGATGGTAAGTATAAAATTGACTGGGAATGGTTAAATAATATTGAGGTTATTTCTGAATCTGAATTTGTTAAACATGTGAAACTAAATTCACCTTTAACAATAAAAGTTGACGGAAGAAAAGGGAAAGGCTTGATTAAAAAATGTTAAATGAAAGTAAACCAATAGATAATCTAGTACTCGAACTTCAGGAAAGAGCCAAAGAATTAAATTGTCTCTACATGATTGAGGATAGTCTAAACCGATCAGATATTTCATTAAGACAAGCATTTCATACAGTGATAAACGCAATACCTCCGGCTTGGCAATTCCCGAATGCATGTAAAGCAAAATTAGTTTATGGTGATATAGTTTATCAAACAAGTGATTTTGAAGAAACTCAGTGGGTCTTAACCTCAAATATTGTTGTTCAGGAACAAATTGTTGGTGCTATATCAGTTTATTATTTGGAGAAATTGCCTCAATCGAAAATAGGTCCATTTCTAAAAGAAGAAAAACGACTTCTTGATATTATCGCAGAAAGATTAGGTCATTTTATTCTTCATCAAAAATTGAAAAAGGTTTTCAATGAATTTAGAAATGTTAGAGAAACAGTTCACGGGACCTCGAAAGGTGAATGGCGTATAGTCCTTGAAATGATTCGTAAAACGGACCCAAATTTATTTATGAGTTTAATGCGGAAGATGCTTCATCTTTTATGCTGGAAAGGTGTTGAAGAAGCAGAAATGCTTATGAAGCATACGAGTATAGCACGTAGATCAAATGAGCAAGAAAATCTAGAGGATGAAAACAAACCAATAAAAGTAAAAAAAATTGTTAATTATGATCAGTATGTTGAAACTATACAAAGATTAGCTGATGAGAATTTGCCGGATGATATAATACTTACCAGAATTCAAAAATGGATTCAAGAAGATAAATCGAGCTCGTTAGTAAAAGTTGTTGAAAGCCAAGATACTTCATTAACTGAAATCGCTGACGCAATACGCAAGTATTATCATCTAGCGCCGGAGAAATTCGAACTTCCTCCTTCAACAATTAAAGGATTGCGTGTTTCGCTATTGAGACGTTTTTTTACTGATCAACTCGATTATATTCGCATTGCTAAAGAATATGTTAAGCTTACTGATTTTTATCGACTAATCGATAAAATGATTTTTCCTCCCGGAAGTCATGGAAAGCTTGGCGGAAAAAGTGCCGGACTCTTTTTAGCATATCATATTCTTCAAAGAGAATCAGAAAATAATGATCAATTAAAAAATATCAAGATTCCCAAAACTTGGTATCTTACATCAGATGGTGTTCTTTATTTTATGCAGCATAATAATTTAGAAGAAGTATTAGAGCAGAAGTATAAAGACATTGATGAAGTAAGAATTGAATATCCGCACATTGTTCAGCTCTTTAAAAACTCTGAGTTCCCGCCAGATATTGTTAAAGGACTTTCTGTTGCGTTGGATGACCTCGGAGAAAATCCGTTGGTTGTTAGAAGCTCTAGCTTGTTGGAAGATCAGGTTGGAGCCGCATTCTCTGGGAAATATAAAAGTTTATTCCTTGCAAATCAGGGAACGAAAGAACAAAGACTTTCTGCATTAATGGATGCAATTGCTGAAGTTTATGCCTCAACTTTTAGTCCAGATCCAATTGAGTATAGAGCTGAAAGGGGATTGTTAGATTTTCATGAAGAAATGGGAGTAATGATTCAAGAAGTTGTTGGCAGAAAAATTGGCAATTATTTTTTACCAACGTTTGCTGGGGTGGCTTTTAGTAATAATGAATTTCGATGGTCGCCAAGAATAAAAAGAGAAGATGGATTAGTACGAATGGTGCCTGGTCTTGGAACGCGAGCCGTAGATAGACTAAGTGACGATTTCCCATTGCTAATTTCACCAGGTCAGCCAAAATTAAAGGTAAATGTATCAACTGAAGAACTCGTAAAATATTCTCCTAAAAAAATAGATGTAATTAATTATACAACAAACGAATTTGATTCTATCCAAATTCAACAACTTCTTGATGAATGCAAAGGTGATTTTCCTTCAATTGAATATGTTTTCTCAGTTCTTGAGGGAACAATGTTGCGTCAGCCAATGGCGTTCGAGGTTGATGCAGATAATAAAGAATATATAGTGACGTTTGATGGTTTAATTTCTAAAACTAATTTTCTTCAAAAGATTGATATTATTTTAAAAACTTTGCAGTCAAAAATTAAAACTCCAGTTGATATTGAATTTGCCAGTGATGGAAATGATTTTTTTTTATTACAGTGCAGATCACAAAGTCATGCTGGCGAAACAGTTTCTGACAATATTCCAAAAGATTTGCCAGAAGATAGAATTCTATTTTCAGCTAATCGATACATCTCTAATGGTAAAGTTCCGGATTTAACACATATTGTTTATGTAGATCCACAAAAATATTCTGAACTATCCGACCGAAATAAAATGTTGCAAGTCGGGAGAGCCGTTAGTAAACTCAATAAAGTTTTACCGAAAAGAAAATTTATTTTAATGGGTCCAGGTAGATGGGGCAGTAGAGGTGACATAAAACTTGGTGTCAGTGTAACTTATTCCGACATTAATAATACAGCAATGCTTGTAGAAATAGCGCGCAAGAAAGGGAATTATATTCCAGATTTATCTTTTGGGACACATTTTTTTCAAGATTTAGTTGAAGCACATATCCGATATCTTCCTTTGTACCCAGATGATAAAGGAATTTTATTTAATGAAAATTTTCTAAATAATTCTAAAAATATTTTCAGTGAACTTGTTCCTGAATTTAAATATTTAAATGACACTATCGCAGTAATTGATGTAACAGAAGAAACAAATGGATATGTTTTAAAAGTCCTTATGAATGCAGAACTTGATGAAGCGCTAGGAATATTTACTATACCTACCAATGAGGAAATTAAAGTAAGAGAGACAAAAGAAGTTGTGGATTCGCATTCTGCAGACCATTGGAGATGGCGAATGAAAATGGCTGAAAAAATTGCAGCTGAACTGGATGGCAAAAGATTTGGCGTGAAGGGAATGTATGTTTTTGGTTCTACAAAAAATGCTGTGTCCGGACCTGGAAGTGATAT
>Ga0194127_10002936_pt1 | contig 22435 bp, 38 predicted proteins | sample TA2KigC100mmetaG_FD_148624 | JGI IMG/M metagenome (GOLD analysis project Ga0194127, IMG submission 148624) | Freshwater microbial communities from Lake Tanganyika, Tanzania - TA2015036 Kigoma Deep Cast 100m | ecosystem: Environmental > Aquatic > Freshwater > Lake | place: Tanzania: Lake...
GTACTTTTGACCCACCAGCAAATCCAAATCCACCAATACCACTAACAACAGCATCCAGCATTGTATTGCCAACTGTTGATAATGTTTTTGCTTCACCAGGTTGCCCAGATGTGATAGGACCACCCACTGCTCTAGATGGTGTATCTACACGACCACCAGCTGCTTTTTGATTTTGTTTATCAAAATCAAACAAGTTAAATGTAAGTGCATCACCAATACCCTGAGCAACGCTCCCAGGGTCCATTAATCTCTTAGCATTTTGAACTACAAATCCAACAACATCCCCAATTACACTAAAGATTGGACCAAATACAAACCTATAGAAATCCCATAATATCGAAGCAACTTCCATTATTGCATTGCCAAGTTGTCCAACAAAATCAAATAGGGCACTGAATAATTCACCGAATGCTTCCTTAAATGGCTCCATGACAGCGCCGAGGACTTCAAACATCATGCCAAAATAACGCCCAATAGGTTTGAAGATTGGCTCAATGATAGGTCCTAATACACCTCCAACCCACTCACCTAAGAAACTACCAATAGCATTCCCAACAATAGGTGCAAATGGTCCTAGGAATGGTCCTAGAAGTGCCGTGCCTGCAATTCCTCCTAAAATACCACCAGCTGCTTGCCCGACGCCAGCACCTACCGCTTTACCTGCTCCCTCACCACTTGCTAGTCCACTAGCAATTCGCAATCCTCCTCCTAAGACAGAAAATCCAGCAGCAACTTTACCAGGATTCGCTTTAGCAAATTTGCTAATGCTTCTGGTCATTTTCTTTCCAGCAATTCTCCCTCTTTGCTGAAGTTTTCCTAGTCTACCTTTTGGTTTTCCTTCATACTGCGCTTGAAATCTATCATTTAATTCATTTTCATATAAATTTGATGTAAGTCCTTTGCCTGCTTGCTTCCCACGTTTTTTGTCTGCTCTCTGTGTAGACTTTTTAATTTGCTCGTATTCTTCCTTTGTATATACGATGCCAGTTCTTGTATCTTTATATCCAGTCTTTCTTGCCTCTGCTGAGGCTTTCATTTCTCCTTCGCTTTGTGCTTGCTTTAGGAATATATTTCGGATTAAGTTGACATCCTGAAAGAGTTTCCATGGCATAATAAGATAACTGGCAAATCGCAACATTGCGAGACCACCAGCAAATTGTAATACTCCAATGAAGAAACGTAGTCCTCTCTTTACTACATTTTCTTTCATTCCACCATTACTAAAATCACCAAATATATTGGTGAGTCCATCCATAATTCCACCAATACCCAATTTAGTAAGTTGGAACGCAAACTTACCTATTGCATATACTAATCTAAAGAATTTTACAGCACCTTCTGGATTCTTTTCTAACCAGTTTAATGCACCAAATATTATAAAATACTTAGCAACTGTTCCTAATAAACTACCAATTGTTTCTAAGAATGATTTAATTGGTTTTTTAACTTCATCCTTTATACCTTCTTTGTTTGCCTCATCTATGCCCTTTTCTGCTTCTGCCTCTGCCGTATCTCTTTGTCTTCTACTCAGTGCCTTTTTAAGACTCTGCATGGATTTAGCGAAGATGTTTGCCTTTTCCCTTTCTTCTTCTTTAATTTCACTAACTTTAGACTGAGTATTACTACGGAGCCACTCTCTTTCAAATTGAATAAGTTTAGCAGTTTCAGCATAGTTATTAGCAATACCTTCCACCAAAAGACCAGTGCGATTTATCCCCTTACGAATTTCATTGAGGTTAGTGCCAACACTGGTTTTGGTGGAAATTGGTTTGATTGTTACGAAACTTCTAATTGCTGCCATTAGAGAGACATGCGATTCTGCTGTTGATTCTGCCGTCTTTCCTCCTCAGCGATATATGCTAGAAGAAGATTCACATACACATCTCTTTCCCACGGCATCATATTTTCCAACTCAGTCAAAGAATATTTGTGGTGTTGCATCAGTGCAAAATTCGTCTTATAATAATTTTCCAACGAATCATGCATTAGGGCTATGCGAAAAAAGATGCTAGTCCTTCTAATACAATAGTGCTCTTGACTTTTGTTTCTGGATTTGTCACTTCTAAATCATAAGATAATTTAGGCATAGTTTCGAAAAATTCTTGAATTTTTGCAAATTGTTCAGAATTTAGATTTTCAAGAAATTCAAGTGCTTCTGCTTTGGAAAATGTATCATATACTTCTTCCTGATCGTATACTTGTGCGATACAACCTGCAGCTAAAGAAAACACATCATCAAGACCTGGATTTTCAGAAAGATTCTGATTCACAAATACATCCAATGAAGGATATTTCATCACCACGCCAACATTTTTATCTAGTGAAATTTTAGTTTTGTGGTTTTCTGGTACTTTAACTTCAACCTCTTGAAGAGGAATAAAAACATCAACTTTAGTTTCATTATCATCTGGGCAGGTGACTTTAAATTCACTTGCTTCTCCGACAGCCTTTGCACGAATGCGTAGGAAAATATATTCAATTTCAAATGTTGCAAGGTCTTCAACCTTGCCTTTTAAGTTTGTGCAGTTTTTGATAATAGTCTTAACTGCTTTAATCATCTCCTTGTCGTCTTGTGACTCCATAGCAAGATAAAGAAGTTTTTCCTCTTTTACAAGGAAGGGGCGATATGTAACTTTTGTGCCCGTGATAGGCAATGTCAGTTCATATTCAGGAATTGCAAGTTTTGGTAAAGGCATAATACTCCATAATTATTGTAATTATTTAGAAGCCATATTTAACAGCATCTCTTTGGGCTAAGATACCTAAGGTGTCACCAAAATTATCGATAACAGTATCTTTAGTCCCTGGTTTAAATCCTAAATCATTTTGCACTCTATCAAATCTGTATCTTTCAAAATAAAAAGATACATCCAATTTCAATAAATCAGTTGGTCCATTATTAAGAGATGTTGATGACATATCAAACGGAAATGCACCATACATCTGCCATACACCAGTCGATCTATTTAATCGAGTTCTTGTTGGTTTCTTATCAGAAGTTTGACCTTGATATACTATATTTGACCCAAGTTCCCATTTTGTAATCAAAATTTGAGAAGTATAATCATCGTAAAATCCAGCTCTGTTTTCAGCATCACTTGCTGTATAATTCATCCATCTTTCAAATAATAATCTATGATATAAATCTTTAGTAAGAATAAAACTAAATTGTGCTTCTCCAAATGCTGTATCAGTAGCAAATCTACGCATTGCTCCTACATCTCTGACTTGCCCTGTAGTAATTCTTCGACCAGGGATTGTCACATTATCTGCAAAATAATTAATTGCTTCGTAATGCTCTCTCCAATTTAAACCTGGTGCTTTAATTCTGAGTACTGGAGGAAAATCAATCAATACTGAGTATAAATTAGACCTAGCAGGTTCTTTCTCGCCCGACGTGACGAGAGTTGCAAATCTTTGGAAACTGTTGGGATTTTGATATGCCACTAAACTCTACTCCAGATAAAACTTGACGGTACTTGAATAACCCGCCCTACACTCCTAAGCACGAATTGCTCAACTGGAAGGGGTGTCATATTTTGTAAGTCAATAGGTTTAACCACCTTTACATTTGTAGCATTAGATATAAAGTATTTATGATGGCATCTAGTAGGATATGCCATACCTCCAGCAGACCACATATTAGCAACAGTCTTTCTAGCAGATGGTCGTAAATAGTGTAAATTCCCACCTTCAAAATGACCTGTCTTCATATTAGTGCTGCTGATAAACACCATCGGATGGGTATCCCAGAATAACAACTTCTCAGTAGCTGCAGAATAATTGAAAAAAATAATATCCCCAGGGCGAAATCCACCAGTATAGTCCTCTAATCCCCACATCAACTGGTTACGATACCAATCTTTAGATTTTCGCTTACCTCCTGTTAATTCTTTTATATCTGTAAAGATACTCATATCTTTAATTCTACCTCTGTAAGGATAAGAAATTTCATACGCCTATCAGCACAATATTCTCGTGCTGCTTTCCATTTTGCTTCATTCACCGCGTATGTTTTGACTTCTGTAATAAATTTTTTTGTTATGCGTTTTTGTTTTTCTGGCGGGTTAATTTGACACTTTGGTTTAACTTCAACAATATATTTACTAATTTGTCCTTCTTTAGTTATCGCTCGCACATAAAAGTCTGGGAAATAACGATGCACCCGATTATCAACAGGACTGATGTATGGAATAACAATTTCTTCACTGCCCCATTCTAGGACATTTTCATTCTTATCACACCAAACCATAAATTTTCTTTCCCACAAACTACGATAAATAATGTTTGTAGGATCACCTTTATACTTGTGTCTATTTGATGGTCTGTATTTACCAGAATAACTCATGTTAATTTTTCCTAGGACTAGACCAACTGGTGCAAATTCTGTAACGGGACGGCAAGCAATTGGCGCTGATGCGGCTTTTCCGACTCAGGTGATTGATTACATGAAGTTTAAAGTCATTCCAGCTGGTGGTAAAGGCACAGGCAACACCATTTATTTATATCTACCTCCAAAACTTTCAGAAAAATTTAACGCAAAATATAATGGAGTTGAGTTAGGTGCCGTAGGAGCAGCAGCAGTAAATGCATTTAAGAATGTTGGTCCTGAAGGTATTGGTGACGGTTTTGGTGAGCAAGTTAAAGCAATGGCACAAGGTGCAAAACCCGCCCTTGGATATTCGATAGGATCAGAAGTTATTAATAAGGTCGTTGGGATGACTGGTGGCTCAGGTAATTTAACTCCTGGTAATCTCTCCGCTCTCACTAAAGGTAGAATTTTCAATCCATATGAAGAAACTATTTTCCAAGGGTCTGAGTTTAGAGACCATACATTTAATTTCAAATTAGTTCCTAAGAATGCAACAGATGTCAAAGCCATATATGACATTATTCAAGCATTTCGTATTGCTATGTTACCCGAAGAGGATGGCAAACATTGGTTGACAGTGCCAGACAAATTTAGAATCGAACTTGTGAGATATTCAGGCGGGGCTTTAGGAGAGACTATCACTACGCCATCAAAAAATTTATCTACACTTAGTAAACTAATGCGATTCCCGCACGACTTAGTACTGCATGATATGCAAGTTGACTATTCTCCAGATGGCAATTATGCAGGTCTACAAGCTGCAACAGGCAATACAAGTATAGATTATGGTCCAGTTTCTTACGATTTAACTTTATCATTCAAAGAGACGAAATACCTTCTCAAGAAACATTATAAGGATAAGTAAGTATATGTCTAACTATTTTAGTCAGTTACCAAATGTCTATGTAAGAACATCTAGTTATCGACAGAATTCCGTCGATCCTTACGTGCTGGCAAAAAATATCTTCAGACGTATTGCAATTAGAGAGAATTTAGATAATATTATTCTTGGATTTAGTCAATATACTGTTAAGAATAACGATAGACCAGACCAAGTAGCATTAGAATACTATGAAAGTATGCAATATGACTGGGTAATTTTATTAACAAACAATATAATTAATCTATATGATGATTGGCCTATGAATGAGCATGAGTTACAGAATTATATTTCTAGAAAATATAACAACAAACCAGACGGAATTCACCATTGGGTAACTCAAGAAGTAAGAGATAATCATGGGAGAATAGTGCTTAGACCTGATATCGAAGTGCGAGAAAACTTCACATATATGAAATATGATGGCACTATGGTGCCAAAATCTTCATTAATAAGACCAATTTCTAATTATGACCATGAATACAATACAAATGAATATAAAAGAAATATCTATCTTTTAAGAATGGATTATCTCACTCAATTTGTCGAAGAATTTAATACACTTGTCCAGTATCTTCCAAATGATGAGCTTGATGATAATGCAACTGATAAAAAATCTTTAAATACCGTCGCTGAGACATTTATTACAGTTAAACCAACATATTCTACAAATATTGGTCAAACCTCATCTATTGAATTTAGCAGTCTACAAAACTTCTCTTCAAAAGTGTTTGGGTCTAACACACCAACGATTAAAGAAGGAGATACGCTGGCAACAGGTGCAGTTGTTGCCAGAACTGCTATTTCTGGGACCTCGGCAAATACGTATAATACTGGCAGCAGTGGCAGTAGTGGGTCTGGTGGCAGTGGCGGATCTGGTGGGTCTGGTGGGTCTGGTGGCAGTGGCGGATCTGGTGGATCTGGCGGCAGTGGCGGATCTGGTGGCGGTGGCGGATCTGGTGGATACAGCGGATATTGATATTATAAAAACCTAGAGAGTAAAAAAATACCCCGATTTTTTTTCGGGGTCCTATGGGAATTAAAAGTGAATTTTGATTTGAGTTAGCAGGGTCTCCACTCTATCTCTGACCAACGCCTGAGGTATCCAGGTCTCCAACGATTACCATGCACCCATTGCTCATACTCCACTACAACTTCGCACATTGCAGGACGATAGTAGTAGGGTCTATGATAATATTCTGTCCTAAAAGGTTCCCAAAACTCCCTCCAGGTCAGTGCCTGGGCAGGAGCAGCGGTAAACAAAATAAGAGGGAGAATTAAAAATCGCATCAGTCTTCAGCGGCAAGGGCAGCGAAGTAATCAAGGTCAGGATCGGCATCCGATTCCAACTCCTGTATCTTAGCGCCAAAACCACTGGGAGTTGGTGCTACAACGACACTTTCATCACTGGCATACAGGTCTTCATCTTCTTCTTCAAAACGACGACGAGACTCTACGCGAGTTTGCCCTTTGTTAAGGACCAGATTCAAACGTGCTTCTAGTTCTTCATAAGATTTGAATGCACTAGGAACAGTGAATTCTTTCAAAGAATATTGAGACTTCCAAACTTCTTCCAGTTTTTCATCACTGAATCCACAAAGGACAGAAGGTGAAGCAAAGTCTGATTTGTCATAATTCCAATAACCACCGATGGTCTGAATCTTCACACGGAAGTCAGCACCTTTCCACAAATCAAAAGGATTAATAGGATCTTCATCTTCAAATTGAGGTTGCATGGCACTTACAATCTTATCATGAATCTTTTTGCCATACTTGTAAAGGAAAACTTGCCCTTCATTCTCAGGATTCAATTGGTCTTTAACTACAAAGATATTACTATAGTAAGACAATTTACGCTTCTGTTTACGAGCAATTTCCTTATCAGATTCAATGCCGCTATTCCAAAGAGTGCGATTCAATTCACCCACAGGGTCTTTTTGGTTGAGGGTAGTGAGAGAATTCTCAATATACCAACCGCCAGGACCTTGGAATGCATGACTCCACACTTGTGCCCAAGGAAGATCTTCTCCCTCAGGTTCGGGCAGGAAACGAATCACGGCATAACCGTTTCCAGACTTGTCCACTCCAGGTTTCCAGAGTCGCTCATCTGGACCTGCACCTTGGGGTTTGGACATCTTCTCAATTTGCTGGGTGAGTTTATCGAAAGTCCCAGACTTGGACTTGAGAGTTGCAAAAGACATAGTGTTTCTCCGTTGTTTTTATATTTGGTGTATTACCATGGGATTATCATGGCATACTATTTATGGGGTGTCAACCCCTAGATGAATATTTTTACGCCAGTGTTGAAGTTTTTCTTCCATTTGATTTAGAATAGACATGAGGTTTAACCCACCTGAAAATTCTCCAGATAACATATCAATTCTATCTTTGATTTCACTAGCATCATTATTGCTATCAACTTCATGAGAAGCAAGAGCAAGACGAGCATAGAATACTTTTTGCTTAGCAATCAACTCTAATGTCTTTTCAATGTGGTCTAGTCTTTCTGTTGGAGTAAAACTTTTTAAATCTGAAGACATTTTAAGAAGTTCTAGATAAGTTTTTTGGATATCTTCCAACTCTTCAACTACAACTTCTGATTTAAAGAAACTTTCGCTCATAGCGGTAACATTCCCCTACTTGTACGTTTAATATAATTTAATTGTTGAGCGTCCCACTTGATTTTATCCTTAAGTGGTTTAGAAATTAACTTGCTTACAGTTTCAACTTCAATTTCAAACTCTTCACACACTGATGTAACTGCTTCAATGTAATTTATAAGTCCCTGACTTTCTTTTACACGAGTCTCAACTAATGATGTAAATTTTCCTTGTGTCATAAATTTTTCTTCTATTTCTTTCATTTGATACTTCCAACGTAATAGTTGTATTCTTTAATCCATTCAATTAGAGTATCAATGTAGGGGATTTTATCATACTTTTGTACAACTTGCACACTTCCATCCTCTGCAACTGAAAAAGTAACAAGTTTATCTACTTCAACCCCAGTCAACTCATAATACATGTAAGCATATGCTGCTTCCTGCACAAAGAATTTGTCTAGATGCTCTTCTTTCTTAAGTTGTTTGGTAGTTTTAAAATCAATTATTGCTAACTCACCGTCAAAGTGAGCAATACAATCAACCCTACCAGCAATACCCAAGCGGCGACTAAAAAGAGGGGCTTCAAGAATGTGAATATCACTAATACGATCAAGAGTCTTACGAGCAAACCCAAACATGTACTTGGGAAGACCTTCGCTCTTTTCAACTTGTTCCAAGTCATTTTTAAGATAATTCTCCACAATGGAATGATACTTAGTGCCACGCCATGATGCAGCACGTCGGATTTGCTCAGCAGTAGTATAACCTACTTTCTCTTCCCATGCAAGGATACCTGCCTTGGTATTATGACTTACCACAGTAGTGACACTTGGCATCCACTGATTATCAATCCTATAGAAGCGTCCATAATCTAATGTCCTACTTTCCAATTCTACAATAGGTGCTGCAGGACCAATCATTCTAAAAGTCATCAACCCAATCCCAAATTAATTTTACTAATTAGATATTCACGCACCAAACCAGAGCGAACAATATCATCAATACCAAATTCTACCACATCAAATGATGGCATAGTCTGAAGAATCTTCATAAAGTCTAGCACACCATTCCTTTCATTGCTTTTAATTAAATCCGATTGAGTATAGTCCCCAGAGAAAATAATCTTACAATCTTCACCAACACGTGTGATGATTGAATCTAATTCATGAAAATTTAAGTTTGAAAACTCATCAACGATGATGATACAACGGTCAAGAGTGACTCCACGAATAAAAGATGTAGACCAAAATGAAATAGTTTCTTGTGCTCGTAGATTATCATACAACATTTCAAAAGTATTATCATCTGGCATTTCAAACATATACTTTACCATATTCTTATATGGAATCTGATAAAGATTTGATTTGTCTTCGTGGTCACCAGGAAGGAAACCAATTTCCCTTGTCGGCACTAAAGATCTCACCATATAAACCTTTTCATATGGTGATGCAGGGTCTAGCACCTGTTGAAGTGCCAGATATAAACTAATAAAAGTCTTACCAGTTCCAGCTGCACCATGTAAGACCAAATGTTTACCCTTAGCATATGAAGTAAAAACTCTTTCCTGATTTGCAGTCAGTGGTTCTATAGTTTTTAAATGATCTAAGTTGATAGGTTTTTTCCTTCTCATTTGTTTAGCACTCATTGGACCAGGAGTTCTTGTACGCTTGCGGGTAGTAACGGGCATTATTTTATGTGAAACGGGAAAGATTAGCACCTGGGTGCGCTCGCTGGACTTTTTGCATAACCTCTTTAAATCCGCTGGATTGTTTAGGAGCACCATAGGTAGCAGCAACTGACTGGTTGCCAAAATACCTTTCCAACTCTGGATGGTCGTCTTTATATTTATCGAGCTGTGTCATGGGCATAACAACTTCAATAATTTCTCCAGTTTCTTTATTGATAAAATCATATGTTGGCATATCAATCAATCCTTAAACTAGGTTGTATACAATCTGCATAGTCATCTGGGCAATTACACCCTCCATCACACCAATTAAGTGCTTCAGAGATAATGGGAAACTGACAGATAAAATGTTTCTTACATAATTCTGCAATGTCCATATGCTCTTGTTGTGTGCCATGCCCTGTACGAAGTTGGATATAATGTATCCAATTACGCACAGATCCAGTCATGTATATCCGAGTTGGTGTTGCCATTGGCAGAATCATACGAGCACACTCTTTTGCCACTCCAGCAGCCAGCATCTCTTGATACACTTCCATAGTTTGTTTGAAGTGATATTGCATCCAGATTTCAAATTTTTGTCTGATAAAGGGGTCAAGATCATCAATAGACTTCTGTCGATTAGTATTATCTTGACGCCTTAAAGCAGGCAAAGGAATTTCATCACCTAACAGAGATGAATCTGCATAACGTTGAGAAAACTCTTGAAATGTAAATGACCTATGACGCAAAATTTGAGCAGCAATTGCCCTGGTAGTATTAATTTCCAGAGTCATATGTGCTTGCTCAAATACAGACCAATGATTATGTTCGATACAATACCTCAATAGTCCAGCAACCTTTGCATTCTCTTGGTTAGATGGATTGCTAACACGGGCAATATATCCCATAGTTTTCTCTGCATTTGGTGTGACAGAGATTACACATACTTTATTCGTCGTTACTTGTGTCATTTTTAAATAGGATAGTAGTAATAATACAAATTCCAAACGCTGTCCAGTATGACAAGGTAGCAAGACCAAACAATGGAGGGATGACCCAATTCCATACTAGAGCGAGCACTGCAGGTTTAACAGCCCAACCTAAGATTACTCCCATTGCTTTAGCTCCTGTCTTAATATTCTTTTGCCTTTTCTCCTCTTCCATAAGTTTCAGAGCTTCATTCTCAGCAGACGCTGCAGCATCTGCTAGACGTTGCTCTACAACTTTACGGGGGTCAAAATATGCATCGTTTTGTGTCATTTTTTTTGTTTCTTTTGAGTATCGCGAGGGTCTTGCCACACACGCGGGTTGATTCTTCCTTCTGTCCATGTTATGTTTCTTACAACGTCTCCAAATAAATCATAATAAGCATCAAAAATATCTGCTTTTTTATTTGAAATTACTATATCATACCACACATCTTCTCCACGTTTACATGTAATAATATAACTATTTGGTAGAGACTTATCTTGAGATTCTATCCAGGGACAATCTTGAGAAAGAATTCTAATTCCATATCCCTCAAGGATAGAAATTTGCTCTGGGTTAAATTTCATATTAAGATCTTCCGCCCCATTCAATTTGAGGGAATGCTTCTTTAATGACAGGAAGAGTAATACGATACTTTTTATGAAGTGTTTTATTGATACACTTAATTAAAACTTCTGCTTCGTCAGCATGAAGTCCCTCAAGAAGTTGAATAAACATAGACTCAATCTTTGGTTGAGTAAGATTATTTGCACCACCTTTGAAAAAGTAATAGAGTTTTGCTCCTTCTTTTTCTAGAAGAGTATGCTCTGTGCCTTTAGGAGCGTCATTGACACGGTAAGGGACATCCTCACCCAATGGCACTCGCGGCACAACAGTCTCATCAAAATTAATAATAAACAGAGAGCGTAATGTTTGACTATTATGCTCACGCAAAATAGTAATTTTTTCTTGTTTTGTTTTTGCGTTATGTGCTTTTTGCAGCACTTCAGAAATCATCAGTCTCATTTTAAAACTCGGTAATGTGATCTAACATCTCATTCAATTGATGTTGAACGAAATAGGGATACATCTTACCCCGTGAAGAGGTTTCTGTAGTCTCATAATTATGTATAACAGCATCATACACATGACTTGGAATACAACCGAAATCAATTAGATTACGATTGCGCTCGTAGTGATGTATGGTTTCTGCATTACAAAAATCCTCTGGCGATTGATTTATCCACTTTTCTAGTTTTGATTTACTCAATGGACGTTGCCTACTATTCGTCACAAAAGTGTCATTAGGGGACAAAAAGTTAGGTATGCCGTCACTTCTGTCGCCTTTAAGGATATGCTCTAGAAGATATTTCTTTGGGTCATCACAATGCACAAACTTCTTTTGGATAGGATTATATTGACTAACAAAAGGAAACTTCTGTAGTTGTTGAAAATCCTTATCGCCAGACAGAATTAAAATTTTCTGAGCGGGTTGCATATTATTTTGCAACCTGATATTTACAGATGCTTGATTTGCAATTAATACTGCGATTACATCATCTGCTTCTGCTCCATCTACCTCGACAACTTTGTAAGGAAGATTGACTTTAATCTCATCACGGATTTTATTTAAGACTTCAAAGATTTCATTCCAATCAAGAGAAGACTTTTCCCTATCTTTTTTACGAGTGCCTTTGTAATACTCAAAGGAATTACGCCGCCAATAGTGACGACTATCGTAACAAAGAACTAACTCACCATACTCCTTAAAAAACTTATTGCGATATGACCGCAAAGAGTTTAATACCATATGACGAACTAAGTCTACACTTACCTTGCTAGATGTTGTAGTCAAAGAAACAATCAGGTTGCTAATGCAAACCTGATTCATGTCAACGAGAATCATTTAGTTTCACTCATCTTCGTCTTCTAGTATATCATCTTCCTCTCCAATACGCAAGTAGAGGAGATCTGATGGGTCAACAAGCTCGCCATCTATCTGCATCTCTGGATGCATAACGACAGCAGCATAATCCGCTCTCTCTTTCCATTCATCGAAAACACTTTTAAGATTCCAAGACACTAGAAATCCGACTAGGAAGCTCCCAATTGTGAGGAAGAAAGCGATATAAAGAAAAGTTAGATCTGCCATTGCATCCTCTCCATATGTCTAATATTATTTAGTTTGGTTTAGGCTTTCTGCCAGGTTTTCTTTCACTAGAATATTTTGTTGCATCTTCTAAAATATTCTGAAGATAATTTCTAATTTTTCTTACGTGTGGTTTAGATAAATGCCCATATGCTTCCTTAAGGGTTTTATCTTTACCCTCTAGATAGTCATCTAACTCTACGACTAGATTGGTAATGTTTGAAGCAGTTGTAGATTCAATAAAGTTATTTGTCTCTTTACGAGTCCATTTAGAAAGTTTTAAATAATCGTAGCATTTAAAAAGAAAACGACCATTACACATTGCTTCATCAATAGCACGGTCAATAATCGTATGAATTTCACCAAGATTTTTATCCATCATTTAGAGAAGTCGTTGCTCCCTCAAATACTTAACAGTTTCTGTACATCCTCCAGTCTTTTGACCGTTGATAATAACCTGTGGAAATGTCGCACCATCTCCAAATTCTCTGTAGAATTGCTCCTTAGTAAAGTTAACATCGAGAATAAATTCTGCATACTGCCAACCTTTTGACTTGTATACTTCTTTAATTTTTGTGCAATATGGACAACCATTCCTGGTATATATTGCACTATTTTTGGGTAGTGTAGGCATCTATTGTCCTCCTGACTCAATATGTATAATACTAAAAAGGGGGTTGTTTGTCAACCCCCATCCATTATCTTATGAGTGAGTTATCAGAACGAATAACGAACTTTCAGTTCACCACCAAGGTCAAAGACTTCGCTAGTGCGACCATACTCACCAGCAACTTTAGCGTTAACGCTAACACGTTCGGATGCTTTCACCTTTACACCAACTTCACCAACGGCAACGGTTTCACCAGTGGTAGTGGTCTTACCTTTAGTCCACTCATAACCAGGACCAATTTCACCAAAGACAGTTACAGTAGGAGCGACTTTTTGTTCGTAACCAACACGAAGTTCAGTCTGAGAACCTTTGTAGGTGCCATCAGAAAGACCTGCAGTGGTCTTCGATTCTACATAAGGGCCAGCGAACGCAGCGGTGGCAAGAAAAGGAGCAGCTGCAACAGCTGCGATTGCGAATTTAAACATAAAATTGTACCTCTAAGTTTCTCGCAGAGTAATACCTGCGGATGGAAGGAGTTTCGACAAACTCCGTATTCAGTGAGTCAACGAGTAATTGAGGTATCATCACTGCATGTATTTATTATTACATATTACTTTGATTTTGTCAACTAAGATTTGGTTAAAAATCTTTTAAAATCGGAATGACAGGATTCGAACCTGCGACTTCTCGCTCCCAAAGCGAGTGCTCTACCAAGCTGAGCTACATTCCGTGGCGGAAGGGGTGGGATTCGAACCCACGGATGCTCTCACATCGCTAGTTTTCAAGACTAGAGCCATCAACCTCTCGACCACCCTTCCGTTTATTGATAGAAACAAATCTATCATCTAAATCATAGTATAAAACATGGTTTTCTGTCAATATATAATAACCCGTTAACTGGTTATTACCATCATCCGTCCATCCATACGCTATAATTCGTTCATTTACATCTCGTAAATCAAGTTTCTTCTCAGTATTGAGATAATGATTGAATCTTTGGTGTAAATTAACTACCATTGCTGTCGTCTTCTCCAGTGCGCTTGCTCATCATATCACGAATTCGTGACATTTCATCATCCGTAAGACTATCTATATCATTGTTTACAATTTCTTCTTCGCGGTTATCCTCACCATTGTAAAACTGTGCTTGAATAGCAGCAATATCATCGGACAATGCTTCAGATAAATTCCAGTCGTTTCCTTTTGGTTTATAATCTAAACTTTTTATAGCAGCAAGATTACTATTCCAATACTTCTTCATCTTCTTGAGCATCTTTGCACGACCTTTGGGGTCATCTTTATACTGCTCAATAACTTTACGAAGCATTCTTAATTCTTGAGAGGACTTTTCAATAGATCTCTCTGCCCAAATTTCTCGTGGCGCAAACCCTTGTGCCATACTTAGATTACCTCCATAAATTAACTTGATACTTCTGTGAGGATTATTTTAAAGTTAACCCTAAACCTTTTCTTATCACTACTAGTATACCATACTGGTGAGTCTTTGTTATGCGACTCTTGATAGAAAGCTTGCTTTGCTGCCCTCTTTACTATAGTAGCGTCTTCCCAATAAGCTGTCAACTTTCTAGGCATTTTAAAACCAGTCACCTGGTCTGGGAAAAATGGAGACTCAGATGTGTCTTCATTTTTATTATTCCTAATGGGTGGCCAAGATAATTCAAACTCTTGACCTATAGAATATCCATGTCCAGGTTTTAATATCTCTAAGACCTGAATGACACAAAACCACTGACGACGTAACTGAGGAGTTGAATCACAATAAAAAGTAAATGCAACTCTGACTTTTGCCTGGTTATATACAAACCCAGCACCTGCTTTTTGATTGCTTGGGTCTAAGAAATAATCATGTATGAAAGTATGTGGTGAATAATATGTATTACGACTAACTGTTGACCCGTTATACAGTTGAGATACTTGACTAGTAATCGTAGGGTCAACTTCATACCATACTGTTTTCTTTTTGGCAAATAATGTAGGAGTGATTTTCTTCAGCATAGCTTGATCTGCTGAAGAAAAGTTACCTGATAGTCTTTCCCATTTAGTTATCAAGTGGTCTTGAATGAGTCTGTTGTATCTACCAGAATTCCTCCTCATGGTTTGTGCCGAATGTCCATCTCTATACTTATCAGCAGTATAATATGGTATACCAGTATCAATATATGCCTTCGTGACCCCTGGGAGCAATGTGCCGAGTCGGTGTCCACCTCCCCAAAGACCAGGCTCAGGATTAGTAGTCCGAATATTAGGCATCGTTTGGAGAATATTGTTTTGTATTACTACTGTATATGGATATTGAACTGCAGGATTATCTGGATCAATAGACCAAGTATCTGCTTCCTTAGACCCTGCTACCCATATTGCAGATCTTACTCTTGGTCTAAATTGTAATGCCAGTCCTAGTACCTGACCATTAGTCAGCTGACCTGGATATGTAGATGGATTATATCGACCAAGGGCATCATCTCCACTACTAGTGGATAACATCAATGTAAAAACACTTTCAAATACCCCGCGACTAACATCAAATATTCCAATAGAAGGTTGCACTACACCATTAACAGGACCAGAGTCTAAACTAATAAATTCAAATCCAATTGTATCATTAGGAGTCAAAACTATTTCAGTTGAAGATATATCTCTTCCAATAGCTGGCCAATATCTTGCCTCAAATGTGGATTGGAATACTACAGCACCATTCTTCTTAAAAGCAAATGTATATTTTGTACAATCACCACGAATTCCACCAGTAATACCACCATATGATTTAATTTTAAACCTACCACCCATAGCTGCCTGGATAGTTTGTGAAACTTCTAATTTTGAAGAGTATCCACCAGTACATTTACCACATTCAATATCATTTGGGGCAGTGCTTTCAATTGTTGGCGTTGAATGTCCGCAACCTTGGCGGGTTACTACAACATCTCTAAAAGAATCTCTAAGTCCTCTGGGGTCACAGTTATTTGGTTGATACTTAGGAGCATATGTTTGTGGTGGACCTGCGCCTTCATACACATAGCATTGTATCCCTTCATAAATGTATCCATTGATAGTCCACTCCAACTTATGCCAAAGTCTTAAATCGTCATAGTCATCATCTCCATTAATGAGGTCTTCCCACATCTGATGTCTATCACCACGCCATTTTGTCTGGTCTTTCTTTCCTTTATTCCAATCAAAATCTGAGAAAAGACAATAGTCACCTTCATTTGTGGCAATGCCAACACCTCTAAATCCATTATTGTTGTGTGGCACAAAAGTAATATTTTGTCCTATAGTAAGAGTATTTCTATTACCTCCATTCGGGATTAGGAAAAATCCAATAGTGCCTCCTTTGTATTGCTGCATCAGAGTTGCTGATACTGTGGCAATAGTAATATCTTCACCAGATTTAGCACTCTTTACAATAACAACACCAGACTTTGGTCCAGTACTATCAGCAACATAAACTCCAAGGGCATTATTATATCCAGCAGACCCTTTCTCAACATCCATTGTAATAGTCAAATCATATCTGACATCTGCTGGAATTCTATATGCAGATCTTTTTGGTAACGCTCGTGGGGGCTCACCAGGAATTTCAGCATCAATAGTATATTTGTGGTCCACGGGACCCATTAGGGGAGACCTATAAAATCTATGAAGTGGATATATTTGCTCATCTTTACCGAGATAAGAGATTGCTTTATCTTTTGATGGGAATACATGTCCTAGGATATTTTGGAATATCATACCAGCAGTATTCATAGACTCTCTCTCACCCTGTCCTGGACCGTCTGGAGCGCCTGGGTTAGTAGTCAAGAAGAAATCACCACCATTTCCTCTATATTTAAATAGAGGGACTGTAGACCCTGGAATTTCCTCTTGTAAAATATGGAAGGCAGGTGTCGAACTTGTCAATGAATAGGCATTAGAAGGAAGTAAGAGATCAGTTGTATAATTATATTCCTCCTGATTTCCTCTTGTAGATTCATATACTGGAAACCTATCTGGATAACAATTATCAACGCATATCTTATCTTTATTAGCACTCCATCCGTTTGGCCAATATGTATTACAATCAGTCTTAGGTGGTCTCCAGGTCCCTCCAATATATGGTCGGAAGGTACACTCTAGGGCATTACGTACACAGTTTTCCCAATCAAAGTCCGACTCTCTCTCCGCACAGAATAGTTTTTCTCCAGTTGCCTTTACTCTCCAATACCCATTACCTAGTTTAACAATCTCCTGTCTAAGTTGCAATTTAAATACCCTTTCACAATCATCACCACCAAATCCAAATATAGGTGAGCCTGGAGTCGGAGGTTTAATGATGAGAGGAAAATATGGTTTGATTAAATCTGGTATATAAGGTAAGTCAATTTTCAAAAATTCGTCTGGAATAGTAGGTATATTTTTTGGTGGTGTTACTGCTGGTAATGCAGGATAACATCTACCTACTAATCCTTGGATAACTTCTGCGGGTGATGGTGGCGGTTGTACATCTGGTGTTACAAGGACTGGTCTAGGATTTTCACCATCCAGTGAGTTTGGTTTGTTAGACAAATCTCCAATGACAGGAGACCCATAGCAACGACCAACTAACCCCGCAATAATTTCGGCTGGGGTTTGTGATGGTGCTACAGGTCCAACAGAAGATGTTGAACTAAACAGCATGGGAGGATTCTCACCATCCAATGGATTAGGAGTTAACCCCAAATCCTGACCACTAATATTGTAACATCTCCCTACACTATTTTGAATATGCTCAGACATTCACTAACAATTCATTCCAGATTATTTAGCGATGCTCAAAGAATAACATCATAAATTAGTTTTACAAACTCAATGACAGCAAAGAAAGAACGTAAGGTTATCATATCCCACATCTTAACTTTATAAAAGTATGGAAAAGATAATAGATTACCAAAGAGGCGAAGATAAATGCCTACGTGTACATTATTGAAAAGGATGACTGCGTATCCGAAAATAAAAAAACTATTTCCTATGATACGCAACCAACTCAATGCTCGATATTCTGGGTTTATTGACCCCATATTCATGCAGCTACTGTAAAAAGTGGATTTACGGATGCTTGTTGTGCATATTCAGATAGGATACCATTATGATTACCTTTCTTAGAAACTCTATCTTTACCTTGGGTCTCTTCAAGATATGCTTGGTTAAGCCAATATAGGAATTTTTCCATGAGCACAGGGATTGTCGAATATGATTGGGGAAATTCTTCTTTAGGATTCGTTACCCACAGAATCAAATGTGTGACACCATCATACAAATCGTTTTCATCTTTTCGATTAAAGTCGTTTGTAAAAACCCGTTTTACAATTGCTTTTGATACATTATCATTATGTCTTGCCAAAAACAACAGTGCAGCAGAGCGTAAAGGTCCTAGCAAACGATATGGAGTATTCCATTTGAATGAATCAAGAAACTCTACCTCTGAGCGAAATAATGTATAGATGTTAATGAGACCATGCCCATCATATCCAGTTGGTTTCTCAAATAGATTTTTGTTGTAGTAATGTGCCGCCCAAGTGAAAGCACCCACATCATACAATTTATGATTTTTTAATTGTAAATCAAGCAAACGACATGCACCATAGGCAAGGTCTGCAGGTTGCTCAGTGTTAGTTGAGTTATCAAATGTATAATACAACTCACGTAATTCTTTAATAGTATTGACACTGAATCGTGTAGCAAGCACATACTTAGGAATTTTATCTGAATATCCTAGTTGCCAAAACTTACGGCGCGTGTGTCCATCAATCAGAAACATAGTGTTTGCTAAGTATGTCACACCACTAGTGGGGTCATACGAGTCGTTCTGGAGAGTAGCAACTGCAACACAACAATGCTGTGGTTGTAAAATGGACAACTTAGTACGTGTCCTCTTTTCCTTTGCACGTTTATCATGATTACGTTGCACTGGACATTGAATCACTCCTTCGAATTGAGCAAAATCAATTTTAATTGTATCAATTTTTGTTGTCAAATCAACTTGAGTTTGGTGTGTCATAGATTAAAATCCTTTTTTCTTTTTGTTTTTCTTTGATTCTTTGTGGTCTAACACCTCAACATGACTTAGAAAATTACCACCAGACTCAAACCACCTGCGCTTCACATCTTCGTAGTTATCAAAGATAACAGTATCACCACTGGTGGTTACCACTTTATAATCATGACGAAGGTATGGTTCGTCAGATGTTTGTCGGAAATAGCGTGGGTCAGAAGGGTCGATGAGTTGAGTCATACCAGGTCTTCAGAGGCGAATACTTCCTGTCAAGTATAGTGCAGATATCCTCAACTGTCAAGCCATTTCCAGTGATTGTTGGGTTGCTCCCACCAAAAATGTAGGTCCTGTGTTTCATCATAGTAATACATGCCTACAAAATCAGATTGAAACTTACTGTGATAGTTTTCACAGAGCGCAACAGTATGATAGTTATCATCCATCATTTGTGTAATCCATGTATAATTACCACCACGAATAATACCAGCCTCAATCAACACAAAATGTTTCCATTGGTTAGACCATCGTGCATAGTTATCACGAAAGTCTCTGACATAAGCTTCAATCGGCTCATCAGGGAATGGCACATTGACTGCCTCAATATGAAAGATTTCTCTATCAACAGAGAGTGCATGTGACAGATGTTGTGTCACAATACCAGAATAGTCTGGTGATACCATCAGAAAGCAAGTATCAAATGGATGAATATCAAGATCTGCCATCTTGATTTTATACACCAACTGTTGAATAAGTGCTTTTTCTTTATCTTCTGAAATGAATAATAATTCTTTAGTCATTTTAAACTCCGTCTCCTGTCTCATTCCATTCAGTTTCTTCTTGAGAATTGAAACTCTCCTGAAATTGTTTCCATCGTTTGTCTAATTGACTATCCATCCAGCCCCATACACCGTGTTCCATACCATCAACACCAGCAACTTCAATCTCATCTTGAATAAGACGGCGGAGCATTTCAATTTGTTCGTTAGTCATTTTCTATCCTCTTCAAATGTTATCCACTTCGCTATACCAAGGCACATCAATATTGTATCATGCTCACGATGATATAATTCCCAGTCTTTTTTAACCATAGCATTGTATCTTCGTTGATAGGCACAGCACCAGACATCACGAAAGATTTTATCCTTTTCGGTCATTCTACATCCTCAAAAAAGATAGTGTGGTATTCACCTTCTACTTCTTCAAAGGTAAAGTTTTCGTGCCAAGCATAGGGTATCATCTCCTTGACTGTTAATACTTGATCTTTCTCAAAGACATCTGTATATTTGATGTTGATAAATCTAACTTTGTAAGTCATTCTGCTGCCCGCCATTCCTTTCTCATTGTAACATACTCTGCGTCATATGCTGCCTTATCTCTTACTTCTTTGAAGATTGTTGCCGATCTTGCTTTGACACAATGTAGTGCGACTGGCGACTGGGGTCTAATGGTACCATCACGAGCATACTTTTTTCCATCAGGATGATTTGCATACCTGCGGGCGCGTGTAAAACCCATTTCAAGAAATTTCCGTGACATGTCCATACCAATGAAGTCTCCAGCGGATTTATAATCACAGAACATTCTGTATATTTTATCAGCAGATTTGCGAGCCACAGATTCATTTACAAATCTCCAATGCTTACAAATATCGTCTGTATAAGGGCGAACCAATAGAACTCCTTGCTCACCCCTTCCAATGCGATAAAGGTGGCGATTCTCCGTAAGTGTGAAGTCCAGAAGTTTATAGTCCAGGGCATAGTCAAACTCTTTCATACTGATAGTTGAATAATTTTAGATGCATCAATAACAGCAAAGAATGCTTGGAGTCCTACAATGTCCCATGTTTTAATCTTAATTGCAAATGGCATCATAGCAAGGTCACCAAGTAAACGAAACCAGCAACCAGTCTTGATGTCCACATAAAGCAGGACAAAATATCCAGACACTAATAGGATACTGCCGACAATACGAAAAACTGTTGGTGTCATAGTTACTGCTGTGCGTTTTTTAGTTTCTCAAAATTTTCTCTGCTAACAATTCTTCCTTTGTAGCCAGGATAAAACTTCTCTACTATAGCAGGAATACCCATAGCAGTAATTGCACTGTTACAAATTACACACACCTCTTTGGTGTCGTATTTAACTACGTGTTCTAGTGGAAATTTAGATTTAGTCTCAGAAAGTTTTTTCATACCTTCATCATTCTCCTTATAAAGTTTGTCAAGTGCTTCCAATGCTTTGTTTTCTGCTTCTCGTTGTGCGGCAACTTCAAGCATTTCTTCGTGTGTCATGCTTCGCAGGATTCATTACTAAAGTATACTTTAAGATTGTCGCCACCAATATTCATGTGGTAGATTGACCCATCATTTTGATAGATGCCAATCCATACGTGACGACCTTCTTCCATTGTTTCATAGTGAAACATCTTAACATCTTCCAGCACAATTTCGTCTGGATTCTTTTCAAATCGACTCATTTTGTGTACCTTCCATGCTCCACCGACACCACCATCCATGTTAACAGTAATGCGTTCTCGTAGTTTCTGTTGTCCATATTCTGTGAGGTGTTGTTTTTGTTTACGAAGTTGATTGATTTCTTCTTGAGTCAGATCGACCCAAGGCATGTCGTCATTCATTGTGCCTCCACTTCATCAGCGATTTTTAGCACTTCCTGTTTCCAGGCAGTGAATGTGTCATTTGGACTGTATGGGAGAACTTGATTGACTACCTCACGCAAGGCAGCAGCAACACCATCACGATGCCAGTATGATCTCTCTTGTTGATGAGAGTCCCAGAATGCTAGAATTACCTTTTCTGCTTTAGTCATAGCACCTCCCATTCAGTTTCCCAGTGGCAATCTTCACTTACATTGACCCAGAAGAAGTATTTCTGGTTCTCACTAGCAAGAAACAGCATACCATCTCCTTTGTCCTGCTCAACAACACAGATAGGATTACCATCCATGGAGTTAGCAAGACGGTTCTTTGCCTTGCTAGATTTAGGTTTTACAGTCACTCTTCGCATTGTCCTTCCTCCAGATTAAGGGTTTCAATTTCTTTAGTGTACTCAATGTTTTTAAGTTCGTTATCACTCAATAAGGTTCCCATTGGACCTTTTTCCAGTCGTGCCCACTCTTCTTCTGCCTGCTGCATATC
>Ga0194127_10002941_pt1 | contig 22420 bp, 13 predicted proteins | sample TA2KigC100mmetaG_FD_148624 | JGI IMG/M metagenome (GOLD analysis project Ga0194127, IMG submission 148624) | Freshwater microbial communities from Lake Tanganyika, Tanzania - TA2015036 Kigoma Deep Cast 100m | ecosystem: Environmental > Aquatic > Freshwater > Lake | place: Tanzania: Lake...
CCGTCGCGCTCGGCGGCCTCGGCATGGGCGCAATCGGCGCGCTGATCCACGGGCTCACGGCGCTCGTGATCCACGCGGGCCTGTCCTCGGCCACGACCGGCGCGCCCCCGCTCGAAACGGTGGGCGAGCAGCCCGCGCTGGTCTGGTCCTGGCTCGCGGCCGCGCTCTGCCTGCTCGCGGCCTCCACGGCGATCGCCGCGGCCAGCGTCTCCCGGGTCCGCGCGCTGCCCGCCGCGCTCGGGCTCGCGAACCCGCTCGCGCTCACGATCGCGCTCGCGCTCGCGGGCCTGCCTACGGAGTGGGGCCGCTCGTTCCTGCTCCCCGCCGCGCCGAACCTCGCCCACGTCGTCTTCTTCGCGCTGGCGCACGTCGCGCTCGGGCGGCCCCGCGCGGCCTGAGCTGTTGTTCCCGTCCTCTTCGACACGCGCGCGTGCGGGGGCGGGATCCCTTGCGCGCAATGAGGACACCTTCTCTTGCGCACCTCCTGTCCTTTCTCGCTCCATCCCCACTTGTTCACCCCGGACCCGGAGGCGAAGCCGCCGGGATCTTCGGCTTCCGCTCTTGCCGTGCTTCGGCGTCTCTCGTTTTCGCACGTGGCAGCGCTGCGGCAGGCGGTCGAGGGCCGGGGTTGCCCGCACCCAGTCGCGAAGCGGCGGCAGGTTCGCCGCCAAGGGCTCGACTTCCCTGAGCTCAGGTCGACCTCGAAAACCGGAGCGGCCGAACTACTAGTTGACGCAATTCTAGTAGCTCGTTAGTACTTCCCACCGAAGTACTAACCGAAGAAGCATTAGTACCTCGCCAGTAGTTCCGAACTCAGACCCCATGAAGATCCCAGAACGCCCGCCGACGCTCGCCGAGGCCCTGAAGATGGGCGACGGCGGCGACCGCGAGCTGAAGCGCCTGGTCGGCGTGCTCGCGATGGGAGTTCCGCCGGCGCCCGGAGGCAGATATCGGCACTGGCAGACGCTGCGATACGTCGCGCCGCCGGATGGCGTCTCGCACCGGGAGTGGTGGGCGGCGATGAAGGTGGCCCGGAACTCCGGGCGAAGGCGGATCCCGCTTCGCGACGCCCACGGGGCGCCGTTCTCGTTCTGCATGCCGGACCCGGTGCTCGAGCTGCTGCAGGGGATCGACCGCGACGCGAGCGGACAGGTCCTGATGGAGGATCGGGTCGTGAACCCGAGCACGCGGGACCGCTACGTGTTCAGCTCGGCGATGGAAGAGGCCATCACGTCGAGCCAGCTCGAGGGTGCCGCGACCACGCGCGAGGTCGCCAGGGAGATGATCCGCTCCGGTCGCCGGCCGTTCGATCGGAGCGAGCGGATGATTCTGAACAACTTCCAGGCCATGAGAGCGGTGTCCGAGATACGCGGCGAGCCGCTCACGCCGGAGATCGTCTTCAGGCTGCACCGAACCATCGTCGACGAGCTGCTGACGGAAGGCGCGGACCGGCACTTCCTGCGCACGCCGGGCGACCGCGTCGCCGTCTACGACGATCGCGACAACACGCTCCTGCACACCCCGCCGAGAGCGGAGGAGATCCACGCGCGAATGCAGTCCATGTGCGACTTCGCGAACGCGAGCGAGCACGGCTACTACCTGCACCCCGCCGTGAAGGCGATCATCCTGCACTTCTGGCTCGCGTACGACCATCCCTTCACGGACGGAAACGGGCGCACCGCGCGATCGCTCTTCTACTGGTCGATGCTCCGCGACGGCTACTGGCTCGTCGAGTTCTTCTCGATCTCGCGGATCTTCGGGAGCGCGCCGTCGCGATATGCGCGCGCCTTCCTCTACACCGAGACCGATGAGAACGACCTGACGTACTTCATCCTCTTCCATCTCGGCGTGATTCGCCGAGCCATCGATGAGATGCGCGAGTATCTCGCGAGCAAGTCACTCGAGATTCGAGAGATCGAATCGCTGCTTCGCCAGAGAGTCGTCTTGACGCACCGGCAGCTCGCCCTCCTGGGACATGCGCTGCGGCACCCCGGTCACCCGTACACGATCGAGTCCCATCAGAGGAGCCACGAGGTCTCCTACCAGACCGCGAGGACCGATCTGCTCGACCTGGCGAAGCGCGGGCTGCTCGAGAAGGGCCGAGCCGGGCGCGCGTTCGTGTTCACCGCGCCGTCGGACCTGCGCGATCGCCTGGTGAAGACGCGCCCTTCGAGGACCGCGTCGACCCGGTAGGGGGCCGCGGGTCGGGAGCCGAGGAGCCGGCCGGAAATGGGATGAAAGCCGCGCGAGATCCCTTCCCTGGGCAGGCCTGATGCGCGCTCGCGGGATTCCTGGCGCGCCCAGCACGACTCGAACATGCGACCTTCAGGTCCGCAGCGGGGGCGGGGTGTGAGCGAAGCTCCGAACGCTCGGATTCCTCGCGTCACTGAACGGCGAGGCTGGCGCGGAACTCCGCATCCTCGATCATCGCCTTCACCTCGGGCGAGGGCTCGCTCAGCCGCTCGAGGGTCACGCCGTGGATCTCTCCAGAGAAGCGGTAGACGTGCGGGTAGAAGCCGACGGCCGCTCCGCTGTCGAGCCCCACGTCGAACGTCTCGCCGCTGACCGAGAAGACCACCGGCACCGACTTCGCCAAGCGCACGTGCGCGCTCGGGACACCGTCGACGCAAAGCAGCGACTCGCCTCCGGCGCCGAAGCCACCGTCGTAAGCGTGGTCGATCACCAATCTGTGTCGCCCCGGAGCCAGCGGCTTCGAGGCGGTTGCGACGTAGTGCTCGTGGCCGAGCCAGTTGTAGTGGTACACGGGGCGGCCCTGCGCGTTCACGTACAGCGACCAGCCGGCCAAGTTTCCGCCCTGGGCGGCGATGACCCCCTCGCATCCGCTCGCGGGCACGGTGATCTCCGCCGTGATGCGAAACGAGCAGTTCTTCAAGTTGACGACGGAGCGCTCCGGCATGCGGATGTGCGCCGTGGTGTAGGTCATCTTGGTCCGGCCACCGAGCGCGTCGGGCACGGCGAACCTCGCGCCCAGCGTCTGGACGGGCTCCTTGAGCGGATAGACCCGGTTTCGCCGCGCTTCGGAGTCGAACAGCGCCTGAAGCTCCGCGAGCTTCTCCGGGAACCTCCGCGACAGGTCGTCGGACTGCGAGAAGTCGCTGCGGATGTCGTACAGCTCCCAGCGCTCCTGCGGTCCATCGAAGGGCACCGAGTCGAAACGCATCCAGGGCAGGCGTCCGTGAAAGCACGACGCGATCCAGCCGTCGTGGTAGATCGCGCGATTTCCGAACATCTCGAAGTACTGCGTGATGTGCCGATCCGGCGCGGCCCCGTCTGCGAGCGCGTACAGCATCGACGTGCCGTCGACGTCCATCTGCTCGATGCCGTTCACCTGCGACGGCGCCTCGACGCCCGCGGCTTCGAGCAGCGTTGGAAAGATGTCGACCACGTGGTGGAACTGGCGACGCAGTCCGCCCGGGTCCGCGATGCGCCTCGGCCACTGCAGCGCCAACGCGTTGCGCGTGCCGCCGAAGTGCGACGCGATCTGCTTCATCCACTGGAACGGAGCATCCAGTGCCCAGGCCCAGGCGAGGTTGAAGTGGTTCCCGCAGCGCGCCGACCCGAAGTCGTCGATGTGGGCGAGCAGCCATTCGGGATCCTCCGGCAGGCCGTTCTGGAACGCTGGCGCGCTCCACGCGCCGTGCAGCGTCCCCTCGGCCGAAGCGCCGTTGTCTCCGGTGATGTAGACGAACAGCGTGTTGTCGGTCTCCCCCATCTCGTCGAGCGCGTCGAGCAGCTTTCCGATCTGTTCGTCGGTGTGCGCCATGAATCCGGCAAACACCTCCATCAGGCGCGCGGCCACAGGTTTGTAGCGGTCCGGGTAGTCCTGCCAGGACGGGATCTCGGCGGGGCGCGGCGTGAGCATCGTGCCCGCGGGTATGACGCCGAGCTCGAGCTGTCGTTCGTAGATGCGTTTGCGCAGAACGTCCCAGCCCTCGTCGAACTGCCCCTTGAACCGATCGATGTACCCCGGCCAAACGTGGTGCGGACAGTGCATCGCGCCGGTCGCGAAGTAGGTGAAGAACGGACGGCGCGGGTTGCTCGCGCGCTGCAGCTTCATCCACGCGATTGCCCTCGCAGCGATGTCCTCGGTCATGTGGTAGTCGTCGCGCCCCTCGTACGGCATCACGGGCGTGGTCTGGTCGAACATCGGCGGCTCGAACTGCGACGCTTCGGCGCTCAGAATTCCGTAGAAGCGCTCGAACCCAAGCCCCGTCGGCCAGCGATCGAACGGACCCGTCAAGGTCTGCTCGTGGGCCGGGGTCAGGTGCCACTTTCCGAACGCACCGGTCGAGTACCCGGACTGCTTCAGGATCTCGGCGACCGTCGCCGCTTCCTTCGGGATGATGCAGTCGTAGCCCGGGAACGCGGAGGCACCCTCGGGAATGATTCCCATGTGCACGGCGTGGTGGTTGCGCCCGGTCAGCAGCGCCGCGCGCGTGGGCGAGCAAAGCGCCGTGGTGTGGAATTGATTGAAGCGCAGACCGTTCCTCGCCACGCGATCGAGCGCCGGCGTCGGCACGGGCCCGCCGAAGGTGCTGCAGGTGCCGAACCCGACGTCGTCGAGCAGAACGACGACGATGTTCGGGGCGTCGCCCGCCGGGAAGGTCACGTCGGGCGCGGACGGCCGCGAGTCGGCCACCAGTCTGCCGACGCTGCCAGCGAACGGGCGTGTGGGGCGCGGGAGCGCCGGACCTCGCGGCTTGATCTCGTCTCTCCCTCTAGCTCGAGATCGCGGCGTGCTCGAAGCAGCGACGCACGGCGTCCACCGCGGACGCATCGCCCGACACCTCGATCTTCGCCTCGGGCCAGCGCAGCTTTCCGGACAGGATCGCGAGCAGCGTCGATCTCGACATCGACGCGGTTCCCGACGCACCCGCGCCGTCGGTCGGAACCGCGACGCAGTTTCGCACGTGCAGGCCGGCCGTCTCGCCATCGATCGCGAACTTCGCGTGTGCGTTCACGCCGGCCGCCTTGGCGGGATCGAGCAGCACGCGCAGGGTGTGCACCAGACCCGTTGCCGAGGCGTGCGCCATCCCCCTCTGGCTGAAACCGTGGCCGTAGAGGCGGTCCATCGGTGTTGAGCGATCCAGGTGGCGCGCACGGGTGATCGCCCAGTTGCGCACGTTTGCCGCGGGCGTGCGCCGGGCCACGAGTCGCAAGGCACGCGCGAGCAGCTCGCGATCGGCATCCGTCGCGCCCCGGGAGCGCACGAGCCAGGTGGCCAGCTCCGTGCCCCAGCGAACGTCGTCGTCCGCGAGAGCCGCGTTCGCCTGCTCCGCCACTTCGGCACGACCGCCGAAGCCCGCGATCAGTCGCGCGAAGCGCTCCGCTGGCTCCAGCGGGAACAACTTCGACTCCTCGCCGTCGAACCAGCCGCGCAGTCCGGTGAAGATCTGCCGCACGTGGTGTTCCGCGACGCCGTAGCGCTCGCTCGTCAGGTAGTCCTGGTCGTACAGCTCGGGCAGGCGCACGCGCGTCGCGATCTCGTCCATGGTCCAGCCCTTGTTGATCCCGCGCACCGTCTGGTCCCACAGGAACTGGATCGAGTCGCGGTAGCGCTCGCACTTCTGGACGATGCTCGCGCGGCCCACGAGCGGCGGGCCGTGCGTCGCGATCAGGTGTTGGGGCGCCCAGGCGATGATGGTCTCGATGCCGGGAATCAGGACCCGCGGATCCCGGTACTCCTCTCCGCGAATCGCGAACACGTTGAAGAGCGCTGGCCACACCGTGTTGTGCAGGCACAGGTCGAGCTCGGGACAGAACAGGTTGACCGAGTCGTCGGAATCGCTCGGCGAGTGCTTCGCGATGAAGTCGAGACCCGCAATCGCCAGCGTCCCTTCGTCCGGAAGCTCGCGCGTCACCGGGATGTAGCCGGGCGTGAACGGCGCGTGCTCCGGGTTTCGGAAGTGGAAGCCGAGGCCGACGTTCACCGCGCCGTCCGCGCCCTCGGTCGGCATCACGACGGCGAACTGCTCGACGATGCCGCGGCCGTACGCGGGCGCGATCTCGCCCGACGTGCGCGCCTTGTTGACGGCGATGCGCGGATGCCCGTAGACCGGCAGCGGGTCCGCGCAGTTGCCCTCGTCGAGGATGGCCCGCGTTCCCTCGACATAGTGGAAGTGCGAATAGACGACCGCGGCGATCGGCCTGCCGTTCAGCTCGCGCAGCTCCCGCAAGGCAGCCGCCATCTCCTCCACCGACTCGCCGGTGTCGATCGCGATCACCCCGTCGGGCGCGTCGATGAACGTCTGGTTCGACAGGCCGTTGCCCACCAGGCAATGCACGCCGGGCCGCACCTGGTAGAGCTCGCGCGCGATCACCGCGCTCTGAGCGAGGTGATCCCGGTGCACCCGCGCGCCGTTCGGCGCAGTCACCACGTTCCGGTCGTCGCTGTCGAAGCTGCGCGTCATCGCCGGCCCCCTGGCCAGCCGCATCTTGACACAACCCGCCGACGACCCCCGAGCGTTCCGCCGCGAGCGAGGCAGCGCTGGCGCGCCCAGCATGACTCGAACATGCGACCTTCAGGTCCGCAACCTGACGCTCTATCCAACTGAGCTATGGGCGCGCGCGAAGCGGCGGGCAGCTTAGCAAACCCGCTCTGGCCGCGAGATCCCCGCCCACCGGCGAGGCGAGGGCCGCCCCGAGCCGAGCCCGCAAGCGGCGCAGCGCGCCGCGCGCAGTGAGCCGAAGGCGAACGTAGTCGACCGGACCCGGCCCTGGCGGAGAGAGTGGGATTCGAACCCACGGTACCTCTCGGTACACACGCTTTCCAAGCGTGCGCCTTCGACCGCTCGGCCATCTCTCCGGGGAATGGGAATGCGAATGGGGTGGGCAAGGCTGGCGGAGAGGGAGGGATTCGAACCCTCGATACAGTTTCCCGTATGCAGGTTTAGCAAACCTGTGCCTTCGACCACTCGGCCACCTCTCCGCGAGGCGGCGGCGATGATGCCGGTGTGGCGGGGCCGTGACAACCCCCGCTCGCGGCCGGCCGCGCGCGGAGCCCCGCCCATCATGGCAGCGCAGGCGCGCAGGCCTGCGCCAGGCCCGGCCCGGCCGAGGCGAGCTCGCGGGCGAGCACGGCCCGGTCGTCGATGCGGCAGTCGGCGCCCGACGGGACGGCGGGGCCGATCACGTTGCAGCGCAATAGGCCCGCGGGGGGCGCGGCGGGGGACGAGAGCCAGGCGCGGAGCAGGTCCTCGTCGGCGCTGCTGATCAGGCCGTCGCCGGACAGGTCGCCGCACTGGCAGGCGTCGCCGATCCCGTCGCTGTTCGCGTCGAGCTGCGTAGTGTTGGCGGTGAAGGGGCAGTTGTCGAAGGCGTCCTGGACCAGGTCGGCGTCGGCGTCGGGGCCGGGCGGGACGACGGGCACGACGAGCTTTCCGTAGCCGTAGGTGTCGTCCTGGCCGGCGGGGCCGACGTCCTGCGCGGCGGCGGTGAGCGTGGCGCGGAGCTGCAGGGCGGTGAAGTTCGAGTTCTGCCCGAGCAGGAGCGCGGCGGCGCCCGCGACGACGGGCGCCGCGAACGAGGTGCCCGGCACGTACGGCCGGGTCAGACTGTTGGTGCGGTCAGGCGCGACGAGCTCGGGCTTGGTGCGGCCGTCGGTGGTGGGGCCGCGGCTCGAGAGCGACTCGATCGGCGGCGTGGGCGCGTCGTTCCAGCGCGCGGCGTCGATCGCGCCCACGGCGAACGCGCCGTGCGCGACGGCGGGGTCGACCAGGCTCGACGCGGCCACGCGCTCGGCGCTCGCGATCGTGACGTTGCTGCTGACGAGCGTGATGTCGAGCCCCGCGGGCGGCGTGCCGCCTGGCTTGCGCCGCACGCGCGCGGTGTAGGGCTCGTCCGAGCTCACGCGCGCGAAGCAGGCGTACTCGGCCGGCGGCGCGCCGCTGCCCGCGCCCTGCGTGTTCGCGCTGGTGGCCACGGCCGCGCCCGCGGCCGAGTACACGTAGAGGTCGAGATCGGTCTGGGGCGTGCCCGCGTACTGGTTCCAGTTCAGCGCCACGCAGGCCTCGGCGCCGAGCGCGACTTCCTGGATCAGGTCGAGCTGCTCGTCGTTCGGCCAGAACGAGAGCCAGCGGTCGGCGTCCTCGTCGAGCCAGCCGCCGCGCCAGTGGCGGTAGCCCCAGTTGCCGCCACCCACGCTCCAGAACACGCCGTGCGCGTCGTGCGAGTCGTTGATCAGCGCGCTGATCGGGCCGGTGTCGTCGTAGTAGCTGGTGTTGAACCAGTTCACCGACAGGTTCGCGATGCGGATGCCGTTCGTGTGCACGTAGTCGACGGCGTTCTCGAAGTCCACGTCGTCGTCGAACAGGATCAGGTGCAGGCGCGCGCCGGGCGCCATGTCGGCGACCTGCTCCGCGACCGCGGTTCCGTGCGAGGTGACGGCCTCGATCCCGGCTCCGACCAGATCGACGGGGATTGCATTCGCGGGGATCTCGCCCGCGGTCTTGGCTTCGGCCAGGCGCCAGAAGCCGAGGTCGAGCACGGCCACGTCGACGCCCGCGCCGGTGTGGCCGCTCGACTGCAGCGCGGAGCCGCCGGTCAGGCCGACCGCCTCGGACACGCGCGGGCCCGCGCCGTCGACGGGAATCGGGCGCAGCGGGAAGCGCAGCGCATCGATCCCGGCCAGCTCGGCCACGCGCGCGAGCGCCGCGGGCGGCCCGGCGATGCGCACGCGCGAGCGCGAGCGGCCGTCGATCCGCGCGCCGAGCTCGCGGATGCGCGCCAGCGGCAGGTCGTCCACCGAGCGCCCGATGCCGGGCTCGGCGATCACGCGCAGCTCGCCCGCCCGCGCCCGCGAGCTCGACGCCTGCGCGCGCAGCGCCGCCTGCGCCGCGGCCGGCTCGGCCAGCGCGCGCGCGAGCGCAGGCTCGACGCGGGGTCGGCGCGCCTCCTGCGCATGGCTTGCGCCCGCGAGAACCCACGCGAGAAGCGCGAGCGCCACCAGCCACGCATGGCGGAGAGGGAGGGATTCGAACCCCCGGACGCCATTGCGCCTGCGGTTTTCAAGACCGCCGCCTTCGACCACTCGGCCACCTCTCCGCATGAACCCCGCAGCTTAACCTGAATGGGCCGGATCCGATCCCCGTGCGACGCGACCGGGGTCGGGATCAGCCCGTCGACGCCCGCGCGATGCGGTGCGATCCCTGCGGGTAGCGGCGGCCGCCGAAGTCGAACGGCACGGGGCTCTCGACCGCGATCGAGCTCGCGCGGACGTCGACGGAGATCGGCCCGGCGGGGCATGGCGCCGAGCCGCGCGCCCACTCGAGCGGGCCGAGCTCGGGCGCGATGCTCGCTACGGCGAAGCCCGGCTCGGCCGGCGTGATGCCGAGCACGCGCTGGACCAGGTCGCGGGTCGGCGTCGCGGACCAGCCGTGGCTCACGGTGCCGCCGGCCCAGCACTCGGTGAACGACGTGGAGCAGCGCTTCATCGCCCAGCGATCCCAGTCCAGTAGCTGCGCCGGGATCAGGTCCGCGCGCCCGGCCGCGGCCAGCGCGTCGTGCACCACGTAGCGGAAGAACGGCTGCGCGCGCACGACCTGCCGCTCGACGTCCCACCACGGCGGCGGGACCGGCCCGCGCCGCGTGTAGGCGCCGATCGCGATCTCGCTGTTCGGCTCGGCCGGCCCGTCGGCCTTGTCGAAGATCGCGTGCACGAGGCTCGCCTCGTCGGTCATCGCGGCGACCACGCGCGCCACGCGCGCGTCCGGCACGAGGCCGCCGACGAGCGCCGCGGCCTGCGTGTGCTGCGAGACCATCGGCAGGCGCTCGCCGCGGTCCAGCGAGTCGACGTAGCGGCCGCGCCGCCCATCCCAGAGGCGCTCGAAGCCGCGCGCGAGCGCCGCATGCCGCGCGAGCGCCCAGCGCGCGCGCCCGGCGTCGCCCGCCCACGCCGCCATCTCCGCGAACTCGAGCAGCGCGCGCGCCAGCAGCCCGTTCAGCGCGCCGCACACGCCCTGCGTGTAGACGGCCGACCAGTCGATCAGCACCCAGCCGAACACGTCGATCGCGCAGCCCTGCTCGTCGAGGAACGGCTCGAACCAGCGCAGCACGCCCTCCACCACCGGCAGCAGGCGCGCGATCTCGTCGTGGCTGCCCACGTAGCGGTACAGGTTGTGCACCGAGTGCACCCAGTGCAGCGCCCAGTCCGGTATGACCGTGACGTCGATCTGCTCCAGATCGCCCGCGACCGCCATCGGCAGCATCCCGTCCGGCCGCGGCGACGCGGTGAGCGCGGGATGCCAGCGCGCGAGGCGCCAATCGGCGTTCGTGGTCAGGTCCACCATCTGGTGTACGACGGAGTCGCCGGTCCAGGCGCGCTGCTCGCGCGTCGGGCAATCGACGTAGCTGTCGAGTGAGCAGATCGTGACCGTGCGCCGGCCCACCGCGTAGAGCGCGTCGAGCCGCGCGTCGCTGCACTGGAAGAACGCGCCGCCCGCGACCGGATACAGCCGCTCGCGGATGCGCGCCGAGTGGACGACCGCGCCGGGTGGCGAGTCGATCTCGATGCCGCGCCCCCCGTACAGGTCGAGGGACTCGCAGACGCGGCGCGTTCCGTCGCCGACGAAAGCCACCGAGACCGCCGAGTCGCGCGGATCGACGGCGCCGCTCTCCACCCGCTCCGAGACGTGCGCGGTGAGCGTCTCGCCGGCGGGGATCTGCGCGTCGAGCAGCAGCGTGCCGACCACGACGCGCTGCCCGTCCGCCTCGACCGGCTCGCCGCCCGGGTAGGCGATCGGGCGCTCGGCGAGCGGGCCGCCCGGGTACGAGGGCGGGTGCACGGTGCTGGTGTCGGCCCAGGACATCGCGCGTCGCGCGACCGCGCGCGGCCAGCCGGGATCGGCGCCGCCCGGCGCGCACCAGTCGGCCGGCAGGCTGCGCAGGTCGACGAGCTCGGTTCCGCGGCCACCGATGCCGCCGCCGGGCGGAGTCTCGCCCCAGCCGTCGAGGACGCGCGCGCTCCAGCTCTCGTCGCTGGCGAGCCACTCACCGCCCACTCGTGCCTCGAACACGAACGCGCCGAAGCGCAGGTCGCTGCCGGCGGGCGGCGGCAGGAACCACGCGTTCGCGCCGCCGTAGCGCCAGGCGAGCACGCCGATCACGTTCTCGCCCTCGCGCAGGTGGGGCGCCAGGTCGACCACGTCGTACGGCTGCCGGCGCGGGTTCGCGCGCACCGGGCCGCGCGCGAGCTCGCGGCCGTTCACGTGCAGCGCGTAGCGCGAGATCGCGCACAGACGGGCCGGCGCGCTTGCGGGCACGCTGCGCAGCGCGAGCGAGCGCCGCAGCGCGACGGTCTGTCGGCCCTCGGTCTGACCCTCGGCCCAGATCCAGCGCGCCCTCCAGCGCCCCGGTGCAAAGGTCATCGTCATGGCTGTCCTCCTGCCCGGCCGCCTGACCCGCGCCGCGCCGCCGTTGCATACTACGCCGCGACTCGGGGAGAGAACGCATGGGAAAGGGGCGCGGAATCCCGCGCCGCGCCTGGCTGTTGCTCGGCGCGGCGCTCTGGGTTTCGGCGGGCCTCGTCGCGCTGCGGACGGTTCCGTTCGGCGCGCACGCGCTCCGGCCCGACGCTGCCGACGCTGCCGACGCGATCGGGCACGGCGGCGTGCCGCTCGATCCGACCAGCCCGTGGCCGAAGTTCCGCGCGAACCCGCTGCAGAACGGGCGAAGCGGCGTCGAGCCGCGCGGCGATGCGCGGCGTGCGCCGTGGACGTTCCGCACCGGCAAGGGCGTGTTCAGCTCGCCGGTGATCGACGCCGAGGGAAACGTCTACGTCGGGTCGGCCGACCAGAGCTTCTACGCGCTCGACCGCGACGGGACGCTGCTCTGGAAGTTCGCGACCGGCGAGGTGATCGACTCGTCGGCGCTTCTCGACGACCGCGGACGGGTCTACTTCGGCTCGGGCGACGGTCACGTCTACGCGCTTGAGCGCGCGACCGGGGCGCTGGTCTGGAAGTTCCGCGCCGACACCGTGGCGGAGGTCGAGGCGCGCTACGGCGTCGAGTCGTACAACCTGGGCTGGTTCGAGGGGAACCTGGCCATGCTCCCCGACGGCACGCTGCTCGCGCCCAACGACAACTTCCTGATCTACGCGATCGACCGAGAGACCGGCGAGAAGAGGCGCGAGTTCCTGGGCAACGAGCTGATGTGGTCGCTGCCGGCGGTGAACGCGCGAAGCGGACGGATCTTCGCCGGCTCGCAGTTCCTGCTCTGGCGAAACGTGTTCGCGTTCGACGCGCGGACGGGCGAGCGCGCTTGGGCGAGCGGCGGCTTCGGCTCGAACGCGGCGTCGCCGCTGCTCACGTCGGGCGCGGAGAACGGCGCGATCGTGCTGGGCGGCTTCGACGGATACGTGCGCGCGTACGCGCAGTCGAGCGGCAAGCAGCTCTGGAAGCGCGGCCTGCGCGGGCACGTGTACGCGAGTGCAGCGCAGCTCTCCGACGGCACGCTGATCCAGCCATCGACCGACGGCACGATCTACGCGCTCGAGCCCGAGACCGGGCGCGTGCTCTGGGCGCACGACACGCTGGGGCCGATCCGCTCCTCGCCCGCCGTCGACGCGCGCGACCGGATCTACGTGGGCACCGGCGAGGGCCGCCTCGTCGCGCTGGACCCGGACGGGACGCTGCGCTGGACCTACCTGTGCATCGACGAGGAGCGCAACGACCTGAACGCGTCGCCGGCGCTCGGCCCCGACGGGATCGCGATCGCGGGCGAGAACGGCGGCGTGTTCCTGGTGCCGTGGGACTACCCGCTCTCGCCGGCCGGTCGCGCGGACCCGCGCGTGACGCTCGGTCCGGGCGAGGCGCTCCCGCCAGACGGAGCGTTCCTGCTCTACACCAGCGCGTTCGGCGCGCTGCGCACGGAGCCAGAGCGGGCGATCGCCGCGAACCAGCCGCTCACCTTCACGCTTCTGCTGCGCGAGGGCGGCGACACGAAGTACGCCGCGCTCGACGCCGAGAGCCTCGACGTGCAGGTGGGCGGCGCGCCCGCCCGACACGTGATGGTGTCGGCCGACGGGCAGTTCCTGGTGCTCGTGCCGCGCGAGACCTGGCTCGGGCCAGCGGGCGGCCGTCTGAAGCTCGAGATCCGCGGCCGCTACCGCGTGGATCCGTGGCGCGTGGGGCTGAAGTTCTTCGCCGGCCGCGACGGCGGCGGCTTCGCGGAGACGCTCGAGTTCGACGTCGCGCCGCGCGGCTCCGAGCCCTCTCCGTACCGCGTGCCCGCCGGGATCGGCGACCCAGGCAGCGTCTTCGAGCTGTCGCGCTACGCGGCGCCGAACCCGACCATGCTGCCCTCGTGGAACCAGATCGGCTTCGACTCGCTGCACTACCTGGGCGGCACGGTCGAGGGCGACGCGAGCCGCGCGCTCGTCTGGGTGGTCGGCGGGCGGCTCGCCGACGGGCGCACCGTGGTCGATCCGTCCTCGACGCTGCGCTTCCCGCTGCGGCTCGAGTACGACGGCGGTCTGCTCACGCTGCACAACTACGACGGCTTCGAGATCCAGTTCGTCGGCTCCTGGGACATGCCGTTCGGGTCGTACCGCGCGTCCACGCGCGTCGACCCCGCGCATGGCCGCGCGCTCGAGCCGGCGGCGCTGGTCGCGGTGGCGAACACGCACGAGCTCGAGTACTACGGCCGCTTCCTGCAGCTCATGGGCCTGGCGGATCTGCGCAGCGGCGAGATGGCAGTCTTCGGCGGGCTCGACCTGGACCTGCACGGCGACGGAATCGCGTCGCCCCCTGCCGGCGTGGGCCAGGTGAGCTTCGCGCGCGACGCGCGCTCGGCGAGCGCGAGCGTTTCGGGCGGGGCGCTTCGCGCGGACGAGCACGTGTTCAGCCTGCTGCTCGTCGACGCCGCGAGCGGCCGGCCGCTGCCGCTGTACTACTCGGGCCGCACGGAGGTCGCGTCCGACGCGAGCGGCGTCGTGACTCGCGTGACGATCCGCTTCGACGAGGGGCAGGCGCCCGGCGCGCTCCGTGCCTACTACCTGGTCGATTCCCAACCCGCCGCACGTGGAGCCCTGTGACGATGAGCCTTCCCTTCTGGTACGAACGCGCGCTGGCCGCGAAGTCGGAGCCGGCAGACTTGGTGGTCGACGGCGTGCGCATCCACTACGAGACCTGGGGCGAGCCGGGCCAGCCCGGCCTCGCGCTCGTGCACGGCAGCAACGCACACCTGGAGTGGTGGCGCTTCGTCGCGCCGTTCCTGGCCGACCGCTTCCGCGTCGTCGCGCTCGACTCGTCGGGAAACGGCGACAGCGGCTGGCGCGAGCGCTACTCCGCGGGCGTGCTCGCCGACGAGGTCTGGGCGGTGTGCGGCGCCGCCGCGCTCGGCGCGCGCCCGGTCGTGGTCGGCCACAGCTTCGGCGGATTCGTCGCGCTCGAGACCGCGCACCGCCACGGCGCCGAGATGGGCGGCGTGATCTTCATGGACTTCACGGTGGCGCCGCGCGAGCGCTACCTGGAGTGGGGGCTGCGCTCGAGGCGCGAGGGCGTGAAACCCGGGCGCAAGACGCGCGTGCACCCCGACCGCGACTCGGCGCTCGCGCGCTTCCGCTACCTGCCCGAGCAGCCGGTGCGCCACGCCTGCGTGCGCGACTACATCGCCGCGAAGAGCCTGCGCCCGGTGGAGGGCGGCTTCACCTGGAAGTTCGACCCCACGCTCTTCGACGACCTGGAGATGGGCGCGGACCAGGCCGAGAAGTTCGCGCGCCTGGCCTGCCGAAGCGCGGTGATCCTGGGCGAGGACAGCGCCGACGAGGGCGCCTTCTTCGGCGACCACATGGCGTCGATCTCGGCCGGTCGGCTGCCGATCCTGGTGATTCCCGGCACCCACCACCACCTGATGTTCGACGAGCCGCTCGCGGTGGCGATGGCGGTGAAAGCGCTCGCGCTGGACTGGCTGCGCGAGGACCGCGAGGGCGCCGCTACCCGATGAGCGGTCGAGCCCGTAGAATGCCGCGAGCGAGCGGCGGACCGCTCTAGACGGAGCTTCAGCGTGCTCGATCTTCGCTTCATCATCGAGAACATCGCGTCGGTCCGGGCGAACTGCGCCATGCGCAACGTCTCGGTCGACCTCGAGCGTCTGGTCGCGCTCGACGAGCGGCGCCGCGCGCTGATCGCGGAGCAGCAGTCGGTGCAGGAGCGGCGAAACGCGCTCGCGCGCGAGATGAAGGGCCGAAAGCCGAGCGACGAGGAGCGAAATCTCGGCAAGGACCTGAAGGAGCGCGAGGCCGTGCTCGAGGTCGAGCTCGGCAGCGTGCGCGACGAGCTGCTCGCGCTGCAGCTCCTGGTGCCGAACCTGACCCACCCCGACGTGCCCGCCGGCGCCACCGACGAGGAGAACCGCGAGCTGCGCGTGATCGGCGCGCCGCCCGCGTTCGGCTTCGCGCCGCTCGACCACGTGGAGCTGGCCGAGAAGCACGACCTGATCGACTTCGAGGCCGGCGCGAAGGTGACCGGCCAGAAGTTCTACTTCCTGAAGAACGAGCTGGTTCTGCTCGAACACGCGCTGGTGCGGTTCTCGCTCGACTTGCTGCGAAAGCGCGGCTTCACGCTGTTCCAGACGCCCGACCTGGCGCGCGCCGAGGTCGCGGACGGGCTCGGCTTCAACCCGCGCGGCGCCGAGACGAACATCTACTCGATCGCCGACACCGACCTGGTGCTGGTCGGCACCGCCGAGATCACGCTCGGCGGAATCCACCACGGAGAAATCCTCGACGAGGCGCGGCTTCCACTGCGCTACTGCGGGCTCTCGCACTGCTTCCGCACGGAGGGCGGCGCACACGGCCGCGCGTCGCGCGGTCTGTACCGCGTGCACCAGTTCACCAAGGTGGAGATGTTCGCGATCACGCGGCCCGAGGAATCGGAGGCGATGCACGCGGAGCTGGTCGCGATCGAAGAGGACATCTACCGCGCGCTCGAGATCCCGTTCCGCGTGGTCGACGTCTGCGCGGGCGACCTCGGCGCGCCCGCGTACCGCAAGTTCGACCTCGAGGCGTGGATGACCTGCCGCGGCGAGCGCGGCGGCTGGGGCGAGATCACCAGCACCTCGAACTGCACCGACTACCAGTCGCGCCGGCTCGGCGTGCGCTACCGCGAGAGCGCGTCGGGCAAGACGCGCTTCTGCCACATGCTGAACGGCACCGCGATCGCGGCGTCGCGCGCGCCGATCGCGCTGATCGAGAACCACCAGCAGGCCGACGGCTCGATCCGGATTCCGAAAGCGCTCGTGCCGTACACGGGCTTCGACCGGATCGGATGAGCGCCGACGCGCTCGTCCTTGGCACGGCCGGGCACATCGATCACGGCAAGACCACGCTGGTGCGCGCGCTCACGGGCGTGGACTGCGACCGGCTTCCCGAGGAGAAGGCGCGCGGGATCACGATCGAGCTCGGCTTCGCGCCGCTGGTTCTCCCGTCGGGCTTGCGCCTGTCGCTGATCGACGTTCCGGGGCACGAGCGGCTGGTACACACCATGGTTTCAGGCGCGACCGGGATCGACCTGGTGCTCTTCGTGGTCGCGGCCGACGAGGGCATCATGCCGCAGAGCCGCGAGCACCTGGCGATCTGCGATCTGCTCGGGATCGAGCGCGGCGTGGTGGCGCTCACCAAGGCCGACGCGGTCGAGCCCGACCTGCTGGAGCTGGCGCAGCTCGAGGTGGCCGAGGAGCTGGAGCGCACCTGTCTTGCGAATGCTCCGATCGTGCCGGTCTCGGCGCTCACCGGGCAGGGGCTCGACGAGCTTCGCGCGGCGCTCGAGGCCTGCGCGAGCGAGGCGCCCGCGCGCACGCTTCGCGACGGGCCGGCGTGGCTCGCGGTGGACCGCGCCTTCTCGATGCGCGGCTTCGGCACGGTGGTGACCGGCACGCTTCGCGGCGCGCCGCTGGACGAGGGCCAGAACGTGCAGGTCTGGTCCGACGACGGGCGCGCGGCGATGGCCGCGCGGATCCGCGGCGTGCAGGTGCACGAGCAGCCGGTCGCGCGGGCGCTGCCGGGCTCGCGCGTGGCGCTGAACCTGCAGGGCATCGAGGTCGAGGCGGTTCCGCGCGGCAGCGTGGTCGCGACACCGGATCGCGTTGCAAGGCGCACGCGGCTCGAGGTGGAGCTCCGGCTGCTGCCCGGCGCGCCGCGGCTCGCCACCGGCGCGCGGATCGCGCTGCACCTGGGCACGACTTCGCGCGGGGCGCGGGTCTCGCTTCTCGACCGCGCGGCGCTCTTGCCGGGCGAGGTCGGACTCGCGGAGTTGCGGCTGGATCGCCCGCTGGTCGCGGTCGAGGGCGACCGCTTCGTGCTGCGCGGCTCGCGGCGGCTCGAGAACGCGGGCTGGACCTGGGGGGGCGGGCGAATCCTCGACGCCGCGCCCCGGCCGGGAAAGCGAAGGCGCGCCGACCGCGCGGCGGACCTCGCGCTCGCCGCGGCGGGCGACCGCGAGGCGTGGCTCGCGGCACGGCTCGCGATTGCGGGCCAGCGCGGGCAGACGCGCGCCGAGCTGCTGCGCGAGCTGCGCTCGCTCGACGGGCTCGCGGGCGTGCGCGTCTCGGCCGATCACTGGCTCGACCCGGCCGCGTTCGCGGAGCTGCGCAAGACCGCCGCGAGCGCCGTGCGCGCGCACCACGCCGACGCGCCCACCGACGCGTTCGCGGGCTTCGCGCAGGTTCGCGCGCGCGTTCCGACACCGGCCGGTGACGACGCGCTTCGCGCCGCGCTCGACGCCGAGGCCCGCACGGGCGCGCTCGAAGCGACGCCGAGCGGCTGGCGCGCCCCCGGCCACCGCGCGCACGCGGGCGACTCGCAGCTCGCGCTCGAGCTCGCCAAGCGTCTCGCGGCCTCGGGCCTCGCGCCCGAAACGGTCGAAGCTCTCGCGCGCGGGCTCGGCTGCGAGCTTCGCGAGTTGCGCCGCGTCTGCGAGCACCTGGTGCGCGAGAAGAAGCTGGTGCGCGTCTCGTCCGAGCTCTTCTTCGACGCCGCGGCGATCGCCGCGCTGCGCGAGCGGCTGATCGCCTACCTGCGCGCGAACGGAAGCATCGACCCGGCCGCGTACAAGCAGCTCACCGGCCAGAGCCGCAAGCACACCGTCCCGCTGATGGAGCACTTCGACGCCGAGAAGCTGACCGTGCGGCGCGAGAACACCCGCGTGCTCCGCGCGCAGTAGCGCACGCCATACACTCATCGCTCCCTTTCGATCGCTGAGGCTGAAAGGAGGGCAAATACTCCGGCATTGCCGACAGGCCGGTCCCTAAGAACTTCGAGTGCATATCTGTGAAATCTCTCTAACATCATCCTCTTGTTCGCTGGTTCGCTTGCATGTCATGATTCACTCAATGATGAATGGTGCCAGCTCCGGGAGTCAGACCATGTGCAGTCGCCGCACTCGCATCCCGTTGTGGTCGGTTTTCGCGGTCTGCGTAATTGCAGCAGTCGCGACCGGATGTGCCTCGACTCGATCTTGGACCTATCGGCCGGAAGCGCCGGTCGATCGCCAACCGATCATGGACAGAACGGTAGTTGTCCTTCCCGTCGAAGATCTTAGGACGAATGAAAACACTGACCTAATGTCGTTGTACTTGATACCGCTCATGCCGTTTGGCTGGCAGACGTTCGACACGCCTGAGGGCCCAGACCGGCATTTGACCAGCCGAACTTGGAATTTCCGTCCTTCAGAAGACATTGCGAAGGCAATCGCGCAAGATCTTCAGAATTTGGGATTGTTCAAAGAGTCTTTCTTTGGGTTCAGGAGCTCTGAGGGCGATCTCGTTCTCCGTAGCCAACTCCATTCAACGCGGTACGAGTCTCGGCTGATCTCCTACTGCCTTTCCGTATACGGTCCACTCCTTTGGTTCATCGGTTTTCCCAGTGGAACCTACTCGAATGAGCTTCGACTCGAGCTTCGATTGGAGGATCGAAGTACGGGGGAGCTGTTTTGGGCGGGGGGTGTCAACGAGATCGAGGGCAGTGTCGTTTGGTTCTACGCTCTCGATGCAGACTTCAACTACGACTCATTGCTTAAGCGCGGACTGCGATTGGCATTCACAGACCTGTCTTCTGAACTGGCCAAACGAACGGAGAGATCAGAAAGGCCATAGAGCGCCCTGATAGAGAGGTTGAGGGAGGACGACGGGTGCAGTTCCTCCCCGTCTCGAAGAGCGCTCAGCCCCCGGCGCCCATCTCGGCGCGGAACTGACGCAGCATGATTCGCGCGTAGAGCCCGGGCGCGACCCGCGAGACCCACCAGGCCAGCCACGCCACGCGGCCGACGGTGAGCAGGCTCTGGCCGGACTCGAGCGCGCGCACGATGCGCTCGGCCACCGCGTCGGGCTCGAGCGCCGCGCCGACCACGGTGCGCGGGCCCTGCGCCGCCGCGCCGTCGGCGCCCAGATGCGCCTGCTCGATTCCGGTGCGGATGAACGACGGGCAGACCACGAGCACGCCCACGCCGGTGCCGTCGAGCTCGGCGCGGAGCGTGTCGAAGTAGCCGTGCAGCGCGTGCTTGCTGGCCGAGTAGCCCGCGCGCGCGGCGAGCGGCGAGAAGCCGGCCACGCTCGAGATCGCCACGACCGCTCCGCGGCGCGCGACGATCGCGTCGAGCGCGGCGTGCGTCGCGTTCACGGCGCCGAAGAAGTTCACCTGCATCACGCGCCGGATCACCTCGGCCCGCGTCGTCCGCAGCAGGCTGCGGTGGCTGATGCCCGCGTTGTTCACCAGCACGTCGAGCCCGCCGAAGCGCGCCACCACCGCGGCCACCGCGTCGCGGCAATCGTCCTCTCGCGTCAGGTCGCAGACGCGCGTGAGCAGCCCCGACGCTCCGTGCTCCGCCGCCAGCCGCTCGAGCCCGGCCGCGTCGACGTCGAGCGCGGCGACGCTCGCGCCGCGGCGAGCGAACGCCGCGACCAGCGCGCGGCCGAGCCCGCCCGCCGCGCCCGTCACGGCCACCACGCGCCCGGAGAAATCGCGCTGCGCCATGCGCTACGCCGCGAAGAGCGCGAGGCAGCCGGTGCCTTCGAGCACGGCGTCGAGCGCTCTTCGGTCGTCGGGCGCGAGCGCCGCCCTGCCCTCGCGCAGCCAGTGCAGGCACTTCGCCTGGTACGGGAAGACCTGCTGCTTCCAGGGCCGGCCGTCGATGCTGCACTCGACCAGCGTCGCGCCGCGCGCCTGCGCTGCGGCGTTCGCGAGCAGGAACGGCGCGTAGACCCGGCCGATCTCGCCGAGCAGCGCACGGAGCGAGTCGGGAATCCGGTCGCGCGTGATCCAGTCGCCGTCGGCGGGCTCGAGGCCGGACAGGTCCTCGACGATCTCGACCCAAGCGACCACGCGAGGCGCCAGCCTCAGCGCGACATCGCTCGGTGTCGGATCGAAGCCGGCGAGCTGCGTGAGCTGGCCGTAGAGCGCGAAGTCGCACGCTCCGGGCCGCGCGCCGAGCGCGAAGCGCGACTGCTCGAGCCGCGAGGACAGGAGCGCGAGCAGTCGGCGGTAGCTCTCCTCGATCACCGGGCCGGTCGTCGCGTTCGAGCCGACCACGCCGAGCCGCCCGATCTGCCGCTCGGCGACGGCCTTGGCCTGCGCCTGCGCCTGCCCCTCGGCCTGGTCGGTCCTTCGCCAGCGAGGCAGGATGGCCGCGGCCTTGGCGATGTCGGCCGCGTAGGTCCAGCGGTAGTGGAACATCGCCTTGGTGAGCCACTCGTCGGCGTAGTCCTCGATCAGCGCGTCGAGATAGGCGACGACGGGATCGGTGGGAATCACCGAGCGGCCCGGGTAGCGCGACTCGAGCTCGCGGATCAGCGGCGTCGAGTCGACGCGCGCCTCGAGCGCGCCGTCGGCGTCGCGCATTACGAGCTGCGGCAGGAGCTCGACGCGCGGCTTGGGCAGGCCGCGCGACTCCGGGCCGCCCGCCTGCACCCAGACGAACGGGATGCGCCGGTAGCGCAGCACCGCGCGAAGCTTGCGGCTGTACGGCGAGCCGGGCGCGCCGACCAGGACGAGTGTCTCGGGATCCATCGCGTTCTCCTTCGTCAGCTCCGGCCGATGCCGTTCACGAGCGCGAGCACCATCCGCTCCATCGCCGCCGTCGCGCGCTCGCGGCCGAGCCGTTGGTCGGCGCGCAGGCGGTCCCAGACGTCGAACGAGGTCGCCGCGTCGAGCGCCTCGACCAGGTCCCCGGGCGCGCGTCGCAGCTCCGGCAGCCAGCCGAGCAGGTCGGCGCGGAGCGCTCGCACGAGCTGGCCGTGCTGCCGGGCGAGGTACGCCGAGCGCCAGCGCTGCGAGTTCCCCGAGCGTTTGTACGGCGCGATCTGCTCGTACAGGCGGACGCGCCGCTCGACCAATCCAAGCGCGCGGATGTCGAGGCTCCCATCGGGATGCGGGCCGAGAAGCAGCGGCAAGGCCTGCGCGCGCACGCGCTCGTCGATCTCGGCGAACAGGCTGTCCATGTCGGAGAAGTGCCGGAACACGGTGCGGATGCCGACCTTCGCGCGCGCGGCGACCTGCTGCGCGGTCGGCTGCAGCACGCCCTCGCCGACCAGATCGATCAGCGCCTGCACCATGGCCGCGCGGCTGCGCTCGCTGCGGCGGACGCGCCCATCGGCAGCGCCTTCCGCGTCCCGCGGCGGGCGGGGGCGCGCGGATTTCCGCGTCAGCGCTCGCACGTGAAGATCCTCCCGCCCTGTTTGCGCACGCGCAGGCCGCGAAGCGCGGCGTCGAGCTCGAGCAGATCGCGCCCGCCGGTGAACTCCGCGAGCAGGCCCTCGATCTGCGCGCGGCCGGGCCCGGTGGCGACACATTCGCGGATCACATCGGCGAGCCTCTGCAGCATCCAGACGTGGTACGGCACGACCATGCGCCGCTCGCGAAGCCCGCCGAGCTCGAACTCGTGGGTGAGCGGGCCGTCGCCGGTCTGCAGCGCCTCGAAGCCGGGCGTGGGCGTGAACGTCTTGCCCGGCAGCTCCGCGCCCGGCGCGTGGCGGCCGCTCGCGAGGTACGCGCGGAGCGCCGCGAGCGCGCTCGTGAGCGCGGGCCACATCTCGAGGAAGAACACCTCGAGGACGGGGAGCAGCGTGGGCGCGATGCGATCCCCGGCCAGCCACGCCGCGCCGTCGCTCGTGGCGGGGCGCGCGACCAGCTCGCGGTTCGGCCCGAGCGAGTAGAGCTTCTGCCCGTAGCTTCGCGCGTTCAGGTCGCAGGTGTGATTCGCGCGCTCGACCCACTCGGTCACGAGCGGGTAGCGGGTGCGCAGGCGGAAGCCCGCGACCGGGTCGCGGTAGTGGTGCGCGTAGAGCGGCCCGAGCAGGCCGAAGTCGGCCAGCGACGGCAGACCGCCGAGCGCGAAGTCGTGGCGCGAGAAGTGCGCCTCGAGCCGGTCGAGCAGCCGGGCGTGGCTCGCCTCCCAGGCCGGGATCATGCCCC
>Ga0194127_10002942_pt1 | contig 22417 bp, 21 predicted proteins | sample TA2KigC100mmetaG_FD_148624 | JGI IMG/M metagenome (GOLD analysis project Ga0194127, IMG submission 148624) | Freshwater microbial communities from Lake Tanganyika, Tanzania - TA2015036 Kigoma Deep Cast 100m | ecosystem: Environmental > Aquatic > Freshwater > Lake | place: Tanzania: Lake...
GGTCGCCGCGAGGAGTAGGGTCGCCGTGCGGCGAGGCGGCCGCCGTTCACCACTGGTCCGCGCGCCACAGCGCCGCCGCCGCTTCGGCCTCGGGCCGGCTCGGCCGGCACTCGACGCCGACGCAGCCGCGGTAGCCGAGTCCGTGCAGTTCCCGCAGCACGCGCGGGTAGTGGATCTCGCCCGTGCCGGGCTCGGTGCGGCCCGGGTGGTCGGCGAGCTGCACGTAGCCGAGCTGGTCGAAGCCCTCGCGCAGGTGCCCGCAGAGGTCGCCCTCGCTGATGTGGCAGTGGTAGAGGTCCCAGTTGATCTTGACCATCGGCGAACCGACCGCGCGGCAGATGCGCACCGCGGCCTCGCTGCCGTAGAGGCAGTGCCCCTTGTGGTCGACGCGCACGTTCATCGGCTCGAGGATCAGCAGCACCTGTTCGCGCTCGGCGACCTTCGCCGCGAGCTTCAGCCCCGCGGTGATCTGCTCGTGCATCTGCGCCTGGCTCGCGCCCGGCACGTCGTTGCCGCCGACGACGGTCATCTTGCGGCAGCGCAGCCGGTGCGCCGCGGCGCAGGAGGCCTCGATCTCGGCGACGAAGCGCTCGTGGTTCTTGGCCTCGTTGAGGCCCGGCGCGAAGCCCCACGCGGTGAACTGCGCGACCTCGAGGCCGAGTTCCGCGGTCAGCGCGGCGATCGCGTCGAGGTCCTTGCCGCGCCACGGCCAGAACTCGATCGCCGGGAAGCCCAGCGCGTGCGCGGCGCGGATCCGGTCGAGGAACGGCAGCGCGGTCCACCACATCTCGACGTTCGCGGCGAAGCGCGTCTTCGGCGTGGCGGCGGGTTTCGCGGGCGGCGGGTCCTGGGCCGGTGCCAGGTTGCCGAGGCCGAGGCCGGCGGCGGCGGCGGGGGCGGCGGCGAGCACGTCGCGGCGAGAGGGTCGATGCATGGCGCAGGGTATACCGTCCGCGGACCGGCCGCGCGATCCGCGGCACGGGAAGGTCGCCGGCACCTTGTCGGGCGACGAGCAGCGGAAGGTCGTGTCGGGCAGGTGGCTCGCCGCGGCGGTGGCGGCGCGCGGCGGTCAGGGCGCCTGCAGCTCCGCCCAGCGCAGCGCGATCGCCGCCGGGTAGACCTCGCACTCGGCGGCGAACACGCGCGCGCCGAGCGTCTGCGCCGTGTCGCCCGGCAGCACCGGCACGCGCGCCTGCAGCAGGATGCGGCCGTGGTCGTAGACTTCGTCGCACAGGTGCACGGTGCAGGGGGATTCGGCCTCGCCGGCGGCCAGCACGGCGTGGTGCACGTGGTCCCCGTACATGCCCTTGCCGCCGTGCTTCGGCAGCAGTGCCGGATGGATGTTCAGCACGCGGCCGGCGAACTCGGGCACGATCGGCAGCAGGCGCAGGTAGCCCGCGAGCACGACCAGGTCGACGTCGAGTTCGAGCAGCCAGGACCAGATCGACGACGGCTCGCGCAGGCAGCGCGCCTCGAGCCCGTGGTCGAGCGCGCGCTGCAGGCCGAACGCGTCCGCGCGGTCGCTGGCGACGCCGGCGACCGAGGCGCGGCACCGGCCGTCGCCGATCCGGTCCAGCAGGTTCTGCAGCGTGCGGCCGCCGCCGCTGAGCAGCACGCCGAGCCGCGGTCGCCGGTGGTCCGGATGGGATGCCATCAGCGTTTCCCGGCCGCGGCGACCACGCCGACGAGCAGACTGGCCATGCGCGGCGCGGCGAGGTCGGCGGCGTCGATCATCGCCTCGATGGAGGTCCGCGCCGACGCGCCGGCGAGCACCTGCTGCGTGACGCCGGTCAGCGCGAGCACCTGGAAGCCCGCGTGCACCGCGGCGATCGCCTCGGGCACCAGCGACATGCCGACGAGGTCGGCGCCCGCCTGGCGCAGGAAGCGGTACTCGGCGCGCGTCGGCATGCTCGGGCCCGGCACCGCGGCGAACACGCCGGTCGAGCACGGGATGCCCCCGCGCAGCGCGACCTCGCGCGCGACCTCCTGCCACTGCCGCGCATAGGGTTCGCTCATGTCGGGGAACCGCGGCCCGACGCGATCGTCGTTCGGGCCGATCAGCGGCTGCAGCCCGGACAGGTTCAGGTGGTCCTCGACGACGGCGACCGTGCCCGGCTCGATCTGCTGGCACAGGCTGGCCGCGCCGGCGGTCAGGATCAGCAGGTCGCAGCCGAGCGCCTTCAGCACGCGCACCGGCAGCGCGAGTTCGCTGGGCGTGTGGCCCTCGTAGAGCGCGAGCGGGGCGTCGGCGACCGCGACGGGCACGCCCTCGAGCTGGCCCACGAGCAGCGGGGAATGCAGCGGCGCGCCGGGCAGGTCGGGGCCCTGCAGCACGACCTTGTCCTTCAGCTGGTTGGCGATCGAAGCGTGGCCCGAGCCGAGCAGCATCGCGATGCGGGGCCGCAGCGGCGTGCGCTCGTGCACGAACTGCGCGGCTTCGCGGGCGAGAATGTGCTGGTGCGAATGCGCAGGCGCGGGCATGCGCGCAACGTATCCGCCGGCGCGGCCGTACGCACGCCGGCGCGGCAGCGAATGCGGGGTCCGCCCTGGACGCGTCGCCCCGGCGGGGACTCAGATGCCGAGCCGCGCGCGCAGGTCCGCGGCGGCGAGGCCGCGCACCGCGACGACCTTGCGTGGGCTCCGCTGGCCGGCGACGACCTGCACGCGCCGCTCGGGCACCGACAGCGCCGCGGCGAGCAGCGCGCGCAGGCGCGCGTTCGCCCGGCCGTGCTCGGGCGGGGCGGCGATCTGGACCTTCAGCGCGTCGCCGTGCAGGCCGGCGATCCGGTCGCGGCTGGCGCCCGGCACCGCCTTGACGGCGAACCGCAGCTCGCCGGCGACCGCGGCGATCGCCAGGCTCACCGCAGCACCAGCACGACCGCGCTGTGCGGGTGGTCGGCCAGCAGCCGCTCGAGATGGCCGGCCGCGGCGAGGTTGCGCCGCTCCGACAGCGCGCGCAGGCCGGCGGCGAGCCGCTGGCCCGCGCGCAGTTCGCCGCGCAGCGAGGCGCACCAGGCCTGCTGGTCGTCTTCGGGCAGCCGCCGCAGCAACTGGTCGAACAGGTTCGTGCCGAGCGGATAGGCGTCGCCCGACGTGCCCGAGGCGTCGTCGCCGGCCTGCAGCCGCAGCAGGTAGGCGCGCGCGGCGTCGGCGTGGCGGTCGAGGGCCAGCAGGCCGACGAAGCACTCGCGCGCGCCGGGCGCTGGCGGCGAGATCTGCTCGGCCAGCGCCGCGATGGCCTCGACGGCGAATCCGTCGAGCGACAGCGGTTGCTCCTTCGGCGGCTTCTTCGCCGGATCCGCCACCGCGAGCTGGCGGGCCTTGCGGTCCCAGCGCAGCACCGTGAGCGGCGCGCCGTCGGCGGTGCGGTGCACGAGCTGGCCGGCCGCCGCGGCGCGTTCGAGGGCCACCTGGAAGGCCTCGGCCCGTTCGGCGGCGGCCGCGAACGCGGCAGCGTGGGCGCTGGCCGGTTCGCCGGCGCAGTCGCGCGCGAACGCGGCGGCCGCGGCGGCGGCGGCGGCGAAGTCGTGGGCGTGCAGCGCCGCGGCCACGCCGCGTTCGGCGAGGAAGACCGCGCGGTACTGCTCCCAGGCGCTGTCGCGCTGCGCGCGCTGCAGCGCCGCGAGGTCCGCGCGCGCCTCGGCCAGCAGCTGCCTGCCGGCATCGACCTTGCCGCGCAGCGCCTCGGGCCAGTGCGCCGGATCGGCGAGCGCGTCGGCGAGCGCGCCGACGGCGGCCTCGAGTGCGGAGGGGTCCCGGGCCCCGCGCGCCGCGGCGATCCGCTGGCCGAACGCCTGCAGGTGGGCGGTCCCCGCCTCGGTCACCTCGCCGCGCAGGCGCTGCAGGCCCGCGGCGAGTTCCGGATCGTCGCGCAGCGCGGCCGGGGGGTCCGCCGCGAGCGCCTGCCACGCCAGCGCGAAGTTGCGCGCCTGCAGCGGCGGCCGCATTGCCTTGGCGAGGCCGGCCAGGAACTCGTCGATCGCCGCGCGGCGCTGCTGCAACCTGCGCTCGCGTTCGGCGGTGCTCGCGCGCAGCGCGGCGGCGCGCTCGGCGGCCTCGGCGCCCGCCCGCGTGTCGGCGTGGGCCGCGGCCACGCGCTCGAGGGCCGGCGCGAGTTCGGCGTCGGGCAGCCCCGACAGCCGTGCCGTCAGCAGCGCGATCGTCGCCTGGTCCTCGCGGGACGATCGCTTGAGCAGCTTGATCTCGTCGGCGAACTGCTGCTTCTCGGGGTCGTCGTACTTCTTCTCGACCTCGATGTACTGCGTCTCCTTCTCGCGCGTCAGCGCCCAGTAGATGGCGCCCCCGGCGACCAGCACGCCGGCCGCGGCGAGGCCGACCCAGAGGCCCTTCTTGGCGGGCGGCTGCAGCAGCAGGTCGAGCTGCTCGATCAGCTCGTTGGCGGTCTGGAACCGCCCGGCCGGCTCCTTGGCCATCAGCCTCTGGATGATCGCCGCGACCTCGGCGGGCACCGCGGGGTTCGCCCGGTTCGCGGGCTCGGGCTCGTCCTTGACCTGCGCGCGCAGGATGTCCTTCTTGGACTGGCCCTTGAACGGCGTGCGGCCCGTGACCAGCCGGTAGAACGTGCAGCCCAGCGCGTAGAGGTCGGTCCGGTGGTCGACGTCCTTCTGCAGCACCTGCTCGGGCGCCATGAAGTGCGGCGTGCCGAACGCCTTGTCGTCGGTCTCGTCCGCCGTGCCGGCGAGGCCCAGGTCGGCGATCTTCGCGGCGCCGTGCTGGTCGAGCATCAGGTTGTCGGGCTTGATGTCGCGGTGCACGATGCCGAGCGACTCCGCGTAGGCGAGGCCGGCCGCCGCGTCGGCGATCACGCGCAGCGCGCGGTCCGCGGGCATCGCGCCGTTCTGCTTGAGCCAGTCCTCGAGGGAGCCCTGCTGCATCAGCTCCATCGCGTAGTAGTAGGTGCCGCCGTCGTGGTCGACGTCGAACACCTGCACGACGTTCGGGTGCTGCAGCTTCGCGGCGGCGCGCGCCTCGGCGACGAACCGCGCGACGAACTGCGGATCCTCGGTCAGTTCGTGGTTCAGCACCTTCAGCGCGACTTCGCGGTGCAGGCTCACCTGCTCGGCGCGGTAGACCATGCCCATGCCGCCGCGGCCCAGTTCGCCGAGGATCCGGTAGCCGGACAGCTGCGGCAGGCCGCGCTTGTGCGCGTGGCCGAAGGCGACGCGCGTGGTCCCGAGTTCGATCACGTCGCCGTCCTGCAGCGGTGCTGCCTCGACGGCCGCGCCGTTGACGCGCACGCCGGGCCCCAGCGCCTTGATGCCGAAGCCCTGGTCCTTCAGTGCCTTCACGACGGCGTGCTGCGGCAGGACCCCGGCGTCCGGCACGCGCAGGCCGCACTCGGGCGCGCTGCCGAGCGTGGTCGGGTGGTCGCGGTCGAGCTGGAGGATGGTGCCGGCGAGCGGGCCGGTCTCGACGGTGAGTCGCACGGGGCGGGGGTCCGGAAGCTTACGGCGGGGTCCGGCGCCCCATGGCAGGTCGGCGTGGGCCGGGCGAGGGGCACTTGTCCGGAGCGCCGCGGCGAGCGCCACCTCAGCCGCAGCCGGCCCGCACCTCGACGCAGCGCCGCGTGTTCAGTTGCAGCCGCGCGCCCTCGCCGACCTCGACGCCGGGGATCCACAGGATGCGGTCGAGGTCGTCGACGAGCAGCGGCAGGCGGTCGCGATCGAAGCGGACCACGTGGCGGCTCTGCAGGAAGCGGCGCAGGTCGACGGGGTTCGCGCTGCCGAACGGCTGGAAACGGTCGCCGGGCCGCCGCACGCGCAGGCGCCACGGCGGCGGCGCCGCGCGCGGGTCGAGCAGCGCGCGTTCGCGGCCGGCCTCGGCCGGCGACGGCGCGAGCGGCGGCAGCGGGTGCGTGAAGGCCTCGAGCCACCACTCGGTCGCGCCGAACCGCTGGCGGCCGGCGTCGATCGCGAACGGCTGGCCGAGCGGGCCGTGCGGCGGCGGGCCCGCGCGCGCCGGGTCGAGCAGCAGCAGCCCACCGCGCGTGCGTTCGACGACGAGACCGCCCTGGCCCGCGAGCCGCTTGCCGCCCGGCTTGTCGAGCAGCGCCACGGCGCGGTCGAGCCAGCCCGTCAGCGGCGCCTCGCCGTGCGGGTGCAGCGCCTCGTGCGCCTGCCGCACCGCCTCGGCGACGAACGGGCGCGCCGGGCCGTCGAGCCCGCGCAGGTCGAGTTCCAGGCGCCAGGGGGCGCGGTGCCGCGCGCGCTGCGTCAGGATGCGCAGACCCTGCGCCTCGAGGATCTCGTTCGCCGCGCGCGCGGTGCTCGCGACCGTCATCAGCGCCACGTCGAGGCCGATGCCGAGCGTCCGGCGCAGGTTCGGGATCGTGTCGAGCCGCAGCCGGTTGCGCGCGTAGCCGAGGTCCTGGTTCGTGCTGTCCTCGTGCGCCGTCTCGCCGAGCTGCCGCAGCACGGCCTCGAGCGTGCCGCGGCGCGTGCGCAGCAGCGGGCGCACGAGCAGCGCGCGATGGCCGCCCCGCCCGACCCAGCGCGCCTCGGGGATGCCGGCGAGCCCGCGCGGGCCGGTGCCGCGCAGCATGCGGAACAGCACCGTCTCGAGGTTGTCGTCGGCGTGGTGGGCCAGCACGAGCAGGCCCGCGCCGACCTCGCGCGCGACTTCGAGCAGCGCCGCGTAGCGGCCTTCGCGCAGTTCGGCCTCGCCGGGGCGCAGGCCGAGCGGCGCGAGCCGGCGCACGGCGACCGGCACGTCGAGGCGGTCGCACAGGTCGACGACGTGCTGCGCGGAGGCGCGGCTGTCGGCGCGCACGCCGTGGTCGACGTGGCAGACGTGCAGCGGGCCCGGCAGCCGGCCCTCGGCCGACAGGCGGGCCAGCGCCAGCAGCAGCACGGTGCTGTCGGTGCCGCCGGAGACCGCCGCGAGCACCGTGCGCTGCGCGACGAGGTTCTCGTAGCGGCACAGGCAGCGTGCGACGGCGTCCAGCAGGCGGGCGAAACTGTCCATTGGCACCGGGAGTTGGGCCGATAGACTCGGTCCACCGAGTCCTCGCAGCATCCAACCAACAGGAGCTTACCTCGCCATGGCAGTCCGGGTCGCCATCAACGGTTTCGGTCGCATCGGTCGTCTCGTGTTCCGCGCCCTGGTCGAACAGGGCCTGCTCGGCAAGCACCTCGACGTCGTCGCCGTCGGCGACGTGGTGCCGGCCGACAACCTCGCCTACCTGCTCAAGTACGACTCGGTGCAGGGCCGGTTCACCGGCAGCGTCGGGTCGAAGAAGTCGGCCCCCGATCGCGAAGCCGACGACGTGCTGGTCGTCGACGGCCGGGAGATCCGGGTCGTCAGCGCCAAGAACCCCGCGGAGCTGCCGTGGCAGAAGCTCGGCGTGCAGCTCGTGATCGAAGCGAGCGGTCTGTTCACCGACGCCGAGAAGGCCAGGGGCCACCTCGCGGCGGGCGCCAAGAAGGTGCTGATCACGGCGCCCGGCAAGGGCGAGGACATCACCGTGGTGGTCGGCGTCAACGACGACAAGCTCGACCTGGAGAAGCACCACATCATCAGCAACGCGTCCTGCACGACGAACTGCCTCGCGCCGATCGTGCACGTGATCCTGAAGGAGGGCTTCGGCTTCGCCGAGGGCCTGATGACCACGGTGCACGCCTACACGGCGACGCAGAAGACCGTCGACGGCCCCTCCAAGAAGGACTGGAAGGGCGGCCGCACCGCGGCGCAGAACATCATCCCGTCGACGACCGGCGCGGCGAAGGCCGTGGCGCTCGTGCTGCCCGAGGTCAAGGGCAAGCTGACCGGCATGGCGTTCCGCGTGCCGGTGCCGACCGTGTCGGTGGTCGACCTGACGTTCAAGACGGTGAAGGAGACGTCGATCGACGAGATCCGGAAGGCGATGAAGCGCGCGTCGGAAACCTACCTGAAGGGCGTGCTCGACTACACCGACGAGGAGGTCGTCAGCTCGGACTTCATCCACGACAAGGCGTCGTCGATCTTCGACGCCGGCGCGTCGGTCGAGCTCAACAAGAACTTCTTCAAGCTCGTCGCCTGGTACGACAACGAGTGGGGCTACAGCATGCGGGTCATCGACCTCTGCCTGCGGATCGCGAAGAAGCTGTAGCCGGCGCGCGGTTCACGCCGGCGGCCGCGCCGGCGGCGCGAACGGGTGCGCGAACGGCTGCGGCGGCAGCCCCGCCAGCAGCGAGCAGCGGCCCTGTTCGACGTCGTCGCCGACCCGCGCGACGAGCCGCCGCAGGCGGTCCATCTGCCGGAGCCCGCGCAGCAGCGGCGTCCCGCGCACGCGCAGCGCGAGCCGTTCGCACTGCAGCGCCGCCACGTGCTGCTCGCTCGGATCGTGCCGCGCGCTGTGGTGGCACAGCGCCAGCATCGCGACGAGCTGTTCGATGACCTTTTCCAGGCGCTGCAGCGGGAGCTGCGCGCGCGTGAGCTCGAGCTGGAACCACAGGTTGATGCCGAGCCAGGCCCAGCGCAGCGAGCGCAGCCGCGCCTCGGCGAAGCGCGCGTAGGGCCGCAGCAGCGGCGGCAGCGCGCGGTAGCGCGGCAGCCAGCCCGCCGGCAGCAGCCGCAGCGGCAGCCGCAGCAGGCCGAGCAGCCCCTGCGCGGCGACCCATCCGCACAGGCGCCAGAACGGCCGCTGCCGCAGCAGGAGCCCGGCCGCCCGGAGGCAGCGCCCCGGCTCGCGCAGCACGGTCTTCGGCATCAGCCGCAGCAGGCGCCCGGCGGCCGGCAGGTCCGCGCCGTCCGGCCCGCGGTTGATCGTCTGCAGCACGCCGAGCAGGCCGGCGAGGTAGCGCTCGGTGAAGGTCTCGGTGACGTCCTTGACCATGCCCATCAGGATCAGATCGTCCTCGCCCTCGACGACGCCGAACACGTGCACGTTGCCGCGCGCCTCGTGCACGCGCGAGGTCCGGTCGAACGAGCGGCCGCCGAGCACGCGTTCGCAGGCGAGCTGCGACTCGAGCGCGCTGGTCGCCGCCGCCGACTTGGTCAGATCGCGCAGGCCCGCGAGGTCGACGCCCCGATCGTCCTGCACGAGCGACAGGTGGCTCAGCGCGCGCGACTGCAGGGCGCCGCCGAGCATCGTGCCGAGGTGCTGGCGCGGCAGTTCGTGCCGGATCACGCGCCCGCCGACGCCGTCGCGCGCGAGCGCGTAGGCGGCCGCGTCGGCCGCGAACATGCGCTGGTAGCCGGCCGCCATCGCCGCGAGCATGCAGCGGCCCATGCGCAGGCAGTAGAACAGCACCTCGACGCCGTCGGCGGGGATCCGCTGGCCCGCGCCGATCGGGAAGCCCGCGAAGTGCAGCCGCGCGTTCCAGTTCGCCGCGAACACGCCGCTGTTCGACGACGTGCAGGCGAACTCGTAGCCGAGCCCGTCCTGCGCCGTCACGTCGCGGTCGGGCAGCCGCAGCACGAACAAGCCGACCTGCCGGCCGTCCTGGCCCAGCCGCGCGACGATGCCGACGAGCGCGCCGTGGCGCGCGTTGGTGATCCAGAGCTTGTTGCGGTCGCCGGCCGCGAACAGCCGGAAACCGCCGGTCGCCGGATCGGGCTCGACGTAGGCGCGCACCTTCTTGGCGTTGACGCCGACGCCGACCTCGGTGAGGCCGAACGCCATCAACTCGCCCTCGGCGACCAGCGGCAGGAAGGTCCGCTGCTGCTCGTCGGTGCCGTAGGCCAGCAGCGACCCCGCGCCGATCGTCAGCACGCCCGAGATCTCGACGGCGAGCGGGCCGAGACCGTTCGCCGCCAGTTCCTCCTCGACCAGCGCGAGTTCGACGTAGCGGCCGCCGCGGCCGCCGAACTCGGCCGGCACCGTGAAGCCGTAGGCCTTCTCCTTCGCCACCGCGGCGCGCAGTTGCGCCGACAGCTTGCCGTCGGCGGTGAACGCCTCGCCGCGGGCGAGGCAGCCGAGCGCTGTGTCGACGACCGCCTGGCCGCTCCGGCTCGCGGCCGCCGCCGCGCGGGCGCCGCCCTGCAGTTCGTCGATCGCGGGCCGCGGTCCGAAGATCAGCCGCTGCACGAGCGAGGTGGTCCTGCGGCCGAGCCGCGCGGCGGCCTGCCTGCTGGCGTCGTCGAGGGCGCCGACGTCGCGCGCGGACTCGGCGTCGCCGGCCGCGGCGAGGGCCTTGGCCGCGGTCGAGGCTCGGGGATCGGGGGATGCGGGGGGCGTGGTCGTCGTCACTTTGTGTCGGCGGGCCGACATGGTGCCGGCGGCGGGGCGGCAGGGGAACCGGCAACCTGCGCCGGCGCGGTGCCCGGATGCCGCTGGCGTGGGGGCCGGTCGGTCGCTAGCCTTCGCGCCCCAATTCAGGACGCATTCAGCAAGGAGCACCCCATGAACGAAGTGACGACGATCCAGGTCGGGCAGACCGTGCCCGACTTCACCCTGACCACCTACGAGCCGACCACGAACGGCTTCGGTACCTACAGCCTCGCCGAGGCCCGGAAGAACGGCAAATGGACGCTGCTGTTCTTCTACCCGGCCGACTACACGTTCGTTTGAGCGACCGAATTCGCTGCTCTGTCAGAGCAGCAAGACCGGTTCGCGAAGATGGGTTGTGAGATCGTCTCGGTCAGCGCCGACACGCAGTTCGTGCACCTGGCGTGGCAGCGTGAAGAGAAGGACCTCGCGAACGTGAAGTTCCACATGGCTTCCGACCGCAACGGCGACCTCGCGCGCCAGTTCGGCATCTGGAACAACGGCTTCACGCTGCGCGGCACCTACCTCGTCGCGCCCGACGGCAAGCTGATGAGCGCCGAAGTGAACTTCCTCAATCTCGGCCGCAACATCGACGAGACCCTGCGCAAGTTCAAGGCGAACGTCTACCTCGGCAAGCACAGTGCCGAGGGCTGTCCGGCGAAGTGGAAGGACGAGGGCGACAAGACGCTGAAGCCCGGCCCCGGCATGGTCGGGCGCGTGCACGAGGCGATGCAGAAGTGACCTCCCCCCGCCGGGGCGGCTCGCGCCGGTGCGCGAGTTCCCCGGCGAACGCGGGCACCCCGCCGGGACGCGCGCCGGCGCGCCCGCGGCGCTACCGGCCGGGGCACCGCGGTGGCGCGCTGGGGGCCGCTGACGGCGTTGCACCATCGCGGCGCCGTGCGCATGCTGGCACCGCGATGGCCTCCGTGCTGGTGCTGCGCCGCGGCGGGCTCGGCGACACCTTGCTGCTGGCGCCGCTGCTGCGCGCGCTGCGGCGGTGCTGGCCGGGTGCGCGGCTGTGCCTCGCCGGCGTGCGCGAGTTCGCCGAAGTGCTGGCCGCCTTCGGCTGCGCCGACGAAGCGTGGTCGAGCGAGGACCTCGCGACCTGGGCGCTCGGGGGCGACGCGGCGGCCGGCGCGGCCGCGCGCGCGCGGCTCTGCCGCTTCGCGCACGTCTACGCCGACGCCGGGCTGCCCGCGTTTCCGGGTAGCCCCGCGACGACCACGTTCGACCCGCGCCGCCACGTGCCCGGCGTGCCGTTCGGCCTGCAGCTCGCGCGGCAGGTCGGGCTCGAGCCGGACTGGCCCGGCGATGCGCAGCTCGCGCCCGCGCGGTTGGCCCGGCCGCTCGCGCCGATCGCGCTGGCGCCGGGCAGCGGCGGGCGCACGAAGTGCTGGCCGCGCGCGCGATGGCTCGAACTCGCCGCGCTGCTCGGACCGCGCGCGCCGCTGCAGGTGGTCGTCGGACCGACCGAACTGGAAGCCGACGATCCGCGGCGCTGGCCGTGGCCCGACGGCACGCAGTTCCTGTGCGGCCGCACCGCGCTGCAGCTCGCGCAGGCCCTCGCGGCGGCGGGGAGCTACGTCGGCAACGACAGCGGCACGACCCACCTCGCGGCGATGCTCGGCGTGCCGGCCGTCGCGCTGTTCGGGCCGAGCGATCCCGCGGTCTGGGCGCCGGTCGGGGCGCACGTGCGCGTGCTCGAAGCGCCGGGCCGCGACCTCGCGGCGCTGCCGGCCGGTGCGGTCGCAGCCGCCCTGCCGTGACCCGGCTACGGCAGCCGCGCGCGCACCTTCGCCCAGTAGCGGTCGGTCTTCGGCTTCGCCGCGCCGTTCGGGCCGCCGTTGTGCACGCGCGCGATCGTCTCGGCCTCGCCGCGCGCCCAGGGCCCCGGCACCCAGCGGCGCATGTAGGCGTCGACGATGCGCTCCGCGTAGGCGCGGCGGCGGCAGTCCTGGTAGTCGCCGCCGAGTTCTGGCGCGAACGCGACGGCGTCCTGCCAGTAGACGCGGTGGATCTGGTAGGGACCGATCGCGAGCCCGCCGTCGCCGTCGGGCACGTCGTCGCGGTCGCCGCTCTCCACGTGGCGGATCGCCGCGAGCACCTGATCGCGCGGCCAGGTCTGCCGCTCGGTGCCGGCGAACCACCAGACGAGCAGCAGCACGAGCAGCGCGAGCGCCGCGGCGGGTCCGCGGTGGCGTCTGCCGAGGCGCGGCCGCTGCGTGATCCAGCGCCACCGCGGCCAGCGCAGGCGCAGGTTGCGCAGGGGCCGCACCGGTCACCGCCTGGTCCGCTGCACGACCATCGCCACGCCGGCGACGACGAGCGCGGTGCCGGCCCAGGTATGCGGATCGGTGTGGCCGTCGCCGAGTGCGGCGCCGAGCAGCACGGCGAGCACCGGCGTCACGTAGGAGATCAGTGCGAGCCGCGAGGCCGGGGCCGTGCGCAGCAGCCAGTAGTAGATGCCGAACGACAGCGCGGTGCCGAACAGCGCGAGGTAGAGCGTCGCGAGCGTCGAGCGCCAGGCCCACGCCATGCGCAGCGGCTCCTCGGCCGAAAACGCCGCGAGCGACAGCAGCGCGGCGCCGACCAGCATGCCGTTCCGGTTCAGCAGCACGGAGCTCGTGCCGCTGCCGTACTTCTTGACGAGCGTCGTGCCGGTCGCCGCGACGACCGGGCTCAGCAGCAGCAGCAGCGCGGGCGCGACCGCGAGGTCGGCGGCGCCGCCGAGGTCGCCCAGGAACACGGTCACGATGCCCAGGAACGCCACGGCGAAGCCGAGCCACTGCCGCGGCCGGATGCGTTCACCGAGCACGAGCACGCCGCTGGTGGCCATCAGCAGCGGGAAGATCGCCCACAACACCGCGGCGACGCCCGACGGCACCGTCTGTTCGCAGACGTAGAGGATGCCGTAGGAGCCCGAGAAGTTCAGCAGGCCCGAGAGCAGCCACAGCCAGCGCGGCGGCGGCGGTGCCGCCTCGAGCCGGTGCAGCGGCCGCGCGACGAAGACCATCGCGAGGCTCGCGACCAGGAAGCGCAGCGCCGCGGACGACAGCGGCGGCTGGTCGAGCAGGCACAGGCGGATCGCGTACCACGTGCTGCCCCAGATCAGGCACAGGAGCGCGACGAGCAGCGGCACGGCGAGACGCAAAACGCCCGCTGTCATGGCGGGGGCGCGGCTCCGGTCGCGGGGCTTGCCATCGGGCGCATCGCGGAAGCAGAGCGGAGTCGGCGCGGCGGCGCAACGCGGGCCAGGCACGAGCACGGGATCCGTGCCACAATGGGGGACCACGGACCCACACCCATGCGCACCCTCCTGCTCGCCGCGGCCCTGCCGCTGTTCGCGCCGATGCTCGGCGCCCAGACGTTTCAACTCGTGCTGTGCGACACGCCGGTCGGCTCGGGCTCGTTCCAGCCGATCGAACGCTTCGTCGTCGGCGGCACCAACGGCCCGCTGACCGCGATCCCGTCGATCCCGGCCGCCCTGACCAACGACCCGACCTTCCCCGCATTCAACCAGCAGTACGAACTGTTCGTCAGCAACCGCCACGCGCACAACGGCCAGGGCTCCGTGTCGCGCTTCCTGTTCGACCCGACGTTCGGCGTGTTCAACCCGAACGGCACGATCACCGGCAACAGCCTCAGCGACTGCATCCAGCTCGCGTTCAACCCGCTCGACGGCGAACTGTTCGTCGGCAACTGGACCAACGGCCGCGTGTCGCGCTTCACCTTCGACGCGCAGGGCAACGCCGTCGCCAACGGCACCGTCACGATGCCGGACGCGAGCAACATCCTCGGCGTGGCGATCCGCGCGCAGGACCAGCAACTGCTCGTCAGCGCCTACACGTTCGTGCGCCGCTTCACGCGGCAGGCCAACGGCAGCTACGTGCACGCGGGCAACTTCACGATCCCGGGCGGCAGCCTGATCCACGGCATGACGTTCCGCAACGACGAACTCTACGTCTGCGACGTCGCGACGAACGCCGTGCACCGCTTCACGTTCGACGCCAGCAACCAGCCGGTCGCCAACGGCTCGGTGCCGACCACCAGCGCGATCGCGTGCGCGTTCAGCCCCGACGGCGAGGAGATGTTCGTCGCGCGGCACTTCGCGGGCGGTTTCCAGCGCCTGCTGCGCGTGCCGGCGAGCAACAGCTGGACGCCGACGACGGTCTACAACGGGCCGCAGGCCGGCGGCATCGCGACCACGGTGCACACGTTCTCGGCCTACGGCCAGGGCTGTCCGGGCACCGGCAACCAGGCGCCGACGCTGCAGGGCTACGGGCTGGCTTTCGGCGGCAACACGATCACGCTGCGCACCCAGCTCGGCCTGCCGAACACGTTCGGCACGCTGGTGCTGGCGGGCGCCCAGGGCAACGTGCCGCTCGGCGGCTGCACCTGGTGGCAGAGCAGCGTCATCGGCAACACGCCGCTGTTCCTGCTCGACGGCGCCGGGCGCAACGACTACGCGATCTTCATCCCGGCGGGCCTGCTGCAGATCGACCTGTTCTTCCAGAGCTTCGTGCTCGACCTCGGCGCGCCGAACGGGCTGTTCAGCACCACCGCCGGCCTGCGCGCGTCGATGCTGTAGCCGGCCGCACGCGGTGCGCGCTTGCGATCACCGCGCGGGCGGGGTCGCATGGCGGCATGCTGCGCTTCGCCCTCGTGCTGGTCCCGGCCCTGTGGTTCTTGCCGTCGCCGCAGGATCCCGCCGTGCCTGCCGGTGTGCTCGCGCGCGCGCAGACGCTCGCGCGGACCGGCGAAGCGCACCAACGCCTGCAGCAGCTCGCGGGCACCTGGGACGTCGAGGTGCGCACGCCCGAGGCCGGGGGAGCGCGCGAGGAGCGCGGCACCCCCGTCGGCAAGGGGATCCTCGGCGGCCGCTACATGGTGCTGAACTACCAGCTCGTGCTGCGCGGCCGGCCGCTCGAGGCCGTGCAGATCCTCGGGTTCGACAACCTGCGCCAGCTCTACACGGCGTCGTGGCGCGACGACCTCAGCACGTGGAGCGTCGAGTGCCAGGGCACGCCGGATCCCGCGGCGCCCGCGCGCCTGTCGCTGCGCGGCGAACTGACCGACGCGCAGGATCCGTCGGGGCGGCCGTTCCGGCTCGAGTTCGACCTCGCGACCGCGGGCCTGGTGCACGTGCGGCTCCACGAGGAACGCGACGGCAAGCCCGTGCTCGTGCAGCAGCAGCACTGGACGGCCCGCCGCTGAGGGGGTCGGGTCAGGGGATGCCGGGTCACCTGTCGAGCCCGAGCTTCTTCAGCTTCGGCGGGATCGAGGTTCGGCAGTAGGCGTTGGCCGGGTTCCTGGCGAAGTAGTCCTGGTGGTGGTCCTCGGCCGGCCAGAACGTGCCGAGCCGGGCGACCTCGGTCACGATCGGGTCGCGGAACTGCGCCTTTGCCTTGGCGATCGCCTCGCGCGCTTGCGCCAGCTGCTCGTCCGAGTGGCAGAAGATCGCCGAGCGGTACTGCGAGCCGACGTCGGGCCCCTGCCGATCGGGGGTGGTCGGATCGTGCATGCGGAAGAACCACTCGAGCAGGGCCGGGTAGCTCAGCTTCGCCGGGTCGAAGGTCACCTGCACGACCTCGGCGTGGCCCGTGCTCCCGGCGCAGACCTGCTCGTAGATCGGCTCGGCGACCGTGCCGCCGGCGTAGCCCGAGACCACGTCGAGCACTCCGTCGACCCGTTCGAGCACGGCCTCGATGCACCAGAAGCAGCCGCCGCCGAGCGTGGCGACTGCGACGTGAGCGTGGGACCCGGGGGGCTCTTTGGCTGTTGGCATGGTCGATTGCGCGGCCGGCGCGGCAGGAGAAGTCGGGGCTCGTGGGGCATCCGGCTGTGTGCAGGCGCACAGCAGGGCTACGGCGGTCAGCGTCGTGCGGATGGGCATGGGGGGAGGATACGTGCGGGACGGTCCGCCGTTCCCGGCCGGCGGTGCGGCGTTCGCCGGCGCTGCCGCGCGGATGCGCCGGGGCCGGGAAAGTCGCGCCAGGGCTTCCGGGCCCGCGCGGCCCGAGTATCATCCTGCCCGACCGCTGGGGTTCGCTCCAGACGGTGCATGCGCCCGGCCGGTCCGACACCTCGAAGAGGCGGCTTCCTCGACGGGCGGCGCATGGGACCTTGCGATCGCCGAGGAAGTCACCAGCGAATGGGCAAGCGACTCTACGTCGGGAATCTCCCCTATGATGCCGACGAGGCTTCGCTGCGGGAGGCGTTCGAACAGGACGGACGCGTGGTGGAGAGCGTCCACATCGTGCTCGATCGCGACACCCAGCGACCGCGCGGCTTCGCGTTCGTCGAACTCGCGACCGAAGAGCAGGCGCGCCAGGCCATCGAGGCCCTGAACGGCACGATGCTCGGCACGCGGCAACTGCGCGTGACCGAGGCCGAGGATCGCCGTCCCTCCGGGCCGGGTGCGGCGCGGAGTTCCGGGGGTGCGCCGGCGGCCGGTGGCGGGTCGGCGCGCGCCGACGCGCCACGCGGCAACCGGTTCGGCCCCGACGCCAGGCCCAGGCACGAGCGGGCGCCGGAGCGGCGGCCGCAGCGGCGGCGGGGCGAAGGCGAAGAGGAGGACTTCGGCGGCCGCCGCGGCCATCGTCGCTTCGACGACGACGAAGAGTAGCGAGGGGCGGCGGAGTCCAGCGGCCGCCGCCAGCGCTGCGCCGTCACGGCGCGGCACGGAAGGACCGGCACTCCAGCTTGATGTTAGGTGTCCGTTAGGTATACCGCGGGCGTGGTCCTGCTGCTCGCGCGCACGCACTATTCGCTGCTGACGGCGCCCGCACCGGCGCGCGCGCTGTGCGAGGAAGCCGCGCGCTGCGGCGCCGACCACCTCGTGCTCGCCGACACGAACGGACTCTACGGGCTGCTGCCGTTCGTGCGCGAGTGCGCGCGCGTCGGCCTCGGCGCCATCGTCGGCTGCGAACTCGTGCACCGGGGGCGGCGGCTCGTCGCGATCGCGCGCGACCGCGACGGCTACCGCTCGCTGTGCTGCCTGCTCAGCGAACGGCACGGCGTGGCCCCGCCCGGCGGCCCCGCCACGTTCGACCTCGCGCGCGCGTGCGAACGGCACGCGCGCGGCCTGTGGTTCCTGTGCGGCGATCCGCGGCTCCTGCCCGAACTCGCGGTGCGGCTGCCGGCCGGGCAACTGCTCGTCGCGGTGCCCGGCGGCGGCACCGCGCCGACCGCCGGCGCCGAGTCGTTTCCCGCCGCGACGCCCGAGCCGGCCACGGGCCGCAAGCTGCCCGACCCGGGGCCGCGCTGGCCGCGCTCGCTGCTGCTGGACCTCGCGCGCGACCTCGACCTGCGCGCGGCCGCCGTGCACGACGTGTGGTTCCCGACCGCGGCCGACTTCGCGCTGCACCGGCTGTTCCTCGCGGTGAAGTGGAACCGCGCGCTGCGCGGCGGCGATCCGGCGCACGACCTGGGCGGCATCGAGGCGGCGGCGCCCGGCGCGCACCTGCTGCCGCCGGCGGCGCTGCGCGCACGCCACGCCGACGCGCCCGAGGCGCTCGCGGCGGCCGGCGAACTGCGCGCGAGCTGCGACCTCGCCTTCGCCGAACGCCCCGCACCGGTCTTTCCACCCGTGTCGCTGCCCGACGGGGTCGCGCCGGCAGCGCGCCTGCGCGAACTCGCGGTCGCGGGCCTGCGCCGGCGCCACGGCGACGCGCCGGCGGCGGCGGCGCGGCTCGAACACGAACTCGCGGTGATCGAGCGGATGGGGTTCCCGCCCTACTTCCTGGCCGTCGCCGCGATCGCCGAGCTGGCGCTGGCGCGCGGCATCCCGTTCGTCGGCCGCGGCTCGGCCGCCGACAGCCTCGTCGCGCACTGCCTCGGCCTGACCGACGCCGACCCGCTGCGCTACGGGCTCCTGTTCGAGCGCTTCCTGAACCCGGGCCGCAGCGACCTGCCCGACATCGACCTCGACTTCTGCTGGCGCCGGCGCGACGAACTGCTCGCGGCGGTCTACGCGCACTTCGGCGCCGAACACGTCGCGATGATCGCGACCTACACCACGTGCGGGCCGCGCGCGGCCTACCAGGAGGCGGCGAAGGCGCTCGGATTGCCGCCGGCCGAGGCGGCGGCGCGCAGCCGGCTGTTGCCGTGGCATGCCCACGGCGAGGTCGACCTCGCGGCGATCGCCGCGGCCACGCCGGGCTTCTGGCGGCGTGGTGGCCGTGCCGGCGCGGTCGCGGACAGCTCCGTCCTGCCGCCCGAGCGCGAACGGCAGCTGCTCGCGCTGGCGCAGCACCTGCTCGCCGCGCCGCGGCACCTCGGCGTGCACCCGGGCGGCGTCGTGATCACGCCCGAACCGATCCGCACGCACGCGCCGCTCGAACGCGCCCAGAAGGGCGTCGTCGTGACGCAGTACGACATGCACTTCGTCGAGGGGCTCGGGCTGGTCAAGATCGACCTGCTCGGCAACCGCGCGCTGTCGATCGTGCACGACACGGTCGCGATGCTGGCTCGGCACGGCGTCGCGGTGCCGGACCTCGCGGCGATCGCCGAGGACGATCCGCGGACCGGGGAACTGCTCGCGGCGGGGGCCACGCTCGGCTGCTTCCAGGTCGAGTCGCCGGCGATGCGCACGCTGCTGCAGCAGCTGCAGGCGCGCACGCAAGACCGCGTGATCCAGGCGATCGCGCTGGTGCGGCCGGGCCCCGCCGCCTCGGGCATGAAGGACGCGTTCGTGCGCCGCGCGCGCGGTCTCGAACCCGCGACCGCCGCGCACCCGCTGCTCGAGCCGGTGTTCGCCGACACGTTCGGCATCCTGCTCTACCAGGAGGACGTGATCCGCGCGGCGATGGTGGTCGCGGGCCTCGACCCGACCGCGGGCGACGCGCTGCGGCGGCAGCTCGGCAAGCGCGCGGCGGCACGGCCCGACGGCGAGTTCGACCATTTCCTCGTCGCGGGCCTGCGGCGCGGCCTGCCGCGGCCGGCGATCGAGCGCATCTGGGCGGAGATGGAGCGTTTCGCCGGCTACTCGTTCTGCAAGGCGCACGCGGTGACCTACGGCCGGCTCGCGTGGCGCTGCGTCTGGCTGAAGGCGCGCTGGCCCGCGGCGTTCCTCGCCGCGGTGCTGCGGAACGACGCCGGCTACTTCGCGCCGGGCGTCTACGCCGAGGAGTGCAAGCGGCTCGGCGGCGCGCTGCTGGCGCCGTGCGTGAACGCGGGCGGCGCGGACCACGAACTCGCCGCGCCGGCGGCGGTGCGCATCGGACTGCGGCAGGTGCGCGGGCTGTCGGGGCGCACGGTCGACGCGATCCTGACCGCGCGCGCGGCGGGCGGACCGTTCCGCTCGCTGGCGGACTTCCTGCAGCGCGTGCGGCCGGCGCGCGACGAGGCGGAGAACCTGATCCGCGCCGGCGCGCTCGACGCGATCGGGCCGACGCGGCCCGAACTGCTGTGGCGGCTGCGGGTGGCGACGACGCGGCAGGGGCAGGTCGCGATGCAGCGTTCGGCGGCGGCGGCGCACGGGGCGCTGTTCGCCGAGGCGCTGGTGCCGCGCGAGGTGGTCTACCCGGCGCTGCCCGAGTTCGACGAGGGGCGGCGCACCGGTGCGGAACTGCACCTGCTCGGTTTCGCGCTCGGCGCGCACCCGGTCGACGTGCTGTGGCGGCGCGGCGAACTGGCGCGGCCGCGCGGCTGCGTGCCGTGCGGCGCGGTCGGCGCGCACCTGGGGCAGCGGATCGCGGTGTGCGGGTTCCTGGTCGGCTTCCGCCCGCACGCGGGCGAACAGGGGGCGATGTGCTTCGCCACGATCGAGGACGGCACCGGCGTGGTCGAGGCGACGCTGTTCCCGCGCGTCTACCGGCAGTGCGGCGCGGTGCTGCAGGGGCGCGGGCCCTTCGTCGTGCGCGGTCTGGTCGAGCAGCGGCTCGGCGGGGTGGGGTTGTCGGCGAGCGAGGTGGTGGTCGCGGGGGAGGGGGAGCCGGCGGGCGCGCCCGGGCCGCGCCCGTGAGGCGCGCGACCGGCAGGGCAGTCTTGGCACCGGGCACCGCCGCGCTGCATGCTTGCCGCATGGCCGGCCCCCGACGCGCGCTCGCCGCCCTCGCCTTGCTGTTCGCCGCCGCCTCGTGCACCACGCCGCCGGCCCCGCCGCCCGGTTTGCCCGGTCCGCCGAGCGCCGCCGCGGCCGGACGCTGCCGCGCGCGCGACCTCGGCCTGCACGTCGGCGCCTTGCGCGCGGGGCCGCACGACGCGATCACCGACGTGCCGGGCGTGCGCGTGGGCCATTGCACGCTGCGCGACGGGCAGGCCACCAACACCGGCGTCACGGTGATCCTGCCGCCCGGCGACAACCCGTTCCGCGACAAGCTGCCGGCCGCGCTCGCGGTGCAGAACGGCTTCGGCAAGCTGATCGGCGCGACGCAGCTGCAGGAACTCGGCGAGCTCGAGAGCCCGATCGCGCTGTGCGGCACGCTGAACGTGCACCGCGTCGCCGACGGGCTGCTCGACTGGCTGCTGGCGCTGCCCGGCAACGAGCGCGTACGTTCGGCCAACGTGGTCGTCGGCGAGACCAACGACGGCCGCCTGTCCGACGTGCGCGCGCGGCCGGTGACCGGGGCGCACGTCGCGGCGGCGATCGCGGCGGCGGCGGGCGGCGACGTGCCGGTCGGCGCCGTGGGTGCTGGGGCGGGCACGGTCTGCTGCGGCTGGAAGGGCGGCATCGGCACGAGTTCGCGGTGCGTGGGGGAGCACGTGCTCGGCGTGCTCGTGCAGACGAACTTCGGCGGCGATCTGCGCATCGACGGCGAACCCGCGGCTGCGTTGCTGCCCCCCGGCTCGCCGTCCGGCGACCACGGTGGCTCCTGCCTGATCGTGATCGCGACCGACGCGCCGCTCGACGCCGCCGGGCTGCGCCGGCTCGCCACGCGCGCGTTCGCGGGCATGGCGCGCGCGGGGGCGTCGTTCGCGCACGGCAGCGGCGACTACGCGATCGCGTTCTCCACGACCGGCCGGAACGTAGAGGCACTGCGCGGCGAGCTGCTGTCGCCGTTGTTCGCCGCGGTCGCCGACGCGACCGAGCAGGCGATCCTCGACTCGCTGTGCGCGGCCGTGGACACCACCGGCATGGGCCGCACGGTGCGGGCCCTGCCGCTCGACGGCCTGCGGGCCCGCGCGCCGCATCGCGGCTTCAGGTCCTGAACCATGCGCCGCCGCCATCGCGACCCACCGCCGCTGCCGCCGCCGCTCGGCGGCATCGTGATCGACGGCAGCAACGTGATCGCGAGCGGCAGCGGCCGCGCGACGGACCGGCTCGACCTCGCGGTGGCGTGGTGCCAGCGCTGGCGGCCCGATCTGCCGGTCCAGGTGTTCGTCGACGCCACGACGGCGCGGCGTTGCCGGCCGGAGATCCAGGACGTGCTGCGCGCGCGCTGCCTCGACGTGACGCCGGGCCGCGCGCGCTACGCGGTGACACCGCGCGGCGAATCGGCGGATCCCCACGTGCTGCAGCACGCGCGGCGGCATCGGGCCCTCGTCGTCAGCAACGATCGCTACTTCGACTACGAGGACCTGCGCGCGAACGTGGTCACCGTGCAGTTCACGTTGGCTCGCGACGAGTTCACGGTGTTCGAGGAGGCGACCTGGTTCCGGCAGCCGGGCTCGGCGCTGCGCGTGCCGCTGGTGGAACTGCAGCGGCTCGGGGCGCCGGGCGGGGACGGCGGCGCGCCCGCGGCGCCGGGTTGCGGGCCGCTGCGGTGACCATCCCGGCGATCACCGCCGCGCGTGCAGCGCGCGGAAGATCACCGCACCGAAGGCGCCCGCGAGCGCGCAAGCGCACCACAGGGCGGGCGCACCGGCGGCGTCGTAGAGCGCGCCGCCGGGGATCGGCGCCAGCACCAGCGCCAGCGTGAAGGTCATGCCGTAGACGCCGTTGTAGGTGCCGCGCGCGTGGTCGGGCGCGTGGTCGTTCACGTGCGCGCCGAGCTGCGGCATCTGCAGCAGTTCGCCGCCGGCGACGACCACCATCGCGAGCAGCGCGGCGGCCCAGCCCCACGGCAGCAGCAGCGCGAGGTAGCCGAGCCCGATCAGCAGGGCGCCCGCGGCGACCAGCGGCAGCGCCGGCCGGCGGCGCAGCGCGTGCACGACCGGCATCTCGAACAGCGTGATCATGATCGGGTTGATCGCGAGGTACCAGCCGATCTGCGCGCGCGTGAAGCCCTGGTCCTCGAGCACGCGCGATCCCGTCGTGAAGTACTGCAT
>Ga0194127_10002945_pt1 | contig 22409 bp, 13 predicted proteins | sample TA2KigC100mmetaG_FD_148624 | JGI IMG/M metagenome (GOLD analysis project Ga0194127, IMG submission 148624) | Freshwater microbial communities from Lake Tanganyika, Tanzania - TA2015036 Kigoma Deep Cast 100m | ecosystem: Environmental > Aquatic > Freshwater > Lake | place: Tanzania: Lake...
AGGTTGTAGATGCCCGCCCGCGCGCTCGGGACACCGGTGGTGACGCTCCAGGCCATCGCGTCCTGAGCCAGGGCGTCGTTCTTCTCGACGAGGTCCAGGCCGCGCGGGAACGGACAGCCGGCGTCCACCCGGAAGCTGGGCTGCTGGCCGCCGATCGAGAGGGCCGGATGCACCGACTTCACCTGCGGCACCAGGATGCCGGTCACGTCCTTGTAGTAGATACCGTCCAGGATGTGCGTCGCGCCCAGGTTGATGTTCAGGAAGCTGGGCTCGTCATCGAGGTCGTTGGCCACCTCGTTGCCCATCACCCAGAGGCAGGTGTTGTGGGCGCTGTTCCTGAGCCAGTCGTCCAGGAGCACGTCGTCGAAGGCCAGATCGTCGGGCGGCGCGTTCTGGATCGTGAACGAGGGCAGATCGCCGCTGTCCCAGACGATCACCTCGTACTGATCGATGTCGCCGATCTCGGCCCGGCCACCCAGACCATTGTTCAATCCCGAACTGGGGGCCTGGGTCGTGTAGATGTCGTAGCCGGAGTAGCCGTTGTACAGGAACGCCTCGTCCCAGTAGGGCTGATTCCCGAAATCGTCGTCGCACAGCAGCATCGTCGCCCCCGCCGTCGGCAGGCAGCGCACGATGTAGTACGAACGCAGATCGGGGTTGCTGCTCTCAGCCCAAGCCGGGCGCGTCTGCGACGTGTTGTCGACCGCGGTGCCCTTGTAGTAGAGTTCGATGACGTCCCCCGCCTCGAAGTAGTCCTCGGCGAAGTCGAAGGCATACCAGTGGGGACTGATCTCGCCCTGGTAGCGCGCGGTATCGGCAACCGCGACGTTCCACGTCTCGCCATTGACGACGGTCGTGCCGATCCAGGGCGAGTAGATGCCGTCGCTGGCGTCGGGGTCGCCCATTGCCGGGTCCGTTGACCCGGCATGCGGACCGGCGGTCACGCGCGAGTGCAGGTACAACCGGGGACGCACCTCACCCGGAACACTGGCGGGATCCCGCTGGATGCCGCCGTGCCCGTCCATGCGCAGCTTGATCAGCGTGGAGTCGCCGATGACCAGCGTCGTGCCGCTGTACGGCTGGACGTCGATGGCGCTGTCGATCCGGACCTTGCCGTTCGCCTCGGGGAAGTTGTCCTGGAAGCGACGGAAGACATCGACGTCCCAGGCGATCGACGAGGTGTTGATCAGCCTGGCGGACACCATGTCGAAGTAGGGCGCCGGCGTGTGACCGGTGCCGTCGCCGTAGTTGTCGCACCAGTAAGGGCACATGTCGATCACCATCAGTCGGATGGCCATGCCGTCGACGGTGTTGCCAGGCCCCGCCGACTCAGCGAGCTGCTGTGTGTAGTCACGGGTGTGCCCCAGCCAACCATAGTAACCAGGGCCGTAGTACACCGTGTAGTTGGCCTCCCACTGACCGAGACAGGGCGCCTCGATGGTGTGAGCAGCAACGTAGCTCTGGACGAAAATGAGCGTGTTGAGCGGCAGGTCCCAGTAGACAAGCGCGCTGAAGATGAACCGGGAACCGGGAACGTGCGCGGCATCGACGCTGATGCCGACAGGATCGCCCAGGGTGTGCGCCCGCTCGAAGAGCGGGCTTTGGACGCCGTTGTCGAAGTAGGGCGGGCCGTAGGGAGTCACCGGAATCGGATACTCGGGGTTCGTCGTGTTCAGATCGAAGAAGGCCCAGGCGTAGCTCGAATTGACGACGCACTGGTCTTCCGAAAACAGGCTGTGGTAGAGCGCGCCGTAGGCGCCGGCGCCCGCTGGAACGGTGGCGTCCAGCGCGTGGAAATCGGCCTCGTTGCCGCTCTCGAAGTTCCAGGCGACGTCCGTCGCACCGGTGTAGTCGATCTCCATGTTGTCGATCCACACGGCACCGATGTCGGTGATGAAGGAACCGTCCTCGTCGGACCAGCCGCCGTCGGACACGAAGGCGAAGATCAGCTCGTCCACGTCGCCGATGGCGATCGGGCCGTAGTGGATCACGGTCTGCTCGCCGCCGACCGCGTTGCTCAGCAGCTCGACGGGGTCGTTGGCGCCGGCCTTCGCGTACAGCGTGAAGAAGTCGTAGACATCGCCCTCGAAGTCGCCGACGTAGTCGAACTCGAGGTTACCGGCGGTCGCCGCCGCTGGGACGTCGAGCACGAGCCACTGATTCCAGCCGCCGCCGTACCCGGTGGGATTGACCCAGCCGCAGACGTTCCGACGGCCGCACCACCAGGCGTAGTCGTTGCCGGCCGTCGGGCCGCCCGTCGGGGGCAGGCCGGCCGCCGACTGGAAGTCCGTAGCGTGGCCGTTGCTCAGGTTGAGCGCCTGCAGGTGCCACCAGATGCCAAGCTGGGCCGTCGCATCCACGGGCGTCCAGCCCGCCGTGGCCGGACCGCCGGCGTGGTCGAAAGTGTAGCCGCGCGGGTCCGTGCCCGGCGCGCCGTAGGCGCCCGGGCCCGAAGCGGCGAAGAGGAAGAGGGTGTCGGCGCGCACCCCGGCGGGCGCGGCCTCGACCGGAGGCGGCTCGCTCGCGAAGAACACGCGCTCCCGGGGCCCCGGCTCCCGGCTCAGGCCCGGGGCGGCGAGCGATGTCGCGAGCAGGACAGCGAGCGCGAGCGACGAACTGCGCATCTTCCCTCCCGATCGGCTGCAGCTGCCGCCGCGGGAGCGCACCAGGGGTAAGCCAACTAAGCATAACCGATCGCCGCCGCCCGGGCAAACCCGGCAACCCTCTGCTGTCGAAACGGTTGCGGCACCCACGCGAGCGAACTCGCCTCCCTCCCGCGCGCGTTGTTTCGCGCGCGAGAGGAAACGAGCGAGCGTTGCTACTGCAACATCAGCAGCTTCTGCGTGGCGATCTCGCCGCCCGCACTCAGGCGCAGGAAGTAGGTGCCGGAGGCCAGTTGCCGGCCCCGCGCGTCCCGGCCATCCCAAGTCCGGCTGAACGCCCCCGCTGGGAAGTCGCCGTCGGCGAGCAGAGCCACCTCCCGTCCGCTGAGTCGGCGGCTGCGCCTGCGCCGTCGGGATCAGCAGGAGCGCGCTGGCGGCAAGCGCTGCCAGCGCGGCGAGGATCCGTCGCTGCGAATTCGGCATGGGGACTCCTCCGTGGTCGGAGTGTGGGCGAAGGCGTCGGTCAGGGCAATCAATCGAGGCGGACCAGCCGCTGCGTGGCCACGCCGCCGGCCGCGCGCAGGCGGCAGAAGTAGACGCCGCTCACGACGGGGCGGCCCCCGTCGTCCTTGCCGTCCCAGCTCACGCTGCTCGGGCCGGCGGGGAGCTGTCCGTCCAGGAGCTGGCGCACGCTCCGCCCCTGCACGTCGAAGACGCTGAGCTCGACGCGCTCGGCGGCCGGCAGGCTGAAGCGCAGGGTCGTCGCGGCCCGGAAGGGATTGGGCGCGCTGGGCTCGAGGCGCAGCCCCGGTAGCGCGGCGCTCGGCTCCACTGCCGTCGGGTCCGCGTACTCGACGCTGAGCACGGCGATGCCGCGGCTCGCGCAGCTCAGCCAGAGCTCGTAGCCGCTGGGCAGCGGGCGCACCTGGGCGGCGTAGATCTGCGCGTGCGGCAGGCCGCCCCACTGCGGCTCGCCGTTCAGCGGCGCCGGGTAGTAGCCGGCGTCGACGCCGTCGAACCAGAGCAGGCCGTGGGGCGTCCCGTTCCAGCCGCCCGGATCGAACATCCCGAACCACAGGCGCCCGTCGGGCGTCACCGCGAGCGGGCTGGCCCCCACGCAGGAGCAGCCGCCCAGCTCCGTGAAGAACTCGTAGCTGCCGGCGTTCGCGTCGAGCTTGAACAGGCCCGGCGTCGCGCCCAGCCAGGCCGTCCCGTTCGGGCCGGCCGCCACCCAGCCGAAGATGTCGCTCTGCGTGTTCATCTCGGGGAACTGGTCGTAGGTGCGCGAGAAGCGGTAGCTGCCGTCGGTGCGGATCACCTCGGCGTAGGTGCTCGCCCAGACGGTGCCCGGCCGGTCCGGATCCTTCTGGATGTTGTTCCCCCAGGCGCCGTTGTTGGGCACCGACACCCAGTTCGTCCCGTTGTGGTAGCGCAGCTCGAAGTAGTTGCCCAGCGACCAGAGCCGGCCCTGCGAATCCTCGACGAGGCCCTGGCTCTCGCTCATGCCGTTCAGGTTCGTCCAGCTCGCCCCGTTCCACTGGTGGATGCCACTGTAGGTGGGGTTCACGGCCACGCTGCCGCTGGAGGGCCGAAAGCCCACGGCCTGGCTGTTGTCCGTCGGGAAGGGCCAGGCAACGCCAAGGCCGTAGGTGTGGTTGTTGAAGCCGATCCAGCGCGTGCCGTCGAAGTAGGTGGCGCCGCCGAAGCCCGGGCCCGCGTTGGCGCAGGCCCAGACGCGGCCAGTGGCCGGATCGAGCGTGAGGTCGTTGTTCCAGGAGTCGTACTGGCTGGTGTTCGTGATCCGGTAGCGCTGCCAGAGACCCGTCTGCGCGTTGCGCTTGGCGGCGCCGCCCGAGCCGCTGGCCCAGACGTTGCCCGCCGCGTCGATGCCGAGGTCGTTCGTGAAGCTACCGGGACGCCAGATGCCGAGATCGAGCCAGGCGGTGCCGTTGAAGCGCCAGATGCGGCTGTTGCCGTCGGCCAAGAGCGCCTGGCGATCGCCGAAGGCGTGGAAGGCCCAGATGTCGAGAACGCCGCCGGGTACGGGAGGCTGCGCCGGCGTCACCCAGGTGCCGTCGGTGCGGCGGTAGTCGAGCGAGTAGACGGCGTTGCCCCCGTTGAAGTTCACGAAGCGGATCATCCAGAGATTGCCGGCGGCGTCCAGGCTCTCGCGGCCCGGCATGCCGTACATGCTCCCGGCCGAGTAGGCGAACTCGTGATAGGTCCACTGCTGCGTGGCGGAATCGAAGACCACCACCGAGGCGCCGTTGTCGGCGTCGCCCCAGACCAGGTAGCCGCCTCCCGGCTTCGGCTGCACCTCGACGGCGTTGACCATCCAGACGAGGATGGGCCAGTTGTTGCCACCCTGCGGCGGATTGCCTCCGGTCCAGAAGTGCCAGTCGCTGGTGTCGGGCGTGTGGCGGAGGATGCCGCCCATCGCTCCCCCGAAGCCGAGCAGCGCGAGCCAGAGCTTGCCGTCCGGGGAGATCTCGATGTCGCGGCAGCCGCCGTCGGCGAGCGCCGGATGGGCGGATGCGAAGTTGACCAGGGAGGACGGGCCCGTCGCGAGGCTCATCCGCAGCAGGCCGCGCCAGGTGGGCATCCACAGGCGCCCCTGGGCGTCGAGGGCGAGGTCGCTCACGCGCGTCGTGCCGGTGAGGTTGGGATGGCCGATCACCGGGTAGTCGATGTTGGAGATGTTCAGCCAGCGGTTCTCCGCCTGGATGAACTTGGCGACGCCCCCTTCCTCGAAGCTGGGGTCGTAGCCACAGATCCAGGGGTCGCCGTCGGCGCCGATCCAAATCGTGTCGCAGTAGTCGCCCTGGATGCCCGTGTTGCCGGGTCGATAGTAGCGCCAAGTCTCGACCGGGGGCTGAGCGAGCGCAACGCCCGCCACGAGCCCCAGGGTCATGAGCAATGCCAGCCCTGCCGTCCAACGCTGCATGGGTTCGCCTCCCGAGCTGGGCCGCCCTGCGGCCATTCCGGTGCATGGGGACCGCTCGCTGCGAGGGCGCCGGATTCGGAGCCCTGGTCCTGCCTGCCTAACAGGACGAGCCAAGGCGAGCGGCTGAGACATGAGGGTAGCTTATTCAGCATTCGTTGAATAGTGGATTCCACGAAAACAGGCGATTTCGGAAGTTGATAGTCCGAAATCGCCTGCCTCGGGTTCGTCCGCTTTCTACTAGTGGAGGAGGAGCAGCTTACTGGTGACCAGCTCCGCCCCGGCGCGAAGCCGGAGCAGATAGACCCCCGAAGGTAGGGGGCGTCCGGCCGCATCCCGGCCGTCCCAGGCGAGAGCATGCGTCCCGGCACCGAAGCTGCCGGCCGCCAGCGTGAGGAGTCCGCGCCCCGCCAGATCGTGAACGCTGAGCGCCACGCGGCCCGGGCGCGGGAGCGCGAAGGCGAGCGTAGCGGCCGGCCGCGCCGGGTTCGGCCAGACGCCGAGCGTCACGCCCGCCCCCGGCAGGAGCGGCGCCCCCACGGCACTGGGCTGGCCGAGGAAGCGGTGCACCCTGCCCTGGTTGGAGCCGACCAGCAGGTCCTGGCGGCCGTCTCCGTCCCAGTCCAGGGCGAAGGGCCGCGAGCGCCCCTGGTAGCCGAGCTCGATGGGCTGGCTCAGGCTCTCGCAGGGCCAGCCGACGCTGAAGACGGGCGCCGCGTGGGTCCCGTGATTCGCGTAGTAGTACAGCTCGCCTTCGGCGTTGCCGCAGATGAGGTCCTTGGTGCCGTCGCCGTCGAAGTCGGCCATCGTCGGGCTCGAGTAGCCGAAGGGCACGAGCAGGTCGCCGCTGCCGTCGCTCACGAAGAGGGTGTGCCGGAAGTCCGGCGGCAGCGAACCGCCTTCGTTGAGGTAGAGACGGAGCTTGCCGTCGAGGGCGCCGACGAGCAGGTCGAAGAGGCCGTCCTCGTTCCAGTCGACGACGCAGGGCGTGGCCCGATAGCCCACGTTGAGATCGAACTTGTTTCCCGGCGGGCCGACCTGCACGCGTGCGCCTGTGTCGAAGCGCGGCTGTGCCGCGGTGCCGACGTTGAGGTGGATGTGTACGTAGCCCTCGGAGTCGCCCAGGATCACGTCGAGAAGCTCATCGCTGTTCCACCGCGCGACGCGCGGGAAGAGGCCGAGGCATCAGCCACCGGGGTAGCTGATCTCCGCGCCGCTGAGCAGGCGCAGGTAGTCGTAGTCGCCGAAGCTGGGCGGCATGCCCAGCGCCTCGTTGAGGTAGAAGCGCACCCGGCCCGGATAGAGGCCGCTCCCCTCGCCCACGAGCAGGTCGGGGTAGCCGTCGGTGTTCAGGTCCGCCAGGCAGGGCACCGAGTGCCCGGGGACATGGATTTCCTCGCCGTGAGCGGACAGCAGGACGTTGGCGCCGAACTGCAGCGACGCCGCTGCCGGCTGGGCGGCGAGCAACATGGCGATCATCAGCAGGCCGGTGATGCGCATCGGAAGACCTCCCCGGCGCGAGTTCGCGCCCGGCGAATTATACCACTTCTCGTCGGACCGGGCGCCGGCCCGCAGGCGACTGCTACTTCAGCAGCACCGCGCTGCCGGCGAGGCGCCGGCCGCTGGCCTCCAGGACGAGGAAGTAGCGGCCGCTCGGCAGGTGCCGGCCGGTGCCGTCGCGCCCGTCCCAACTCAAGTGCGATTCGCCGGCCGGGTAGCGCGCCCCATCGACCAGAACGCGCTGCAGGCGGCCGGCAACGTCGATGACGCGCAGCGAGATCAGCCCCGCTTCGGGCAGGGTGAAGCGGATCTCAGTGGCCGGGTTGAAAGGGTTGGGGAAGGCCTGGACGCAGGCGGCCGGCAACGTCGATGACGCGCAGCGAGATCAGCCCCGCTTCGGGCAGGGTGAAGCGGATCTCAGTGGCCGGGTTGAAAGGGTTGGGGAAGGCCTGGACGCAGGCGGCGGTTTCGCTCGCCGGCGGCGTCGGGGCGACCGTGGGCGTCTGGCACTGGAGCGGTGCGAGGACGAGTTCCGCCTCCGGCGTGAGCAGGACGACAGCGTTCCCGGCGGCGGCCACCTGTCGGCAACCGTCCGCGATGTGGCCACCGCCAAGGTGTCGCGGAGCGGTCGGCTCGCTGAGGTCGATCACGTGGAGCCCCTGACTGCCATCCGCCAGATAGGCGATCCGCCCCGCCACGGCCAGCGGACCGTCGCCCATCCCCCCGAGCGGCAGGCTACCGATGATCAGCGGCTGCCTGGGTTCCGAGACGTCGACGAGACCGAGCTCGGGCCAGGCGACGTAGCAGACGTAGTCCTCCATGAAGGCGACGGCCGAGACGGCGCCGCCAGGCTCGAGGCTGGCCAGGAGTTGCGGCGCTTGCGGAGCGCCGATGCCGAGCAGCGCGAGACCGGCGCTCCCGCGGGCGGCGACGGCGAGATCACTCCGTACGGCGACGCCGCCCGAGTTCCCGGACTCGGCCAGCGGCAGGTTGCCCACGAGGACGAGCGCGGAGGGATCGCTGGCGTCGATCACCTGCACGCCCTCCTCCATGGTGTTCACGACGATGTGCTCGCCGGCGAGCGCCAGCCCCGTTGGGGATCCCCAGAAGAAGCAACCTGGTTGCATCAGGAGGCCAGGCTGCGCAGGGTTCGCGAGATCGATCGGGTAGAGGATGCCCGCATGCTCCTGCGCCGCCACGGCGAAGGCGAGATCCTCACCCAGCACCACGGCGTCGAGAGTGCCGGGCGCATCAAGGCTGCCGACGAGGAGTGGCGCGCTCGGATCGCTGAGATCGAGGACCGAGAGCCGTCCGCCGCAGGCCACGGCAAGCTCGCCGCGGGCCGCCAGGCCCTGCGGGTAGTCGTCCAGCGCGAGGCTGCCTAGCAGCGGCGCCGTCGCCCCCTGACCGAGGGCGAGGCAGTCCACACCACTGAGCGTCGCCGCGTAGGCATGGGCGTCTCCGACGGCGATCCCGTAGGGGTAGCCGCCGGCGCTGCCGACAGTGCCGGCGACGGTCGGCTGGGCGGGATCGCTGACGTCGACCGCAAGGAAGCCGTCCTCGCTCACGCCGACCAGCGCCAAGGTGCCGGCCACGGCCACGCAGTGCCCCGCCTGGGGCAGGCCGAGGCTTCCCATCAACGCGGGCGCAGCGGGATCGCTGATGTCAACGAGGTGGAGCCAGGCCGGCTGGCCCGTGCTGACGAGGACCAGATCACCGCTGAGCGCCACTGCCTTCGCCCCGCCTGCCAGCTGGAGATCGCTTAGCCACTCGGGAGCAGCCGGCACGGAGAGATCGAGCACCGTCAGGAGGCCCATCGGGGAAACGACGACGGCTCGCTCGCCGGCGATCGCGAGCGCCCGCGCTCCGCCTGGGATCCCGACGGTGCCGATGTGCGCCGGCTGGGCAGGCGCGGCGACATCGACCACTTGCAGTCCCGCCGTCCCGCTGCACAAGTAGGCGTAAGTTCCGCGCAGGGCCACGCGCGCGCTGAGTCCGGGCAAGGTCAGGCTTGCCAAGACCACCGGGAACTCCGGCACCGCGAGGTCGACAACGGCCACGCCCGCCATGCCCTGGGCGACGAACGCATAGCTGCCGGCAAGGGCAACGCCGAAGGCCGGTCCCGGTGTATCCACGCTGCCGAGGGGCTGCGGGTGCTCGGGATCGGCGAGGTCGAGCACCTGGAGGCCACCCGCTTCGCTGGCGGCGACCGCGGCCAATTCGCCGGCAATGGCGATGTCATAAGGGTCGCCGGGCAGCGAGAGGCTGCCGGCCCAGTGGAGGTACTCCTCATACTGCTCGCAGCCCACGGCCTCCGGCCTGGATAGGAGCAGCAGACCCAGGGCGATACTCACGACGCCCAAGAGGGAGCGTCCCATCTTCGACTCCTTTCCCCTTCCCGTGCCCGTGCCCGTGCCCTTGCCCTCTCCCGTTCACCTTCTCCGAACGGCAGGCCGGTCTCGAGCTGCCAAGGCAGAACCGCACTCAGCGCAGGAGCAGGCACTTCCGCGCGCCGCAGGACTCGCCGCTCAGCGCGATCAAGTAGAGGCCCGAGGGCGCGGGTCGCCCGGCGCCGTCGCGGCCGTCCCAGTCGAGGCGCAGGATGCCCGGCGCCGCGCTGCCGGCGAACAGCGCTGCCAGCGCCCGGCCATCGGGTGCGAGGACGCGCACCGCGTAGGTCCCGGGCTGCTCGACCGCGAGTTCGACACTGAGGCGCGGGTTGGCCGGATTCGGCCAGGGCAGGCCGAGGCGCGCGGCGGGCGGCAGGACCGCCACGTCCGTGGGCGCGCCCTGGAGCAGGTGCACCTTGCCGTCGCCCAGGCCGATGAGGAGGTCGAGCCAGCCGTCCCCGGTCCAGTCGCAGAGGAAGGGCCGCGTACGCGGGGTGCCCGCGTAGTCGATCGGCACCTCGGCCGCCGGCACCCGCAGGGGGTCGCCGAAGAGCGGTGCCGCCGCGCTGCCGATATTGGCGTAGAAGAGGATCTCGCCATTGGTGTTGCCGGTCAGCAGGTCGAGTCGGCCGTCCTCGTTCAGATCGGCGAGGTCCGGGCTCGAGCGCCCGCTCGGCACGAGGAGATCGCCCGCCGCGCCCTGGGCGAAGCTCTCGGCGAGGAAGTCGGGCGCGCTGTCCGTGCCCGTATTGAGGAAGAGGTGCAGCTTGCCGTCGAGAGCGCCGGCGACGAGGTCCCGGCGGCCGTCGGCGTTCCAATCCTTGTGGATCGGCGTCGCGCGCATCCCGACGTCGATCGCCACCTTGCTCCCCGGTGTACCCACCTGCAGGAGCTGGCCGGCGCCGAGCAGGGGCGAGCCCGGCGCCCCCTCGTTCAGGTAGAGCGTGACCGTGCCGTTCGCGCTGCCGACCAGCAGATCGGGCAGCAGGTCCGCGTTCCAGAAGACGACGCGCGGGAAGGCCCCCAGGCACCCCTCGCCGGGAACGGAGAGGTCCTGGCCGGCGGCCTGCAGATGGCTGGAGCCCGCAAAGGCGGGCGCCCCCGCCGTCCCCACATTGAGGAAGACGTGCACGGTCCCGGCGAGGGTGCCGCCGCCCTCCCCCACGAGCAGGTCCGCGAGCCCATCGCCGTTCCAGTCGGCGAGGCAGGGCACCGAATAGCCGCTGACCTGCAGATCGACGCCCCCCGCCTGGACGAGCGTCTCGGCGCCGAGGCTGAGGATCATGGCCGGAGCATTCCCCACCGCGAGCGCGAGGGCCAGCCCGGCGAGAGCAGAGACTGCAATTGCACGTCGCATGCGGCACGCTCCTGGGCGTCCGCGGGGCAATGGGGGTGCCAAGAGCATAGCACCGCGGAGCCGCAAGGGGAATCAGTCCTGCGGGAGGGCCTGCAGCAAGACGACGCTGCGGTCGCCGACGCGGTAGGCGCCGCCCGGCAGCGCGGGGGCGGCCGGCGGCAGGCGCAGGTCCTCGCCCGGCGGCAGGCTCGTGTCGAGCACGCGATGCCAGGCCGCGCCCGGGCCCGGCGGCGGCAGCGCGAAGTCCAGCGGCTCCCGCCAGGCGTTGATGCAGGCGTGCAGGCGCTCGCCGTCGCGCTCCCGGCTCAGAGTGAAGGCGAGGCTGTGCGACGTGGCCGACCAGTCGGGCTGGCCCAGGCGCACGCCGTGCCACTGGATCAGCGTGCCGCCGGCGCCGTCCTCGCGCCAGAAGCGCTCGTCCCGGAAGACGGCCAGGCGCCGCGCGTAGGCGGCGAGTCCGCCCACGAAGGCGTGCAGGGGCGGACCGGTGGCGAGCGGCGCCCAGTCGAGCCAGGCGAGCGGGTTGTCCTGGCAATAGGCGTTGTTGTTGCCCTGCTGGCTGCGGCCGAGCTCGTCCCCCATCGAGAGCATCGGCGTGCCCTGGGCGCAGAGCAGCAGGGCGAGGAAGTTGCGCTGCTGCCGGCTGCGCAGGGCGAGGATCTGCGGATCCGCGCTCCGCCCTTCGACCCCGTAGTTCGCGCTGTAGTTCTCGTTCGTGCCGTCGCGGTTCTCCTCGCCGTTCGCCTCGTTGTGCTTCTGGGCATAGCTGACGAGATCGGCCAGCGTGAAACCGTCGTGGCAAGTGACGAAGTTGATGCTGCGGTTGGCCTCCAGCGCCGGGTTCGCATAGAGGTCCGGGCTGCCGGCCATGCGCAGAGCGACGGCCTTGGCGAAGCCGGCCTCGCCGCGCAGGAAGCGGCGCAGGTCGTCCCGGAAGGGCCCGTTCCACTCGGCGAAGCGCTCGCCCGTGAAGGAGCCCACCTGGTAGAGGCCGGCCGCGTCCCAGGCCTCGGCGATCAGCTTGCTGCCGGCGAGCACGGGGTCCGAGTCGATGGACCAGAGGATGGGCGCGTTCTCGCGCGGCTTGCCCTTGCCGTCGCGGCTCAGCACCGAAGCGAGGTCGAAGCGGAAGCCGTCGACGTGCATCTCGGCCACCCAGTAGCGCAGGCAGTCGAGGATGAGGTGGCGCATCACCGAGTGGTTGGCGTTGATCGTGTTGCCGCAGCCCGTGAAGTTGGCGTAGCGGGCCGGCGTGTCGCCCGCGATGTAGTAGGCGCCGTTGTCCAGACCCTTGAAGGAGAGGGTAGGACCGCGCTCGTCGCCCTCGGCCGTGTGGTTGAAGACGACGTCGAGGATCACCTCGATGCCCGCCTTGTGCAGGGCCTTGACCATGTCGCGGAATTCGTTGACCGGCCCTAGCGGATCCCGCCGCGAGCTGTAGGGCCCGTGCGGCGCGAAGAACGCCAGCGGGCTGTAGCCCCAGTAGTTGAGGCGCCCGGGCGGCGCGTCCAGCGGATCGAAGTGCTGCACGGGCAGCAGCTCCACCGCCGTGACCCCGAGGTCGACGAGGTAGGGGATCTTCGCGATCAGGCCGGCATAGGTGCCGCGCAGCGCCGGCGGCAGGCCCGAGCTCTCGCTGCGCGTGAAGCCGCCCACGTGCAGCTCGTAGATCAGGGTCTCGCCGTAGGGGCGCAGGAGCGGCCGGTCGCCCTCCCAGTCGTAGCCGCGGGCGTCGACCACCACCGCGCGCAAGGCCTGCGCGCAGTTGTCGCCGGGGCGGATCGCCGCGACGCGGTCGTAGGCCGGCCCCATCACGACGGCGCGGGCATAGGGGTCGAGCAGCAGCTTCTCGCCGTCGAAGCGCAGGCCGCGCGAGGGCGCGTAGGGCCCGTGCGCCCGCCAGCCGTAGACCTGCCCGGCGCCGATGCCCTTCACCAGCACGTGCCAGTAGTCCGCCGTCCGGTGCCGGCGCGGATCGAGGCGGATCACGCGCGCGGGCGCCGGATCCTCGGGGCCCTCGAAGAGGAGCAGCTCGAGGCACTGGGCGTGGCGCGAGTAGATGGCGAAGTTGACGCCCCCCGCCTGCAGGCTCGCGCCGAGGGGGTGGCTGCTGCCGGGATGGATGTCGCTGAGCACGCCGCTCTCGCTCCTTCGCTGCGGGCGGGCGAGCCTAGCAGGAACGGCGCGCGAAGGCGAGTCCGATGGCGAGGCTCAGGGCGCGGCCACGGCGCAGCGCGCACTGGCCTGCCGGCTGCTCAGGCCGGCGAGACGGCGGAGCAGGCGCTCGGGACCGCCGCGCAGACCGCCGAAGAGGCCGCCGGCGCCGCGTCCCTCGCCGCCCGCGAGCCAGCGCTCCAGCTCCTGCAGTTCCTCGCGCGTGAGCGGCTCGAGCCGCGCTTCGATCTCCAGCTCGAGCGCGCGGCCCGCCGGCACAGCCGCGGGCAGGGCGAAGGCGAGCCGGCGCGGCGCCGCCAGCGCTTCGGCCAGGGCGGCCGCGTCGGCGCAGCGGGCGCGCGGGCGGCCGCGGGCGTCGAAGAGGGTGTAGCGCGCCTCGAGCAGGTCGTAGAAGATGCGCTCGCGCAGCAGCCCGTCCGCGAGCGCCCGGTCCGGCCAGCCCGCCCGCCGCTCCCAAAGCCGCCAGCGCAGGAGCAGCGCGGCGGGCAGGCCCGCCTCGAGGTCGGCCTGGAGCCTCTCGTCGACGAATCCCGCGAGCGCGATCTCGGCGCTGAGCTCGCGGCCCGCGAGGCGGGCCTCCCCCAGCGCGAGCGCGGGCGCGGCTGCTGCCGGTGGCGCCGCAAACGCGGCCGCGACCGCGAGGAAGAGCAGCGGCGCCCCTGCCCGCGCGCCCCGCATCAGAAGGCGCGCTCCAGCCGCAGCTCGAGGACGGTCTCGTCGCTGCCGTCCAGGGTGCGCAGGATGTTCAGGCGCAGGCCGGCGTCGGCGCTGCCCAGCCCGAGCCCCGCGCTGTCCTTTAGGTCCCCGAGGGCGAACTCGGCGTCCTGGTCCGCCCAGGCCATGCCCGCATCGTAGAGGGCGAACAGCTCCAGCTCCTCGAAGAGGCCCACGCCGTACTCGAGGTTGGCCAGCAGCATGCGCTCGCCGCCGTAGAGCGCCTGAGGGCCCGCGGGATGGGTGACGAGCAGGGACTGGTAGTCGTAGCCGCGCACGCTGCCCAGGCCGCCGAGCAGGAAACGCCGCTGCAGCGGCAGAGCGCCGCGCAGGTTGCTGGCAGCCCTCACCCGCAGGTCCAGGTGCTGCGCTTCAGCCACGGGCACGCGGCTGCGCAGCAGAACTTCTGCGAGGGAATAGCCAAAGTCCCCCCCGATGACGTCCTCGCCCGCCCGCTCCCAAGCCAGGGCCACGTGGTTGAGCGGCGTGCCCAGGCGCAGGCTGGCGAAGACGCTGCGCAGCGTGCCCTCCTCGATGGGCAGGTTCGGCCGGAAGCGGCCGCTGTGCACGGACCACGTGGCGGTGTTGCGCATGGCCTCGTGGTCCTCGCTGCGCAGGCCGGCTTCGACGCGCAGCCACTCGGGCGCCGCGGCGACCAGGCTGGCGGCCGCGCCCTGGCGGCGGAAGTAGTCGCGGTAGTCCTCGCGCAGCAGCGCGACGGCCAGCAGGTTCTCCTCGTCGCCGATGCCGGTGCGCGGCGCGTAGGTGGTGCCGCTGGCGCCCTGGAGCTTGAGCCAGACGCGCTGTCCGGGCACCAGGGGCTGCAGCACCGTGAGGCCGGCGCTCCAGCGTCCGCTCTCGAACCCGTAGGCGATGAGCCCCTGCGCCGAGAGCTCGAAGTCGGACTCGGCCAGGCGCCGGGGCACGAGGCCGAGCACGAAGCCGTCCACGCGCTGGTAGTCGATCTCGACGCCCAGGCTGCCATTGCGGTCCGAGTCAGGATCCCAGCTGGGGAAGGTCGGCGCCCCGCCCTCGCGAGCCAGCTCTGCGCGCAGGCGCCGCCAGGCGGCGTTGTCCTCGCGCCAGTCCTCGCGCTCGTCCCAGCCGCCGGTGACGATCACGGAGACCCAACCGCTCTCGTCCAGGCGGCGGGCCTCCGCGTTCGCGGGATCGATGGCCTCCCACTCGCCCTCCTCGTCCCGCACGATGAAGCGATAGTGGTGGCGACCCGGCTCGAGGGCGAGGCTGATCGCCCAGCACTGCTCCTCGGCCAGGAATTCCATGGGCAGCCGCTGCCAGTCCAGCCAGTCGCCGGTGAGCTGGACCGCTGCATAGCCCTCGTCCGCGTAGCGGAAGTGCACGACGCCGCCTTCCTCGCGCAGCCAGTCGGCGTCCCGCTCGCGGTCTTCGTCCTCCGAGGAATCGATGTCGCGGTCCTCCCGCGCCCAGGCCCGCGCCCAGGCCTCGTCCCAGTCGTCCTGGACCCGCGCCCACCAGGAGCCGGTGTCCTCGCTCGGCGTGGGGACGGGAGTGACGGCAAGCGCCGGGGGCGCGCCCAGGCTGCACAGGAGGACGAGTGCGAAGGGGCTCGGCAGGGCGAGGGCGGCGGCGCGGCGGGTCCAGTGGCTGGTCATGGCGGCACTCCCGGGTCTTGGGTTCCGCACTCCCATCCGCAAGGCCCGGACCCGCTGCGGGCAAGGATCGAGCCGCGTCCGCTTCTCCTTTGCTGTCATCGACTTGTCGCTCTCACTTCAGTCCGGCCCGGAGCCATCCGGGCCCGCCCGGCGTGTGCGCCGCACACGCCCTCGCTGTGCCGGCGACACGCCTCCCGGCTCAGGGCTTGAGCCCCAGCCGTTGCAGGCGCCGGTGCAGGTTGGCGCGGTCCACGCCGAGGGCGCGGGCCGCCGCCGCGACGTTCCCGCCCGCCGCACCGAGTGCGGCGCCGATTGCCTCCCGCTCGCAGGCCTCCAGACGCGCGGCGAGGCTCCCGGGCGGCGCGGGCCCGGGCGCCTCGGCCTCAGCGCCGGCGAGCAGCGGCCGGAGGGCCGGCGCGTCCACCTGCTCGCCGTCGACCATGATCACGACCCGCTCCATCGCGTTGCGCAGCTCGCGCACGTTGCCGGGCCAGGGTTGGGCGGCGAGCAGGGCCAGCGCCGCCGGCGTCAGGCGGCGGGCGGGCCGTCCGTAGCGCGCGCAGAACTGGCCGAGGAAGTGCGCGGCGAGCTCGGGGACGTCCTCCGCGTGCTCGCGCAGAGGCGGCACGGCGAGGGGCAGCACCTTCAAGCGATGGTAGAGGTCGGCGCGGAATGCGCCGGCCGCCATGAGCGCTTCCAGGTCGCGGTTCGTGGAGGCGAGCACGCGCACGTCGAGGCGGATCGTCCCCTCGCCGCCCAGGCGCTCCAGCTCGCCCTCCTCGAGCACGCGCAGCAGCTTGGCCTGGGTCGTGGGCGCGAGGTCGCCGATCTCGTCGAGCAGGAGCGTGCCGCCCTGCGCGCGCTCGAACTTGCCGCGGCGGCGCTGGATGGCACCGGTGAAGGCCCCCTTCTCGTGGCCGAAGAGCTCGCTCTCGAGCAGCTCGCCGGGAATCGCCGCGCAGTTCACGCTGACGAAGGGGCCCGCCCGCCGGGGGCTGCCCGCGTGCAGGGCGCGGGCCACCAGCTCTTTGCCGGTGCCGTTCTCGCCCGTGATCAGCACGCGCGCTTCGCTCGCCGCGCCGCGGGCCACGGCCTCGCGCAGGCCCCGCATCGCGGCGCTCGCGCCGAGGATCTCGCCCGTGGCGCCGAGGGCTGCGCGCAGGCCGGCGTTCTCCTCGCGCAGCTCCCGCCGCTCGAGCGCGCTGGCCACCGAGACCAGCAGGCGGCTCGCCTGGATCGGCTTCTCGAGGAAGTCGAGGGCGCCCAGGCGCAGGGCGCTGAGCGCGGTCTGGATCGTGCCGTGGCCGCTCATCATGATGACGGCCGGGGGCGCGCTCTGCGCCGCGAGCTCCGCGAGGTAGGCGAGACCGTCCGCGCCCGGGAGCAGCACGTCGAGCAGGACGAGCTCGGCCGCCTCCTCGGCGAGCAGCGCCCGCGCTTGGGCGGCATCGGCGGCGCCGCGCACGCGGTAGCCCTCGTCCGCGAGGACGCCCGCCAGCAGCTTGCGGATGTTCGGCTCGTCGTCGACGACGAGGATGAGCCCTTCAGGCACCCTGACCTCCTTCGGCGGCGAGCGCCGGCGCCTCGCCGGCCGGCAGCGCGAGGGTGAAGCGCGCGCCGCCCGCCGGCAGCGCGAGGGCCGTGAGCTGCCCGCCGTGATCCTCCACGATGCGCCGCGCGATGGCCAGCCCCAGGCCCGTGCCGGCCGCCTTGCTCGTCACGTAGGGCTCGAAGAGCGCCTCGGGATCGCCCGCGAAGCCGGGCCCCTCGTCGTCCAGCTCGAGGCGATGCCAGCCGGCCTGCCGGGCGTAGCGCAGGGTGAGCGCGCCGCGCTCACCCATCGCCTCGCCCGCATTCTTGACGAGATTGGCCAGCGCCTGCCGGAGCTGGCCGGGATCGGCCGCGAGCGGCACGGCCGTCGGCCAGCCCACCCAGCGGGCCCGGAAGCGCTCGGCAGGCAGATAGAGAGCGATCACCTCCGTCAGGAGCGCGCGCAGCTCGAGCGGCTGCGGCACCGGCGCCGGCAGGCGGGCGAAGAGCGAGAACTCGTCGGCGAGGCGGGCGAGGTTGGCCGTCTCCTCGAGCACGGCGGCGATGCTCTCGCTGACGGCCGGATCCGCGCTGCGCCGCTCGATGCGGTGCATGGCGAGCGTGATCGGGGTGAGCGGGTTCTTGATCTCGTGCGCGAGACGGCGGGCGATGCCCTGCCAGGCGGCCAGGCGCTCGGCGCGGAGGCGGCGCTCGCGGCTCGTCGCCAGCTCCTCGCCCATGCGGTTGAAGGCCCGGACCAGCTCAGCGAGCTCGTCCCGCGCCTTGACTCTGACGCGGTGTTCGAGATCGCCGGCGGCGATGCGCTCGGTGCCGCGCACCAGTTCGGCGAGCGGGGCCGCGATCTGGCGCGCCAGAATGTAGGAGAGCCAGAGCGAGGCCGTCAGCAGCACGGCGCCGAGGAGGGTGAGCGTGAGGAGCAGGGCGCTGCGGAGGAACTCCTGGTAGGCACCCGCCAGCTGACGCTGGCGACGACTCCCCTCGGCGACGGCGCCCAGGGCGGCGTCGAGATCCGGCGCCAGGGGCATGGCAACGAGCAGTCGGCCATCGGAGCCACCGGCCGCGAGCACCACGGTGCGGCCGCCGTCGTGGAGGATCCGCGCGCTGCCCGGTTCGGGCTGCTCGTCGATCTCGGCCGCGAGCAGGGCCTGCAGGGAGTCGCTGCCGCCCAGCGCGCTGCCATCGCGCAAACGCCAGGCGAATTCCCGGGTGGCGGCAGGCGTCCGGCCGGCGGCGAACTGGGCGGCCAGCGTATCGGCGTGCGCCTTGGCCATCCCCTTCTCCCGCTCGAGCGCCCCGCGCGCGAGAGCGAGCGAGCTCTCCATCGCGGCGCTGAGGCCCGGGCTCTCCAGATAGGAGAGCAGGCGCTGACTCATCCGCCAGTTGAGCGCGAGCAGCGCCAGGGCCGGCAGGAGCGAGCTGAGCAGGAAGAGGACGAAGAGGCGTCGCTGCACGCGGAACCCCCGAGCGACCGGCGCCGCCGGCCGGCGCCAGCCTAGCACAGGGCGCCGGCGCTCGCCAGAGCAGGGCTTGACGCCGCCGCCCGCACGGCCGACATTGGCCGCTTGTCCAGCCTCCGGAGGGCGCCATGTCCATCCGCAACATCGCGATCATCGCCCACGTCGATCACGGCAAGACCACCCTCGTCGACCAGGTGCTCAGGCAGTGCCACGTCTTCCGCGAGGGTCAGGAGGTGCAGGAGCGCCTGCTCGACTCGGGCGACCTCGAGCGCGAGCGGGGCATCACGATCCGCTCCAAGAACATCGCGGTCAACTGGGGCGAGCTGCGCATCAACCTGATCGACACGCCGGGGCACTCGGACTTCGGCGGCGAGGTGGAGCGCGTCCTGAAGATGGCCGACGGCGTCCTCCTTCTAGTCGACGCCTTCGAGGGCCCGATGCCGCAGACGCGCTTCGTGCTCCAGAAGGCGCTCGAGCTGCGCCTGAAGCCGATCGTCGTCATCAACAAGGTGGACCGGGCCAACGCCCGCCCGCTCGAAGTGCACGACGAGGTGCTGGAGCTCTTCATCGACCTGCATGCCCACGAGGACCAGCTGGACTTTCCCACCGTCTACGCGGCGGGCCGCGAGGGCTGGGCGGTGCGCGAACTCGCGGATCCGCGTCGCGACCTGACGCCCTTGCTCGAGATGATCGCGACGGAGATTCCGCCGCCGCCCGCGGTCGCGGGGCCCGCGCAGCTGCTCGTCACCGCGCTCGACCACAGCGACTACGTCGGCCGCATCGGGATCGGCCGCGTCTTCCGGGGCGAGCTGGCCGCCGAGCGGCCCCTGGCCGTGATCAAGCGCGACGGCAGCGCACGGAGCGCCGTCGTGAAGCAGCTCTACATCTTCGACGGCCTCGGCCGCCGGCGCGTGGAGAGCGTCGAGTGCGGGGACATCTGCGCCGTCGTCGGTCTGCCCCCGGTGGAGATCGGCGACACCCTCGCCGACCCCGCCGCCCCCGAGCCGCTGCCCCTGATCGCCGTCGACGAGCCGACCCTGACGATGAACTTCCTGGTCAACACCAGCCCCGGCTACGGCCAGGAGGGGCGCTACTCGAGCAGCCGCCAGCTGCGCGAGCGGCTCTACAAGGAGACCGAGCGCGACATGGCGCTGCGGGTCGAGGACACGCCGAGCGCGGACACCTTCCGCGTCGCGGGCCGGGGTATCCTGCACCTGTCCATCCTCATGGAGAACATGCGCCGCGAAGGCTACGAGTTCATGGTCGGCCAGCCGCGCGTGATCTACAAGGAGATCGCCGGCCGCAAGGCCGAGCCGGTCGAGGTGCTCACCGTCGACGTGGCGGCCGAGCACGCCGGCACGGTGATCGAGTACCTGGGCACGCGGCGGGCCGAGCTGGTGCGCATGGACCAGCGCGAGGGACGCAGCCTGCTCGAGTTCCACGTCCCGAGCCGCGGGCTGATCGGCTTTCGCAGCCGCATGCTCAAGGCGACCTCGGGCGAGATCGTCCTCAGCCACCGCTTCTTCCAGTACGAGTACTTCAAGGGCTCCGTCCCCCAGCGCGCGACGGGCAGCATCATCTCCCAGAGTGCGGGGCCGGCCGAGGCCTACGCGCTCGACGCGCTGCAGGATCGCGGGCGCTTCTTCGTCGAGCCGGGCGAGCGGCTCTACGTCGGCCAGATCATCGGCGAGAGCAACAAGGAGGGCGACCTGCTGGTGAACGCGCAGAAGTCGAAGAAGCTGACGAACATGCGCGCCGCTGCCTCCGATCGCAACCTCAAGCTGGCACCAGCCGTGAAGCTCAGCCTCGAGGAGTGCCTGGAGTACCTGAACGCGGACGAGCTGGTGGAGATCACGCCGAGGAGCATCCGCCTGCGCAAAGTCCTCCTCGACGAGAACGACCGCCGGCGCGCCTTCAAGAGCGCGACCGCCGAGACGGTCTAGACGACCGCGTCGGGCACTTCCCTGCAGCCACGCTGACAGGCAAACCGCGGGGCGCGGATCGTGACCGGAGCGCCATCGTCAGCCGCCCGTTTTCGCGGCGCCGGCCTGCGTTCCGGGCGGACACGCGCCGCCAGGTGCGCTATACTCGCCTTGCCACGTGGAAGCGCGGGAGGTGGACGATGGGAAGCACTCGGCGCGGGGATGCGCTCCGCGCAGCGACGAGCGCGCTGCGCGCTCTCACCCTGACAGTCACGATCATCGCCGTCGGGGTCGCGGGCGCGCCGGCGGCCGGCATCGACTACGGCGACTACGCCCACCGCGCCGGCTGGGCGGCCCTGCCGGGGGCGGTCTGGGATCTCGCGCCGCTCGGGGAAGCCTTCCTGGCCGCGGACGAGGTCGGCCTCCACCTGCTGGACCTCAGCCTGCCTCAAGCGCCGCAACTCATCGGCGAGTATCCCCTGTCCGGCGCGCGCAGCCTGGCCGTCGCCGGCGAGCGGGTCTACGCGATCGACGGCGAGGGCCTGCGCGTGTTCAGCTACGCCGATCCCCTCGCGCCGGTGCTGCTGGCGAGCCTGAGCTTGCCGTCACCCGGACTCGACATCGAGGTCGCGGGCGGCCTGGCCTGCGTGGCGGCCGACACGGCGGGCGTCTACGTCATCGACATCGGCGACCCGCAGGCGCCTTTCCTGCGCGCGCACTGGGACACGCCGTACCGCGCCGTCGATCTCGCGGTCGCCGCGGGTCACGTCTTCGTGGCCGACCGCCACTCGCTCGAGGTCTTCGCGCTGCCCACGGGCCGGCGCGCGAGCGCCGATCTCGGGCGCCCCGACGCCAGCTTGCACGCCGTGGCCGTGGCGGGCGACTACGCCTACCTGATCGACATGAATTTCGGCATCATGGTCTTCGACATCAGCGTGCCGCTGGCGCCCGCCTACGCCGGACAGGTGGAGGGATCGGGCGATGGCGGCATCCTCGTCGCCGGCGACCGGCTCTACAGCGGCAGCTCCCCGGGCCTGATGATCTTCTCCCTCGAGAAGCCGGCGCGGCCGGCGCCGCTCTGCGCCGTGAACAGCACGGGCGTCCCGGTGGCCCTCGTCGCCGCGGGGGAGCACGTCTATGCGGCGATCCCAGAGCGCGCCCAGATCGACATCCTCGACTGCGTGCCGCCGGCGGAGCCGCTGCCGCTGGACGAGCTCGTCACCTACGACTTCTCCACCGACCTGGACCTGGCCGCCGACGGCTACGCCTACGTCGCCTGCGACTTCGACGGCCTGGCGATCATCGATGCGCGCGACCCGACGGCGCTGGTTCACCAGGGCTACGTGGCGGGTCTCGACCGCGCGGTGGAGACGGTGATCCAGGGCGAGCTCGCCTACGTCGCGGCCAGCTACGACGGCTTCAGGATCGTCGACATCAGCGAGCCCGACGGCGCCCAGGTGATCGGCGGGCTGCCCCTGGGCGGCTACACGCCGGCCTTGGACGTGGCTGGCGGCCTGGCCTTCGTCGCCGATCAGACGGCCTTGCGCGTCATCGATGTCAGCGAGCCGAGCGCGCCGGCGCTCCTGGGCAGCTACGGCACGTCCCACCTGGTGACGGCGGTGAGCGTGATCCGGCCCGGCGCCCGCGTGGCCCTCGCCGACGGCCTCCAGATCCAGGTCCTCGACGTCGGACAACCGAGCCAGCCGATCCTGGCCCAGACCCTGCCCTTGCCCGCGCACGGTTTGGTCCTGGCGGGCGACCTGCTCTGCGCGCTGGGCACCCCCGGACTCTGGACCTTCCGGGTCGAGCCCGACGGCGCGTTGACGGCTCTGGGCAGCCTGCCGCTGCCCGGCTACCCGACGACCGGCGACATCCTGAACGGCGTGGGCTACTTCGCACACAACAGCGGCGGCCTGCAGATCGTGGACTTGCGGGAGCCGGCGCAGCCGCTGACCCTCGGCAGCATTCCGCGCTGGCCCGGGGGCGCGGCGGTCCGGGACGACGCCCTCTTCGTCGCCGACTTCTGGGGCCTCGCCAGCTATCCGCTGCACGACACGGCCACGGCAGTGCCGACGACGCCCGCAGCGGGCCCGCAGCTCCTCGCGAGCTACCCCAACCCCTTCAACCCGACGACCCTGCTCGGCTACCGCCTGCCCGCTGCCCCC
>Ga0194127_10002946_pt1 | contig 22407 bp, 19 predicted proteins | sample TA2KigC100mmetaG_FD_148624 | JGI IMG/M metagenome (GOLD analysis project Ga0194127, IMG submission 148624) | Freshwater microbial communities from Lake Tanganyika, Tanzania - TA2015036 Kigoma Deep Cast 100m | ecosystem: Environmental > Aquatic > Freshwater > Lake | place: Tanzania: Lake...
GATGCTCCACTCAGAGCATCCGCATCAATTGATGCATTCGGAAAACCGAGCGCAATATCAACATTCAAAAACAATTGTCGCACTCCCGTGAGTTTTGCAATATTGCCGTTGAAGTTAATATCTACGCCAATTCCTGACTTCGCATCTTCTTTCAATATAAACCCATGATCATCACCTCCAAGAGAGCTATTATTCCAATCTTCAGGATTTGGATAAAAGAGGAAATTCATATTCTTTGGTGTGGCAAACCGTGGAATCTTAGCAGTAAAAAATTTTGGCCTCACCGTAATATCAATTCCCAGTCGAGGTCGTTCCATAATTATCATTCCCCGTTCAGGAGTTCCACCTAAATATTTATGAAACGTTGAAAGATTCGTTGCACTTTCAAAATTGTTACCGATTTTATCTACTCGGTAAAATCCGCGTTCTTGAATTTTAACATTTCCGGAATCATCCTGTTCAAACTCCACAATGTTATAACCATCGTCTAGTCCTAATCCTTCCTTATCACCTAATCCAGCAAGAACGTTAGACCCTTCTACTTCTTTCACTTCGGCAGAAAGTTTGAAATCGGAAATATTTTTCATCGCCACTGCGAGGTTCTTTACCCAAGTGTTGATAGCAATAAGTCTCGCATAATCCCCACCACCTACTTCTCTCTTTTTGAGTTTGTAGCTTTTATTGATATCACCATCACCCATTCCTTCTTGAAGTGTTGACGCATCCTTCAATAAAATCGTCTTTGCAAGCAAATCGGAACCAACATTTATTTTATACCAAAGAATATACCCTTTGATATTTGATTTTAGAGTATTTCCACTTGGTGTTTCCGAATATTCTGTAACAACAGGCAGATATAGATACGCTGAATTCATAACCTTCAAAATATCATCTGCAGTTAATCCACTGCCTTTCATTTTATCAACAGCAGCCCTCGCCAAATCTTCCTCCTTTTGATTTCCTCTCGCACGGATTTCTGCAACAGCACTCAATGCTTGTGTGATTTGAGGAACAATTGTTTGGTCGAGGGATTCGGAGATTTTTTCTGGAGAGAGGTCTGTTGTGCGGGCTTTCGTGACAAAGTCCTGAACGGCAGTCGAAGAGATTTCATTGTAATCGAATCGCGGAATTTCAAGATGAAATTTCATGCGATTCACAACCATATCAGTTACATTTTTATCGGGCATAGTTTTATATAAAACTGCGCCGATTGATGTAATTGATTTCCTTTGATATTTTCGAAGATCCTGACTTTCACATCGTATCCATAAAGTGAAAAGTCCAAATATCAATAACATGGCACTTAAATAATGACGATTAATTTGAAGCATTTTACCAATTCCTTTGATAAATGATTTCGAAAGCGATATTTGTTAAAATTGTTCTATCGTCACTTTCACCCGATAAAACAATAAAACCTATTGATGCTATATCATTATTGACTTAATAAATACTTATACCCTTAAGGTTACTATCCCATACAATTAAACTGGTAAAAATAAAAGTAAAAAAATAATATTTACATAATATTTCTGAACTTATTTTCTTAATAATTTAACAAAGAATAAGCGACGTACACAAAACCGATTTCAGCCGCGAAGAGTGTAATGGATGATAGCGTATCGAATTTTCTAACATCGTTTCGTTTTTTAGCATTGATATTTCCAGTAGAATAATATTCATTGAGATATTCCTTGTATAATTTATCGGAATGAAGTTTAGCAGATGCGGCAATTCCACCGGAAATGATTGCGCTCGCTCCGACTATGTACGTTGATATAGGAATACGCAATTTACTTTCTTCAATAATGGGAATCGGATGCAAATCCATTTTCATTTTCAAATCGGGAGAAATATTGTTTGCATCAATACTCCACAATCGGGAAAAATGATTGCTGTTTTGCTTCGATGAATCTTGCGCAAAGACTTGTGGAGAATATAATCCTACATACATCAATGCAAACAACGCAAGTTTTCTAAAAAAAGTATGCTTTAAACTTTTCCTCTGCGATAATTTGCGCAATCTGCGGGAAATTGTCTCCCGCAAATCTCGCTGATGTTCGCAGAAAGAATTTTCTTCGTTGTCAGTTAACAAACAATCGTAATTCATAGCTAAAATATTTTGCTTTCTCTTCCTTTAAAAATCAAAATCGTTCTATCTTCGACAAACGCGACAAGGTAGTTTTTCCTTGCAAGAAGATTTGTTTTCACACGACCTTCGAGCGGATAATTCCACGCCACCGAACCATCACTAATATTAAGCGCATATAAATTTTTATCTGTCGTTCCAACATAGACAAAATTTCCAAGTACAAGCGGAGTTACATTGATAACACTTTTCGTTTGAAATTCCCATTCCGTTTCTCCGTTGATACGATTGAGCGAAACAATTTTTCCATCCGAAGTCGCAACAAGTAGTGAATGTTGCCCAATGCCAACAGTAGCATACAAAGGAACATCCATATTCTTTTTCCATTGCAACGTTCCATCGAGAGAAAGAACATACACATTTCCCTTTGTCGTCGTAAAGTAAATTTTATTTTCAAAAATTGTCGGCGAAGAAAAAATACTTCCTTCTGCATCAAACTTCCATTGCTGTTTTCCCGAATCTATACCAACGGAATACACTATTCCTTCGTCATTGCCGAAATACAAATTAAATCCATCGCTCACGACAGAACAATGCGCGCGGCTTCCACTCTTTTTTGTTTTTTCTTCAAACGTCCAATTGATTTCTCCTGTTCGTTTTTTGAGAGAATACAATTTACTATCCGTTGTTACAACAAAAATATTCTCTTGAAACACAAGCGGCGATGATTCAATATTTCCAATATTTATTTTCCAATCAATATGTTTGTCTTGCAAATCATAAGCGACAAGCGAGTTTTGGTCTTTCACAAGCGGAATGAAAATCCGAAATCCATCAACCGTTGGCGCACCACTGACTGCAACTCCAGCATCAAAATATCCGTATGATGTTCCGTTTGTAATGTTATACACTTTCACTTCGCCGTTGAACGTTCCAACAAAGAGAAACGAATCCACAAGCGTTCCTGCGTCTTTGGGAAAACCTGCAACAGTCGTATGTTCAAAAATTTTTTCAAGCGGAGGAACAAGTTCTTCTCTGATTACATCTTTGTCAAAAGAAAAAAACGTTTGTGGAAGTCGAATTCCACCGCAACCGAAAGCAATGAATATTGAGTAATGGATAATGCATAATCGTTTGTTTGAACGAATGAATTGCAGTATTTCCTTCAACAAATCGAAAATAGTAAACCTACACTCCTGAAGCATTAAAAATCCCATCCGAAAAAAAACTGATAGAATAAACCGCTACTAAATTTCGAAAGATTGGGTTCCAGTTTTTTTCCGATATCGTAACGAAGCACAACCACATTTCCTAAATTTAAGCGAGCGCCGATGCCAACACTTCCAAATGTTTGCTTGTATTCTTTATCCCATACACTTCCAACATCAAAAAACACAGCGCCGCGAAATGCAAATGATGCACCGCCAATCGGAAAACGCAGCGTGAGTTCATCAACCAACGGAAATCGAAGTTCTTGAGAAAGCAGCCACAGTTTTGTTCCGCGCAAAGACCAACGACGATAACCTCGTAAATCCCAACTTCCTCCCATAAAAAATCTCCGCGCTTCCTGTCCTTCGTTTAAGAATGTCCACGCACGAATTGCGAACGATGAACGTTGTGTAAGTCGAAAATATTTTCTGTAATCGAAACTGAATGAAATATAATTAGCATTGGAATTCTGCACATCTGTGGTGTACGCAAGAATTGTCATAAAACGTGTTCCATCAATCGGTCCGCTTTGTCCCCATAAAGAATTATCGAAAACATAACTGACGCCATTTGAGATAAACAACGCTTTTCGTTCACTGATATTTTCAAAAATTCCTTTGCTGGAATTCAAAACGCTCATCGAAAGCTCTACACGCTGAAATGTCGAGAGTGGATAACTCAAATCAAAAAATCCTCCAAATAAGCGTTCATAAAAAAACAAATCCGGATCTGTTAAATCATAACGTGGTCCCGAAAAACGAAATATTCCATAATGGTAATTGGCGCGCTTTTCCAATGATGTTTTCGAAATGACAATGTTAAAACTATTGAGAACTTCATTCCGAGTTTGCGCAGTATTGAACACGAGAAAATTATATCTATCGTTTCCGAGTATATCACTCAAACCAACAAACGCACCGCCAACAGTTCCGAAAAACGGTTGCGTTGATACCTGACTTTGTGCAATATCAATCGCATATTCACCGCGGTATTTTTTTGACTCTGTTCCTGCTCCATCGTGATACGTCTGAGAAATCCAATGTGTTGATGAAGGAAGAATGTTCATCGTCATTTCTTTCATTGATGAATCATGAATTTCAGAAAGTGCAAGCGCATTCAATTGAAAACGATAATTATCGAATGAAGAAAATATTATTTCATTACTATCGGTGAACGTTGGGTCAAATGCAGCGGTTACAAAGTTGGTAATTTTCGTTATAGACATTTCGTATCGGGATGAATCAGAAAATTGACTTGTTTTCATCGTATAGATATTGCGCGCGCCGCCAATGTCAGAAACAAAACTTAATTGACTTCCATCGTCAGAAAATGAAGGACTACTGAAATTATGTTCTCCGTGTGTTACATATTCAATACTTCCGCTCTTGAAATCAATAGAGAATATATTGTAGTATCCTTTTGAACCGAACGTAGTTCTGTCGCTAGAAAAGAAAATATAATTTCCATCATTTGAAAATACGGGGTCGCGGTCATCGTACATATCATCAGTAATTTTTCGAAGTTGTTCATCACGAACATTGAAAACATACACATCGCTGAATCCAGATTTATCCACAGCGCAAAAAACTATTTCATCGCATGTAAAGGAAAACGACGGAGAGGTAATGAGAACAATATTTTCAAATTGATACGTCGCAATCATTGTATTTGACTGTACATCAAAAAGATGAAGCGCATCGGATTCTCCTTTTTTGGTTACAAACACAAGCGTTCCGTCCGCAGATACATCTATTTTGCTTTGAAAAAAATGAAAAACTTCATACTCTTCCGATGTTTCTCCTTCTATAATGAGTTCGGGTTTCCGGGGCAAGATGTTTTTGTCGTACAACACCGAATCAAGTGCTATACGATAGATTCCTGTATAGCCGCTATAATTTCCTACAAAATAAATTTCGCGCACATTATCTCTTCGAAAAAAAACAGGTTTTGAATTGAATCCTTCTGTCGTTAACTTCGTAGAAGAATTATTCACAAAATCATTCTTCGAGAGCAAAGGAAAATATTTTTTCTTTAAAGAATACATCCACGCGTTATCAAATTCTTCGTAATTCATTCCAACGGTATAGCGAAACACTTCTTGAAAAGAAGCGGAGCGCCAAAAGTTTTCCATTAACAACAAAATTTTTTCTTCGCCATAATTCTTGCTTAAAAATTCCAATATTGCTTGACCTTCTTTATACATCAAAAACGTTCCCGAAATCTTGTCCATTGTAGATAATGGAACTATATAACTATTCATCGTAGCATCGCGCAACAACATTTCCGCTTGTATATCCTACGATGTTGACCAATATTCCGCAAGTCCTTCCGTGAACCACAACGGTGGCAAACGGTCTTGGGCAATACGATGGTCAAGCAATATCCGATTGACTTTGCTGTGCATAAACACATGCACTAATTCGTGGCGAATCACGTGATGAAATTGCGCAAGCGAGCCATTAAACGGAATGACAACTCGACCTTTCAGAAATTCAAAAAAACCACCAACGCCTTCGGGAATGAGTCCTGAACTGATATTCGTTTGTTCGAAATGTAAGTGTGAACTGTAAAAGACAAGTGGAATTCGCAACGAAACATTGTGATTAAATTTCTGTATCAAATGAATATAACTTTCTTCCGCGTATTGCGCACCGATACGCGCGAGTTCTTCCATTTCAGGATAATAGTACACGTCAAAATGTTCCGTCTTCAAAACGTGCCAATCAAATTCCGTGTACTGCACTTTATTTCTTCCAAAAGAAAAAAATTGCGCTAAAGATTGTTCAACGACAAGCAAAGAAATAACTATGAAAAGGGAAATTCGCATTGCGGAAATTATTGCACTTTTTTACACAACTTTTCGAACAGCGAACGCTTCACAACTCGATACGATGGATTATTCGCCTGCTGGTATTCCCACGAGTGATGCATAGGAAAAATAAATCCTTTGCTCAAAAATGCATCGTTAATGACGTTCAAATCTCTGTCATCAATCGTAATCTTTTTGTCTTCACGTAACTGCAAAACATTTCGCCACTGTTTGCGAAATAACAATGTATCTTGCTGCAATTCCTTCGCAGTGAAATACACTGCGCGAGAAAGAGAACGCAACGATAATTGTGCATCGCGAAACGGACGAAGATTAATGCGCACAAGTTCTCCATCTTCCGAAATTGGCTCAAGCAATTGTTCCGCGGAATCGGTTTTCATGGTGCTTTGTTCTTTCATTTCTTGTTGCAACATTCCGAAAATTTGCAATGAATCATTTCCTATGTGTTCCGGACCAAATGAACTTTGAAACACGAGTTTGTAATAATCGAACGCGTGCATTTCTTTTTTATGCTGCATGTGCCAAAGAATTACTTCATCGAAGGAAGAAAATTCTTGCTGAGGAAATACAGAGAGAAAGAAAAATAAAATAATCATCAAATTACTGTTTCTAATAAAGTATCGTGTTTGTTAAAGAAGATTCCTCACTTCGTTCTAAATAACAAGTTTTTTTTATTTCACTAAACTTCCTGCGTGCATTTCTTTTGCAGTTGTAACAAAACACAGATTACTGTTGTTATCCGAAGCCGCAAGCATCATTCCTTGCGATTCTTCTCCCATCAGTTTTGCCGCTTCGAGATTTGCAACAACGATAATCGTTTTTCCGATTAACTCTTCAGGTTTGTAATGCTCCGCAACACCAGCAAGTATTTGTCGTTCTTCGGTTCCGAGAGTTACTTTAATTTTCAGTAATTTTTTGGATTTCGGCACTTGTTCGCACGAGAGAATTTTTGCAACACGCAATTCAATTTTCCTGAAGTCTTCAATGGAGATTTTTGCTGGTTCGCTCACTCGCCTGTTTGCTTGATGGCTTGTTGAAGTATTGGTTTGTTGTTCCATTCGATTTAAAATTTTTTCTATCGTTTCGTCTTCAATTTTTGAGAACAATATTTCCGGTTGTTGAAGCGGATGTCCTTCATTTAATCGCAATTCTTTCGCACTTTCCCAAGAAGTTTCGCGCATAGAATTTTTTATGTTCAACATCTTGAAAATTTTTTGCACCGTGAACGGAATTATTGGTTCAAACAAAATTGCGAGCGAGCGAATTGTTTGAACGCAAAGATTTAAGGCAGTCGCGCATTGTTTCGGATTATTTTTCAACGAACTCCATGGCGCGCTATCGTTAAAATATTTATTCGCAAATCGTGCGAGATTCATTACTTCAATTATTCCATCACGAAATTTGTACGCATCAAAATATTTTCCCGCAACATCGGGAGTGGTTTCGAGTAATGAAATCAACTGCAAATCAAGTTCAGTAAGTTCACTGCATTGGGGAATTTTTCCATCAAAATTTTTATGGAGAAACGTCAGCGTGCGATGAATAAAATTCCCGAGAATATCCGCAAGTTCACCATTCACTCGCGCTTGAAAATCTTTCCAGTAAAAATCCGAATCTGCATTCTCCGGCAAAATTCCTGAAAGCGCATACCGAAGGATATCCGCTGGAAACTCCGAGAGAAAATCATCAACATCAATTCCCCAATGTTTACTTTTGGAAAATTTTTGTCCTTCAAAATTCAAAAACTCATTCGCGGGAACATTCGCGGGCAAAACATATTTCACATCGCTGATATCATTCCATGCCATAATCATCGCGGGAAAAACTATGCAGTGAAACACGATATTATCTTTTCCAATGAATGCAACGTATTTCGTGTTTTCGTTTTGCCAATATTCTTTCCACGAATTTTCGTTGCCAATATTTTTGCTCCATTCTTTTGTCGAAGAGATATAACCAAGCACGGCTTCAAACCACACGTATAGAACTTTATTTTCGTAACCATCGAGCGGAACATAAACGCCCCAATCCAAATCGCGCGTAACTGCTCTATCACGTAAACCATCATGGAACCAACCTTTACACGCATTCAACACATTGTCTTTCCATTGTTCTTTTTCCGAACTCGCTTTCAAATATTCTTCCAAACGTTTCTGATAATTTCCCAACGGAAAATAAAAATGCGTTGTATTGCGGAGTGTCGGAGTTTCGCCGCTCAATTTACTTTTCGGATTTTTTAATTCTGATGCATTGTAATACGAGCCGCACTTTTCGCATTGGTCGCCGCGCGCTTCAGGATTTGTGCAGACGGGACAAATTCCTTCCACATATCTATCGGGAAGAAATTTTTGTTTCTTCTCATCAAAAAATTGTTGCTCTTTTTTTTCAACAAGAATTTTTTGATGATAAAATTTCTGAAAGAATTCTTTTGCAGTTTCGTGATGAAGCGGGAGCGATGTGCGTGAATAATTATCAAACGACATTCCGCACTTCTCAAACGCAGATTTATTGAGTTCGTGAACTTTGTCAACAACGTTTTTGGGCGTGGTGTTTTCCTTTTCCGCTGTAATCGTAATCGGAACGCCGTGTTCATCCGAGCCGCAAATAAACACAACATCACGTTTCATCGCGCGTTGATACCGAACATAAATATCAGCAGGTAAATACGCTCCAGCCAAATGACCGAGATGAATTTTTCCGTTTGCATACGGAAGTGCAGCAGTAACTAAAATTTTCTTTGTGTTGTTCATTGTACAATTACAGCAGAATCCAAAAAAAGCGTTCGTAAATCCAACGCAAGTGAAGTAATCAGTAAACGCGCATAGACATTTTTATCAATTTCCGAAAGAGTTTGCTCGATGCGTTTCGCAGCGTATGCTGAATTGATGTTTGGGTATCGTTGCATCAATCGCATCAATGTTTCCTTTTGGTCAATGTTAATAATTGTGCCATTGCATTGCATCATCATCACATCTCGAAACCAAACTAACATCAGGAAAAGATATTGAACAAGTTCTTCTCGGGAAAAATCTTTTGAAATATTTTCCGCAACTTCAACTATTTCGTCATCGCTTTTTGAAGCGATGATGCGAAGAAAATTCAGAAGATGCGTGCGCCGTTCCATCAGTTTTTCTTCGAGCAATTCGAGTGCGCGCGCGTAACTTCCGTTTGCAAGTTGCGCTATAAGATTTGCGTGTGAAGGAGAAACTGGCTTTCGTTCGATAATTGCCGATGCAATTTCGCTCCCTTTTAACAATTCAAACGGAATCTGTTGACATCGGGAAACAATTGTCTGAAGTATTTTATCTTTTCTCAGCGTTGTTAAAATAATTACAGTCGAGCGCGGCGGTTCTTCCAATGTTTTTAAGAATGCATTAGCCGCTTCTTCATTAATGAGATGCGCATCAAATACAATAATCACTCTCGTCCCTCTAGAAAACTGTGTGAGTGAAAGTTCACGAATGATTTCGCGGACACTTTTTATCAATATTTCTTTTGCTTTGGGAATTTGAATGTGAAAATATGGATTCTCCGCTTTTCGCTCTATCTGTTCGTGAATCTCTTCGATGATTTCTTCGGAAAGATGAGAATACGATTCGGGATTTCCCCGCGTTGTTTTTTCCGAACTGTTTTCTTCTTTGGAACTTGAACCAGGAAGTGCAAATACTATTTTGATATTGGGGTGCTGCAAACGCTGAATCTGTTTGCACGTTTCGCATGTATCACACGCTTCACCATTGTTTCGTTCGCAATTGAGAACCTTTGCAAATTCCATAGCTGTTGCTTCTTTGCCGCATCCTTCCGGTCCATAAAAAAGATATGCGTGCGCAAGATGATTGCTTTCGTATGCACGTTGTAATATTTCTTTTACTCGTTGCTGTCCAATAATATTTTTCCAAGACATTTGTACGCTTCTCTTTCAAACATCAAAACGCATGCCCAATACCAAAATGGTAGACCGCATGCTTAAACGTTTCGCCGAAAAATTTCTTTTGAAAAATCGTTTGTTTTCCTTTATGTTCATTCGGGTCGTATGCTTTGTATCCGATATCAAATCGGAACGGACCAAAAAACGTATCATAACGAATTCCAAATCCCGTTGCAACTGCAATATCGGAAAGTTGTATGTCGCGTTCTTTACGCCAAACAGTTCCTGCATCTAAAAAAAACACAGTCCAAATATGGCTGACATCAACGAACCAAAATTTTCCAAATCCTTTGAATACATTGATTCGTTCTTCAATGTTCGTTTCAAATAAAACATTTCCTCCTAAAGGAAGCAAATCCTTATTCATTGCGCCCAATTCCCGAGAGCGCCATCCCCGAACACTTCCGCTTCCGCCGGAAAAAAACCTTCTGTTCAATGGTATCAATCGCTCGCTGTTGCTATAACTTTCTCCGTATTTATTTTGGTAACCGGTTTTTAACTTGAATGCAAGAGTCGAAAATTTATTTTTTCCGGTTTCAAAATACCATCTTCCCAGCATAGTAATTTTGTAATATTGGGTGAATGGTAAATCGGGTTGTAGATTTCGTACAAGGAGCGGAAGCACTCCCGATTCTTCCATCGTAATCGAGTGAAAAAATCCTTTCGTGGGAGAAAAAATATCATTCGTTTTATCGCGTTGCAACGTTCCGCTCAAAATAGAATTGAATTGCGGTTTTGTATCTTCTTGTTCCAAAATGTTCTGGCTTGCTCTCTTCGATGAATCGGAAAGAAATTCTACTTGCGAACGCTCGAGCGACCATTCGAAAAAACCTTGGGTGAATGCAGCAAATTGATTTGTAAAACCAAGATTGCTGCGGATAATATTCTGTATGTACTCGCGTTGTTTTTCAACACGAAACGTAACGCTGGTATTCCCGGTAAGGGATTGCATAAATACGTACGGTTGCGACACGGAAAAAGTTAAATCAATACTTCCAACAACAGAACGCTCTCGAAGAGCAAGTTTTTGAAAATTCCACGTTTGCAACGATTGAAACCGAAATATCAAACGCGAACGAAAATTTCTTGCTTCTCCGTAAAAATTTCTATCCGTATATCCTCCGCCAAGTCCAATATTGAACGCATTGTTCTCGTCTGAAAGCGATAGTTCCGGCGCAATATCGTGCTTAGGTCTAAGTTTTCCGACAACGGTCAAAGGAATTTCAAACGCTTTGTTTCCATCTTGAGGAAACTGTGCATCAATGCGAGCGGCTTCAAAAATTCCTAAACGGTTCAAATTCCGTTCTCCGCGCGCTCTCTTTTCGTTACTGAATAATTCACCCTTTGCGATTCCGATTTGTTTTATGAAAACTTCTCTGCTGACTGTATCGTTCGAATGTTGCGTGATGTCAAATGTCAATGAACCAAATGTAAATTTTTTTTTATGAATAAAGTACAACCGAGCGACAATGCTGTTCGTTGATACGTACCGAGAAAGGGAAGAACTATCTTTCACAAATTCTGCGTGTGGATACCCGTTGTCTTGAAACAGTGTGAGTATGCGGTTCACTTCTCGATTCACATCACTATTGACAAAGCGTGCATTTTTCTTGAGAATGGAATGAGAAAGTATTTCATTTCGCAACGTCGAATCAATATCTTCGACGCCAAGGAACACAACCGAATCAACACGAAGAGGAGAATGTTCATTGATCTTCAAAGATATTGTTATCGTTTGTTTTGTAATGTTTTTTTTCAAATCGTGTAAAATTTCAATATCCGGAAATCCGTTTTCGCGATAATAATTTTTCAACCGCTCAACATCCGCATCAAATGCTACGCTTTCAAAATATGATGGAGGACTTCCGATTTTATCACCGAAGAGAGAAAACGCTATTTGCGTGCCCCACCAAGGAGTTTCCCGTGTAGAAAAAAGATTGAGAATTTCTTCCGTACTGAACGATTCGTTTCCTTCAATTTCCAAGCGTTGAACTTGTAAATTCGAAGTGCGTTTATCATCAGAGCCAGAAATAGTCATACAGATAAACACCAGTGAGAATATTCGGAGGGAAAAATTTTTCACAGGAAAAAGAAAATGAAAAAGCCCAGCAAACAAAAGCCGGGCTATTGAAATTATCAGAAACAGATTTCTATGTTAAACAATTAATACTCGTTATCTTCGTCATCTTCAAAAAAGAAATCCTCTTGCGAAGGAATATCGTGCCAAACGTCCTCAATGCCTTCATAGACTTCTTCACTATCTTCGAGTTCTTGCAAATTCTCAACTACTTCTCTCGGTGCGCCAATTCGTTCAGAGTATTCGATGAGTTCATCTTTTGTTGCTGGCCACGGCGCATCGTCAAGATACGCTGCAAGTTCCATAGTCCATATCATACGGAGTTATAATTTTATTTTCTCTTTGTTATTTTTGTGCAATGCGGCGATTTTTAAATGTTGATAGATGAATATCATCAAAAAAGAAATCCACGGGATTTTGTTTTACTCCGTTGTAACTTACTTCATAATGAAGGTGCGGACCTGAAACTAAACCGGATTTTCCACTCTTTGCAATAATATCGCCTCGCTTCACTCTCGCTCCTTCTTTTACGAATACTTTTGAACAATGTGCGTATAACGTTTTATATCCGAAACCATGATTTATTTCTATCATCAAACCATATCCGCCCGTATTTCGCCCGGAAAATTCGATAACGCCATCTCCTGCGGCATAAATCGGTGTTCCAACATTTCCGATGATATCAAGTCCAACGTGCGTTTTATATAACCCAAGAACCGGATGCATTCTGTTTCCAAATCCAGTAGGCGAATAATAACCTTCCATCGGTTTCAACGATGGTAAACAGTCGAAAAATTTTTTATTGAATTCTGCTTTCTCTTTTATTTGCTTAAAACTTTGTTGTTGTATACGTATTTCTCTTTGAAGTGAGGTAAGTTTTGATATTGCCGAACTGAATGTATTGCTCGTTTCTGAAGTTACATTAGAGAATACATCTTCCGTTCCTCCTGTTCCTGCTTTTGCTATTGATTTATCAACAACGGGTAAATCCACTAACATTCGAAGTTTGTTTCCTTGCAATGAAATATGTCCAAGTTCGGTTTTCATTTTTTCAACTTCGATTTCCATCCGTTGAAGTTGGTTTTTCAGTATAGTATTTTCGTTTTGCACAAGAACTGAATCCAACGACACAGAAGAGAATACAAGCACAATTACCATCGTTCCCATCGCTCCAAGCAATAGCGAGGAAAGAACAATTCCAAAAAGTTTTACATAGGCTTTGTTCACTTCGCGAAAGTTCGATGTTTCATCCGAATAGACGAAAATCCGTTTTCTGAGTAGCTCGCACATCCGGAGTAGTTTTGTGTATAAGTGTTTCATCGTAGTATACTTTTTTGCGGCGAAAATTTAAAGAAAAAACACATTCGTGTCAAGTGTTATTTTAATAAATTTTGAAAATGAACAAAATTTCATTTTTAAAGAATTTATTCAAAATCGTGTTCAAAATAGTCAACAACTCTCATTTCTTCCGTTTTGCGATGTTGCGATTTTTCACTGATAACGTGTTCAAGTCGTTTTGAAAATTCTTTTGCAGCATCATAGCCATAGTGTTTTAGTAGATAGTTCAGTGCTATCACTTCGCAAATAACGGTTACATTTTTACCCGGAAAAATTGGAAGTTTAACAGTTTGCACTTCAACGCCCAAAAGTTCCCTCACGGCAGAACTTAAACCCGTTCTTGTGTAATCATTTTCAGAATTGCGTTCTTCAAGTTCAACAATAATTTCCACACGCTTTTGAAAACGTATTGCGCGAATGCCGAACATACTTCGAACGTCAATCAAACCGAGACCGCGTATTTCCATAAAATGTTTTACAAGATTTGTTCCCGCACCCATCAGAATGCTTTCTCCTTTGCGCGTTATCGTAACGACATCATCCGCAACAAGACGATGACCGCGTTCCACCAAATCCAATGCAATTTCACTTTTCCCAATTCCAGATTTTCCTGTTAACAAAAGTCCGACACCGTACACATCTACCAACGAACCGTGAATAGTAGATTGCGGTGCAAACTGGTCATCAAGAAAATCGCTTACAAAATAAATAAGTTTCGTCGTTTCAAACGGTGTGCGAAACAGTGCGATATTTTTTTCCGTTGCACTTTGAATAAGTTCGCTGCACAATTCATTATTGTTCGTAACGATAATACAAGGAATCGGAAATTGAATGATTCCTTCAAATGAATCTTTTGCTCTCTCGTTGGGCAACGATTGTAAGTACCGAACTTCCGTATTTCCAACAACCTGAACGCGATCATACGTAAATAAATCAACATATCCCGCAAGCGCAAGTCCCGGACGATGAATATTTTTATCTGTAATTACAGCAGAGAAACCTGTCGTGCCATTCAGTTGCTCCAAATGAACGCGATGTTTGATGGTTTCGTACAAATATTCGACGGTGATACTTTTTTTGGGCGTTTCGTTTTGCTTAAAATTGTCCAAGACGGTAATGATTTTACGAAAGTGCTTTACGCGTACGCGCAACTTTGGATTTCTTGCGCGATGTTAGTTTCGATTTATACGTACTTAATTGATGAAATACTTTTTCGGCTGCTATATCAAGTGATTTTCGAAAATCTTCCGTTTGCTCTTTCGATGTGAGAAAATGTCCATTCGCGTGGAGAACAATCTCTGCCACATTGGTATTTGGGGCTTGACCATCTTTACTAAAAATAACATCACAACGTTGAATGTGTTCAAACAAATGTTCAAATTTTTCTATTTCCGAATGTGCATGCTCTTTCAAGAGCGAACCAATTTTTATTTTTCTTGATGTTATATGAATATCCATAAGTTCTTTAGTTATATCTTTCTTGTTAGTGAATAAAATTTTTTATGCTCTCGGATGCGCTTGTTCATACATTTTTTTCAATCGTTCCGGCGTAAGATGCGTATAAATTTGTGTCGTCGAAAGTTGTTCGTGACCAAGCATTTCCTTGACGGAACGCAAATCCGCGCCGCGATTAAGCAAATGCGTTGCAAAAGTATGACGCAACGTATGCGGGCTTTTTTTTGAAACATCAGAAACTTGTTTGATATATGCTTTCACTAATAGCGTCAATGTCCAAGGTAAAAACCGCTTTCCGTTTTTCGAGAGAAATATTGCATCTCTATCATCATCCGTTGTTTGTTCGGTAAATAATTCTTGCCGAATTGAACAATAATGTTTCAATTTTTTCAATGCGATGTTTCCACACGGAACAATGCGCTGTTTATTTCTTTTCCCCATAACGCGAACACAATTCCCAATATAATCCACATCGCTCAAATTTAATCCAATCAATTCAGCACGACGTATTCCTGTGCTGTACAACAATTCAAGAATTGCTGAATCGCGTGAACCAGCGACTGACGAAGTATCCGGCACATCCATTAACTTCTCCGCTTCATCCTCAGAAAGAAACGATGGCAACCGTTTTTCTTTTTTTGCGTTTGAAATTCGCAACGCAGGATTTTGCGTGTAAATTTTTTCTTTGAGTAAATAGTGAAACAACGACCGCACAGAAGAAAGTTTCCGATTGATACTTTTTTTTTGAAAATTCTGTTCGAATAAATAACCAAGAAAATGACGAATTGTCGCTACGTCAATTTGTTCTAATGCAACGAATTCTTGTTCAAAATATTTTTTTAAGAACGATACAAACTGACGGATATCCGTTTCATACGCTTCAACTGTATGCGGCGAAAAACATCGCGAACGAAGATATTGCAAAAAATTTTCTACATACTGTTCCATCGGTGAAAATCAGTTTACTGCTATTTCCTGAACTTCTTTCGATATTTCCGCTTTGCAATTAGGACATTGGAAATATTCTCCGCGCTTTTGAGAATATTTTTTTACAATAAATTTATTGTTGCACACATCGCACGGCATATTTACCGGTTTATCCCAACTCACAAAATCACAATCGGGATACCGGGAACATCCGTAAAACGCTTTCCCTCGTTTCGATTTTCGTTCAAGAACATCGCCTTCGCTACATGTTGGACATTTTATTCCCAACGTAATCGGTTTAATATTTTTACATTCGGGATAATTTGAACATCCGAGAAATTTTCCAAACTTGCTCAGTTTAAACACCATTTCACTTCCGCATTTTTCACACACTACGCCCGTAGGTTTTGCAATTTCTTCCACTTCCCTTTTCAATGGCTTTGTACTTTTACATTCCGGATATCCCGAACAAGCAAGAAATTTTCCGTTACGTCCCCAACGTTCAATCATTGGCTTTCCGCATTTTTCGCACAATTGTCCAGCGGCTTCTGTTTGATGTTCGTGCGGAAGAGCATGCTCGCGTTGTTCCGCTTGTTCCAAAGATCGTACAAAAGGAACATAAAAATCGTCCAGTACTTTTTTGTATTTCTGTTTTCCTGTAGCAATGGTTTCCAATTCTTCTTCCATCGTCGCAGTGAACTGAACGTTAAAAATATCGGGAAAATTATGCACAAGGATTTTGTTCACATCAATACCTAATGATGTGGGAAACAAACGACGTTCTCGCTGTTCCACGTATCCGCGTTCCTGAACAGTACTCACAATTGACGCATACGTGCTTGGTCTTCCAATACCAAGAGATTCCAATTCTTTTACCAATGTGCTTTCAGAATAGCGAGCAGGCGGCTTTGTGAAATGCTGATGCGGAATAAGTTGTTCGACAAAAACATTTTGATACACTTGCAATGACAATGGAATTTTTTTCTTGACCAGTTCAGAGTCTTCATCCGTTATTATTTCTTCTTCCGCATCATCATACGCCTGTAAAAATCCGCGGAATACATATTGCGACGCGGTTGCTTTAAACAAATAAGGACCGCCTTCTATCAATGCAGTAGTTGTTTCTAATGTAGCGGGGCTCATTTGACACGCAACGAAACGACTCCAAATCAATTCGTATAACGAATATTGTTGCGGGGTAAGAAATTTTTTTATTGCTTTCGGAGAATGTTTCAGCATTGTCGGGCGAATTGCTTCGTGAGCATCTTGCGATGATTTCTTTTTTTTATACGCAAGCGGTTCTTCGGGGATATATTCTTTTCCGTACGTTCGAAAAATATACTCACGAAGTTCCGATACAATATCTTCGCTCAATCGTGTCGAATCCGTTCGCATATACGTAATCAAGCCTACAGTTCCTTCTTCTCCCAATTCAATTCCTTCGTATAATTGCTGCGCAACCATCATTGTTTTCTTCTCGGAAAAACGAAGTTTGGAAGCGGCTTCTTGTTGCATTGTACTCGTAATAAACGGCGGCGATGGATTACGCTTCGATATTTTCTTCTGAATATCGGAAACGGAAAAATGATGTTGCCGTATATCGTTCATTAACTCTATTGCTGCTGATTCATTTTCTATCCACGTGTACTGATGCAATGTTCCTTTTTTCCGTAATTCATTCAGATAGTCCTTTTCTGGAACAATAATTTCTTTTTTATGAATTTTAAAAAGTTTTGCAAAAAACGATTCTGACGATGTATGCGAAAACTCACCAACAATTGACCAATATTCCGTTGCCGCAAATGCTTGAATCTCTTCTTCACGCTCGCAAATCAAGCGCAATGCAACCGATTGAACTCTGCCTGCAGATAATCCATAGTACACGCGTTTCCATAAATACGGCGAAACTTTGTATCCAAGAATTCTATCCATCACTCTCCGCGCTTGTTGCGAATCAACAAGTTTGTCATTGATTTTGAGCGGATGTTTCATTGCTTCGGCAATTCCACGCGGCGTTATCTCGTGAAAAAGTACGCGAAACGTTTTGCCTTTTCCATCATTTCCGAAAACTTCTTTTACGATATGCCATGCAATTGCTTCTCCTTCTCGATCTGGGTCAGTTGCAAGATAAACCGATGTTGCATCTTTTGCTTTCGCACGAAGTTTTTTAAGAACTTCGCCTTTGCCTTTGATTGTAACGTATTCGCATTCGTAGTTGTTTTCGACATCAACGCCGAGTTTGCTTTTCGGTAAATCGCGCACGTGTCCAACAGTTGCTTCAACAGTATAACCTGCGCCTAAATATTTGGAAATGGTTTTTGCTTTCGAAGGAGATTCGACGATGACAAGAGATTGTGCGGCTTTCGCCATAGTTGCCTTTTTGTGTTAATGAATTGTTCCGCTATCGAAAATCTTATTACTTGCGCCGTATAATGAAGGGTCTTTCATTTCAAAAAACACTGAAGAGACAATTGCTTTCACATCTTCAATGTTTGCGTGTGAATATCCGCTGAGCATTATACGTTCAATAATGTATTCCAGTTCAATTTCGGTAACAAGATTGAGTTCGCGCAATTGCATAAGAAATCCGCGCGCTTTCGCGTCAATAGCAAGTTTTTCTACGTCGTGAAATATCCGAAATGAACGGGAAGAATCTGCGGTTGTTTGCAATGGAAGTTTGGTTTCATTAAATCGCATTTTTTCAAATAACCAACTCAGTGCTGCGCTTATTTCTATCGGCGAGTACCCGCTCTCTTCGAGTTTGGATAAATCAAGGTCGTTCAGACTTTGCTTTTCTTTTATTTCTAAAAGGAGATAAATGAGTATTTCAACAATTTTATCGTACATCGTTATGAATTTACAAGAGTATATTTTGTAAATAAAAATTTTCTTTTTGTGTCATTTTTTTGTGTGTCGCCACTGTTGTGTCGTCGTAACCAAGAAGGTGAAGTGTTCCGTGAATGAGAAGCCGCGAAACTTCTTGCGTGTATGTTTGGAAATATTGTTTCGCTTGTTTCTGCGCTGTATCGAGACAAATATATATTTCACCTTCTATTTGTTTGCCACTATTAAACCTAAAACTTATCACATCTGTTCCGATAGACAAATCAAAATATTCTTTGTGAAGTTTTTTCATAAATGCATCGTCAACAAAAATTACGTTCACTTCTTGAAGCGCATATCGTTCACAGTGGATAACACTATGCACTATTTCTTGAGCAATAACTTTTTTAAACCGAAGCCAGCGATGTTGATGAAAAATTTCAATCCTTCCGCTGTGTTTCTTGTTCATTGAAACAATTCAAAGTACAATTGTTTGACCTTCTATTGCCGCGGAACATTCCATCGCAATATTCGTTCGCTCTATTTCACGCTTACATATCTGAACCATATCATCAATTTCCTCGTCTTTGCGTTCAGGATGATGGTGAAAAAATACACAATGTTTTACTTTTGCTTCCCGCGCAACTTGTAAAGTAAAAAGATAATGTGAATGTCCCCATCCGATGTGTTGAACATATTCATCGGGAGTAAAAAACGAATCGTGGATTAACAAATCTGCACCGCGGCAAAAATCATAAAGTTTCTGATTCAAATCGTTTCCGTGATTGATGTAACTTTGGATAATAGAACGTTTGGAACTCATCTGTGCAATGGTTTGACTATCCACAGGCTCATTATCACTGATATATACTACGGAACATCCTCGGTGATGAATACGATAACCGAGAGCAAATACCGGATGGTTCACGTAAATCGTATTTACCGTTGCCCCAAAAACTTCAAATTGTTCTTCTTTGACAGAACGAAAAGTAAATGTTGCTTCCATCTCTTTCAGTCGAACAGGAAAATACATTCGTTTTGTTTGATTGGAAAGTGCGCGCTTCAATGAAATACCACGCACACTTGAACCGATTACCATAAACTTATTCCCACCAATAAATGCGGGTTTGAAAAATGGCAATCCCTGTATATGGTCCCAATGCTGATGCGTTATTAACAGTGCCGCGTTTATGGGGTTTCCTTCGGCTAATAATTTATCTCCTAACATACGAATTCCCGTTCCTGCATCAAGAATGATAAGGGAATTATCGTCCAAACGGATTTCAATGCACGGCGTATTTCCTCCATAGCGAACGGTATGTAATCCGGGAGAAGGTATCGAACCTCGAGTTCCCCAAAATGTTATCTTCATACCGAAAATTTTAACTCTCTAATTTGCTTCTCGATAGTTGCGTACATATTGAACATAATTTTCTGCGCTTTGTTCTAATGAATGTTTTTCCTCCTCTGAAAGGGGACGAAGTATTTTTGCAGGAATCCCTGCAACCAACATACCTTCCGGAATTATTTGATGTTCTTTGACAACTGTTCCCGCGGCAATAAGCGAATAAGAACCAATGCGAGCGTTATCCAAAACAATAACACCCATTCCTAATAAACAATAGTTTTCTATCATACATCCATGGGCGATTACTCCGTGACCTAACGTTACATTGGAACCAAGTACCAACGGATACTTATTATTGCGAACGTGCAACAAACACCCATCTTGAATGTTCGTGTTTTCACCGATACGAATATAGTTCACGTCTCCGCGTACAACGGCATTAAACCAAATACTGGAATTTTTTCCGATAACAACGTCTCCAATAATTTTTGCTCCTTCAGCAATATAGACTGTTGGATGAACATTCGGTAAAATATTTTTATACGGTATTAGCAATTTATTCTTTTTTATTCGTCAAAACTATGCGGCGGAGTCCACGTTCCACGTTTCCACTCAATCAATTCAAATGTTACACTCCCTAACAATACATTCAGTTTTGCTAATATCGGAACACGTGCATCGTCGCTGGAAAACCATCCACGGAAACCGCCCGTTAGTCCGAAGATACCGATAAAATTTGCTTTCCCTTCTAAATAATGTATCGAAACTGGGTAATCCACTGCGTCCAATTCTGTCAACGAAACTGAACTTGAGAATTGTAAATCCGTTGTGGATACTTTTTCGTTCTGATATGTTGGAATAACTTCAAACATATTTAAGCCGGATTTTTGACGCGCATAATAAAATATCGAAAGACCATCTTGATATTTTTTATTTACCGCTACCGTATCGCGATACGTTGCGCTTTTCATTACGTCTTTCGTTCCCGTGCCAATCGTTACAAATATCTTGTGTTGCGTCTGGTCAAAATCATAAACAGTATAATACCATTTGCCATCGTCAAACGTTCGTGCAGTAAATTGCGATGGATAACCGCTTTCGTCTATATGGCTTTCGTAAATGACGTGTAGGTCAACAAATGGCACACCTTGGTACGAATCAATGTATGAACATACCTTCCAAAGTGTTTTCCCGTTTTTAACAAATTTGCCGAACGTTTTCATTCTTACGGTGCCTAAATCAATAAATCCGTAACGAACATTGTATAGCAAGTTTTCACCTTCATAAAAAACAACGTTCCCGCTTTCTATCGGCGTCGGTGCAGAAAAGAGATTATAGAAGAACGATAATAATACAACTGCAACTAAAATCGTGTATCGTTGTAACGAATTTTTTCGCACGGTGATTACCGGAAATGCGCCAATTTTTCTGCTTCCGGGAAAAGTGTTTTTGACTTGAGAAACTGATTATCTTCGTTCAATAAAATTGGATACCAACCTTGATTACCAAACATCATTCGACCAATTTGCGATTTCATTGATGCTTTGATGTATGAAATGTCTTTCTGAAATTCGGATTCATTCATTTCAATATTTTTTGTTTTTGCTATTCCCAATAATTCATCAACCATTTCTTGAGTTATAGTAAATTCCTTAAAATATACTTCGAGTTTTTTCTCATACTTTGCGCGTATGGAAGTTCCATTCCTGTCCATATATCTGTTAGCAAACTCCAGAAATACAGACCGTCCGCGTAGTTGTGCGGTATATTTTTGCAACTTTTCTGCTTTAATAACAAAATCCGGTGTAATTCCACCTCCGCCAAAAACCGTTCGTCCTCCTGCTGTTGTGAATTTTGGCTTTGTAGAATCGGCTTCGTTTGAATGTTCGAGATTTTCTCCTTCAGATTCTTCTCTTACGGCTACTTCTTTTCTGTAGGCCGTGTGGTCGCTCCCATACGGACGCTGTATCAATCTTCCGGAAGGGGTATAGTACCGCGCAGTCGTCAACCGAAATGCTGAACCATCAGGTAACGGAAATTGACGCTGCACTAATCCTTTTCCAAACGTGGTTTCGCCGACAATCAATCCTCTATCCCAATCCTGCACTGCGCCGGAAACAATTTCGCTCGCCGATGCAGAACCCTGATTTACCAAAACAACGAGCGGGATAGTTTGAAATTTTCCTTTACCATCGGAAGAATATTCTTCGTTAAATTGTGGTTGTCTCCCTTTTGTGTACACAATTTTCTTTCCCGCAGGTAAAAATTCATCCGCCATCTGAAACGCTTGGTCAAGATAACCTCCGGGATTGTTCCGCAAATCCAAAATCAATTTTTTCATTCCCGCTTCTTTCAGTGTTGTTAACGCTTGCGCAAACTCCCC
>Ga0194127_10002951_pt1 | contig 22397 bp, 30 predicted proteins | sample TA2KigC100mmetaG_FD_148624 | JGI IMG/M metagenome (GOLD analysis project Ga0194127, IMG submission 148624) | Freshwater microbial communities from Lake Tanganyika, Tanzania - TA2015036 Kigoma Deep Cast 100m | ecosystem: Environmental > Aquatic > Freshwater > Lake | place: Tanzania: Lake...
AAGATGGCCGAGATCTCGAAGGACACCTACGGCAAGATCATTGGCACGCTGCTCAAGTTCGCCACCAACGATTCGGAGTTTGCCTCGGCGTTTCCTGCCGACTTCAACCCGCAGACTGCCACGTTCGAGTCTGTCGGCGAGATCATGGACAAGTTGTACGACATCATCGGAAAGGAAACTCCGGCGAGCAAGGCGCTCAAGGACAAGGTGCGTGCGCTGCGCAAGGAAGTGAAGGGGAGCAAGGACGAGGCCAAGCGGGAGCAACTTGACGCTCTGGAGAAGGAGTACGAGGACGCGAAGGATCACAGCGAGGAAACGGACGAGTTCAAGAAGATCGCCGACAGCATCCGGCAGGTGCGGCGCGAATACCGCGCACGCAAGGACTCGCTCTACGCCCACCTCGGCCGCGCGGGAGACTTCTTCATCAACTTCAACGTAGCGGACAACGACGCTGCCCGGGCCGCCGTAGCGAAGGCATTCGGGGACTCCGGCAAGGGTGGTCTGGCGAACGCCAAGAAGATGTTCAGCCGCTTCGAGACGTGGGACGACTGGTCGCACTGGCGCAAGGAAGCGGAGCAGCTCAAGGAAGATGGCCACATCACCGACCTGACCTCCGGCCGGCTGGAGCAGGCGCTCCACCAGTTCGACAACACGCAACCTGAGTTCGTCCGCCGGCTGGTGAGCAAGATCAACGACATGTCGGAGAGCACCGACAGCGACAAGGACACGAAGAAGCAGCTGCTGCGCATGGTGCGCACCCTGTCGATCGACATCCTGCCGGAGACCTCGCCGCGGCGCGCGCTGACCAAGCGACTGGGCACCCCGGGCTACGACCAGGACGTGCGGCGCAACTGGTCCAAGCGGATGGAGTCCATGATCGCTTCGCTGGCGGGCATCTCGACTGCCAAGCAGTTCGACGACGCCTTCGTCGCCATGCGCGAGGAACTGAGCAAGCTGGAGTACGACAAGCCGGAAGAGCAGGCAGTGCTGCAGCAGGTGATGAACGAGTTGAAGGTCCGCCGCATGCTGCAGCTCGAGCCTGCGGAAGATACCGGGCTGAGCCGTGTCATGCAGCTGTGGAAGGCCCTCGGGAATACCTTCTTCCTGGCCATGAGCCCGGCGTACATCCTGACCAACTTGATGCAGCCGGCGCACCTGACGCTCCCCGTGCTGGGCGGGCACTTCGGTTATGTCAAGACTGCGAAGGCGATGTTCGACGCGACTCGCAAGGCATGGCAGATCGTGGGAGCGGTGGTCCGGCAGAACTACGCAGTGGACGGGCTGAAGGGGGTGTTCGACGCCAGGGTGGCGATTGACAGGATCGCTGGTCTCGACCAGAAGACCAAAGACGTGGTGAATGCGCTCATCGACTCCGGCCAGCTGGAGGCGACGTTCAATATGGAGATGGCGCGCGCTGCGAAAGGGCACACCGGGTACTCGGTGGACAGCGTACTGAACGCCCTGAGCTCGATGGGCCACTACTCGGAGGTCATCAACCGTCTGACCGCCGGCCTGGCCGCGTACGAGCTGTCCGGTGACTACGACACGGCCGTGTGGGCCATCAAGGATACGCAGTACGACTACTCGGCGAGCAACGTGGCGAGGTACTTCGGCAAGCACGGTGCGCTGGGGTCGTTCACTCCCGTGGCGCTGTCCTTCCAGCAGTACAGCTTCCAGACCCTGGAGCTGCTTATCCGCCTCGCTCTGCACTCGATAGGCAAGGGACCGGAAGCCGTAACAGCCCGGAAAGCCTTCCTCGGCATCATCGGCACTACCGGCGTACTTGCCGGTGCACTGGGGCTCCCGCTGGTGACCGTCATCGCAGCGGTCATTGACGGACTTGCAGGAGATGACGATGAGCCCTACGACTCCAAGGCGGCGTTCCGCGCCTGGGCGGAGGGGTGGATGGGCAAGGGAGCGGCGGAGATATTCTCCCGCGGCCTGACGCGTGGTCTGGGCTTCGACATGAGTTCGCGCACTGGCATGCAGGACATAGCGCCGTTCTCCCGGTTCCTCGCCGACAAGCGCGCGCTGGAGGACAAGTTCCAGGATGGCGCCATCAACCTGCTCGGCCCGTCCGTCGGGGCGGTCTACAACATGGCCCAGGGCGCCTCGATGATGGCGAAGGGGGACATCATGGGCGGGCTGATCAAGGGCTCCCCGCTGGCCCTTGCAGGGCCGCTCAAGGCCGCCAAGCTGGCCGACAAGGGCTTCACCAGCAGCACCGGTGTCCCGCTGCCCATGGAGCCCACCCCGTGGGACATTTTCTACCAGTCGATCGGACTGACCCCGGCCGCCAAGGCGGAGCAGTCCGAGGCCAACTTCGTCATCAAGGCGCAGGAGAACCAGCTCAAGCGCCGGGCCACTGAGCTGCGGCAGCGCATGTACCGCGCCTACGAGGACGGGGACATTGACGAGCAGCGCGAAGTGCTCGAGGCCATCGTGAAGTTCAGCGAGAAGAACCCGGACTTCGGCATTCAGGACATCGGTGCCGGCATGCGGAGGCGCGCAGAGCAGGCCGCCACCGCCCGCGAATCAGGGACCGGGGTCCCCGTAAGCGGGAAGGGCGCGGAGCGGCTCAAGCAGGTAGGCTGGGCTAACGTGATGCGATAGCCGGTACAAGCGACACGATGTCGTTGTCCGTAGTCACCGATGGCCTGCCGGCCATGCGGTTCATGTCGATGTACCAGCAGCGGGCCTGGGCGGTTGCATAGTCGGTACCCTGGCCCAGCACCTTGCGCACGTTATCGTCGATCAGCACGCCCGCGTTGGTCAACTCGTTCCGTACTTCGCTGAAGTTCGCCCCGCGGTCCAGGCAGTAGTCCTTGATGGCCGTGGCAAGTATCCACGCCTTGCCCTTGTTGATTTCGTGCCGCACGAACAGCTTGCCCATCGGCTTGAGCTCCACCTTGGCGCCGATATTGCCCGACGTATCGCCGGTGATCGTGACCGTGGCCCCGACGTTGGAAGCCAGGAACTCGGCGAGGATGTCGTCGCCGGTGGCGATCTGCTCCCGCACTTGCTCGCGCATGTTGTTGATCGTGCCGCAGACCCACTCGAGGTCCTTCTCGATCGGGAAGCCCTCCAGCAGGTGGCACTTGTCCCGCGCGATCATCGCACCCACCACTGACGTCGTGATGGCCACCGACCAGAAGCGTTCCCGCGGTGTGATGTGCGCCAGCTTGTCGACGTGCGCGGTCATCTTCTTGATCATCGGCTCGATCTTCGCCTTGTTCTGCACCAGCCACTTGGCGTACTCGTGTCCTGCGAAGCCGTAGTTCTCGGAGAGTTGCTGGATGAACAGGTCGGCCTGCGCCTTGGTGTGGTGGTTGGGCAGGTGGAAAGCTATCTGCACGAGACGCACGGCCTCGGCTTCCGCACCGGCGCGGTTGGTGCTCAGCACGGCATACCCGTCCACGTTCGCCGTGGTCATGGTGATGTTCGCCCACTTGTCGATGCGCGTGTTGAGCTGCCCCGACCGCGTTGCCTTGGTCTTGCCCTGGCCCTGCGTAATGTTCATGCACAGGTCGGCGAAGCGCTGCGGTTCCATCGTGGTCACGTCGTCGAGGCACAGCGGAAGGTTGTTGTGGATGCCGAGGAGCCTGAACAGGCCGTTGGCGGTGGAGCCTTCCTTGGTCCCCTTGACGAGGTACTTCTTCGGGTGCCCCCACACGGATGCAGCGGCGAGCAGCGAGGTGGTCTTGCCGTTGCCCGGACGCCCTGACGCGTTGATGATCACGCCGTTGTGGTCAGTGAAGGGCATGAGCGCAGACCCGAAGCTGGCGTAGAGAAAGAAGCGATGCCCCTCATACCCCGGGTTGTTGTAGAACTGGACAACACGCTTCCACTCGTCCAGCGAACCCTCGCGCACCATGCCGCCCTTGAACGCCACCTCGACTTCCGAGCTGGGCTTGTGCGTGTCGGTTCGTCCGTTCGGGTAGTAGGCCGTGTCTCCGAGCACGAACAGGCTGCAGTTTTCACGCCAGCCGATCCTGGAGAACGTCCGCTCTGCCTGCTCTGTTTCACGTAGCTGCTTGACGTATGCTGTCATAAACCTCACCGCTAACTTGAGTTCCTCCTGTTGAAGATACACGCCACGACCCATCAGCACCGGCGCGAGCTTGCGATGGTCCACCAGGTCACCGGGTTGCAACTCCACGTCACGCCATCCTTCCACTGGGAGCTTGATGCGCCACCACGAGTGCTCGTGCCCGGTGTGCTCGTTCTCCGCTCCGCGCAGCGGGTACATGTCGTATGGGGAGACGACCATCGGAGCAATCTCGTCGCCGTCGGCGTTCTTCTGCCGCATGACGATCTTGCCTGACGGCGTCCTGATAAACGGCTCGGGCGGGTTGGGGATCGGGACTTTCTCGACATTGCCTTCCTCGTCCACCACGTCCATCGTGGGGGGAGGGGCGCTGAGTGCGAGGGGAGCGAGTTGTGCGGGGGAGGTGATGCTGCCGTTGGCGGAGCAGGTTGCGCAGAGTCCGGACTGGGGGTTGGTGAGCGGGTCCTGGAACCTCGCGCACGTTGTCGGCCCGTAGCCGCCTGAGATGAGCCGCTGCATGCGCTGCTCGGTGTTGGCCTTCGAGTAGGTCGGGTGCTCGCACGATACGATGTGCGCCGCCTTGATCGGGTTCTTGGTGAAGCGCACCAGCTGCAGCAGCGCGTACCATATCGGCTCGGGTGTCACTGCCTGATTCATCGTGGCGTACTGCGCCTGCGCGCACCCCGCCAGCAAGCGCCGGAAGTCGACTGCAACGTCCGCGTACTTGTCCATGTTGCCCTGGCCGACGTCGGGCAGCGCGACGGGCATGATCGCTCCGACCTTCCCGGTGATGGCGTCGCGCAGCACACTGGGCTTGTACATGGGGCCCTGCATGAGCAGTTCCACCGGACGTGGCGTGGAGCGCTTGTAGTTGTTCGTGCCCACCACGCGCAGCACGGAGGTGGCGTCCGCGGTGCGACTGCCGTCGACCTTGAGGCCATTCTCCGCGAACATCTGCTTGAGCTTCATCGCTACCGCGACCCACGCGTTCGTCGGCACAGCGCGCGTCATCGTCCAGTAGACGTGCAGGCCGCCACCGCTGGAGACGATCAGCGACGGTCTTGGAAATGCTGTTGACTTGCAGAACTGCTTGAGCGCTTGCAGCGCTTCTTCCTTGTTGGCGTACGGCTTGTTGTCGCCGGTGTCGATGTCGGCGATGAGCGCCTTGAGTTGGTCGATGTTGTCGAACGTCCTGCGGTGAACCTTGCCGTCCGCTCCGACCACCTGTTCCTGCTTGAGAGTCCCTACTGCGAAATACACCTCCCTCCGTTCGTCGTTCCATTTTTCTGCTTGTCTTGCTGCTGCTTCTACCGTGTCGACCACCTTCTGCACTAGCCCACTCCCGGTGGGGCTCAGATACGCTATTAGGTAGTGGGAGGCGGCTGGCCACACGTAGGACAGGAAGTCCTGTGCTTTCACATTGTGCTCCCGGAAAAATTACAGGCGAAGGGTAAGCATACTCCCTCGCCTGTCTAGACTCAATGCTTGCTGCGCAGTTCCGCCGCGGCCTTGGCGATCGCCTGATCAACCGTTAGGTGCTTGTCGTGCGGCAGGATCTTGTGCTTCACCCCGTACTCGAGAATGAGCGTAAATCGCCTAATGCTCTTCGCGTACACACCCCGGGGCTCGTCTCCGCGCATCCAGCGATACACGGAGGTGACTGACACACCCAACGCCCGGGCGACCACAGCCGGAAGAACCCCCGCCTTGTGGCAGATATCCCCCAGCTGGAGACCCAGGTTGTCGGGCTGCTCGGCAAGCAGCCGATCCTTCAGCTCGATGTACTCCTTGGATAGCCCCCGAGGCATGTCAGTCGTCCCAGCTGTCCAAGATCTTGCTGATGTCCTGGCCAGCCGCAGGAGCGGCGGCTGCAGGGGCAGGAGCAGCCTTGGGGGCCTTCGCAGAAGCCGGTGCAGGGGTAGAGGCACCACCGGTCAGGTCATCCTCGTCGTCGGCTACCACAGGGGCGGGCTTGGCCGGGACCTTCTTGGTTGGCAGCGGGGCGCTGGGCTTGACCGTCTTCATGGCCGGCTTGGCCTCGATGGCAGGGGCTTCTTCCTGCTCCGGGGCTTCGCCGGTCTCGGCCACGGTCTTGACGTACGTGTCGACCGTCTTCATCTCCAGCAGGGCCTTCACCTTGTCGGAATTGACCATCTCCTTGAGGATAGCGGCCTCCTCGGGGCTCACGAAACGTACCGGTCCGAACAGGAGCTTCGGATAGGCCATACGCTTGTCGAACTTGAGCTTGGTCACCACCTGCGCGGTGTGGTTGACGTTGCGGGTGCGCAGCATGTCGATGTACTGGTCCCAGGCGTAGAAGCCCTTCTGCTCGTTCTCCGCGTTGTCCTTGTCCCAAATGGACGTCTGCGGGATGCGGAGCAGCAGCGGCTCAAAGCCCAGGTCGTTGGACGGCACGACGACCAGACGGCGGAACTGCGAACACGCGGCAACCTGCTTGCCGTTGTCGGTGATCTTCGAGCCCTTGACCGAGTTCGGGCAGGCGGCGCAAGTCTGCGCTACCGGCTCAGCAACCTCCCCGTCCGGCTTGGTGCCGTCGGTGGACCAGCAGCGCGGGGCCCTGTTCTCGCCCTCCACGAACGTCCCCTCGTAGAAGGACCGGCTGCGCTTGGGCAGCTGGGCCAGAACGATGACGTCGACAGACGGCTTGGGGTCATCGCCGTTCATCAGGTCGTGGGTCTCGCCGGAGACGGTGATGCGCCACACCTTGCCCCGGAAGGTGAGCGAGGGAATCAGGTTGCGCTCGGCGATGTTCGACTCGCCGAAGATGCTGGTGAGCTCGGCCGGGACGTTGGTTTGTTGGAAAAACGGAACGACTGCATTAGACATATAAACTCCTTTTCAGGTGGTTAAGCGCGACGGACGCGCATCTTCTCTTCACGAAACACGCTGACCCCAGGCGGGAGAGCCCCCTTGTGGTCGGCCATGTACTGCTTCACGGTCGCGTGCTTGACGCGCCGCTCGAGCATCTCGATTTCATTATGCTCGATGATCCAGTTGCCGAAAACCTCCCAGTCGGCGCAGCTCGCGGTGAGCTTTTCCTCCTTGAATACCGTGCCGAACTGGGTCTTGAACCCGTCCACGCCTGCGGCCTTGGCCTCGGTGGCGAAGAACACCTCCAGCGTTTCCAGCTGGCTTTTCAGGCCAGCCTCCTTCTCGTTGTACTCCCGGGTCAGCCTGTCCTTCTCGTCCCGGATACGGACGTAGGCCTTGACCGCCCGGTCGATGGGCGCTTCACTCATGTTACCTCCTATCTGCTAGTTAAACTATACTGCTTTTTTACCTACGGGTCAACTCTTTTTCGTACAGGCTGAGGATGTTCTCCTGTGTCATGCGCTTACCCTCGAGCAGGCGGTAGATATCCCACTCCAGTTCGGAGGCCCCGATCTTGACGATCGTCATTTTGTTCACCTGCCCGGCCCGGTTGATCCGCTCCATCACCTGCTGGTACTCGTCGTTCGAGTAGATGGGAGCGTAGAACACGATCATGTCCGCCTCGGTCAGGTTCAACCCGTGCGACGCCACCTTCGGGTGAACGATCAGGACGTGGGGGTCCTTCTCATTCTTGAACTGCTTGATGATGTGGTCCCGCCGGGTAACGGAGACGTCGCCGTTGAGCACAGCGCAGGAGTACTTGGGCGCGATCTCTTTCTCCAGCGTCAGTGTGATGCCCTTGAACGGCACCACAACCACCACCTTCGCACTGGCCTCCTCTATGCACTCCAGCAGTGTCTCGAGCCTGGGCGTGTGGTCGAGGTCATGGTACTCCCCGGTGCCCGGGTCCTTCACCGCACCACACAGGATCTGCCTGAGCTTGCCGATCTTGTCTGCGGCGTTCACCGCGGTAATCTCGGCGCCGCCCGTCTCGGCCGCGAAGTAGTTCTTCATGTCGCGGTACGCCTTGGCCTGCTCCTTGGTGATACCACACTCGCGCTTCTCCACCATCACCGGAGGAAGATCGATGCAGTCCTTCTTGCGGTGGCGGATGGCTGGCTGCATGGCCTCGAATGCGATCGTGTAGGCCTCGGGCTTCGGCACCCACTTGTAGGTGGATACCTGCATCATCGTCATGCGTTGGAACTGCCCGAAGTACCTCGGTACCTTGCCGGGGTTGACGATGCGCGCCAGCGCCCAGGCATCGGTCGGAGCGTTGGGACACGGCGTGCCCGTCATCATGACCAGCCGCTGGTCGGCGCGAAGCATGCTGGTGAGCACCTTGAAGCGATTGGTCTGCGAGTTCCGGTACGCACTAGCCTCGTCGACTATGACCATGTCGATGTCCATGCGCTTGCGCACTTCGTCGGCAATGATCGCCAGTCCGTCGTGGTTGATGACGTAGAAGTCGAAGTCCTTCGCCAGAAGGTCCAGTCGGTCCTGCCTGCTACCGTGCAGTATGGCTACGCGCCGGTGCATGAGCACAGCGAACAGCTCGTCGAGCCACACCCTGCGCAACGTGGACAGCGGACTTACCACGAGGGCTTTATTGACGTGCCCTTCGTTCATCAGGTAGTCGGCCGCCCACAGTACGGAGGCTGTCTTCGACGTGCCCATCTCGCTCAACACAAACGACTTGCGGTTGAGTGTCAGGAACGCCGCCGTGTCGTACTGGTGCGCGAACGGTTTGTACTTCCCCGGCCAGTCGTAGTAGTACAGGATCGGCGACGGGACCGTCACGCCAAGGTTGCGCAGCACCTTCACTTCCTCCAGCCCATGCTTCACCGCCAGGTTGTGCCCGTCGATGTCAATCAGCTTGTGCTTGGGGATGCACTGCTGCACCAGCTCAGGACGACGTAGTTTCAGTAGTATCGATTGTGTAGATGCGCGTACCTGCACCTGTAGAGTCCTTCAACATTATGAAATACGGTAACGGGTGCAGCATATCGGACACCAACCGAGAATATTGGGCTATGTCAGCGACGACCAGCGTTCGATTTTGCCCACCGGTTAGCACCCACAACGCAACCGCTGCGTCATCGTCAAGTTTGGATACGTCGACTTGTGTCATCGTACCGCCTACGCATGTCTTCGGCAGTCTCGCCGACGTATCGGGTGAAGACAGGCGCACGGGTCTCTGCCCCTAGCCGTCTGGCCAGCCTGCTGCTGAGCTCGTCGACGAGCGGGTCGTCCGACTGCCGCGTGCAGCGGAGCAACTCTTCGTCAGTGAGATGGGAGTAACACGTCCTCTGATTCATTTCCTTTTTCCTTGTTTCCAGTGCTCGCATTTCTCCACCGGACACCAGCCATTGCACAACCCGGACTGTCGAGCTTGCCACGTGTCTGTGGAGAACGCTTGCTTGTACTGTTGAAGATCAGCGAGGAACTTGCCCCACATGTCGGGGATGTCTTCGCGCTTGTACGTACGTACCGTTTTCTCGCCGGTCTTCAACCACATGAACCCAGTCTTGCATTGCAGGACCTCGGGGTAGTGATAGAACACCAGCAACGCCATGAGCACCAGCTGTCTCGAGTCCGGCTTGGTCTTGCCCGTCTTGTGGTCTAGCGCACGAGCTGTGTGACCGTGGATATGCAGCACGTCGGTGATGCCCCGAACCCAGGCGTCGTCCCAGTTGCACGGACGCAGCCGTATGTCCAGCGCGTACTGCTGCTCGACGTACATCCTGCCCGCCCCGGCGATCAGCCTGTCAAGGTAGTCCCGGTACATGCTGAACTCTTCCGCAAGCGGCTTCTCCCCGCCGTGGAGCAGGTACTCCTCGAACGCCTTGTGCACCCGGTCGCCCCATATCGCCGCCTCCCCCATGCTGTCCTTCACGTCCTTGGCGACCTTGACGTGATAGAACTGCCGGGGGCAGTTGACGAACTTCTCGAGCGACGAGTGTGACCATGGCAACGGCGTCATTTCTTGCGCTCGCGCTTGGACTCCTCCGACTTCATGCTGCCATCGGGGTTGCGGGAGAACGAGCGGTTCTTGCCCTTCGACTGCACCTCGATGTTGCCGAGCGAGGAGTCCCCGCCCTTGCTCATGGCTGTCTTGTGCGCGAGGTCCTTGCCGTCATGAGCCTTTACGACTCCGGCCTTTACTGCCTTTCTTCGCAGGCGCAGCCGCTCGGCGTGATCGTCCCGCTCGCCGCGGGCCAGCATCGTCTTGCGCTCCTGCTTGTAGTTGCGGTTCTTCATCGGCATGTTTCTGTCCTCCGAGGATCTGGTTCATCATGTCGTGCACTTCTCGCAGCATGTTGCGCTCCTCCGGAGTACCGTTCCTGGCCACTTCCTTGTCGAGTTCGTCCACCAATGGTTTGATGGACATTGCCACGAGTTTGTTGGCTACTGCTGACTGCTCACTCACTTGTCTACACCTCCGTATGACTTGTGATAACCCCCTTCCGCGTCGAGCGGCAATGTTGAACACCATGCGGGGGGTGTTCGCATGGTGGCTAACGCGAAGTCAAGGCATGCCTCGGCTTCGGATTCGGGAACGCACATGACAGCTTCGTCGTGCGCGGACAATACAACTCTATACCCCTGTTTCGAGATCTTCAAGGTCTGTTCCATCACAATATCGCGGGCCACGGCCTGCACGATATTCTCCACCGCCTTGCCTCCGTATAAATCTGTTAATGTGTTGTCGGCAGTGTAGGCCCAGCTGCCCATGTCGTTCTTGGTCAGCCCCGGGTAACGGATGCGCCGGCCGGACGGCAGCACGAAGCACTCCTTGTCCGTGTAGATCATGTCCGGGACGACCCACTTCTTCGTGCCGGTGCGCATGTGTATGAAGCCCTCCTCCGACGTGCGCCAGAAGGCGGGTACCTTGTGCATGGTAGACCGGTAGATGTCTACGGTAAGCTGCGCCTGTGACGGCTTGAGCCTGATACCCTGGGCGGCGCACGTCTCCTCGAACTTGCCTGCCCCCATGCCGTAGCCCAGCCCGAGCACCGCGATCTTGCCCAGGCGACGCTGCTCCGGGTGATCCTTCTTGTTTATCTCCATGCCGAATATCTTGCTCGCCATGTAGCAGTACGGGTCTTCCTTTAGGCGGAAGCGTTCGACTGCATCATCCTGCCTGGCCAGCAGCGCCAGCGCCCGTGCCTCGATGTTCGACGAGTCCACGACAACAAGCACGTGGCCCTCCGGCGCGAGGATGACGTCCCGCAGCCCAAGCTCGTGGCAGTCCTTCGTCCGGTAGTCACCGAGCGATGTCTTTGTGGTCTTGCTGCCGTACTCGTTCAGTGTGGCCCTGCCGTCCGGCGTGATGATCGTCCCGCCAAGCACGGTCGTGTCGCTGACTTCCTTGTTGCGCGCGTTGTTCTGCCAGTTCATCTTGTCGCCGCCAGATAGCCGGCCGGTGCGCTTGGCGCCGCTGAATTGCAGGTACACGGGAGCCGGGCCACGGTCGGCCATCTGTATCATCCGCATCGCACGAGTCTCGGCGAGCGTGCTCTTCACGCCCAGTCGTGCCGAGACCAGCGCCTGGACCTTCGGGTCGGGGTGCTCCTGCAGCGCCTTCATGCCGGGGTCTACCTTCGAGAATGCGTAGGTCTGCTTGCCGGTAGCCTTGCTCAGCTTCATGGGCGGCGTGACTCCGAGCTTCTTCAACGCATCGGCGAACTTGTTGTTGCTCATGAGGGACTCGCGGGATGCCCCACACATCAGCAACGCTGCGACCTTCTGTCCAGTCAGGGTGTCGTGCAGTTCTTGCAGGAGTTCCTTATCGAGCTCCAGCACCGGCTCGGTAAACGTGCGGATGACCATGTCGGCGATCTGCATCTCCTGCTTCGAGTGGTGTGCGAAAAGTTTGAGCATGAGCTGGTAGGTCAGCTCGACGTCGTTCTTGCAGTATTTGCGGTATGCCGCCAGCTCCGTCGGAGTGAAGTCCGCCAGCCGCTTGCCCATGGCAGCGACCACCTCGTTTCCCTTGGGCGGCAGCCCGGCCCACTTCGCAAGACTGCCCAGCGACAGTTGCCCATCCACAACACCACGCGCCATGGAGAGCGTGTCCAGCCACACTGCCGGTTTGACTCCGTAGCGGTGGGAGAGAATGAACCCATCGAAGTGCGCGTGGTGTGCGACTACTGCGCACTTGTCCAGCTGCAGTCCCTCCAACGCGTGCTTGATATCCGGTCCGAGCACTGTGTAGGCAACGCCGTTATCCTCCTTGATGCCCAGCATGATGGCCTCGAACCGGGGATCGCGTACGTACTCCTCAGTGTTCATCTTGGACAGCGAGTATTCCTTGTCGTAGTACGTCTCGAAATCGAGCGTGACTATTCGCATTTGTACAAGCTCCTCGGCGAAGTCATCGACAACCATACCTCGAGCCCGGTGACTCCGTTATCGTCACATATCACGAACACAACTCCGCCGGCCCTGATAATCTCTTCCCTCGTCTTCCCCTGCCGCGGCGTGAGCTTTTTGTCCGGTGCCTTGGTCTCGATGGCGAAGTAGTGCCCTCCATGGCACCCATGGCAGTCCAGGCAGGGGGCGCCCATGCCGTTCTGCACCGGCCAGTGCGCGTACACGTCGTACTTGGCCAGCACCTTCTTGACTGCGATCTTTACTTTGCCTTCGGGGGTCGGCATGGCTGCGCCTCGATTACGCGTTCGACGGTCTTGTAGAGCTTTCTGCACTTGTTGCACCGGTACCGGCGCATGACGGTCATCATTTCACCGTAGCCCCCGGACACCGTCTGCACGACAAGCAGCGTGCCCTTGCAGTCGCACTTGCGGGACGACCCACCCGGTTTCTTCGCTACCATGCCACGATTACTCCTATCAAAAAACCGATTGCTATCGCGCTAAAAAAGCTGATTGCGCACATTACGACTTCACCTCCATGTGTCGTTTCCGTGTACATGTCTCGCCGACGTGTCGACAAATTCGTTTTCTGTGTACATTACGGCTTCACCTCGAAGTGCTCGACCTCGCCGCGTCGTACCGTGACAACGTGGTACTGGCCATCACTCCCCCACGACCGCAGAGAGCATTCCGGACGCAGCAGGCAGATCACGTCCAGCTCGTACTCGGTAGCCTTTATGCGGGCGCGTACCAGCTCGTCTGCCATGATGTTGCGCATGTCGGCGTAGCTGACGGAGAGCATGAAGTATCCCAAGGCCAGCAGCGCGGCGACGAACTGCCAGAATGCGACGGCGCTAGGCATGTCGGGGATGTTGATGCGTATCATGCGGGTGCTCTTCCACCCGACGCGGTGCAGGTTGAAGTAGTAGGTCATCGCACACCTCCGTTCAGGATGAACTGCTTGTAGCTCTTCGGGTGCTGCTCGTCGTACAGGTCGGGCAGGCCGATCGAGGCTACCCATTCGCGGGCTTCGGCATAGGTGGGGAACTGTCTCGGGGCGTGGATGCACCCATCAGCGCCGGATATCGACTTGCACACCGTGAGCCAGATGCAACCATACCGCAGTACCTGCACGACGAACTCGCCTGTGCTGTGATCAAAGTGTATGCGGAACATTACTTGCCCTCCAGTCGGTTCTGCACACGCCTGCCGGTGAGCCACTCCGCGAGCGAGGTTTCGTCCGCAAAGACGTGCTGGTCGTTCTCGTACTCCACCAGCCAGCCGTTGTTGACTTCCGTCAGCTCGGCGCGGACGCGGCGCGGTTGCGGGTTGGCCTGCTTGGCTTCGTTGGGGGCATACACACCTGCAAGCCCCATCGCTGCGCCGAAGGGATCTCTCGATATCTGCATCATCTGTTGCTGCGCCTGCCGATTTAGATGCTCCTGAACTTCTTCCTTTGTTAAGGGCGCTAAGTGTCCCGGTACAGGTACGGTCGTAGCCATATCACACCTCCTATCCTATATATAGACTATCATACAAACAGGTCGAGCGTCAACTTGCCGTCGCGGATGTATTCATATATTTCTTTCTTATGCAATTTCCACATGTGCTCGAACCCCTTCTTGACCCGGTCGTACAGCGGCACTTCTGTGCGAACGCCGCCGGACTCCCACACGTACTCCACCGTGTAGCTGGCCGCCAGGGCCGCCATGTCCGCCTCCAGCCAGCCTCCACGATTCAACAAGACCTCAGCTCTGCGAGGGCCGTAAGAACGGCCGGTCACCTCATCGTACAGCCCGAGTTTGGTCCGTGACAGGAGCTGTATCCGCCACGCCTGCTTGATCTTGCGCCCCACTGCACGCAAGTCGGGAGGGGCCTGTATGTTCGGCGGGTTCTTCACCGGGGTGGCCACCTGACTCGATATGATTCCCCCCTCAGTGAACTCCAGCCCGTCGACGAACGGTACAAGTACGTCGGCCTTGATGTGACGCAGGAAGTACCTGCCGTGCTTATATCCCCGTATGTACCTCAACCACATGCCGTGGGGGAGTTGCCGATTGAAGAACATCGTGGTCGGCTGCCACCCAGAGTTTCCGCCGACGACGCGTATCCTGCCGTCGGGGAAGAACAGCAGGGCCTGGTCCTCCCCCCACCCATACACCTTGAGTGAGCCGTCCGGCCCTTCCTTTATCGTATCCCTGCAGTGCGGGATGCGGCGGAAGTCGTTGCCCTTGACCCGCTTGTCCCACAACTCTTTCGCTCTTGTGTAATCCATGTTCGTACCTCCTATTCTATATATAGACCATCATACAAACAGGTCGAGCGTCAACTTGCCGTCGCGGATGGATTCATATATTAAGCGCTTGTGGCGCCTCCACATGTGCTCGAACCCGTCCTCGACCCGGTCGTACAAGGGTATTTCCGTGCGGCCACCAAGGTCATCCCAAAAGAACTTCTCCGCATAACTCGCCGCCAGACCCACCATATTTATGCCCAGCCATTCCTCTCGTTCTATGGCACGGTGTCTCTCAAGAAGTCCAAATGACACACCGTCGTACACCCCCAGCTTGATCCGCGTCAGGAGCTGTATCCGCCATGCCTGCTTGATCTTGCGCCCCACTGCACGCAACTCGGGAGGGGCCTGTATGTTCGGCGGGTTCTTCACCGGGGTGGCCACCTGACTCGAGATGATCCTGTCCTCGGTGAACTCCAGCCCGTCGACGAACGGTACCAAGGTGTCGGTACGCCAATGACGCAGGAAATAGTTGCCGTGCTGGTATCCGCGCTGGTACACCAGGTATCCCTTATAGGGGAGCTGCCGGTTGAAGAAGCACGTGCTCGACTGCCATCCGCAGTGTCTGCCGCTGACACGCACCCTGCCGTCGGGGAAGAATAGCAAGGCGGGGTCCTCCCCCCACCCGTACACCTTAAGTGAGCCGTCCGGGCCTTCCTTTATCGTGTCGCCGCAGTGCGGGATACGACGGTAGTCAAGGTGCTTGGCCCGCTTGTCCCACAACTCTTTCGCTCTTGTGTAATCCATGTTCGTACCTCCTTTCAGATTTTCAGATAGACCGTTTCACCCCAGGGTGCCTTGATGCCCTTGGTGGTAGACACCCACAGCACGGGGTACCCGGGAGCGGACTCGGGGAACGTACCGTACATGTCCGTCAGATAGATGGCGCACTCGGGCGGGTTGCCCATGTTCTCCGCCACCCACTTGAACGGCGGACGGAAGTCCGTGCCGCCACCACCCTTTGGCGACAGCTTGACCGGCCACTCGTCGGGCTTGAACCGCTCGACGTGCGCAACTTTGGCATCGACGTGCAGCACGATCACCTCCGACGGCGACACCTGATGCAGCAAGCCGTTCAGCTCTCCGGCGCAAGCATCCAGCTCACGCTGTCCGGTCGAACCGGACGTATCGATGAACAGGCACACTTCCCCGACCTTCTCGCTGTACAACGCCGGCAGGAAGATGCCGTCCGCGATGTGCCTGCGGTTGGGGCGCATCCACGAGTAGTCGTCCTTGGCGATCTGCTTGGCGAAGTCGCGCATGTAGTCGCGCCAGTCGATCTGCGCTTCCATCATCTCGTCGATCAGACGCTCGAAGCCCGCAGGGAGCTTGCCCATCATCTTGGCGGCGTTGGCGGCTTGCTGCACCAGCACCTTGGTCTCTTCCTCGGCGTGCTTGAGGTCTGCCGGCGACTGCCCGGCATCGCGCACTTCACCCCATCCGCCCGGATCGTCACCTTCGCCGCCACCGTCACCCCCGCCGCCCTGGCCCTTCGGCGGGTCGGGCAGCAGCGTGTACATCTCCTCGGTCGTCTTGCCGGCGGCGCCCGGGAGCTTCTGTCCGGGTGGCAGCGTAAACCCCTGCTGCGCGAGGATGTCGTTGATGACGCAGTCCCCTGCGATGTTCCACTTCTTCGGATCGCGCCCCTGCCGGCGGATGTGGTGGAGGGACATGACGTGCATGGCCTCGTGCGCCAGCACACCGATTGCTTCCGGCACAGTGTGTTTGTTGAACCACTCCGGGTTGTAGCCCATGCGCTTGCCGTCCGTCCACATCGTGTCGCACGTCTTGTCCTCGTGGATGGGGATAGACAGAACGATCGATGCGAAGAACGGATGCTGCATCACGAGTTGCGCACGTGCCTTGACCATCTGCTGCGATACTTCACTCATATAACCTCCTCTCAGTTGAACCAAATGGGTTCGCCGCTTTCCATCAGGGCGATTACGTTCTTGACTGCCTGCTTGTACTCCGGCGAGCCTGCCCACTGCTCACTCGCAAACTCCCGGAGCTTGTCGGTACTCTTCAACGCAGATAGGTAGAACAGACCAGTAGCAGGATCGACTCTGCCGAAGCTATACGGCTTGTGCATGTTGGGGTCGTGCGTCAGGTTGTACGCCACCACGTCGGCGGTTACCAAGTCCTGTACCGCGCCCCAAAAGTCATCCGACGGCGGACGTTCCACCCACACCGGCCACGAGTACGCATAGTTGGTGACATCCTGCGCCTTGCGCACCGCCATGGACGGTATGTTCGCAAGCCGGGTGATTATGTTATACAGTGGCTCCAGCCGCCCGATGTTGGTACACACGCCGTCGTTCAGCATGTTGCGCAGTCGTGTCTGACTTCGATAATCGAGCCTGTTGAACTCGAAGAGATAGCTCGGCGTAACTACACCCAGGCCCGTCAGATGCCCTGCTTCATGTCTGTTGAGTCTCATCGGCCACCTCCCATGAACGCACCCATCGTCCGCATGATATCCGCTGCCTTGCTGGCAGCATCCTCCCTGCTGGACGGTACGTTGCGCAACGACTCGGCTGAATACACCGACAACTCACGCCGCACTTGGTCCACCATGCTGGTGAGGTTGGGGTCATCCGTCAGGTTGAGCGTGGGCAGCACCTCCGTCAGACGCAGGATGTTCTCCACCATCGTGTCCCGGAAGACACCCCCCGCCTCGCCGGCAGGGATGGCGCACTTCTCCTGCATCTTCTTGATGGCATCGTACAGCCGCTGCCACGCCTCCTGCATCGCCTCGCGGATCATCTTCTCCTGCTGGACTTGCAGGTTGGCAGACAACCCCTCGACGACTTCCTCGCCCAGCGCGGAGACGAACGCCTCGAACTGGGTTCCGGACGGCAGGGGGAACACGTTGACACCGATGCCGAACTTGCCCGCAACTTCGTGTGCCTGCGGGTAGTCCTCGGGCTTCCACATCGGTCCCAGCGCCTTGGCAGCCTTCGCCATGAGCGCCGGGTACTCGCCGACGAAGACGTTTACCAGCGCCAGGTACTCGGCTTCCTGCTGGTTCCACCACGTGGCGTAGTCGAAGTACCCCTCGGCACGGATCGCCTGCACGCCGTCGTACAGCGGCAGCGTGCGGCGGTAGTGCTCGTTGCGGATCAGCCCGGCCTTCTGCTGCACGGCCTTGAGCGAGTCAGCCCCTTCGGGCAGGAGGTTCTTGTTGTACCTCCCTGAGTTGAGCGACGCGGACTTCTGCACCGCCACCTCGTTGCTCACATCACGGTCGTACTTGCGGCCGGACCACACCCGGATGCTGGGCGATATGGCGAGAACGCGGTTGGAGATATCGGTCTTCATACGATCATCACCGACTTGTTCTTCACCGCCCAGGCGTTGAACGCCTTGGTGTTGGCGACCGTCTTGTCACGCGTGCACGCATCCCGCATGAGCACCACCTGATACTCCGGGCTCATCTTGCCGGCGAACTTGCAGATGTTCTCCATATTGGCGGGAGCAGCACGATACGCCAGCGCACCAGCGAGCGCATAGCACGTGGCCACGTCCTTCGGGCAGTCGATCGCATCCGGACTGAGGAGGATCGTGTCGGGGTTAGGCATCTTGCTCCACACCCTGATGAACGCCTCGAACTCCGTGGCTGCGCCCTCACCTACCGCTCCGCACAGCAACTCCATGCGCTGCGACGACCCCACCGTGACGATGCGGTTGGCGAACTCCCACGAACGTGGGGTTGGGAACGCCATCTTGCCGCTCGCGTAGTGCTCCGCCTTGAAGGCATGCAGCAACCCGGGCTTGAACCGCAGGAACGCCACGATGAGCGGGTCCAGCTCAGCCTCGATGGCCCACACGCACCACACATCGAGATCGACCTCGACATCCACGTGGATAAAGCGGTTAGCCAGAGGCGCCGGCATGCGGAACGTTACGCCCCTGTCACCCTCGCGGTTGCCCGCAGCGAACACCACCCAGCCATCCGGCAGGACGTATTCCCCCACCTTGCGGTCATGGATCAGCTGGTACGCTGCCGCCGACACGCTGGGAGGCGCGGCGTTGATCTCGTCGAGGAACAGGATGCCGCACTTCCCGTGCAGCTCGACACTCGGCAGAGCCGAGGATGGGGCCCAGTGCATGAGCCCGTTGCCGTTCTTGTACGGGAATCCCCGCAGGTCCACCGGGTCCATCTGCGACAGGCGCAGGTCGATGAACCCGATCCCCGCTTCCTGCGTGAACTGCCAGATGCCTGCCGATTTGCCGATGCCCGGGGCACCCCAGAACATCGTGGGTTGCTTCGCTTTGTACATCTCCGCTGCAACGACCTTCATCTCGTTCAGTTTCATTGTGTCTTCCTTTCGTGAATTAGTGCTGCTTGTTGTAACGCTGGTGATCAGGGCCTACGGTAACCACGAAACGACCTGCGTTCCCAGGCTGCTCGTTGTTCAGCCTGTCGCGCTCGTCTTTCGCTTCTTTCTTGTTGCCGAAGAAGGTCCCGGTCGTCTTGCCAGTAACCGAGTCCTTTACGGCGAACAATTTCTTCGTTTGCATATGCACTTCCTTTCAACAGTAGTTTGAGTACGTCCTGCGCGAGCTTTCGTTTCTTGCTTCGCTGCGTCATGTGTCGAGCTTGAGATGGATCTTGCCGGTCAGCTCAAGGATCATGCCCGGTGCGTCGATCGACAGCTTGTTGCTGGTGACCGTGACGAAGATTTCCCCGGTCGAATCGAGCTTGGGTACGCGTCTCTCCATGAGTGACTTCGGCAGCCCGCTTCCATCGCGCTTGCGGTTACCCGCAATCACGGTCGGCGTCTTCCTGGTCAGGTACGCGTGCCTCGTTTCGTTGCGGAACTTCTTGTGGGTGATCTTGTACACCGCTTCCCTGCCGTCCTTGGCGACGGTCTTGATCATACCGCGGCGGCGGAACATGTGAATCTGCGACTTCGCCGTCTTGATGTCCGGCACGAATTTATATTTGACCAAGTCGGCAGCAGTGAACATGCTGACGCCATCCCCGTGAGCTGCCATGATATTGGCGGTACGGGCCCATGCTTTCTGTTTAGTGTGTCCTGCTTTCATGTGAACCTCCATTCAAGTTGAACTTCGTTGTGAACGAGTAGACAGGCTGTCTACTCGAGGGTGCTACGGTGTGTTGTGCCGGTTACCTCCTTTCCGTTTGTGCCGGGGGCGCATGGACCATACCTTAAGCAAGTGGATCATCATCTACTCCTTTCATGTTGAGCTTCTTCTCCAGATACTCAAGCAAGTATCTGGCGTAGCTGGTGAGCAGCAGGCGGCCGGCAAAGTGAAACTCCTCTAGCCCTTCCTCCACTGCTCGATCGTAGTAATACCGCAGGACGCTGGTTGTCTTGCGATCAAAGGTAAAGAAATCAGGATCTGTCATAGCTTCACTCCTCTCCGTCGTCTGTCGAATATGATCCACATCTGCAACTCCAGTATGCGTCTGCCTATCTGCCTGACTTGCTCGCGCAACTGCTGCAGTTCCCTTACTGCGTCATGCTCTGTCATAACAACTCCTCCGGTATCTCAACTTCTTCGCCGCACTCGCTGATGACGTACGCCCTCATGGCTGCGATGAGTGGGGTGGGTCCCTGCCCAATTTCCTCTACAGTCAGTGTACCGGCCCTTATGATCGTGGCAGACCACCAGTTGATTCCTATCTTCGGCGGCGAGTAGCAGGTAAGGTTAATCTCTTTCCGCTCAATGATCGGCCCGCCTTGCGCCCAGTCGGTTGTTGGCTGGTATGGCTCGTCGTCAGGATCACCGGAATCCACATATCCGAGGGTATTCATCCAACGGTCTTCGTCCGTCCAGTCTTGATTACACTTCGCCACCAGCCAATTCAACTGTGGCTTCGTTGCTTCACTGACTTTGATCTTCATAGCCTTACTCCTTTCTTCATGAGTGATTGCCGAACACGGTGGTTCAACGCACGCAACTCCCGGTACCTCTCTCGCCACTCCAGCAGCTCGGCATCCGGGTAGTCCGGATGGGCGAACAACGTCAGGATCTTCTGCTCCAACTCCGCGATCTGGCGAGCGAGCTGCTTGTACCTCAACAACAGTTGAAACTCTGTAGTCATGTCTGCTCCTTTCTCAGCATGGCCCATGCAGCAGCATGTACGCTGTCTTGGCGGCATTGAGGGTGGTGAAGCCGGGGCCGTAGTCTTTTTCCATGCGATCCAAAAGGTCAGCATCTATGCTGATGTTGCCCGGTATGATGTAGTACTTGCCCCGGGGGGCCGGTCGCACGATGCACACAGCGTCAAGCGCCCTCTCTACAAAATCATTAGTACGATTGCGCACTGCTGCCCACCACGTGATTTGCGCATGATCTAAGTGGCACCGCACCCACCACATCCCGCTGTCAGTCCTATGTACTGCCCAAGCTGGGGGTACGCCGAGAGCGGAGTACTCTTCCTTCGTCAGCTTTCGCATGTGACTCTTCCCATCATGGCTGCTTCTCCATGATGAATACGAGCCTGTCCCTGCCAAGCAACCCGAAGGTAATCCAGTACAGGAGCAGCTGCCCTGCGAACTTGTCCCACGTCAGGGCCATCTGCACCAGATAGCTCATCGTGTAGTCGTTGTCCGCGTTGGTTCTGAACTCGGCATAGGTGTTGCCCTGTATGTTCTTCGCCGCGTACTCGACCACGCTGCGCGCGTAGTCTTTGCCTAGCAGGTAGGCTACCCTTGCATCGGCGAGCGTTTGAATCAGCCCGCCATGCGACTCGACGACGATGGCTTCTCTAGACCTGCTTATCTTCATGATTCCCTCCCTTTGCTCCATGTTGATAGGTACTCGCTGTGCCACGTGTCCCGTGCGAGTGCGCGGATGCGATCGATCGCCTCTTTCGCCACCTTGTCGAAGAGTCCGAGATTGAAGACGATGTTCTGACACTCCTCTACAAGTACCTCTTCGAGGTTCGGGCAACGTGACATGATGTTTCGCAGGTACTCATCAGTGCATCGTGTCGATCTTTCCGGTCTTCCCGCCAGCCTGCCCTTCATGACGATCAGCTTGAAGAACTCGACCCACTCGTTGGCCCTCTTGCGATTGGCCTTCGACAGCGTGAATCCCCCGTTGCTCCCACGGTATCGCAGCAGTACATGCGGGCGCGCTGTCGGGTGCGGCCACACAACCGATGACAGCCGTGTTGGCGCGGGCAGGATGATATCGTGGTCTTTGTCCCATATCATCCACACAGTATTGAGTTCGGCCCACGCCACCAGATGCCCCTGCATGCTCCACGCCCGGATTCCCCGCGGGCGTTGTGCGCCGTTGAACACCGCCACACCGAGCTCACGTTCAACTTTGGCCTGCAAGTCCGGTTTTCCGGCAAGCTGGCAGTTAAGCACCGTCATGCCGGACTCCTTGGTGTAGCCCCAAGAGGCATCCTGTCGCAGCTCACCCATTGAGTTGTCCCACCTCAACCAGTTTGTCCCGTACGGGTTCTTGGGTCTCATACGCCCTCCACAAGACGGGCACGCAGGCCGAGCTGGAAGAACACCCGCTCGGGAGTGAAGTGGATCGGCCCGCTGTGGCGCTTGAGCGCCTTGGCCACGGCCTTGGCCTTCGGCCCCGGCAGGAACGACAACTTGGCACGCTTCATGAAGCGCGCGCTGCCGTGATCGGCCTTGTGGTCTGCCTTGTCCTGCGCCTTGCGCAACTTAGCAAGGCGATCCTTCTCCACGCGCCGGGCCTTGTTGGCCTCGGTGCGGGCGGGGTCGTGCTTGCGCTTCGGGGCAGCTTGCTTGGTTTGCTTTTGCTTCGTCGGTTGTTTCTGATTCATTTT
>Ga0194127_10002952_pt1 | contig 22395 bp, 12 predicted proteins | sample TA2KigC100mmetaG_FD_148624 | JGI IMG/M metagenome (GOLD analysis project Ga0194127, IMG submission 148624) | Freshwater microbial communities from Lake Tanganyika, Tanzania - TA2015036 Kigoma Deep Cast 100m | ecosystem: Environmental > Aquatic > Freshwater > Lake | place: Tanzania: Lake...
CGACCGTCCGACGTCCTTTCCAGCGCACGATCACCATCCCCACCCCCATCCCCGCCGTCATCGCCACCAGTCCCCAGGCAAACGGGTAGCGGGCCAGGTCGAACGGGAAGGGACGGAACTCGGCCAGGTGCTCGTGGAAGTAGGGGTGGACCGAAAACCGGAACGGCAGCGTCAGTGCCTCGATGCCGCTGGGGTCGGAGACCGCCAGCGCCACGGCTGCCGCAGCAAGCGCACCCGGCAGCAGCAGCACCGGTCCCCACGGGAAACGCACGGGGGAGGGTCCCTCCTGGTCGACCTCGCCAGAGCTGTTGCCGGTCCCGCCGCTCGTATCCGTCCCGCCGAAAGTTCGCCCGGAGCTCCGCCCGGTCACCTCATGTCCGATGGGGCCGCGTCTTGCCTGCCATCGCCCGATTGCCCAGGCTCCGGCTTGCCCCGCAGCAAACGCGACCAGCACCAGCAGCATGTAGATGACTCCGGCATGCAGCGGAGCGAACGCACCGGTCACCAGCGCGGCCTGGACCAGTCGGACAGGCCGCCGATCCTGCTCGTACCGGGCAAGAACGGCCAGAAGAACCGCAAGCCCCAGGTCCGAGAAGAGGAACGGCCGGACGAAGAACCGACACGCAGCGGCCCCCGCCGCCAGGGCGAACAGCCAGCCCCCCAGAGCCAGGAGATCGATCGTCCCCGCTCCGCTTCCATGTCCAGTCCCCGCACCGTCCGTCGAGAGCCTGTGAACGTCGCCCCTCGAACCGGAGATCCTTGACTCCCACCCCTCGCCTCTCGAACCGGAGATCCTCGACTCCCACCCCTCGCCTCTCGAACCGGAGATCCTCGACTCCCACCCCTCGCCCCTCGACCGGATTCTCCTCGTGATCGCGTCCCACAGGAACAGGAACGTCAGGTAGACCAGCACCGCCTTCACGGCCACCAGCATGTCCCTGCCAAAGGCCAGCTCGACGCGATGGAACAACCACGCAGGCAGGAACTGGTGCAGCACCCACGGGTGGTCGGGCTGGGCAAACGACAACACGTTGGAGTCCGGCAGCTTCCCGGCCAGATCGATGTACCGCCCGGTGGCCACGTGGAAGCCGATGTCCCCGTTGACGACCTGGAAGAACGCCAGTGCGGCCGGCAGCAACGGCGGCAGGAGCAGGAACAGGATGTTGGCGGCCCGCCGGGCCGGCGTGATGGCACCCGATACCATGCGTCCACCCTTACCATCCGGGCGGAGGCGACGTCAACGGGGGACGAATGCCCCCTGGGTTCTATCAACAAGGGATTGCCTGGGCCATGCGCTCGTTGACGTTGTCGTTGACGTTGCCGTCGCCGTCGCCGTCGCCGATTGGGTCTGTGAGTTGCCTCACTGCGCCATCTTGACGAGCGTGGCAACTCCTCGACCATAGGTGCGGCAACGGTCAGGAACTCAATGGCGGCCTTGTAGGCATCCAGGTCTTCGTGGTGCAATTGGCTGTTGTCGTCCGGCATTGTTCATCCCGCGAAGGTACGGATGTTGGTATCGGCGACGGCGACGGCGACGCCAACGGCGACGAACACGACCACCAGACAGCCTCGTGGGATAGAACCCAAGGGAGCCGCCCGCCCCTTGCCCAGTCGTCCCATGCCGCATATAATGCCCCCCGACCGCAGCGGAGGGGAAGATGGAGACTCAGGCCGTGCCGCTAGAGACCCAGGGGAGGAAGCGCCTCTGCATCGCGCTGATCGCCTGCGTGATCCTTGCTGCCATCGGGCTCGTGATAGCGTTCGAGCTGACCGATGTGTTTGTCCGTTCGCACACCGATCCGGATTTCCAGAGCTTCTGCGCTGTCAGCGAGGGGATGAACTGCGAGACCGTCGCACTGAGCGAGTACTCGACGCAGCTCGGGGTGCCTGTATCGGTGTGGGCGAGTGCGGGGTACGCTTTCCTCGTCGGGCTGGCCCTGCTCTGCCTGGCCCGCCTGCGCGACGGCTTCGGCCGCGGCTTCCTCTTCCTGTTCTCGTGCCTGTTCGCCCTGGTCTCGCTGCTGCTGGTCTACATCATGGCGGCCAAGATCAAGTCGTTCTGCATCCTCTGCCTGGCTCTCGACGTGGTGAACCTGGGGTTGCTTGCCATGTCGCTGTTTGCGGTCTTCTCCTCTGGGCAGACGCCGGGGGACGTGGTCGCGTACGACTTTGCGAGCCTGGTGCGCAGGCCGCTGTGGCCGCTGATCGTGGCCGCGCTCGGCCTTGGTGCGCTGGGGGGCGGGTACGCGTACGGCAGCCGTCTGCTCCAGGCCGCAAACGGGGAGGCGCAGGGGCCGGCCACCGAGCAGAAGCTCGATTCCCCCGAGGAGTGGACCAGCAAGGTGCACGGCGAGTGCGGCGAGCAGTGCGGCTGCGAGGAGAAGAAGGCAGGGACCGTGCAGATGGGGACGGACGAGGCAGGACATGCCTGGATCGGCTCCGCGTCGGCGCCGCTGGTCATCCAGGAGTTCACGGACTACGAATGCCCTTACTGCCGCAAGGCCCACATGATGGTCCGCAAGCTGCTTTCCAACCACGCGGAGGACGTCAGGGTCGTCCACCGCCACTACCCGCTCGACCACGTCTGCAACCGGGCCGTTCCCGGGCCGTTCCACAAGCGGGCCTGCGAGCTCTCCCGGATTGCCGTCTGTGCCGGGCGCCAGGGGCGGTTCTGGGAGATGAACGACTTCCTGTTCCAGCACGCGGCCGAGATCCGCTCGGCCAAACTCCCCGCGGACGAGATCGCCCGCCGCCTCGAGCTCGACCCGGACCAGTTCCAGTGCTGCATGAACGATTCAACGGTGCTCGATGCGCTGAAGCGGGACATCGAGGAGGGGATCTCCCTCAAGCTGGAAGGTACGCCCGCGTTCGTCATCGACGGCAAGGTCTACTACGGCAAGATCCCCGACGAGGCCGTGAAGAGGCTCGAGAAGTAGGGAGCATACGGCCGTAGCGACTTGCCCGGGATGGCGGTCGGGTCAGCCTCGACTCTAGCCATCGGCCGTAGCGACTTGCCCGGCCGGTAGACCGGAGCCAGATGCAAGGCGCGACCGAGGGGGCGAATGAGGCGGGGCCCAAGCCCCGTCGCAGTGAGCCCCCGACGGAAGCAACGCCGCAGGTGGCCCGGGATGGCGGTCGGGCTAGCCCTGAATCCTCTCCACCTTCAGGACCCCCTGGACCCGCTGGAGCCCCCTGAGGATCGTCTTGAGCTGGCTCAGGTTCTTGATCTCGACCTTGAAGATGTTCTCGGCCTTCTCATCCGCAGTCCGGACGATCGCCTGGATGATGTTGAGCCCCATGCCGCTGAACACCAGGGACAGGCGGCTGAGCAGGCCCGGCGAATCGAGCGACGTGACCTTGACCGTCACCTGTCGCTGCGAGCCGGTACCCCGGTCCCAGTCCACCTCCACGAACCGGTCCTGGTCCATGACCTGCACGTACGGGCATTCCGCGGAGTGCACGGTTATCCCGCGCCCCCGGGTCACGAACCCCACGATCCGCTCCCCCGGGATCGGGTTGCAGCACTTGCCGTACTTGACCATCACGTCATCCTGGCCGCCGACCAGCACCTTGCCGCGGCCCGACACACGCAGCATCTGGAACAGCCCGGCAAGCGGACGCGAGGGGGCCGGCGCACCCGAAGCCTTCAGCCGCTCCGGGCCCACCAGCTTCTCCGCCACAGCCTCGGCCTCCAGCTTGCCGGAGCCGATGTGGAAGTACAGCCCTTCCTCCCCCCCCATCAGGCTCAGGTCCGTCGCCACCTGCCCGAGCTGCCCGGACTTGGACAACTTGTTCAGAGTCAGGTCGTACTTGCGCAGCTCCTTCTCCAGCAGCACCCTGCCGATCTGGACATAGCGGTCCCGAGCCTCGCTGCGAAGCAGCCGCCTCACCTTGGCCCTGGCCCGGGTGCTGCGCAGGAACCGCAGCCAGTCCTGGGACGGCCGCTGGTTCGGGTTCGTGATGATCTCCACCACGTCGCCGTTCTTGAGCTGGTGGTTGATCTGGACCATCACCCCGTTGACCCGCGCCCCTGCACACCGCATCCCCACCTCGGAGTGGACCGCAAAAGCGAAATCCACCGGAGTGGCCCCGCGAGGCAGGTCCTTGACGTCCCCCTTGGGCGTGAACACGAAGATCTGCTCGAACGACAGCCCTTCCTTGATCGCGGTGTACAGCTCCACCGGGTCCTGGACCGTCTCGTTCAGCTCCATCAGCTCTTCGATGAGCTGCTTCAGGTAGCGGATGCGCGCCTCGTCCGCAGGGCTCACCACCCGCCCTTCCTTGTACTTCCAGTGGGCAGCGATGCCCCGCTCGGCCACCTCGTGCATCTCCCGCGTACGGATCTGCACCTCCATGCGCTGTCCGTCCGGACCGATGACCGCAGTGTGCAGCGAGCGGTAGCCGTTCGGCTTGGGAAGGCTGATGTAATCCTTGAATCGCCCCGGGACCGGACGCCAGAGCTGGTGCGCGATCCCCAGCATCTGCCAGCATTCCTCCACCGTGCTCAAGATCACGCGGAACCCGATGATGTCGTAGACTTCCTCGAACGGAATCCCCTGCTTGAGCATCTTGCGGTGGATGCTGTACTTCAGCTTCTCCCGGGCAAACACGTGCCCCGACAGGTGGGCATCACGTGCCGCATCCTCGAGAGTCTGCCGGATCCGATCGAGGAACTTGCGCCGCTTCTTCGCATCGGCCCGCAGCCGCTCGTCCAGGTCGTCCCATGCCTCCGGATTCAGGAAGTGGAACGAAATGTCCTCGAGCTCCGATTTCACAGCGTACAGGCCAAGCCGGTTGGCCAGCGGCGCATAGACGTCCATGGTCTCCTGCGCCTTGCGCACCGCACGCTCCTCTCCGGTGTGGACCAGGGTCCGCATGTTGTGCAGGCGGTCGGCCAGCTTCACCAGGATCACCCGGATGTCCTTGGACATGGCAAGCAGCATCTTGCGGAAGTTCTCCGCCTGCCGCTCCTCCCGGGACGAGAAGCTCATCCGGGAGAGGTTGGTGACCCCCTCCACGATGTCGGCCACCTGCGGACCGAAAAGCTCCTTCACCTCCGTGATGCTGGCCTCGGTGTCTTCGACCGTGTCGTGCAGCAGGGCCGCAGCAATGGAGACCTCGTCCAGCCTCAGGTCGCACACCACGCGGGCTACCTGGAGCGGGTGGACGATGAACTCCTCTCCGGAATCCCGGACCTGGCCCTGGTGATGCGAGGCCGCATAGACGTACGACTTCTTCACCAGGTCCACGTCCGCAGTGGGATGGTAGCTGAGCAGCGCGCTCAGGATGTCGTCCAGCTTGATCGGTTGTGCGGACATGACCGGCTCCGGGAAAACCTGCCCCGCACGAGTATACGCCGCCCGATTTCACTTGCAACTTGTTTTGCGAATAAATTATAACCCGAGCCGGGCGGCATCGCCTTGCGGTAGCATCCGTACCGGCCGTCGCCAGGAGGTCTCCCATGCACTACGAAGGCGCCCTTTACCGCCCGCCGAGCGAATCCCAGAGCCTGCTTGTCCAGCTCACCACCGGCTGCAGCTACAACCGGTGCACCTACTGCGCCATGTACCAGGACGTCCAGTTCCGCGTCAAACCCCTGGACGAAGTCCTTGCCGACATCAAGGAGGGAGCCCTCTATCGCTTCCGCCGCGTCTTCCTCTGCGACGGCGACGCCCTCATCACCCCCCAGAATCAGCTCGTCGAGGTTCTCAAAGCCGTCAGGGAGCACATGCCCTGGACCGAACGCGTCGGAATCTACGGCGACACCCGCTCCATCCTCAAGCGCAAGGTCGAAGACCTCATGACCCTGAGGAATCTGGGCCTCGGCATCATCTACCATGGCATCGAGACCGGTGACGACGTCACCCTGAAGGCCATCCGCAAGGGGGCAACTGCAAAGCAGATCGTCACTGCCGGACAGCGGGTCCGGGAGGCCGGGATCACCTACTCCGCAATCGTCATGCTGGGCATCGCCGGCAGGAGCCGCAGCCAGGAGCACGCAGCCGCCACCGCGGAGGTCCTCAACGCGATCCAGCCCGAGTTCATCGGCGTGCTCACCACCATGGTCGTCGAGGGCACTCCGCTCAGCGGCGACGTCGACGCGGGCCGCTTCCGGATGCCCTCGCGGCTGGGTCTCCTGGAGGAATTGCACGGACTGCTCTCGGCCCTCGATGTCCGCAAGGGGCTGCTCACCACGCAGCATGCATCCAACTACCTCCCCCTGAGGGTCGTGCTCCCCTACGAGAAGGAGCAGGCCATGGAGCTCCTCAAGGACCTCATCGACCGCCAGGACACGTCCACGCTCCGACCGGATTGCGCCCGGGACCTGTAACCCTTCGAAAACAAAGAGGAACGCCCGCACATTCGCACGTTCTCCCCCGCGGTGACGATAACCGGTGGCCGGGTGAGCCGGTCCATGGGTCAGGAGGGAGGACGATGAAGTCGACGCCGGGTCGTGAGCAGTTGCAGGACGCATGCGTTGCTGCCTGGGTGCTGGGGCGCCTGTCGCTGGCGTCGAGGTACGAGCGTGTACAAGAGGTGGCCGAGCTGAGAGATCTGCTCGGCGCCCCCGAGGCCGCAGCGCACGTCTTTTGCGGGGACGAACGCCTTGCCGCCTCGATGCTGGCCGAGATGCCGTCGTCGGCCGTGGTCCCGCACGTCGCCAGGCTGGCGAAGTGCTGGGAAGAGCTCCCCGACGCGGTCGCGGCCCAGGCCGCGGTCCGCCTGGCCGCGCTCCATCCGCCCGGCCTCGTGGCCATGCTGGAACCCCTTGTCGACCAGGTGCTGGACTGGCACGGAGACGTCCGGCTTGCTGGAATCGTGGCCGCTGCGGGTCGGGCCGGGCCCGCCGGACTCGGGCTGCTCGACCGGATCGAGCTGGCGGGAAGGACACGGCTGGCGCCTTACCGGCTGCTGCACTGCGGCTTCTACCAGGCAGCGATCCGCCTGGACCGCCCGGGGACGGCCCGGCTGATCGCCCGTCTTCTCGAGGCCGACGATGCCACCGGGTTCGAGGTTCAGTCCGCGCTGTCCCAGGCATTCTCCGAGCTGGCACCGGGCTGTCCCACCCTGTCGCTGGTCACTGACCTGGAGGAGAGGGGCTACGGATATCGACTCGTCGACCTGCCCGAGCTGTTCGCCCCCGGGGCCCCCATCGACGAGCTCGATGCGCTCGCCCTGTTTGAGCGCGGGACCGACCTCAAGTCCGCTCGCAGGCTGCTGCGCCGCGGAGCTCCTCCGCCGCGCCTGGCCGCATTCGCTCACGAGCTGTCCGAAGCGCTCGGCTCCGGCTGCTCCGGCTTCGGTCGACGAGGGGCCTACCTCTTCGTCGTCGCTGCCGCTGCCGCCGGTTTCGTGACCGAGACGCCGGACCTGGCCGGAATGAGCCTGCAGGCCCTGCTCGACCTCTACACGTGCGACGTCAGCGAGCTTCCGTGCGCCCGCATCCTCGAGCGGGCCATCGTGGCCAGAGCGGCCCCGACCAACCTCCCGGAGCTGCTGGCCGAGCTTTCCGCCTGCATTCCGTACCGCGGGGGAGAAAGGATGGTCCGCCTGGCGGCCCGGTATCTGCCCGCCCGCCAGGTGGAACCCCTTGCCGCCTGCCTGGGCGAGGAGTGCGACGGCAGGGCTGCCGCAGCGGCAGCAGTCGAGCTTGCCCGCCGGGGCGATGCGGCGCTCGACTGGCTCGCGGCGCGCTTTGCGGCCTTCGACCACTCGCAGCGGATGCGTGTCCTCGAGGTGCTCGCTGCGGCTGCCACGGACGTTGCCGCCGGGCACCTTGCAAGGCTGTTTGCACAGGTCAGGGAGGACCCGTTCGAGCTTGCGCTGTGGTGCGATGCGGCCGCGGGTCTGGGCGACCCGGCTCTGCTGGGCGTGATGTCCTGCGGCGGTGCCGCCGAGCTGGACGAAGCCCGCCAGGTGCTGACTGCACTCTCGAACGGGGCCGCCGAGAACTGTCGCAAGCGGGCGTTACAGGGCTCGAACCTGTGACCTACGGCTCCGGAGGCCGTCGCTCTATCCAACTGAGCCAAACGCCCGTCTCTCAACCGGCTTCTACATAGGACCAAGCCGTTCCGGTGTCAAGGGTTTTCCGGTGGAAGGCGCCTATCGGCCTGGCAAGCCGACCACGCCGCCACGAACGACAAGGAGAGCGGACGATCCGGGGGTGCGGGAGAGCAGGAGAGGGAGCTATTCCGGGAGCGTTTCCGACAGGCTGCGGATCTGGCCCTGCAGCAGAGCGAGCTTCTCCTGCCATCGATCCGGCTGCCACGAGGAGACGAAGAACTGGGCGAGGACCGTATCGATCGGGATGTCCTGGCCCGGCGCACAGTAATTGTAGTCCTCTCCCTCTGCCCAATCGGGAATGAGTCCGATCAGGCAGGCGCGGCAGAGCAGGATGGGGAAGTGGAACGTGCTCGAGCGGACCAGGGTTCCGTCCAGGAGTTCGCCCTCGAGCTTGATGGCCGCGGTCATGTAGCCGCCCGAGAGGTACGTGTCGAACGCCTTGTCCCGGTCGAGCTCGGCACCGATCCAGAAGGGCACCACCGGGAGCATGATCGTGGTCGTGCCTCCGTCGGGTTCCACTGTTCCCGACGTGGGTACGTAGGTCTCGCCCAGCGAGGTCTTGCCGTTTCCGTCGTACGGTCCCTGGAGTCCCTTGATGCTGTAAGTGATCCAGGCCCCCTTGATGTTGATGGCGTTGGTGTTCAGGTAGCCGGATTCCGAGATCTGCCCCGTGGACTGATCGAGCGCGTCCATTTCGTTCTTCACGATCGGGAAGAACAGGTACTCGTGGCTCAAGACGAGGTCCAGCGTCCCGATGGACCGGATCTCGGTCGCGCCGCCGCCCGCCTTGGCCATGCACTGAGTCTTGGGGCTGACCGCCTGTCCCGCGATGATGTACAGGCCGCCCGTCAGCGAGTCGGGTGCACACGCGGGCAGGAGGAGTGCCAACAGCAGAAGTCGGGAGATTGTCTTCATCGCAGTCCCTCTCATGCTCCGGAATCGAGTATAGGGTACATGCCGGTCAACAGCAACTTTCTGGCCTCTTCCTCGGGGAACCGGGTGACCACCGGCCTTCCCATCCCCTCGAACAGGACCAGTGGCAGCGTTCCCTCACGGCGTTTCTTGTCCAGCAGCGGCGCTTGGAGCAGCTCCCGGGGCAGCTCCAGCGGAGGCGGCCACAGGCCGAAGACCCGGCAGAGCCCCTCCACCTCGGTTTCGAGGCCGGCCCTGGCCATGCCCAGCCCGACCGAAACCCGTGCGGCCACGACCAGCCCCCACGCCACCGCCCGGCCGTGCGACAGCCGATAGCTGCTCGCCGTTTCCGCCATGTGTGCGAACGTGTGACCGAGGTTGAGGAGGACCCGCTCCCCCTTCTCCTCGTGCTCGTCCCTCGAAACGATGGCCATCTTGCACGCAGCGGCAAGCTCCACCGCTTCGGCCAGGCATCGCCTCCGGAGCCGCCCGTCACGCCCGGCAAACGACCGGATCCGGTCGAACGGAACCCCCGCGATCAGGCAGGTCTTGACGAGCTCGGCAGCACCGTCCTGACCCCCTCGTGCCTGGATCTCCTTCCCGACCGCCTGGAGCGGGACGAACACGCCGCGAGGCTGGAAGAACGTCCCCGCGATGTTCTTCGCCGGCCGCAGGTTGACCCCGTTCTTCCCGCCGATGCTGGCGTCGAGCGCAGCGAGCAGCGTGGTCGGCACGTGCACCACCGGAATGGAGCGCATGTAGATCGATGCTGCAAACCCCGCGGCGTCGAGCGTGCTTCCTCCGCCGACCGCCACGATGGCACTTCCCCGCGTCGCACCCGACAGCAGCAGGCGCTCCAGGCATTCCTCGGTCCTCGCCAGCGACTTGGCCGCTTCCCCGGAAGGGAGCGGGATGAAGCGCACCGGACCCGGGCGCAGTGCCCGCCGGAGCGGCTGCTCGTACAACCCGAGCACATGCTCGTCGATCAGCACGAACCGGTCCTGCGTCGGGAGCACCTCGTCCAGGAAGGTCCCCAGCCCGCCAAAGCCCGGTACCCTCGAGATCCGGACCGGGTAGCTTCGCGGCCCGAGCGGCAGCACCCCCTCCCTGCCCCCCTCGACATCGTGGAAGGACGGAGTGGAGCGGGCGTAGGGCACTGCCCCGCGAGGGGGGGCCTGCCTCCTGGCGACATCCGGCTTCCCGCCTCTGGCTTTGCGCACATGATCCGCCACGATCATCGCTGCCTGGAACGGGGACAACCCACGGGTTTCTACCGTGAGGTGGGCGTGCTCGTAGAAGTGCTCCCGTTCCTCCAGCAGGCTGCGCAGCGCAACCTCCAGCGCGAGCCGGCCCGGCAGCCCCTTGCCCATCCGGGCCGCGAGCAACGGGTGGCGCCTCTCGTCCCCCAGCCGAACGGCAAGCACATCGGGTGGCGCCTCCAGGTACACCACGAACCCCCGTTCGAGGGCCCCCAGCAGGTTCCGTTCCCGCACGAGCGTGCCGCCACCGCAGGCCAGCACAACGGCGTCCTGCCCGAGCGCTTCGAAGAGCAGCTTGGACTCGAGCGAGCGGAATCGTTCCTCGCCATCCCGGCGGATGGTCTGCGCCGGAGTCACCCCGTACCTGGCTTCATAGGCGTCGTCCAGATCCATGAAGGGTCGGCCGAGCAAGCGGGCCAGCACCTTGCCCACCGTGCTCTTGCCCGACCCGGGCATGCCGGTCAGCAGAATCGGGGCAGCCGGGACCGCTTCGCCTCCGGCAGGCGGGGAGCCGGCCGGGACCGCGTGGCGTCCACCCCGTCTACCGGTCGTTCCCATGAAACCTCCCCAGCACCTCGGACAGCGTGCTGCCCCCCGTCTGTTCCAGGATCGCACCAGCCAGCACCACCGATACCAGCGCACCGGCCGCCAGCGCTGCCGTGGGCACCGCACACACGTCGCTTCGCACCCGGGCCGCCGGGCCCGCACTGCCGTCCTCGAGCGATGCGCTGGCAAGAGGGGTCCCCAGCGAGGGAAGGGGCTTGAGCACTCCACGTACGACCAGCGGCTCTCCGTTCGTCATTCCCCCCTCGAGCCCCCCGGCCCGGTTGGTCGGCCGGGTGTAGCCCTTGCCGGCAGCAAAGCGGATCGCATCGTGGAAGCGGCTCCCGCGGGCCCGCCCCGCCAGCATCCCGTCGCCGATGGCAACGGCCTTCACCGCGGGAATGCCCATCAGCACCTGCCCCAGGCGGGAATCCAGGCGCGCTTCGAGCGGCTGCGGAGCACCCAGTCCGGCGGGAAGCGGCCCGACAACGACCTCGAACTCGCCGCCCACAGTATCGCGGGTCTCCTTTGCCGACGCTATCTGGGCCAGCATCCGCGGCTCCGCACGGGCATCCAGACAGAGCAGGCGGGATGCCTCGGCCCGCTCAACCAGGGGCAGGAGCCTCGTGCCCCGCAGGAACGCACGACGCCGCGTCCCCGCCTCCCCCACGCGCACCACGTGGGCAAGGATCTCAATCCCGAGCAACGAAAGAAGCTGCCGGCACACGCCGCCTGCCGCAGTGTACGCTGCTGTCAGCCGGGCGCTCGCCAGCTCGGCGACCCCGTCCGCCTGGGACAGCCCCCATTTCAAGGCTCCCGCCAGGTCGGCATGGCCCGGCCTCGGATACCGGATCGGCTGCGCTTCGCCCTCAGGCGTCTGCGAACCGCCCGAGCTGTCCCGGTTGGGGAGGTAGAGCTGGAGCGGCCCTCCGTTGGTCACCTTGCCTTTGATTCCGGCAAGCACCTGGGTCGGCTCCGACTCGAACCCGGCCCGCGGACCGCGGCCGGAGAACCTCTGCCGCAGCCGAAGCCAGTGATCCGTCCTGTCCGATTCCCAGGGGATGCCGGCCGGAAGGCCGTACAGGATTGCTGTCAGCCCGGGGCCGTGGGATTCTCCGGCCACATGCAGCCAGACCCGGCCCATGGCGGCTCCTACTCCGTCTCCACGCGGACCCGGGACGCCTGCCGGTTGACGATACGAGGCGTCACGAAGATCAGCAGCTCCGAACGGCTGTCCGACTCGTTGGTGCTCGTGAACAGCGCCCCGATCAGCGGCAGGTCCGCAAAGAACGGGACCTTCTTGCGACCTGATGCCATGTTCCGGGTGTAGATGCCGCCGATGACCGTCGTGTCGCCGTCCCGCAGCAACAGCGACGTGTGAGCCTCCTTCTTCCGGATCGTCGGGTTGCCGTTGGCTCCCGTCTGCGAGAAGTCCGGCTCGTTCTTGGTGATATCCACCTTGAGCATGATGTTCCCGTCCTGGGTCACGTGCGGGGTCACCTCCATCTTCAACTGCGCATCGAAGAACTGGGTGTTGACGCCCTGTGCCGAGACCACGCTGACCGGGAACGAGATGCCCTGTTGGATGATGGCCTTGTTGTTGTCGATGGTGGAGATCTTCGGAGCAGAGATGATCTTCACCGTGCCCTCCTCCTCCGCCGCGGTCAGGCGGATGGCCAGGTTGGCCGCCCCGCCTACGCTGCCCAGCGTCAGGCCGATGCCACCGCCCGAGCCCTGCCCCACGGGAGCCGGCATGTTCACAGCGAAATTCGGATTCGGAGGCGTGAACAGGCCGCTCGCCACCGCATTCGACTCGGATGCACCTCCGGCGGTCTGGACCTCGTACGGGAAGATGAGGCCGGTCGGATTCCCGGTCGCTGCCGAGAACCGACTGTACCCGCCCCACTGGATGCCCAGGTCCTTCGAGTAGTCCCGGCTCGCTTCCACGATCCGGGCCTCTATGAGCACCTGCGGAGTCTGTGCATCCAGCCGCTTCACGAGGTCCTCGATGGCCACCACGTGCTCCTCGATGTCCTTGAGGATCAGCGTATTGGTCCGCGTGTCCACCGATACGCTCCCCTTGGGGCTCAGGATCCCCTTCACCTGCTTGGTGAGCTCCGCAGCCTCCGCGTAGTTGACCGGAATCAGCTTGACCTGGAGCTGCTTGAGCTCGGTCAGCTTCTTCTTCCGGTCGAGCTCCATCTCGTACTCCTTCTGGATGTCCTCGACCGGGGCCACCCGGAAGATGCCCTCCTCCCGGATATAGTCCAGCCCGCTGGCCTTGAGGATCATGTCCAGGGCGAGATCCCACGGCACGTCCTCGAAGTAGAAGCTGACCTTGCCACGCACGCCGTTTTAGGTGACGATGTTGACGCCCCCCACACGGGCGAGGAACGCCAGGACCTGCTGGATGTCGGCATCCTTGATGGTCAGGTTGATCTTGCGGCCGGTGTACTTCTTCTTCTTCTTCCCGGGCTTGGGATTCAGGACCGAGAACGGAGTATCCGCCGTGCCGCCGCCCGACACGGACAGGCCGGCCCCCCCTTCTCCGCCCGTTGGGGCCACCCCGCCGGCCGGAGCATCCGCCTGGCCGCCCGCAGCGCCGACTCCTTCCGGATACATCGCCACCGACCGCTTCTTCGCCGCAACGGGCCGGTCCAGCCCACCGTCGGCAACGGCCGGGCTCTTGCCATCGGTACCGAACGACCAGACCAGGCCACCCTGCTGCCTCGAAACCGACTGCCTGGCGCCGCGGGCCAGCACGACGGAAACCACCGTGGTGTCCGGCGACGTGGGAGAACGATACGAGCTCACGGCCTGCACCGGGCCTCCGAATTCGGACGTGTCCAGCGTGCGCTCCAGGATCGGGACGATCTCCGTGTTCTTCAGGACCAGGAGATACTCGCCGTCCCCCTTCTCCACCACACGGTAGTCCGCGGCCCCGTCCATCTTCAGCTTGACGTGGGATACACCGGCCCGCTCATCGAACGACACGTCCGTCAGCCTGCACCGGGCCGCATCGGCTGCCTGGACCGGAGCTTCCTTCTTGTGGAGCTCCGCCTTGAGCTTGACGATCTCCTGGTCCTTCTCCTCGAGGCTTCCCACCAGCCGCTGGTGAAGCGCAGGGTCGGCCTGGCTGGCCTTTGCCTCGGCCAACTCCTTCTTCAGGCTCTCGACCTCGACGTCCGCTCTTTTCGCCTCTGCAAGCTCCCTCTTGAGCCGGGCAACTTCCGCATCCGCGTCTTCGAGCTCCGCCACCCGCTTCTCGAGCGCGTCGGCCTTCTCCTCGAAGTCCTCCATGCTCCTGAGCTTCTTCTCGAGGGAACCGGCCTTGCCCGCGTCGGCCTCGGCCTTGGCCAGCCGCGTCTGGAGCTCCCGGATCTCCTTCTGAGACGTCTTTGCGGTCTTGAGCTCCTCCTCGAGGCGCGAGACCGTCTTTGCCAGCTCGGCCGCCTTGCGCACGTCTTCGGTGCCTGCGTCCTTCCTGACCGCTGCCTTGCGGGCCGTGTCCAACTCCTCACGGGTCTGCTCCAACTCGTCCTGCAGCTTCCCGCTGCGGGCCGCCAGCTCCTTGATCCGAGCGATCTCGGCCTGGAGCTCCTTGACCCTCTCCCCGTTCACCCGGGCCGATGCCAACTCGGCGTCGAGGCGATCCCGCTCCGTCCGGAGCTTCTCGAGCTCGGCGTTGGCCTTCTTGAGCTGCTCCGAGCCCTTGGGGTTCCGGGATGCCTGGGCGAGCTGCTTCTCCAGCTCCGTCACACGAGCCTCGGACTGCCGCGCCTCAGCAAGCTTCCGCTCGAGCTCAGCGACCTGTCCCGCGGTGGCGCCGGCCTTCTTCGCCTCGGCAGAGAGCTGCTTCTCGCGGTCCCTGGCCTCAGCAAGCTTCCGCTCGAGCTCAGCGACCTGTCCCGCGGTGGCGCCGGCCTTCTTCGCCTCGGCAGAGAGCTGCTTCTCGCGGTCCCTGGCCTCGGCAAGCTTTCGCTCGAGCTCAGCGACCTGTCCCGCGGTGGCGCCGGCCTTCTTCGCCTCGGCGGAGAGCTGCTTCTCGCGGTCCCTGGCCTCGGCAAGCTTCCGCTCGAGCTCAGCGACCTGTCCCGCGGTGGCGCCGGCCTTCTTCGCCTCGGCAGAGAGCTGCTTCTCGCGGTCCCTGGCCTCGGCAAGCTTTCGCTCGAGCTCAGCGACCTGTCCCGCCACCTGTGCCGCCTTCTTCGCATCGCCCGAAAGCAGCTTCTCGCGGGCGGAGGCTTCGGCGAGCCGGCCTTCAAGCTCCGCCACCTTGCGCTCATGGTCGGCTGCCGCGGTGCTCGTCTTTGCAAGCTCCTTGCGGGCCTTGTCGAAGTCCTTCTCGAGCCGTTCGTACCGGCCCTGCCAGTCGTGTACCTCGAGCCGCGCCTGCTCGAGGTCCATGTTGGCACTGCGGAGCTTCTGGTCGCTTCGTTCCACGCGGGCCTGCATGCCTTCGGCGCGGGCCTTGGCCACTTCAGCGTCCCGGGACGAGTCCTCGTGCAGAGACTGGTAGCGGCGAACCTCCCCCTCCTGCAAGGCGAGGTCCTTCTTCATCGCATCGAGCCTTGCCGCCAGCTCATCCCGCTTGGTCTTCTCGGTCTGGGCCAGCAGCACCGCCTGCTCGTGCTTCTTCTGCCACTCCTTGACAGCCTGGTCGCCAGCCTTGGCCTGCTCCGCCAGCCGGTTCAGCTCCTGCTGTCGCTGGGCCAGCTTGTCGGACATCTCGGCCAGCTTGCCTTTGGCCAGGTCGAGCTCCTTCTCGAACCGACCCTTCTCCTTCTGCTGTTCGGAGAGCTGCCTGCGAAGCTCTTCGCCGGCCGCCTTCAGCTTCCCGGTCTCCTGCTGCACCTGTGCGAGACGCTGCTCAAGGTCCGCCTTCTTGCCGGCCAGGGCAGCCAGCTCGTCCTTCGCCTTCCCGATCCCGGACGACAGCTCCTGGACGCGGGCATCCTTGGCCGATTCCGCCTGCGAGAGTGCCTGCGTTCTCCTGGCGTACTCCTTCTCGAGCCCGGCCAGCTCCTCGGTGCGCTGCGACAGAGAACGGTTCAGCCCCGCCACTTCCTCCTCGACCTGCGAACGTTCCGCCTTGAGCTGTTCGAGCGCCGTGCGGGCGCCCCGCTCCCTGACCTCGAGGTCCTGTACCCGCTCGACCGCGGATGCGAGCTTGTCCTGGAGGAGCCGGTTGGCCTCCTCCTTCTGCGCCACCCCGGCAGCCAGCGTTCCCAGCTTCTTCTGAAGCTCGGCCCGCTCCTTCTCGAGCCGGTCCGCTTCCTCCCGGGCCGCTCCCAGCCGCGACTTGAGCTGCTCCATCTCCGCCCGCTCGGCTTTGGACAGCCGCGACAGGGCCTCGTTGTCGGAAAGCAGCGCATCGTAGCGCCCCGACAGCGACTGGAGGTTCGCCTCCCGGTCCGTCAGCTCCCGACTGAGCTGGGCAGCCTCCTGTTCCTTCTCGGCCGTCTGTGCCTGCTGCTCGGACAGCTTCTGCCGCACCTGCTCGTACTGCCCCTTGAGCCACTCCACGTCCTGTCGCCGCGCCTCGACGGTCTGGTTCAGCTCCTCCACCTTCCTGCGGCTGTCCGCCGCATCCTGGGCCGCCATCCGGTGTGCGGCCTGGATCTGCGTGAGCTCGGTCTGCACCTGGGCCAGGCGCGTCTCCTTGTCCTTCAACTCCTGCTCCTTGGCCTTGAGGCTTGCCGAGAGATCCGCAACCTGCTGCCCTTCGGCCGTCTTCCTGCCCTGCTCCAGCGACGTGACCTCACGGCGGAGCTCCTCGACCTTTCGCTCCTCCTGCTTGCGCAGGCTCACCAGCCGCTCCAGGCTCTGCTTCTCGAGCTCGAGCTGCGCCCGGAGCTGGTCCACTGCAGTCTTCTGCTTCACCAGGTCGGCCTCGGCAACCGCCAGCTCGGCGAGCTTCTTCTCCCGGTCGTTCTTCAGCTTCTCGACCACGGCATTCTGCTCGGTCCACCGGTCCTCGAGCTCGCGTACCTGCCTCTCGACCTCCTGGCGGCTCTTCTGCGTGTCGCTCAGCCGCTCTTCCTCGGACTGCCGCTTCCGGGCCAGCTCTTCCAGCCGGTTGCGTTCCTCCTCGAGACGCCGGGCAACGCCCCGGGCTTCCTCCACCTCCCGCTCCTGCCGCTCCTTGGCAAGCTCGGCACCGCGGCGCTCAATCTCCTTTCGCGCTGCGAGCGTCTGCGCCTGCTGGCGCAACTCCTCCTGGCGGTTGGCCTCGGCCAGGGCCGCCTGCCGCTCTTCTTCCTTCCGGACGGCCTCGCGGGCGGCTTCGAGCTTGCTGTTCAGCGCATCGACCTTGGCAGCAAGGGCCTTCTCGAGCTGCTCCTGGTTGGTGCGCTCCCGGAGCGCGGCATCCCGGAGCGCCTCCTCCTTGGCAGCGGCCTCCTTGAGCGCGGCCAGCCGGGCCAACTCCGCAGATTCCTGCTGGGCAAGCCGCGTCTCCATCTCGCCCTTCTTCTCCGCCTCGAGCGCGGCCAGCCTGACCTCGAGGTCCTTCTGCTCCTTCTGCAGGCGGGCCTTGCGCTCTTCGGCCAGCCGAATCTCTTCCTCCGTCGCGTGCGAGCGCGCGTCCGTCTTGAATTGATCGTTGAGCTTTGCAATCTCGCGGGTCTCCTCGGCCAGCCGGACCTTGAGCTGCTCCTCCTCCTGCCGAGCCGTCCTCACCTGGCCAAGGTACGTCTCCTCCTCTTCCCGAGCCTGGCGAGCCAGCTCGGCCTTGCGCTCCTCCTCGCCCCGGGCCTTCTCGAGTGCCTCGGTCCGTTCCTTCTCGAGCCGGGCCTGCAGCTTCAGCAGGTCGAGCTTCTCGGCCTCCTTGGCAGCGGCCTCGGCAGCAGCCTCCTTGAGCGCCTGCGCCTGCCGGGCTTCCTGCTCGACCGCCTGCTTGGCCTGGCGGGCCAGCTCGACCGCCTTCTCCAGCGCGTCCTTCTTGCGCTGCTCGGCCGCAGCGGCTTCCTGCGCGGCCCCGCGGGCCTCCTCCAACTTGCGCTTCTCCTCCTTGAGCGCCTCGACCTTCGCCTCCTCCAGCGAAGCCAGCTTCAACGCGGCCTTGCGCTGCTCTTCCGCCTTGCTGCGGGCCTGCTCGACGAGGTCCTTCTCGGCCAGCGCCTGGCGACGTGCGTTCTCCGCCTCCCTGCGCAGAGCCTCGGCCTTCTCCGTCTCTGATGCCAGCCGGTCGTTGAGCGTCTCCTCCTCGGCCCGCTTGCTGCGGGCGAGCTGCATCAGCTTCTCTTCCCCTTCACGGGCAGCCTTGAGCTCGGAAAGCAGCGTCTTCTCCCGCTGCACAGCCTCTTCCAGCCTGGCAAGGTCTTCGTTCGAGCCGGACTTCAGCTTCCGGCCGTCCGCATCGACCACGACCAGGATGTCGTTGCCTCGGGCGGAGACGTCGTAGGGAGCATCCTTCTCGAACGTGATGATGACGCGCGCGAACTGGCCCCCTGCCTTGTTGTAGGCAATCGTGCCCACCTGCGCCACCACCCCGTTGAAGACCTCCACGGTCCCGTCGACCGAAGCGATGTCCCCCGACGCGATGTCGATGAAGAGCCGAGGAGGATCCGTCAGGCGAAACACGTTGAACGTCGGCGTGCTCGTCCCTGTGATCCGGATCAGCGTTGCCGCCGATTCCTCGGCCACCGAGATCTCCCGCAGTTGGTCGCGCCCCTCCTGCGCCGTTGCCTGTGCGGATGCCACCAGGAGAAACACCAGAACCGGGATGCTGAGCCTTTTCATTGCAGAACCCCCGCGGTCACGTGTCCACGTGTGCCCATACTGTGGACCGCCCCCAGTCTAAACCCGGTCCCGAAGGGGGGCAAAAAAACGACAACGGCAGGGGACCGGGCCCAGAAACAACTGCCAAGGAGGCTGTTCGGAAGTTCAGAAGAAGTTGGTCACGACCATGATGCAGGCGTGGGAAACGACCAGGGGAAACAGCTCGGCGGCTCTGGTCAGGACCGCATCGTCGAACGAGCCATCCTGGAACCAGACCGCATCGTGGGGCAGGCCGCTCATCTGCTCCAGCACCCCGAGAGCGGCAGCAGGAGGGACGACGAAGTCGACAATGTCGAGCTTCCCGGGGACGTCAAGGATCGAAGCGTAGCACGTCAGCCCTTCCACCTGCTTCTCCACCGGATGGATGGGCACGACCGAGAATCCCTTCCCCAGCAGGTTGCGCACGATGATGTTCCCGAACTTCCTGGGGTTGTTGCTGGCGCCGACTACGCCGATGCGGCAGGATTCCCTCTTCCGGAGCCGCTCCATCACCTCTGAAGGGACGTTGCCGAGCCCGGTCACGTGGCTTCTCCCGCCGGGGCTGCCCCGGCCGGGGCAGGCTGCGCCCCCTTCGCGGTTCCGAGGTCGCCCCAGTCCCAATTCATCAGGTCCGCTTCTGTCGTCCTGTTCAGCTCCGAGATCATTGCTTCCTGGGCACGCGCCAGCGATGCCCGCACCGGACACCGGGCCGAGCGGTCGACGCAGCCTCGAGTCTCAGTGGAACACTCGTAGATGGCACAAGTCTCCTCGCATGCGGATACCACGTCGGCAAGCGAGATCTCTTCTGGAGCACGCTTGAGGACGTACCCCCCCTTCTTTCCTTTGCGCGACCCCAGGATCTTCCCGCGGACCAGCCGCTTGAGAACTTTGGTCAGGTAGGTCTCCGATACGAAGATGCTCGTGGCGATCTCCGAGGACAGCACGGGCGCCGGCCTTCTCGCATGGGCCAGAAACCACACCGCGTGTATCCCCATCTCGCTGGACATCGTCAGTTTCATTCCTGCCCTCCCAGGCATAGGGTGGATACGATGCCCAAGCTTGTCAAGCTCAAGCTCGCGAAGCCGCTGATCTTTGTCCGAATTCATCTGGTTTGTTCCATGGCGGGTCCTTTGTCCTAAAGTGGTGCGGTTCCCTGCCGTAGCGGGCGCCCATGTTTCGGCCACGCCGGGACCTGACAACGGAGATGACGATGAAGAACATCGTGACCATACTGACGGCAATCCTCCCCGCAATGCTGGCGGGGTGCTTCGATGTCGAGCTCCAGATTCCGGTGGCCACCCAGGTCGCCACGGTCGAGGGCAATGAAGTCCTGCACAAGGCCAAGGCGAAGCTGTCCGGGGAGCTGCTGGAACCCGCCAAGGTCGAAAGCAACTTCGGAATCGGGGACAAGAACCTCGAGCAGGTCCGCCTGCTCGACTTCCAGGTCCAGCTCACCAACGACGCGGTGGCCGGACCGGCCGACCAGGATGACCTGCTGTTCGTCGAGTCGGTCGTCATCTACGTCGAGTCCTCGAACCCCCTTTCGATGCTCCCGGACGTCGCGGTGGCCTGGTACTACGAGGACGAGGGGGAATCGTCGCCGGACGTACTCCGGTTCGAGACCGATTCCGAGCTGGACCTCACTCCGTACCTGGAGCATGGATTCACCCTGTACTCGAAGAGCGTCAGCCGGGTTCCCGGCGATGACGTTTCGGTCGAGGGAGTGGCCGTCTTCTCAGCGCTTCCGCAACTCTAGCCCCGAGTCGCCCCCCAAACGCCCCGCCAGGCTGCGGTCTCCCCCCCCTGGACAGACGGCCCGCTCCCCCGACCGGAATCGACGACTGGCGGCCCATTTGCGCCGGTCGCTGATGGTCCAGGCCCCGGGATGCCGGGCCGCACCGGCCTGCGGTTCGATGCGCTGTCGGTCAGGGGGTCCGGACGGGCTGCTTCTTCGGTGCGGGCTTCGGCTTGGGCGCTGGCTTGCCCTTCTGGTTGGGGAGGTTCAGAGAGAACGGGATGACGCCCGCCTTGTCCGAGTACAGAACCTGGTAGGCCCATGCGGACGAGAGCACCCGCTTGGTGTAGCGCCGGGTCTGGTCGAACGGGATGTACTCGACGAACTCGTCCACGTTGAGGTTGAGCGTCCGGGACAGCGAGCGCCTGACGCCTCCCGGGCCTGAATTGTAGCCGGCGACGACCAGCACGGGGTGGGAGAACCTGCCATCCAGGAAGGCCAGGTAGCGGGTCCCCAGCGCGATGTTCAGCTCGGGCCGGTAGAGCTCGGCCCGGCTCACGTCCCGCCCGGCCATGTGCGCTGCAGTCTTGCGCAGGAGCTGCAGCAACCCCAGCGCGTGTGCGTAGGACTCGATCCTCGGGTCGAATCCGCTCTCTTCCCGCATGACGGCGAAGACCAGGTTCCAGGGGATGCTCTCGTCCGCAGCGCTCTTCTTCACGTCCGCAAGGAACGGGCGCGGGAACGCGGTCTTCCACCAGCGGTCGTCGTCGTCCTGGGGCCAGGCGTACTGGAAGTCCGGGAGCTTCCGGCGCAGGATGTTGTGGGATTCGGGGTAGAGGCCCACGCGGTCCTGCAGCAGCGCGGAGAGGAGGAGGCGGGACGGAGTGGGGTCGCCCCCCCGTCGCAAGGCAGCGGACAGCTCCGCCTGGGCCTCGTCGATACATCCCATTCCGGCCAGAGCGGCAGCGGCGACGAGGTTGAGGCCGAGACAAGGGGCCGCGGCCAGCACCTCGGACCTCGACGGCAGGAGTTCGGCCGATGCCTGGCGGACCTGTGCCAGCACTTTGTCTCCCCTCCCCTTGCGGTCCTCCTCCAGCCGCAGGTACGCGAGCAGCCCGTACCAGCTCAGCGGGTACCGCTCCAGCGTTCGCCGGAAATGCGGCCTTGCGTCCCTCTTCCTGCCCTGGAGTTGGAGAATCCGCCCGGACCAGTACGAGAGGCGGCCGTTGGTCCGGTAGTCCTGCCGGGCCGGCAGGCGAGGCTCGAAATCCGCGGCCAGGTCGAGCGCTGCCTGCAGCCTTCCCGCCTGGACCTCGGTCCAGACCAGCAGCCAGGCAGCGTCCGGGGTCATGTCTCCGGCCGGAAACCGGTCGAGGATGGAGGTGGCGATGGTGCGGACCCGGTCAGCGTCCCCCTTGCGCTCGAAAGCCTGGGCCGCAAACAGCAGGGCATCATCGCAAAGCGTCGAGCCGGGGTAGAGCGAGGCGAGCTTCTCCGCCCATTGAACGGCGAAGTCCGTGTTGCCGGCCATGCGGGCGGCTTCAACCCCGCGATACAGCACCGAGTCCGACAGAAAGGAGGGGCACTCCCGGACCAGCCGGTCGAAATGGGGCAGGCTCAACGTCTGCTCCCGGGCCCGCGCCAGTGACACGGCAACGAGCCCGAGCGCCCGGCACCAGTCCTCACCGCCGGGCGTTGCTGAGTCGAGCACCGATTCCGCTTCGGCCCTGCAGTCCTTGTAGTGGTAGCCGGAGAGGAGCCGGTCGGCCCGATCCAGCTTCTCCGAGGCCGAGAAGGTCAACGGATCCGATGCATTGCGGTTGGAAAGCTCCTCGACGAGCCCCTGGGCCTTGGGTGCATCGTCCGAGGCCGGGAACCGGAGCAGGATCTCTCGAACTGCGGCCGCTGCCGCTGCGTTCTGGCCCGCATCGAGGGCGGCCCGGGCCTGGAGGAGCAGCAGGTCGGCCTCCGGCCCCGAAAGGCTGTCCACACAAGCCACGGTTGCTGCCGGAGAGCCAAGGCGGGAGATTGCCCTGCATCGCATCCCCCGGGCCGCCGAGTGCCTGGGAAACGAGCCTGACACGCGGGCGAAAGCACCCGCACTCTCCTCGAACTCCCCCA